>Ga0114129_10001434_pt1 | contig 32188 bp, 58 predicted proteins | sample RhiMetdeltSRZDD1_FD_80071 | JGI IMG/M metagenome (GOLD analysis project Ga0114129, IMG submission 80071) | Populus rhizosphere microbial communities from Tennessee, USA - Rhizosphere MetaG P. deltoides SRZDD1 (version 2) (version 2) | ecosystem: Host-associated > Plants > Roots > Rhizosphere >...
AACTCGGCGACTGTCGAGCAGCTCACGGCATTGCCCGGCGTCGGCGAGAAGCTCGCCGGCCGCATCGTCGAGTATCGGCAGAAGGCCGGGGGTTTCAAGTCGGCGGCCGAGCTCATGAACGTCAGGCCTTAACGACCACTGACAACCCGCTGAGCCTCAGCTACATCCGGCCATCTCAGGGCGTAAGCCCTATAACGGCCTCAACTTGGGTATAGTAACATGCCGGTCAAGGTCGGGCGGTGTCCGGTGACACCAGGTAGCCAGTTGGCTTGCCCGGCAGTTGCCTGGTAGTAGCCTGACGTAAGCTCGTTAAATTCGTAAGCTCGCTGAGGAACATGGCGAACAAGAAACCGACGCCGCGGAAGCAGACGACGCGTTTCCCCTTCACCCCGCGTGCCGTCGACGATGCTCAGCCGCTCCCTGGTCAACGTCGGTCATTGTACTGGGACACCCACCCCGATTCGCCACCAGGATTTTGCCTGCGCGTGAGCGCGACCGGTGCGCGGTCGTTCTACCTGCTGCGCACGGTGAAGGCCACTGGCCAGCGCCCATGGGTGCACCTCGGTGAGGCGCGAGGTGTCGGCCTCGAAGACGCGCGGGACCTGGCCTGGGAGAAAGCCGGCGACATCGCCCGCAACAAGAACCCGAACATCGAGGCCAGGGAGAGCCGACAACGGGCGCGCGCGGAGCAGCTGGCCGCCGTCGACGACGCCGGCGAGTGGACGGTGATCGAGCTGCTGAAGGCCTACATCAAGACTAGGGTCGACGGCGAGGGCCTTGCGCCGTCGACGTACCGCGGCTATGTCCGCCACGCCGAGTACGTGGGGGAGAGCGTCTTCGGTGCGATGAAGGCCCGCGAACTCACGCGCGGCGACGTGCGGAACCTGATCGCGAGGAAGGCGAAGACGCACAAGGCCACGGCCGCCGCCGTCCTCGCGTTCATGAGCGCGGCCTTCAAATGGGCGATGGACGAGGAGGTCCTGGTCACGCTGGCCGACGGGAAGAAGGCGACGCGATCGCGCGTGGACCGCGACCCCACGCGGCGGATCCTCTCCGACCTGCCGAAGGTGAAGGCGGCCACGCGCCGGAAGCGAAAGCGCGTCCTCACCGATGACGAGATCGTGAAGGTCTGGAAGGGCGTCGACCAGCTGGAGCTCTGCGAGTCGCAGTTCCTGCGGCTCATCCTGCTGTGCGGCACCCGACGCCTCGAGACGTACAAGGCCAAATGGAAGAACGTCGATCTCGAGGGCAAGACGGCCCACTGGTTCATCCCGGCCGCCGACCGCAAGGGAAGGGTCGAGGGCGCCCCCGGCGCGCGCACGGCGCTCGACATCCAGTTGGTGCCGTTCGCCGTCCGGCAGTTCCGCATGGTGCAAGCCATCACCGGAAGGAAGGAGCGCGTGTTCGTCGGCCAGGGGATCTCGATGGGCCACATGGGCATCCTGCTGAAGAACGCGAGCGGCATCCCCGACATCACGCCCCACGACCTACGCCGCACGTGCTCGACCGGCCTGCAGCGCCTCGGCTGCCCGCCGCACGTCATCAGCGTGATCCTCGGCCGCACGCGCGAGGCCGGCACGACAGCGGTCGACGACGCGTACCTGCACGATCGCCGGCCGACCGAGCATCGCCACTGGCTGCAGGTGTGGGCCGACCACGTCGAGAAGCTGGTGGCGGAGCCATACCAGAACTATCCGACAGCGTGACCTGGTCCGGCCGTCGGTGGGGCTAGACTATGGTGGGTTGCCATAACTGGGCAGCCGAAGGAGGAGATGTGGCGGTGCGGCCTCGCAGCCAGCCAAAGCGGCCGAAGTACGACAGGAACAAGTTCAGCGAACTGCTCCTGTACGTGGCGGAGCGCTGCGATCGGGATCCCCGCTTTGGACTCACGAAGCTGAACAAGATCCTATTCTTTGCGGATTTCTACGCGTACGGCAGGTTAGGTAAGGCCATCACCGGTGCGGCGTACCAGCGCCTGGCCAACGGCCCAGCCGCACGCGCGGTGTTGCCGACGATCAATGAACTCAAGCGCGGCAACGCGGCTCAGGTAGTCGAGCGCGACTGGTTTGGTCGGACTCAAAAGCGTCTTTCTCCGAAAAGGCCTGCGAACCTGAAGGCCTTTACCGCCGACGAGATCAAGCTGGTGGACGGGGTTATTGCAGCGCTCTGGGATGCCGACGCCGCAACGGTCAGCGACCTCTCCCACGAGGAGTCGCTCGGGTGGCAGCTCGCCGCGGTGGGCGAGGATATTCCGTATGCGACTGTGTTCCTCTCGTCGCGCGCCCCATCATTCCGTGACCTTGACCGGGGCAAGGAACTCGCCCAGAAATACAACTGGTAAAATCGGCGAATACTTGCGCGACATCATCGAAGATCAAAAATTCACGAAGGGGTGCGCCACATTAGGCGATCCGAAGCGCCTCGATGAGGCCATGTACGCCGCCACGTGGGCTTTGGCGCGAGATCCGGAAAAGGCGTCGTGGTCGGTGCCCGGGACGACGAAGCTGCGCGTGATGTTCATTGAACCGTTCCCTGGGCTCCCGGCCCTCAGGATCTTCTTGACCATCGACGGCGAGCGAACGATTACGCTGCGTTGGATCGAGTCGGTCGACGACGAAACAATCAGCGACTAGGTCTTTGCGCGCGAGCGCCGCTTCGCCGCCCGCTCCAGTTTCCGCCGCCTGATCGTCTCCCGTGACGTGCCCTCGCCGCGCCGCCACTTCGGCGGCTCCCACCAGCGGAGCGATCGACACTCCTGGTTCGGGCAGCGCTCCGGCGGCCCGCAGTTCGCGCGGTGGGACGGGACGCCGGCGACGTCGTCGAGCTCGCGCGGCGCGGGGCACTCGCACGGCCAGTCGCTGGTGACCTCGCACTTGAGGCAGGGGATCCGCCATCCTGGAATGGACGTCGGTACAAGCGGCGGGTCGTCGCGCTCGTCGCTCACGAGATCCTCGCCAGCGTGAAGGCGACGAAGGCCCCGCCGCCGAACATGACGGACGCGCCGACGGCCAGGCCGAGGACCTCGGCGCGCTCCTCGGCCTCAAGCTCGTTCGCGGCCACGAACTCCGCAAGTGAGCCCTCCCACGTGTCGTCGTCGCCCTCCGCCTCGAGCCGCAGCCGGCGTTCCATGATCGCCTCCGCGGCGAGCATCGCATCGAAGGGGTCCTCGTGCCAGCGGTCGGACGCCGCCGCGCCGGTATCACCGAACGCCGGCCGCCAGAGGTTCCCCTCGAGCCGCACGCCGATGGCTTCGTCGTCGACCGTCCACCAGGTGTCGTTCAGTCGCTTCCACGCCTTGCAGGGCGTCACAGGCTGATCCAGCCGAGGCCGTCGTAGGCGACACCGCACGCGCAGCGGTTGATGTCGTCGGCCACGATCGGGACCGGCCGGCCGCAGCCGCAGTTGACGTGCATCGGGGCCGGCTGTCCGACCGGGACCCTCGGATCCCGGATCAGCGCCCGCTTCGTCAAGGTCACCACCGCCGTCGTCATCCCCGCATCCTCCTCGGCCGCGCCATCGCAGCCCTTACATGCACAATCTACCTAATACTGGAGAATGAGTCAAGGGGGAAAATGGTGGCCCGATCCAGAAATATCGCTTGACCTATTCTCCTCAAATGGGTATATTGTGTGTATGAAGGCAAGCGTAGTGATCGCGAGGCTGAAGGCGGCCGGGTGGGTCCTGGCCAGGACGAAGGGCTCCCACCAGACCTTCAAGCACGAGGGCAACCCGCTCCTGGTCACCGTCTCCGACCACGGCGGGGACATGACCATCGGCCAGCTTCGCTCGATCGAGCGCATCACCGGGCTGCGGCTCCGGTGAAGGAGGTTGACGTCGTGAGCTACACTCGTAGGCGTATGGCGCGTTACCTGGTCGTATACGAGAAGTCGGGCCCGCTGAACTACGGGGCCCTCAGCACCGACCTTCCCGGCGTGTTCGCCAACGGCAGCACGCTCGCGGAGACTCAGCGCAACATGCGCGCGGCGATGGCCGCTCACATCGAAGCGCTCAAGGCCGAGGGGCGCGAGGTTCCCGCTGGCCGACCGGCCGACGAGACGGCCGCGGGTGCCGAGATGGTCGACGTCGACGACAGCAAAGGGCCTGAACGATGATGGATCTAGGGTCGCCCCCGGGGCCGACGGTGACGATGATGGAGTACCTGGAGACGGTCGCGTTCTTCTCTAGCTTCGTGCCGCCGACGATGCGCCGCCAGCTGAGCCGAGATGAGCGCGTGGCCCGTGGTGTTTGTATCCGCAATCGACAACTGTGGATGAAAGCGCGCCGCGACTATGCCGTCGCCGACGTCGAACGCTCTGCTCCTGACCTGGCCGGGATCGAGCGCGCCCGCGCGATCCGCCGCCATGCGCGCGCGCTGGTCGCCGCCGGAGACGGTGACGCGCTCAACTGGATCCGGCTCGCCCGCACGCGGAGGACGCGATGAAGAAGGACGACGATATCAAGATCAGCGCCGACTACCGTATCGGCGCCAAGGTGCACGTGGTTGGGTCACGCGTGAATCCCGTCGGTCCAACCGTCAACCCCGGCGGTCCGCCGATCGTTTTCGCGAACGCATCCTCTAACACGCCGCTCAGCGACGAGGATCCGGACGCCGAGCCCACCGGCGTCGTAACGCCGCTGGAACTGGCCGCCGTCGAGGTATGGGCCAAGGACAGTAAGTTCTTCGTGTTGAAACACAGCGTGCCGCGCATCGCCGCGGAGTTTCGTTCGATGCGCGCTCTGCTGGCCGATCTCGCGGCCGAGGGCTGCCCGACCGGCGAGGACGGCCGCTGCGTCTACTGCGACGGGCCCTATGTCGGCGACGAGCCGAGCGGCGAGCCGAAGCACCGTCACAGCCAAAAAATGGAAGACGGCCAGTCGTGTCTCTGGCTCAGGATCGAGGCCGCGCGGTGATCGAGGCGCGGCTACCCGATGGGCGCACGATGGTGCTGGAGAGCCCTCTCCATCACCTCGCGGTCTTAGAGCCCTGGGAACCGGAGCCGATGCTGCGAGTCGGCTCAACGCCGACCCCGTGCCGTTCGATCTGGCATCTACGGTTGCGCGGCGTGGCGGACGGTATCGCGTACTACGAACACACGACGCCTCTCTGGCGCGCCAGCGTCGAGCCCCTGAGCCCGTGGCGCAAAGGCACAGTGCTCGGCTACGTGGAGGCTCGCGACGAGCACGACGCCCATTGGGAAGCGCATTGCCGATGGCCGAAGCGTGGCGGCGTGCTCAAGGTCGAACGCGTAAACCCTTCTTGATGGGGAGGGTCACACCGGCGGCGTGAGCGGCTACTGTTTCACTTCCAAGGTCTCGATCTCCGTCACCTTGCCATTCGTCAGCGTGATGACCTTGTTGCCGTAGGCCCAGCGCTCGACGACTCCGGCGGCCGTCTCACTGGTCTTTTTCGCGTCCGGGTGACCGCCCATCGCGAGCTCGACCATCGGCTGCGAGAATCCCGGCCGGACACGACCCCGCACGATGTCCAGCCGCGTCGCGAGTGGCCAAGCCGGATCGACGTCACGGATCCGCGCAGCTGCATCGTAGGCACTGAGGGCAAGTAGATTCTCGTCCTCGGTCGCGGGCGCGTAGATCCAGCCGCGCGCATCGGAGTCGGTGTAGGCAATGACCGCCAGCCATTCGTCTACACGTTCCGTGGTTCGCAGCAGCGTCAGCGGCGGTACCAGCTTCACTACCTTGCCGGTGGCTTCGTGCTTCGACCGGATATTCGTTGGCTTGCTGGTAACGAAGGCAACCTCAACGACAGGGGTGGGCGTAGGCGGAGGCGGGGTGGGGGCCAGGCCGGCCGGCATCGCGGGCGCAGCGCAGGCAGTATCCGCAGAGAGCTTGCGTTCGGCCGCTTCGCGCAACGTGATCCTGTCGACGACGCCGCCCGGTCGGGACCACACCGCCGCCAGAAAACTGCACGAACAATCGTGGTAGAGCGTTCCCGTCTTGGTCGCGCAGACCTGTGTGTCTCCGCTGATCTCATCAGCGCCGACGGCCGACGACAGCAGAAGGAACGCCGTCAACATCAGACGTCGCATCGTCTCTCCCTTCGTGTTAGTTTCACGGCTCGTGTCCGGCCGCGAGCTGCGTCGCATGCGGCTTCGCGCCGAGCTGACGCTCGAGCAAGCGGGGAAGCTGCTGAAGATGCCGATCACAACCCTCTGGCGGAAGGAAACAGGCGTGCACCGCATCCCGTACGCCGAGGGCATCGGCATCCGCGTTCTCTTCGAGAGGCACGCCGCGCGCCGACGTTAGATCGGCAGGAGCCCGCCGCACCCTCCGCGGACCACCGCCGATCGGCGTTTCACGACTCGTGAAAACGGCAGAGCGCTCTGTCGGCATCCGCATTGCCACTATTACCGCCTAGACACCGTTTATCCGTTGATTCCGGCCGGGTCGGCCGATCTCCTGGGGACGTCTTGGCCGATCGCGGCCACGTTGGCAGCGATCAAAAACAGCGGCGCGAGCGGACACGCCAGGGCTGCGGTCTCGTGGAAGATCGCCAGTCCGACGGCACCCCCGTCGCGGGAGACCGGTGACTCCCAGCCGTTCACCGGCGGCACGGTCGTTCTCGTCAGAACTGGCGAGGGCGCTGGAATAGAAATCGCACGCGTCGACGTGCGCACGCGTTCGGCCTGATGGGGTTTAGCCCCACGAACACGGCGCATGTCCGGTCGCGGCTTTGAGTTGAGGGGGTGCAGCATGCCGTCGGGACCCCGTCGTACTGTTGTCGAACGCCGCCGTGGTGTGGCGCAACGTGGACACGAGGACGAGCGCTTTGCGCTACTGAAGAACATGCTCGAAATCATCAACACGCGGCTCCAGGTGCTGGAGGTGGTTCTTTATGGGCGGCGGCGACGGCTCTTGCTGGAGCCACCGCCGTCGCCGACCTCGGCGCGCACACGGTCCAGGCGCGCCAGCAGCTCGGCCTTTTCGCGTTCCAAATCGATAACCCGCTGACGCAGGTTCTTGATCTCGGCTTCGTCCCCCTTGGATCGGGTTCTTTCGCCCTTGCGCGTCGCGTGCTCGATGATGTCCGGCAGCTTCTCGAGCACCTCGGCTTCGACGTTGTATGAACCCATAAGCCAAGGCATGTGTCGCGCAGCCTTGTCCGCCCCGAGCAACCAGTTGAAGGCGTCGGGATCGTTTGTGACCTTGGCGATGCGAGCGATCATGGGCGTCGTCGGTGTGGTTCTCTTAAACCACTGAGACACAGCCGAGTCTGTGATTCCAAGTTGCTGCGCGAGGTCGTGCTGCGAGAGCTTGTGTTTCTTCAGATGCTCCCGTAGGCGTCGGCGGAAACCCTTCCGCCAGCGCTCCTTCTGCTCACTCTGAAGTCCCAGCAGTGCTTCCGGATCCATACAAACTTTAGCGGAGCTTAACACTAGTCACTCACCCTCAGTCACTTAAGCGATGCTTCATTTTTAGCTTGACTTAAGTCTTCACTACATCTAGATTTCACCCCGTGAAACTTAAGCGGCTGCTTCAGTCGGCCAAGATCGCCCAGGGAGAATTCGCAAAGGCGATAGGGCGTTCGGACTCGTTCGTGTCGCAACTGCTCGCCGGCGGTGCAGGCGCGAGCAAGGAAACGATCGATGCCACGCTGGCATTTCTCACCGCCCGTCTTGGCCGCCCGGTCACGTACGAGGAGACCTTCGGTGCGGCCGAGACGGCCGCGCAGCCCGAACCCATCCAAGAGCCGGTGAAGGGGTAGGCGATGACCACGCCCCGGCCAGGCGCCCCGGTCGAGACCTGTCGGAACTGCAACGTCAGCGGCGGACACAAGCCGTGGTGCCCAGTCGTACCGCTCGAGGCGCGCGTGCTTCCTCTCGTACCGGCGGCGGACGCTGGGCGGCCGGCACGGCCTCGGGCCGCGCGCCGCCTGGTGGCGGTCGGCAACGAGCGGTTGGCTTCGCAAGGCTGGCGCTCATGACGGGCAGATTGTTGCGCCCCGTGACGCGCAGGAACAAGGTGGCGGCGATCCCGCCAGCGCCACCTGAGATCACCGGGCTGCAGGAGCGGATCCGCGCCAACGCGTTCAAGCGCCCGGACTGCGACGAGGTGAAGGGCACCGGCGTCGCCTACGACCTCGAGCGGATCTGCCCCGACGCGCTCGACCTCGACGCGCTCGCGAGGGCCTACCTCACCGTCGAGGTGAACGGGCACTCGCCGGAACTCGCCGGCAACCGCGGTGAGACGTACTTCCGCGACCAGCTGCGCAACGTGCGCGTGATGACGACGGACGACGTCTGCCGCCTCGTCGTCCAGGCACCGGCTGTCGCCGTCGCCTGGTTGCGGCCGCTGCTTCAGAGCATCGCCGCCGCGGCGCCGGATGCGCTCGGCGCCCTGCTAGCCGACCTGGCCCCGCTAGTCGGGAAGGCGGTGGGGGACCTACCGGCGTCGCCCGCCCAGCTGGTGGAGTCGTTCGCTCGTGCCATGCAGGAGTCCTCGGACGTCGCCGCGCAGGTGGCGGAGGCCAGCAAGGACGGCCTCTACGCCCCCGAGGAGCTCACACGGATCGCGCGCGAGGCCGCGGAGGCGGCGGAGTCGCACAAGCGGGTGCAGGCCGCCGCGCTGGCGATGTTGACGAAGCCGAGGAGCGACGAGCGATGAGCAACGACACGGTCGCCGAGACGATCGAGCCCCGCTGGCGCCAAGACCTCCTGGCCATGTTCGAGCAGTACTCGGCGTGTTTCGAGCGGGGCTGGAAGGATTCCGTCGGGTGCAGGCTGTCCGCGATCGGTGCCTATGAGTACTTGGCCTCGAATGCCCTGCGCGCGTTTTACGAACGCCCGAACCCCGATTCCGCTGCCGACCTGCGTGACAACGTCCTCAAGCTCGCGGCTCTGGCGTCGCGGGTCCTGCAAACGCTCGACGCCGTGTTTGCACCGTCTGCCGTCCCGCAGGCCGATGCCGAGGAGGATCGCCAGCGGATCGTGAACGTCCTCTCCATGCGTCGTCCCAGGACCATCGAGGAGACGATCGCCGAGCCCCCAGTCATTCTGGAAGCGGCACGCCCCCCGATCGCGACCGCGTGCCCCTCGTGTGGCCAGCCGTCGCTCAGGGTCAGCGATGACGGCCACCTCTATTGCTCGCGCATGGAGTGCCCGGAGCAGCGCGTAGGGAAGGCGCTCGCCAACCTGGTCGACCGCGCCCGCATCGCGGAGGACCTCGCCGTCCAGGATCGAAAGGACGCCGCGCAGCTGCAGATCCTCCACACGCTGCTGGCCGCGGACGTCCTCACCGACGCTGAGAAAGCGATCGCCGCCCTCTCGATCGTCACGAGCGCGCTCGGCTCGCGCCTCAGGGGCCGCGCGTGACCGACCAGACCCCGGACGTCGCGCCGAAGAAGAAGGCGCCGCGCGGCCCGATCGAGCCGCCGCCGCCGCTCGAGGCGCAGTTCCTCCCGCCCAACTGGACGGCCGGCCTGCTCGGCCTGCGGATGTCTCATTTCAAATGGCTCCGCCGGACGCGGGCCGACTTCCCGCAGGCGATCAAGATCCCGGGCGCTGGCGGCGGCGTAATGATCCGCTTCGTTCGCAGCGAGGTCTTGGCGTGGGCCCTCGCGCAGCCGCGCGGCTGGTCGACGAACGGCGGGATCCGCAACCTCCTCCGCGGTCAGAAGCGGCGCAACGACCAGGCGGGCGCGCGATGAAGAAGACGCGCCGCCGCGCGATCCCGAAGCCCCGTAGCTCAGCGGAAGAGCGCCCGCCTTTGAAGCGGGAGGTCCGCGGTTCGATGCCGCGCGGGGCCACCACACCCGTCCCGACCATCCTCGCGGCCTGCAGCGACGGCGAGCACGACGACTGTCCCGGCGTGATGAAGCACGGAGGCCGCCGCTACGTGTGCACGTGCGAACACCACGTGGAGGCCGGCACGGTGGACCCGAAGGAGTTCGGTTTCGACGGGGGAGGTCTCCATGCGTAGCAACGCGACCGACCTGGCGGCGATCGTCGCCGCTTGTGACAAGGCCAACGTGCGCTTCCGGCGCGCGGTCCGGAAATTCCGGTGACCGAAAAGGAGATGTCGATGACGAACGTGGTAGCGCCGCTGGACCCGGACCGCCTGGCCGAGGTCGATCGACTCAGCTTGCTGAAGGGCTCGCATTCATCGCGCGAGGACGGCATGTGCGTCATGGAGGCGGTCGCGTGGCTCGCCGGCGAGCCGCACAGCGACAGCCCGAAGTGCGTGTCCCCGCAGATTCGGCGGTTCCTGATCACGCTGAACGATCGATACAGCGAGGAGGAGCGCCAGCGTCTGAAGGTTCTCATCCCGATCGTCATCGGGACCGCGGCCGGTGAGGAGATCGAAAACCGTCGGCGCTGGATGATGGCCGACTGGGCGGTGCGCACCATCGTCCCCTCCTGGTTCAACCACGCGGGGCTGACGGCGGAGGCCGCACAACTCACCTCGCTGCCGGAGATCGTCGACATCGAGACGTGGCGCGCAGGCCGCGAGGTGCTTCGCAGGGTCCGTGTCGTGGCCCTCGCCAAGCGGGATGCTGCTCTCGCGCCCTTCCGCCAGCGCGTGCGTGAGGCCGTCGACAAAGCCCTCGCCAACCTGGACCCGGATACCGCCGCTGACGCGGCGGCGGCGGAGGCGGCGGAGGCGGCGGCGGCGGCGGCGGCGGCGGCGGCGGCGGCGGCGGCGGCGGCGGCGGCGGCGGCGGCGGCGGCGGCGGCGGCGGAGGCGGCGGCGGCGGCGGCGGCGGCGGCGGCGGCGGCGGCGGCGCGGTGGTCCGTGTACTGGACCGTGCGCGCCAAGGTCTACGAAATCTTTCTCGCCACCATGCGCGAGCGTCTCAAGCCGCAGCGTCTCGCGCATCTCGACTCAGCGATCGCGCTCGTGCGTCGGCTGTGCGAGGTCGGTCGGTGACGTACAAAGGTGCTCACGCCGCCGATGCTTGCGCATCGGTCGCCCATTCGGGCGGCGGCGTTCGATCTTTTCAAGTTAACGGATGTTCCAGCCGCACCGTTAGCGGGCACCTGTTTGACGTGATCGGAGCGGCGGAGGCGTGGCCGGGCTGCCCTGACCGGTTCCTCCAGTCGCTGGCCCTGTATGTCGAGGGCCGCGTGGAGCCAGGCGCTTTCCTCCGCGCGTGCCTCGAAGACGGCCTACGCGACACGGTCCTCATCGCCCACGAGGAGAGCTACGAGGCGCTGCCGCACGTAGTGAGGGTCATCTACTACTTCGTCCCCCGTGCCGCATGTGGAAGCAAAGAAGCGGTTGCGCAGTGGCTCTCGCGCAAGTCGCGAAAGGAGGCATCCGATGTCAGTCGGTAGCGTGGTCGTCCTGGTCCTCTCCATCCTCACCGTCGTCCGCCTGGCGGTGCTGGTCATCCGCGACGAACGGGCGGCCCGCGTGCGCGGCCACCGCCTGGGCGAGATCCGCCGGAGGGTCGCGTGAGGCTCACCAAGGCCGCCCTCAAGTCGCTGGCCGCCGAGGTCGAGCGGTGGCGCATCGCCAGCGCGAACGTGACCGCCCTCGTCGCGGAAGCCCCGGCCCCCGTGTCGTTGGCCACGTGCGCGGCGTGGGACGACTGGAACAAGCGCTACGAGGCCGCGCTCGCCCAGGAGAACCGGGCCGCGTTCCAGGTGGCGGTGCATGCCGACATCGTCTGTGAAGACGCGGGCCTCGTGCCCAAGAGGGACCGGTGACGAAGCATTCGCCGGGCCCTTGGGAATGGGACGGGCGCGCCCGCGTCGATAGCGTTCCTCTCCGCCACGACGCTCCGTACGACAACGGCAAGGGGCAGATCGTGCCCTACGTCTCCGGCATGGTCGCCCTGCCGTATGCAGCCGGCAATGAGGACGGCGAGCTCGAGGCCAACGCCCGCCTGATCGCAGCGGCGCCTGATCTGCTCGAGGCGGCCGTCGCGCTGGAAGCCGCGGAGCACGCGCACGCGAACTGCGACGAGTGCAACGGCGAGGGGATGCCCGAGTTGTGCCCGAAGTGCTTCCCCCTATTCGATGACGCCCGGCTGAAGCGTCGCGCCGCCATCGCCAAGGCCGAACCCGTCGTGCCAATCGCCGTCGTGATCATCGGGGAGACCGCCTGATGCGGATCTTCGACCCGTGCCGCGAGGGGAACTGCGCCGACTGCGTCGGCGAGATCGCCCAACCGTCCGAGCGCGTCTCGAACGAGGGCGCGATCGAGGTCCGCCACTGCACCCACGAGTGCCACGAGGCCGAGCGTGCCGTCGTCTACGGCGGGGAGGCCGGGTGCTGATCCTCGCCGGCCAACTGGGCCCCTACAACGGCCACGCGGGACTCTTCATGTCCCTGCTCGCCGTCGTGGCCCTCGCTGGCTGGCGCGCGATCGCGTGCGAGAACCGCCGCCACGTGGCCGCGGTCAATGAGATCGCATCGCTTCGCACCTGGAGGGCGCGGTGACCGACCAGGCGGCGGAGCAGGTGACCGATCGCCCTGGAAAGAAGACCTCGGCGCTCCGCGAGGAGAACAAGCGCCTCAAGGTCCTGCTGCGACGCTGCGCGGAGACGCTGAACTCCAACTTCGTGCTGATCGGCCGCGTGACCGGCGAGGACTGCCCGACCTGCTGCGGCCAGCTGAAGACGAGCGAGTGCCCGCGCTGCTTGCGCGTGGTCCGGACGTTCGGGGTCCTCGACGACATCGACAAGGTGCTCCGGTGACGAAGCCTATCCGCGGCACCTGGTACGAGGCCGTGAAGCGCGCCGAGCGGAAGCGCGCGCGCCGCCGCCTCCGCCGGATCGTCTTCGCGCTGGTGGCCGTGGTGGCGATCCTCGCCGCCGCCATCCTCGCGGCAACACATCGGCCTGGGCGTCGTACCAGGCCCACAAGTTCGAACGCAACCGTTCGAATCGTCGTCGCCCTCCCGTCCTGGAGCGACGCCGGACACCACTACAGGGCGGCATGCTTGCTTTCAATCCAGAGCGAAGGAGGAGCCCAGGGGAAGGAACTGAGACACGCATTTGCGAAAACAGGCAGTGGCCGCGCGGGGGCAGGACCGCTTTCCCAGCCCCTGCGGAACACCCGCGCGGCCATTGAAGCGAGGCGCGCATGAAGCGCTACCAGCGTCGCCGCCGCGCGGGCGATACCTCGCCGCAGGTGCCGCGCACCGCGAGCCCCGACTACGTGGCGCGCCTCCAGACGGACCTGCGCACGTCGCAGAAGGCCTGCGCGGAGATCGTCGACATCATCGAGGACGTCGACCGCCGCTGCATGTTCGCCGACGGCGACGTCCCGCCGACGTTGGAGGTGATGACGCAGGCGGAGATCTCGCGCATCTTCGAGCTCGCGAAGAGGGGCCGGGGCACGACGGCGGTTGCCGCGCTCGGCGAGTCGATCGAGAAGCTCAAGGCCGCCGGAGACCCGGTCGTGCGCATTGCAGAGGTCACCTCGGCCGTCGCCGGGATGCGGGCCCTCACGATCTGGGAGCCATACGCGTCCCTGCTGCTGGTCCCGGGACCGACGGGCAAGCGGATCGAGACGCGGCCGGTGCCGACGAAGCACCGCGGCCCCCTCGCGATACACGCGGGCCTCCACAAGTTCAGCGGCGGCAGCGTCTACGACACGGCGATGCTTGACAAGCTCTGCCGCGCCTTCGGCTACGGGCGCGAGGGCGTCCTGACGCACATCGCGCAGCTGCCGCGCGGCGTCGTGATCGGCGAGGTCGACCTGGTCGCGTGCGCGCGCGTGGAGCACGTCGACGTCGGCAGCGACACCGTCCGCGTCTACCTGAAGCTCGACGACGGCAAGACGTCAGTGAAGGTGATCAGCCGCACGGAGCTCGCCTTCGGCAACTACGAGCCGGGCCGGTACCTCTACATCACTGAGCGGCCGCGCCGCTATCCGGCCCCCATCCCCGCGCGCGGCATGCAGGGCGTCTGGACCTGGAGGCGTGCATGAGTCAGACGCTCGTCCACACACCGGCCGCGGCCAGCGAGGGCATCCAGCGGTGCGCGCGGTGCGGCGTCGTTCTCATCGATCGCCGTGAGGAACAGCGCATGGAGCAGGGGCCCTCCGTCGGCCTCTGGTGGACCTGCAACGTCGAGATGTTCGTGCGCGGCGGCGGCGCCTGGTCGACGGACCGGAAGGCCAACTGCCAGAAGGCGGACGCATGAGCGTGAAGAGCCCGATCGAGTGGCTGGCCGGCGGGGACACGTGGAACCCCGTCCGCGCGCGGAACCTGAAGACCGGCAAGGTCGGCTGGTTCTGTGAGCACGCGAGCGACCTCTGCCGCTTCTGCTACGCGGAGGCGATGAACAACTGGATCGGCACGGGGCTCGCGTTCAAGCCGATCCACCTGAAGGACGTCGAGATCTTCCTCGACGAGAAGATCCTCATGCAGCCGCTGCGGTCGAAGCGCGGGCGGCTGATCTTCCCGTGCTCGATGACGGACCTCTTCGGGCGCTGGGTCACCGACGCCATGCTCGACCGCATCTTCGCGGTGATGGCGCTGGCCCCGCAGCACGCGTTCCTGTGCCTGACGAAGCGGCCCCAGCGGATGGCCGAGTACCTCTCGAGGCCGGCCCCCGAGTCCACGCGCCAGGTGATCGGGCTCGAGGCGCTGCGCATGTGCCTCGATGCCAAGGCAGCGCGGCGGGGTTCGACCCTCGGCGCCGGCGTGAAGATGTGCGGGGAGGCCGGCCGCGAGGGCGAGCTCGTGAAATGGCCGCTGCCCAACGCCTGGATGGGCTACAGCGGCGCCGACGAGGCCGGCGTGCGCGCGCTGCTCAAGACGCCGGCGGCCGTGCGCTGGCTCAGCCTGGAGCCGCTCCTGAGCGGCACCGCCGCCAACGACCTTCAGGGCTACTACCTGCAGACGGCCGGCGGCGAGTATCCCTTCGGCAGCATCCTGCCCGAGCGCAACCGCACGCGGCTCCTCGACCTCATCGACTGGATGGTCGTGGGCGGCGAGTCGGGGCGGACCGCGCGCCCATGCGACATCGCGTGGATCCGTTCGCTGATCACCCAGTGCCGCGCCGCGATGGTCCCGCTGTTCGTGAAACAGATCGGCGCCCGGCCCTTCGACGGCTACATCCCGGCAAAGGAACTGGTCGAAGGCATGCGTGGGCGGCCGCGCCCCGCGGACCAGCCGCTGACGGAGGAGGCCGCGCGCGAGATCCTCACGGACCGGCTGGGCATCGGTCTCGGCCGCGTGATCGACGTCGACCAGGTGCCGCGGCTGCTGCCGATCAAGGACCCGAAGGGGGGAGACCCGGCCGAGTGGCCCGAGGACCTCCGCGTCCGTGAATACCCGCGGCCGGTGGCGGCGGCATGAGCACGCGGCACGCCAATCCGGTCCGCCCCCGCCTGCAACGGGCGATCCGCTTCCTGACCGCGCGCCTCGGAGCGCTCCAGGCGCGGCGGGAGTTCAAGGCCTTCGACGATCTCGAGGCCGCCTTCAACCGGCTGACGGCGGTGGACGACGCCGTCCACGAGGACGCGATCCTCCGCCTCGCCGTCGAGCAGGGCTTCCTGGTGGAGACCGCCTCGTGATCGAAGCGCGCTACGCCACGAGGCGGAACGTCCCGGGCTGCGGGCGCCTGTGCCCGTGCCGCGCGCCGAAGGCCTTCGGCTGGGCCGTGAACGTGTTCTCCACGGGCGTCTGGCGCCGGATCGTCGAGGTCCAGCCGAACGTCTTCGCCCAGGTCGAGGTGGTGATCTCTTGACCGGAACTCTCGTCGCCGTCGGCTTTGCCCTGCTCTTCGTGCTGTTCGTGCGGATCGAACAGCGCGGCATCGAGGCGTCTCGACGAATGATCCTGATCCAGCTTCGCCGGCAAGGCGGCTGGCCGACTGGCCCCGAGCTCGTCGCGCGGGTCGATCAGAAGGCGTTCTCGCACCACTTCTACACGGCGGTCCGTAGCCTCGAGCGTGACGGCCTGGTCATCCACCGGGAGGGCGAGGGCACGCCCGCGCGCGGTGGGCGACCGAGCTTCCACTACGCGCTGACGGTCGATGGCAAGGCCGCGGCGTGGCGCGTGATCCACGGGATGCCGATCAAGGTGAGGGCTTGAGTGCGCGCGCACGGGGCCTCATCGATCGCGCGGCGCTCTTCATTCGCCGCTCCGGCCTGCGCTGCTACGTCCTCCGCGGCTGGCCGTGGGACGGCGCGCACACACCGAAGAAACAGACGCTCGGCTTCCGTTGCGAGGACTGCGGCAAGAGCGGCGGCGGATACGACGACTTCGGATTCGACGGCTACGTCTCGCCCCTGCGGACGACGTTCGAGCGCGCCAGCAAGGGCCGCGGCGAATCCATCACGCGGACGAGTCAGTGGGAGGTGAGCACGTGGCGACATCCCAGATAGCAGATCGAGTCCGAGAGGTGGCCGCCTTCGCGCTCGACGAGGCGACGGCCAACGTCACCGCCGAGACCTCGCTCGAGGCCCTGGACAGCATCGACCATGCCGAACTCGTGATGGCGCTCGAGGAGGAATTCGGCATCGAGATCCCGGAGGAGGTTCTCGACAAGCCATGGGGGAAGGTCGGTGACGCGCTCGCCTACATCGAGGGCCGGCTCCGATGAGCGAGTTCACGCTCTCGATCCCGATTCCGATGGTGCTGTTCTGCCCGGCGTGCGGCGAGCAGCACATCGACGCTCCGCAGCCGGAGCAGGGCTGGACGAACCCGCCGCATCGGTCGCACGAGTGCCAGGTTTGCGGGACGGTCTGGCGACCGGCGGATATCGCCACCACCGGCGTGGCCACGCTCTCGACGGCCGGCCAGCGCGACACGCAGGACCTGCGTGAACTGTACCGTGCGGTGCGGCTCGCCGATTTCCTGCTTCTGCCGATCGATGCCGATGCCGACGCCGACCCGCGCGACGAGGCGGGGGAGACGCTGCGCGAGCTCGCCAGCGAGGCCGACGAGGCCATCGTCCACTACCGCCGCCTGCGCGCGGGGCGGAAAGCCCGCTGCCTCTGCCCAGGGTGCCCGGAGCTCGTACCCGTCGAGTGGGCCGCCGGTGTTTGCCGTGCATGCGGGACGGAGAGGTGCGACCACGACGACGCGGCAGAGACGCCGTCGGAATTCCGCAACTGGGGCCCGCCGGCGGCGGCCCGCCGCCTGCCGCTGACACCGGCGGAGGAGCGCGACATCTGGGAGGCGCTCTTGGCGGGGCCAGTCGTCAAACGCCGCGGCGTCGAGGCCAGCGAGGCCCGGCCTTATCCGGAGCCACCGTTGCCCGGGAGCGACCGCGGGTGACCATCGTCAATCGCGGCCTCGTTGTGGACCTCTTCGCCGGAGGCGGCGGCACGTCCCTCGGCATCGAGTGGGCGTTCGGCTTCTCGCCGGACATCGCGGTCAACCACGATCGCGAGGCGATCGCCATGCACATGGCGAATCACCCGCACACGCTCCACCTGCACGAGGACGTGCGGAAGGTCGACATCCGGCAGGTCGTCGCCGGCCGGCCCGTCGACCTCCTCTGGCTCTCGCCCGACTGCAAACACCACTCGAAGGCCAAGGGCGGCAAGCCGGTCGACCGGAAGATCCGCGGCCTGGCGTGGGAGGCGATCCGCTGGGCGGTGCAGGCGCGGCCGCGGGTGATCTGCCTCGAGAACGTCCAGGAGTTCCGCGACTGGGGCCCGCTCGACAAGAAGACGGGCCGGCCGATCAAGTCGAAGAAGGGCTGGACCTACGCGCGATTCAAGAGCCGCCTGCGGGCTTTGGGCTACGTCGTCGAGGACAGGCTCCTGCTCGCGTGCGACTACGGCTCCCCGACGAAGCGCGAGCGGCTGTTCCTTGTCGCGCGCTGCGACGGCCGGCCGATCGTGTGGCCCAAGCCCACGCACGCGGACAAGGGCGCCGGCGGCCTGCTGCCGTGGCGCCCGACCTGGCCGTGCATCGACTTCTCGATCCCGTGCCCGTCGATCTTCCTGACGCGTGAGCAGGCGAAGGAGATAGGCGTCAAGCGCCCGCTGGCGTTCAAGACGGAGAGGCGCGTCGCCCGCGGCACGTGGCGATTCGCGATCCGCAACCCCAAGCCGTTCATCGTCCGGTACAACGGCGGCGCGTTCCGTGGCCAGGAGCTCGACGGCCCGCTGACCACGCTGGACACCTCCAACCGCTTCGGCCTGGTGGCGCCGAGCATCATCCCGGTCAACCACGCCGGCGACGTGCGGGTCCACAGCGTCGAGAAGCCGATCCCGACGATCACCGGCGCCCACCGTGGCGAGCACGCTCTGGTGACCGGGTTCCTGGTGCCTCGATACGGGGAGCGCGAAGGGCAGGAGCCCCGGTGCCTGTCGCTGGAAGAGCCGTCGCCGGTCGTCGTGCCGACGCAGAACGGTGGATCGCTCGTGGCCGCGTTCCTGGCGAAGCACAACGGCGGTCACGAGGCGACCGGCACGCTGCTGACCGACCCTGCCGACACCATCACGTCGCGTGATCACCACGCGCTGGTGGCGTCGAGCCTGGTGAAGCTCCGCGGGGAGTGCAACGGCGCCGACATCGAGGAGCCCGCGCCTGCCATCACCGCCCAGGGCAACCACCTGGCCGAGGTCCGCGCGTTCCTGATCAAGTACCACGACAACGGCGGCCAGTGGGGCGACCTGCTGAACCCGGCGCCGACCGTCGTGGCCAACGACTCGATCGGCCTGGTGATGGTCGAGGGCGAGCCGCACGTGATCGTCGACATCGGCATGCGGATGCTCCGCGCGCGAGAACTCTTCCGCTGCCAGGGTTTCCCGGACTCTTATCAGATCGCCGTCGTGTGCGATCGCATCGTGCGGAAGAAGGTCGTCCGCATGGTGCTGCCCGCCGAGGCCCAGGTGCGGATGTGCGGCAACAGCGTCCCGCCGCACCTGTCGAAGGCCCTCGCCGCCGCCAACCTGCCCGAGCTCGCGCGCGCCGAGGAGGTCGCCTGATGTCCGAGGCGACCAACTTCGAGGCCGAGCGCCGCCGCCTGTTCGCGGCCGGCCTGGACCACATCGCCAGCTGGTGCCGCGTCAACGAGGTGACGCCGCCGCGCGTGGAGGAGAGCGACGAGCCCGGCAAGTTCGGCGCGTGCGCCTTCTACCGGGACGGCGTCATCAAGATCAGCATCCCGCGCTGCGCGCACATCGGGCGAGTCGGCCGGCTCTGGTCGTACCCCGGCTACGTCGTCGACCGCACGCCCTACGGCGTGCTCGCCCACGAGCTCGGGCACCACGTCGACCAGGCCCACGGGGCCCGCGGCGGGCTCGTCGCCAGCACCTGGCGGCGGGAGACGGGCGAGCCGGCGATCACCGGCTACGCCGAGAACGACAACGAGTGGTTCGCCGAGATCTTCCGCCTCTACGTGACGAACCCCGGCCTCCTGCTGCAGCTGCGGCCCCTGATGTACGTCCGGCTCATCCAGCGGTGGACCCGCCACGTCGAACTCCGCTCGTGGATGGAGATCCTCGCGCCGTCGACGCGCCACCTGAACGCCGCCCGTAACAAGGTCGCGAAGGCGGAGAAGCAGCAGAGGCTCGCCGTATGACGCGCACCCAGGCGGAAGCGCGCGACGTTCGTGGGACGAAGCCGACCGCAAGGCGGCTTAAAGGGGAGCCTTCGGACTCTCTGGGTCTAGCGTCCATCGACCGTCGCGAGCTTCCTCGTGGGGGCGCCCTGGTTTCGACGGGAGCGTCCGTCGTGCAGATGCAGGCGGAGAGGCGGAGTCCCTCTCCTAAATCTCGGCTCCAAACCATCAAACGCCAAGAACAACGTTCTCTCGTTCTCGCGTCCAGCCGCACGCCGGGCCATCAACGACCGGCCGCTCGCCGCAGCTGCCTAACACACCCCGCGGCCCCTAAGCCTGTCGAGTCTGTGCGGCGGCGTCTTTCGGACGCGGGTTCGATTCCCGCCGCCTCCACCACTTCGAGGTCCTGAGCTATGCACGATCCATCGACCGTCCTTGGCGACTTTCCGCCGCGCGCGCTGCAGCGGCTGTTCCCGTGGCTGCCCACGCTCGTCACGCTGTGGCACGACGATCCGTGCCTCGACGGCAGCGACGACTACTGCACGCACGCCTCGATCGGGTTCACCGACGCCGATCAGGCGTGGATCAAGGAACACGCGAAGCGGGAGTGGGAGACGTGGTTCTCCGCTCGCTACGGCCGCACGAACCTGAGCGGCTGCAGCTACTCGGAGGTCCTCTTTTCCGCGTGGACCGACGTGCGCTGGCACGTCGCCCGCATCCCGCACCGGACGCCGCTGCGGCGCTGGGAGCTCTCCAGCATCGCGCTCCTGGCGAGCAACCCGATCGACGACCTGCGCTGCGCTGTCAGGGACGCGAAGGAGAGCGCGCAGGGCCTCGAGCGCCTCCTCTGGTTCGTGCTGCGCTTCTACCGCACGCAGCGCCGTCCCTGGTGGCGCCACCGCCGCTGGCACGTCATGCACTGGCGCTTCCAGATCCGGCCGGTCCAGACGTTCAAGCGGTGGGCGTTCTCCCACTGCGACGAGTGCGGCGGCTCGTTCACCTGGAGGGAAGTCGCCAAGGGCCAGGTGATCAGCACCCAGTGGGACGGGCCCGGCCCGCGCTGGTTCAACTGCGTCGAGCGGATCCTCCATTTCCGCTGCCACGGCGAGCGCTCGAAGCGGCAGGCAAAGGACTACGGGATCGTCGGCGGCGTCGTGGGCGGGGTGGAGGCCTTCCTGCGTGGCTCGCGCTTCCGCAAGGACAACTGACCGATGAACGACGACGCCATCCGCCAGCGCGCCCGCGACTTCATCGCGAACGCCGTGCCTCCGCCCGCGCCGCGCGTGACCGTCCCTGAGTGGGGCCGGGTCGGCCGATCCCACGAGGGCACGTACCTCGTCGAGACGCTCATGGCGATCCCGCGCGAGGCCGTCGAGGGCGAAGGCGAGCCCGTCGACGATGAGCGGCTGAAGGCCGAGATCGTCACCCTCCGCCGCCTCTTCTGGCTGAGCCACGGCTGCCCGATCGAGGCCCTCTACGGCGACGACGGCGAGATGCAGTGCAACGCGTCCGATTGCCGCATCGACTTCAAGCGCGACTCGATCGAGGACATCGAACACAGGCTCCACCAGCGCGGGCTCGAGCGCCTTGCCGACATGGAGCTCGCAAAGAGGTTCGGGCCGGACGACGCCGAAGGGCTCGTGGCCGGCCGCATCCTGAGCACGAGCATCGCGACCCTCGTCCGTCGCTGCGCCGTCCTCATCCGTGACGAGCAGGAGAAGCCGCTCGCGGACAACGCCCTGATCGGTGCCCTCTGCGACGCCGTCCGCATGGCGCGTGAGCACGCCGACGGCATGAGCCGCCGGCTCGACCGCGTGGCGGTCGTCGACAAAAAGGAGGCGTGAATGGGGAACACGAAAGCCCTCGTCGTGCGTTTTCGCGCCCAGTGGATCCCCGTTCTCGCTGAATGGCTGAGCCCGGAGCCACTGGAGCGCGCGGAGTACCGCTCCGTCCAGATCGAGCCAGGCGGGGCTGGCGGCGTCGACCTGGTCGCCAGCGACGCCCACAGCATGCTCTGGATTCACGACGCGCAGGGCGAGGCCAACGAGGTGTTTTACCTCGATGCCCCGGAACCGCTGGTCCGCGTGTGTCGGGAGCTGCAGGCACCCCCGCTGATAGACGTCAACGGTATCCCGCCCAGCATCACGATGCCCAGCTGGACCCGGCCCGGGCTCGTGCTGATCAGCCCGCTGGCGTGGGAAGAGAAGGAGCCTGAGCGCGCGCTCATCCTGGTCCAGCCGCTCGAGCAACCACCAGCGGCGAACGTCGTGCCGGTCCGGTCGACTGGGTTCGGCCTCTACGCCGTCCAGCAGGACATCAACCGCCACCGCCAGCAGCCACTCGCCTGGCGGACCGTTGTCGAGCGTCCGTCGAAGGAGACGTCGTCGTTGACGCTCAACCCCACCTTCCTCGGCCGCCTCGGTTCGGTGGGCGCGCTGTTCCCCAGTGGCGGCTGGCGCATGACCACCACCGGGTCCGATGGCCCGGTGATCTTCTCCAGTCCGCTGACGGGTGACGGCACCCTCGCAAAGGCGCTGGTCATGCCGATGAGGACGTAGATGGCTACCAGCGAGGTCCGCGTGAAGGTGGCGATCGCCGTCGTCGAGGCCGACGGCATCCAGGCCCCGATGGTGGTGACGCGCTCGGAACTCAAGGGGGCCGGCGTCGCCGAGATCCCCGACGTTCGCCATGGTCGTCGTCTTCTGCCCGCGCGGCATGGGCGCGCAGGTCCAGCAGCGCCTGCACGAATGGGACGCGGAGCGGCTCCTCGCCGAGATGGACCCGCGGGGGCGGGTCTCGTGAGCCGCCCGATCGTCGACGCGCGCGAGCCGGCCCACGTGCGCGCCGCCGTCCGCGAGGTGCTGGCCGCCGCGTGGGTGGGCGCGCTCACCAGCGACCACGCGACGCTCCGGCCCGGCTTCCTGACCGCCTGCCGGTTGTACGCGGCGGCGAACCGACACCCGTACGCGACGGCCGCGCTCCGCCAGTCGCTTTTCCAGATCGCGGTGGCCCGCGTGGTCATCGCGCGGCGGCGGGAGGCCGCCACCGCATGATCCTCGATCGAGTCACCGTCACCGGCGCCGACAACAGCATTCACCCCAAGGACCTCGTCGACCTCTCGAACCGGTTCCCATTCGTCGAGTGGGGCATCCTGCTCTCGAAGTCGCAGGAGGGCTCGAAGCGGTTCCCGACGGTCGAGTGGATCGACCGGCTGCTCGAGCTCGCGGCCCTCGAGTTCCCGGCCGGCGTCACGCTGTCGGGTCACCTGTGCGGCTCCTGGGTGCGCGACCTCTGCCGAGGCGGCAACGCGTTCTCGATCGACCGGCCGGGCCTGGCGCACTGCTTCGACCGCCTCCAGCTGAACTTCCACGCGGAGGCCCACGAGATCAACCCCGACGCGTTCGTGGCCGGCCTGCGCAACCTGGAGCCGGAGCAGGGCTACATCTTCCAGTTCGACGACGTCAACAACGCCCTCATGGACGCCGCGCGCCTGGCGGGCATCCAGGCGGCGCCGCTGTTCGACACATCCGGGGGCGCCGGCGTCCTGCCCGGCAGCTGGCCGAAGCCGGTGGCCGACTACTGCGGCTACGCGGGCGGCCTCTCGCCGGACAACCTCGAAGAGCAACTCGACCGCATCGCCGCGGTGACCCCGGGTGCGCGGATCTGGATCGACGTCGAGACGCACGTCCGCTCCGGTCACGACGCGCAGTTCGATCTCGGCCTCGTCGAGCGCTTCCTCGATCGTGCGGCGCCGCGCGTCGTGCACCGTGACCAGGCGGTGGCGAGCCGATGAGCGAAGGGTTGTTCGACGAGCTCGCGCGGGTGACCGCGGAGCGCGACCGGCTGAAGGCGCTCATCAATACGCCGGAGGTGCTGGACTTCGTCAAGGCCGTCACGATCGAGGTCGCCCACCAGCGCGAACGGTGGGGCAGCGACCACGACGCCGGCAAGACCGACGCCGATTGGTTCTGGCTGCTCGGCTACCTGGGCGGGAAGGCGCTTCACACCACGATGCCGACGGACTGCAACTGCTTCCGCGCGCCGGACAGTCACCGCGACGACTGCATCGAGAAGGCTGCCCGCGAGAAGAAGCTCCACCGGATCATCACCGTCGCGGCGGCGGCGTGTAACTGGCACGCGGCGCTCCTCGGCAAAACGAACATGCGCCCCGGGATTGCGACGCCCGCCGGTGAGGGGGCGCAGTGAGGCGCGTCAAGCCAATCCCGTTCACGGCGGAGTCCACTCGCGCCATCAACCAGGGGCGGAAGACGCAGACGCGGCGCGTGATGACGCCGGAGCCAGATCCGATGTGGCTGATGGTGCACGCGTGGCGGCTGCGCGCGCCGATGCACGTCTGCAACGACGGCCGTCTGTATGAAGGCCTGAAGGCGAACGGGGAGCCGCTGGCCGGCTTGCCGTCGATGGTCGCGCCCTACGCGGTCGGTGACCTCCTGTGGGTCCGCGAGCCCTGGTACTGCGACGACTACCGGATCCCGGAGCGCGGGCCGCTGCCGAGCAGGCTGCCGCCGGAGGTGCACCCAAGGGACTTCGTCTATCGGGCCGACGGCGAGGCCAGGGTCCATTTCCCCGAGAGCGAGGACATCGACAGTTTCCGCTGGCGGAACCCGCGTTTCGCGCCGCGCTGGGCGTCGCGGACGACGCTCGAGGTCCTGGAGGTGCGCGTGCAGCGCGTCCAGGAGATCACGGAGGCGGACGCGATCGCGGAGGGCATCGAGACGGACCGTCCGCGCGCGGATCATCCGCTCTGGTATCTGGGCGGCCCGCACCGCGTCAAGGGGAAGGGCGCGAAGGTCTTCTACGAGGCGCGCACGGCCTACGCGGATCTCTGGGATCACCTGAACGCGAAGCGCGGCTACTCGTGGATCAGCAACCCGTGGATCTACGCGTACACCTTCCGGATCTTCGAACACTGCTGCATCCGGCATCGCTGCGGTGAGCAGCACCACGCCGTCAAATCGGTGGGCGTCTAGTGGCCGCCCGGCTACTCCGTCCGCACGCTCGGCGACCGGCGGGAGAAGCCTTCGCAGCGGCCGACCTCGTGGCAGTCGGGGCACAGAAAGCCCGTGCACTTCGTCCCGCCGCAGGAGCACGGGTCGATCTCGTCGAGCGTGCCCAGGAGGGGCTTCCCGCACCTGCCGCAGTTCCTGACGGGCTCCACGGTCTTCTTCACCACGGATCCATGGTCGCGCCGGCGGGCGGGGGGAGGCAAGGCGTGAGCGCCCTAGTCCAGTTGTCGGTGCTGTCGAAGGAGGGCGTGGCCATCGCCCAGCGCACGGTCACGGAGAAGCATTACCTGCGCAAGCCCGTCGACTCACGTTGTTCCGTCGAGGGCTACTACGTGTCGATCGGCGGGATGCCGGTCGGCGTGTTCATCCTCCGGCCGGCCGCAGGCGACGAGGTGCTATCCCTGGTACGGATCCGTCGGAGGACGTCGCCATCGGCCGCGCCCAGGTCACCCGTTGGCAGGTGCTCAAACCTCGCGCGCGTGTACTTCGACCCGTGTGTGCAGGCCGGCGGGGACCTCCATACGCCCGCGCGTGTCCCGGGCTTTCACGATCGTCGCGGCGCCTTCCGGTCGACGTTTGGCTCGACGGCGATCGCCGCCCTGGCTGACCGCGTCGTTCTCGAATACCTGATCGCCCGCCCGCCGTGTTTCCTCGAAGAGCCGTACCAGCTGCGCTGGCTCCTGTCCTACTGCGACACCCGCGTCCACCGCGGCGCGCTGTACCGCGCGGCCGGCTTCGAGCTCTTCCGCACGAACGAGGACGGCATCGAGACGTGGCGTCTGCCGTTGCGCCCGCTGACCGCGGACGAGGACCGCCAGGTGCGCGAGGCCTCGGCGAGCAACCCGCGGTCGATCGAGTACCGCCGCCGCCGCGTGGAGGCCTGCGCGTGAGCGCCTTCGTTCAGACCGCGGGTGACACGCTCACGGTGCGGTTCGAGACGTGGGACGCCGACAGCTACGCGCTGTTCCTGCGCACGAAGGCGCTGCCCGAGCACGAGATTCGTTACGACGACGAGGCCGACACCTACACGATCGAGACGCCGGCGCGTTTCGCGCGGATCCTCGGCGTCGAGGCAAAGGCCGTCGAGCGCCCGATGCTGCCGCTGGCCGCCCACCTGTTCGACCGCCAGCGGTGGGTGACAACGACCGCGCTCGAGGCGAAGCGCTGGGCCGTCTGGTGGGACACGGGGCTCGGCAAGACGGCCATCGAGTGGGAGTGGGCGCGCCAGGTTCAGCACATCACCGGCGGGAAGGTGCTGGGGATCTATCTCCTCGGGCTGATTCCGCAGGCGATCGAAATGGCGCGTGCCTGGTACGGCGACGCCTTTGCCGACTCGATCGTGATCCTCGAAACGCGCGAGGACCTGATCGCATGGTGCAAGGACGGCAAGCCCGGCATCGCCGTCACCAATCCCGAGAAGTTCATCCCGCGCGAGGGCGTCGAGGTCATCCCCGAGATCACCTACCTGGCGGGCGTCTGGATCGACGAAAGCAGCCTGCTGAAGACCGGCGGCGGCGCCATCAAGTGGGCGCTCATCAAGAGCTGTCGGGGCGTGGAGTTCAAGCTCTCGTGCACGGCGACGCCGGCGCCCAACGACCCCATCGAATACGCGTCGCAGGCGGCGTGGCTGGAAAAGATCCGGGACGAGGGCGAGGTCATCTGGACCTATTTCGTGCGGAACGACGAAGGCGAGTGGAAGGTCAAAGACCACGCGCTGCCCGACTTCTATCGGTTCCTGTCCGGCTGGTCCTGCTACATGCGCGACCCGGCGCGCTGGGGTTTCAAGGACGCCCTCAAGGACCTGCCGCCGCCGGAACGCATCATCCACCGGATCGAGGCGACGCCGGAGCAGCGGGAGTACTTCACCCGGATCCCGGATGCCGAGGGCCAGACCAGCATCATCGAGCGCGCGAAGCTCGGCCTCGTCGAGCGCACCAAGATGGGCGAGCTCGCCAGCGGGTTTATCTACCAGCCAGACGGCAAGGTGCGCCGCGTCCACAGCCTGAAACCAGAGGTGGTCGCTCGGATCGTCCGTGAGGAGATCGCCGCAGGCCTTCAGGTGCTCGTCTGGACGCTGTACGACGAGACGGCGGAGATCCTGGCTGAGCTCCTCGACGATGCCGCCGTGGGCATCTTGACGGGCAAGGTGCCCACCTGCGACCGCGAGCCGATCATCGCCCGCTTCCTGCGGGGTGATCTCCGCGCGCTCGTGACCCGCACGAAGCTCGTGGGCTTCGGCCGCAACTTCCAGAACGCCGGCGCCATGGTCTGGGCCGACTTCAATGACAGCTACGAGGCGATCTACCAGGGCCTGCGTCGCGCGTACCGCTACGGCCAGACGCGCAGCGTCCGGGACCACTGGCCGATGGTCGAGGAGCTTCAGGGCGTCGTCTTCGAGAGCACCGAACGAAAGCGCATGGCGTTCGAGCGCGACGTCGAGCGCATGGAAACGCTCTATATCCGCGCGATGCGGGACCAGATGCCGCAGGAGGCTGCATGACAGAACAGCTGACAACGCCGAAGAGCCAGACGCCGCTCGAGATCGCGGTGGCAGCGACCGAGACCTACCAGCGCGCGCTGGAGGCGTTCCAGATTGCGTCGAAGGCCGTGGATGACGCCCGGGTTGCGATGCGCAAGGCGTGCACGCCAGACGCCTTGGGCGTGACGGGGGCCAGGCCGAGACGCGTCGTCCGCCTCCGTGACGACCGCTACGTGCAGGTCGACCAGTACGACCGCACATACGCGGGCGTAACGGTTCTCGAATTCGACATCGACTCGGACGGCGCGCCGGCGAGCACGACTGCGACGGAGGACCGCTAGCCCATGAAGAGCGGCCGCCGCGTGCACATGGTGTCGAAGGGGCTCGACTTGGCCGATTGGACTCTCTGTGGCTTCGCTCGCGCCAACGCGATCCGGCTGCCGCTCAAGACGAGGCGTCGGAAGTCGGTCACTTGTAAGCCGTGCCTGAAGCTGCTGGGAGCTCGGTGATGGAAGCCGTCTCGGAGTGCCCGCGCTGCGGCACGGCCGTGCTGTACGAGGAGGCGCGCACCTGCACGTCGTGCGACGAGCGGTTCTGTCCTCACTGCTACTCCGTCCACGTGAAGGAAAGGCACAACGTCTACGTCCTCGGCTTCCTCTTCTCGCTCGACGGCCAGTTCGTCACGCTGATCCGAAAGAAGCGGCCGGCGTGGCAGCGCGGGAAGCTCAACGGCATCGGCGGCCTAGTCGAGCCCGGCGAGACGCCGGCGGACGCGATCCGGCGCGAGTTTCGCGAGGAGGCTGGCCAGGACATCAGCACGTGGCGTGAGCGCGCCACTATTGATCGACCCGGCACGCGGATCCACGTCTTCAGCGCCTTCGCTGCCCCCGACGACTTGCCCCTCACCGCCCGCGGCGATGAAGAGATCGTCCTCTCCCTGACGTACGCGCTGCCCAGCCGTGCGCTGACAAACCTCCACTGGCTCGTGCCGATGTGCGCGGACCCCAACGTCAGGACGGCCACCGTCATCCAGGAGAACCACACGCGATGAGAGCCCGCGTCGACCTCCACTTCGGCGACTGCATCGCCGGCATGCGCGAGCGGCTCGCCGACAACAGCGTCCGTCACCTGGTGACCTCCATCCCGTTCGGGAGCCTCTTCAGCTACAGCCACAAGCCGGAGGACATCGGCAACTGCCGTGACGGCGTCTCGTTCATCGGGACGCAGTTCGGCCTGGCCATGCGCTTCTGGTTCCACCAGGTGGCGCGCGTCCTCTCGCCGGGCTGCATCGCCGCGATCCACGTCCAGCAGCTGAACACCACGCAGGTGCAGCACGGCCATCAGGGCCTGCGCGACTTCCGCGGCGCGATCATCGACATGGCCCGGAAGCACGGCCTGAACCCTCACGGCGAGGTCGCGGTGCCGAAGAATCCGCAGCGGATCGCACAGGTGCGGAAGCTCCACAGCCTGCTCTTCGTGAGCGGCCGCCGCGACAGCCGCGCCCTCTCACCGGCCAATAACGACTTCGTCCTGTTCTTCCGGAAGCCGGGCGACGACGGCCAGCCCGTGCGCGGGCTCTTCGACGACGACCTCAACCCGATCGGCCAGTTCAGCCAGGAGGACTGGATCAAGTGGGCGCGCGGCGCCTGGGCGGACGCGTGGCACGACGAGGCCACGATGCTCGAGCAGATGGAGGGCTATCGGGAGGCCCGAGACATCTACCTCGCGCAGGAATGGCGATCGGCCCCTCTCTGGAACGACATCAACGAGACGGACGTACTCGACAACTGGCGCGGCGCCCGCGAGACGGACGAAGAGAAGCACGTCTGCCCGCTCCAACTGGAGGTGATCCGTCGGTGCCTCCTGCTCTACACGAACCCGGGCGACCTGGTCATCGATCCCTTCATGGGCATCGGCTCCACGGCGTGGGTGTGCGTCGAGCTCGGCCGCGACTGCGTCGGCTTCGAACTCAAGGAGAGCTACCACGCCATGTCGCAGCGGAACACGGCCAAGGCGCGCGAGAAGTTCGAGGCCGCCGGCGTCGACAAGGACGGACAGATGGGACTGCCGCTCGGCGATGAGGTGCCCGCGTGACCGACCTGCTGGCGGCTGGCCACGAACTCGACCTGCTGGTGGGCGAGAAGGTTCTCGGCTGGGAATGGATCCAGGCGCCCCAGTGGGACGCCAAAGGCCCGCTCCCAGAGCAGGGCAAGGTCCTCGTGACGCCTGGCTTCCGGGCTGGCGACCCGCATGGCTACCAGTGGCCGAACGTCGGTGTCATCGCGCCGCACGCGTTCACCCGGCCCTGGTCGACACGGCAAGAGGACGGCCACGCCGTCGTGGCCGCGCTGGTGGCTCGGCGCGTCGAGGTCCAGATCCTTTTCCGGCCGGGGCCCCGCGGCCACACAAGCGAACTCGCCACCGTGCACGTCAACATCTCGCCGCTCGACAGCCCCGCGATCCGCCCGGTGTGGGCGGAGTCGCACTCATTCCCGCACGCCGTGTGTCTCGCCGCTGTGGCGTGGGCTGAAGCACGAGGTCGGCGGTGAGCGAGTTCCAGCTGGTGCCACCCGGCATGTGCCCGACGTGCCGACAGCCGATGCCGAAGAAGGGCCGTCGTGTCTGCGGCACCTGCCTGAAGCCGATCCGGCGCGGCCATCGCTACCGCTTCACCGCCGACGGCGTCGTCCGCCACTGGAACTGCGAGCAGCCTACTGCCGAGCCGCCGGCCGGGGAGGGCCGATAGCTCCATGGCCTTCGTCAACGGGAAGAAGGTCTACAACAGCCAGCGCCTGGCGGCGGCGGCGAAGCTCGAGGATCGCTCGGTGTCCGAGTACACGTTCCTCCTGTGCGGCACAGGCGACGACTGGGGCCGCTTCGAGGCCAACCCCCGCGTCATCGTCGGCAACGCGTACAAGAACCGCCCTGACGTCGCAGAGGCCGACGTGGCGCGCTGGCTCCAGATCTACGAACAGGTGCGCGGCGCCGACGAAGGAGATTACGGCCTGGTCCGGTTCTACGTGGTCGACGGCGTCCGCTACGGAGAGTGGACGAGCTACGCGGGCGACGCCGAGTCCCAGCGGAAGTACCACAACTGTCCCGAGCCGCCGTGGTCAACCCACAAGCACCGAGGTACTTGCGAGCGTTACGGCGCCGCCAAGGACAAGCCGCCGGCGCCATCCTCATCTATACAGGTACCCGCTCCGGGTACCCGGAAGCCCTACCCGGACAGGGCACCCGTAGCGGATAGGCCGAACATCTATCCAACCGAATCTGCCGTTTCTGCCGTACCTACCGGTTCTCCTGAAACGGATTCAGCAGCAGCCGCGCGCGCGAGCGAGGCCGTCCCGCTTGCGACCGACGAGCCGGGGAAGGCGCTGACGCCGCAGGAACGCCTCGACCTCGAGACCGAGGGCAACACGCTGATCCGCCACATCCACGGCACGACCGGCGAGGACCAGCGCGAGATCATCGGCCGCGCCTCGATCGGTGATGGCAAATGGGGCGGCGGCCGGAAGTTCACCTGGGCCTCGATGTCCGACGAGCGGCTGCTGAACACGGTTATGGACCTCCGCGCCTGGTGGGAGCGCGTGCGCCCGCACGAGGACTCTACCGTCGCGATCGCCGATCCGCCGTATCAGGAGCCGGCCGCGGTCGCGCCGTGGGACGGCGTCGTTGGTGAACTCAAGCCGCGCCTGTCCCCGCACGCGTGGGCGACTTGGATCCGCCCGCTCGTTCCGTACACCTTCGACGGGCAACTGCTCCGCGTCCACACGCCCACCGACGTCATCGCGCGATGGATCAAGGCGAACTTCGTGAACCAGGTTCGAGAGGCCGCGGCCGCTGCGGGCCTGCACGGCGTGCAGATCGAGTTCGCCTGTTTCCGCGACCGCCCGCCGCCTGCGCTCACGGAGCGGAAAGAGCCGACACGGGTACCAGGGGGACGCACACAGATGCCCGCCGAAAGCGGGCGAGGAGGTTAGACGGTGTCGACACAGGCAACGAAACCGACGGAAGTGAGCGACGAGGCCAAGGCCGGTCTCGGCGAGAGCGACAAGCTCATCAAGCTCGCGACGGTGCAGAACGGGTACGCGGAGGCTCTGTTCCAGCGCGAGCTGACGAAGGCGTTGCAGAACATCCACGACTTCAACACGGACCTCAAGACGGCCCGTGTCATCCAGATGAAGTTCGTGCTCGTACCGAAGAGCGAGGATCGCATGCACGTGGACCTCGTAATCTCCGCGGGCACGAAGCTCGCGGCGGTCGAGAAGAAGGCGTCCGTGCTCTTCACGGGGCTCCACAAGAACAAGTTCATCGCGATCGAGACCGATCCGAAGCAGCGCGGTCTCTTCGACAACACGCCGGATATCGCGCCCGCGACGCCCCTCACGGCGGCCGGTGCGCAGAAGGGAGCGCAGGTCTAATGGACGGACAAGGCGTCAAGACGCTGGTCGAGGCGGGTGCATCGTCGGTGCAGATCGTCCCGCCAAAGGAGATCGTCGGGGACGGCTACAAGTTCCTCGCGGTCGAGTCGCTCGTGCAGGGCGGCGACGGGTCGCTTACGCGGTCGTACGACCTGCGGCCGCAGCCGGCGAAGGAGATTCGTCCGGAGAAGCTTGTCATCCACACGCTGACAGGGCTGGTCGACTACCTCAAGGCGAACCGAGACGTGCTCACGCTGGGCGACCTGATGGTGCACGTGGTCGACCACGAGAACGTGTATCTCGTATCGCGCACTGGCGGCGCGTTCCACCAGCGGACGTACCACGTGCAGGCGGCGTTCAAGCAGCTGATCGGCACGCCGGCCGCCAACTTCGCCTTCGGCCACTACTACGAGTCGGAGACGTTCAACATCGCACTGCAGGCGCTCTTCCAGCTGACGCCGGAGAGGAAAGCGCTCCTCGACATCGTGGGCAACGCCCAGACGTTCACCGGGGCCACGGTCGTCGACGACGGCTCGGCGCAGCAGGTGAGGGCGGCCGCGGGGGCTCACTTCGGCGAGAACGTCAAGCTCCCGAATCCGGTCATCCTCCGCCCGTACCGAACCTTCCGTGACGTCGCGCAGCCGGCGTCACCCTTCGTCGTGCGCGTCCAGCGGGGCGCGCAGGACATGCCGATGCTCGCCCTCTTCGAGGCGGACGGCGGCGCGTGGAAGCTCGAGGCCATCGCCAACATCGCGGCGTTCCTCCGTCGCGCGCTCGCGACGGTCGACCTGCCGGAAGACACCGAGCCGGACGCCGATACCCC
>Ga0114129_10001435_pt1 | contig 32173 bp, 33 predicted proteins | sample RhiMetdeltSRZDD1_FD_80071 | JGI IMG/M metagenome (GOLD analysis project Ga0114129, IMG submission 80071) | Populus rhizosphere microbial communities from Tennessee, USA - Rhizosphere MetaG P. deltoides SRZDD1 (version 2) (version 2) | ecosystem: Host-associated > Plants > Roots > Rhizosphere >...
GGCCGGCACTCCGAGCATTCCGATCCCTCCGCCGAGGCAGTAACCGAGTCTCCGATCTCTTCCGACTCGCAGTCGCGATGGCGCTCACGTCTCCACGTTGAATGTGCGGAGACGTGAGCGGTTCCCGGCGCTCGCGTTAGTCTCTGCAGAGACTGCCCTTGTAGTGCGCGTGAAACTCAGTTGACCCTGGGCCGAAACCGGGGCCGAAAGCGTTGTCTCCGGTGCCCTGAAAGTTTATCGTGCCCGTGGCTCCCGCGTAGCGTCCCGTGCTGAGGGCGGGGTCCACCGTCAGCGTCAGCTCCCAGGAGACTGAGCCGCCCGAGGTCAGAGTGCTTGCCCCGACTCCTGTCCCCACGAGCAGGTCACCCGTGTTAATGACAAAGATGTTCAGTGTCGTGAATGTCAACCCGGTAGGACCCGGAGAGACGCTGGTTCTTGTCGCGGTTTCCGATCCTGCAAGGGCTCCGGACACGCTGCCCATCACGCGACCGAATGGATCGTTGCTGTAGATCAACGATTCGTCGAGGTTTCCCTGGACCATGCGACACGTGTTGCCGGCATGGACGGGGACCGACGCGACCAACACTGCTAAACAAAGCGCAATCGATACCGTGACTGCTTTCATGGACGTTCTCCGTTCGAAGGGATATGGACGCTTCGCAGCGTCTCGTTGTGGTTATGTGGGCCATCACCGGCCTTCAGTTGTGTTCTGATCCTCATTGGCGTCTCCAGATGAGCGCAGCAATTACGCTGCCGTCATCACGTTGAGCCAAAGGAGTGTCGAGAGGCTGGTTTTTGCTGGCATTTCCGAACGAGCCGCGCGTATGTCGTGTCTTCGCACGGATTCACAACCCTATCCAATCAATGAATGGCTCGCCAAACCGATAGCATCGGGCGATCGGCACCATCCTCGGCATAGCGGCGGGCCGAGCGAAATCGCACGTTTGCCGCTCAGTCCTGATCGTCATTCTGGCGTTGGCGTTCACCGCGCCGACGTCGGACCTGTTTGCGCAAAAGACCGTTCGCGTCAACGGCTACACGAAGAAAGACGGGACCCGGCGAGCCCTCCCGGAGGCTTCCAATCTCGAAGATCGCCATCCCGGTTGTTGGAGCGTATGATGTCGCCTGAGATGGTTGGGACGAGGAGGCACGTCATGCGCGCTCGAATGCTGCCCGGTATCGCCGTGTTGACAGTCGCAGTCGCGCTCGGTTCCGTCGCGTCGGTGCAGCTCGCCGGCCAGTCGGCCTCGCGCGGTTCGAACGGCGCTTCGCTTCGGACAGCGTGGGGCGTGCCGGACCTGCAGGGCACGTGGACCGGATCCACGATCACGCCGCTCGAGCGGCCGCGGGAGTTTGGGGACAAGGCGGTCCTCACAAAAGAAGAAGCCGCCGCGCTCGAAGGGAGAGCGCGCAAGCAGGCGTCGACCGAACGCGCGCCCGCGCAGGGCGATCCCGGTACTTACAATCAGATCTGGTTCGATCCGTCGTCGGCGGTACTTCCCGACCGGCGGACGTCATTGATCGTCGACCCCCCAGACGGACGAATTCCGTTCACACCCGAAGGCCGGGCGCTTGCGACGAAGGCCTCGAGCCATTACGGCACCGGCGCGCGCGACAGCTACGTCGATCTCGACACCGGCGAGCGCTGTCTGACCGACGGCATGCCGATCCCGTACTGGACCGGTTACAACAACAACTATCTGATCGTGCAGACGCCGCAGCACGTCGCGATCCTCGCCGAGATGTTTCACGACGTCCGCGTGATCCCGGTCGATGGCCGTGCCCGAACGAACCTTCCGCAGTGGATGGGCGAATCGCGCGGGCATTGGGAAGGCGACGTGCTCGTCGTCGAGACGAGCAACTTCGCCGACAAGTCCAATTACTGGTGGGCGACGAGCTGGCGGGCCTCGCGTCCGTCGATGCGAATGGTGGAGCGTTTCCGACGCATCGACGCCGAGACGCTCGATTACGAGTTCACGATGACCGATCCGGCGATGTTCACCCGGTCGTGGACGGCGAAGTTCCCGCTCACGACGAATCAGAAGGCGCGCGGCGTCACCGAAGGCCCTCTGTACGAGTACGCCTGTCACGAAGGCAACTACGCCATCGTGAACGTGCTCAAGGGCGCTCGCGCGCAGGAAGCCGGTCAAGGGGACGGCCCGTCGCGGCGATAAAGGGCCACACACGATAAGTCGCTATATTCACGGGACTTACCGAGTACAGTCGCCGGTCGGTCTGGCCGATACGTTTCCTCGATGATCATCGGCAGCGCGCTCATCGCAGTGCTCTTGCTGCTGCGCGGCGCGATCGCGAACGCGCACGTTCGGGGACGGCTTCTCGCGTCGTCGATCGTGCTTGGTGTGTACGTCCTCCTCGACGCCACCCTGCGCTACGCGTCGCTGTCGCCGGAGATTCAGGCTCAAGTCAGCATCGGCCAGCCGCTGTTCCTCGGCTTCGGCATCATCAACTCCGCCGTCGCGCTCGCGATCAACCCGTGGCGAGCCGATCGCCTGCCGGACCGGTTTCCGACCATCGTCCAGGACACGATTGTCATCGCGCTGTTCGCGCTGACGGCCACGCTGATTCTGCAGGAGCGGATTCTCGCGACGACGGCGGTCGGCGCGGTCGTCGTCGGCCTGGCGCTTCAGGACACGCTGGGCAACCTGTTCGCCGGCCTGGCGATTCAAATCGAGAAGCCGTTCCGCGTGGGCCAGTGGGTCAACATCGGCGGCAAGGATGGCCTCGTCATGCAGGTGACGTGGCGCGCCACGAAAATCAGGACGAAGCCCGGGAACTTCGTCATCGTGCCGAACAGCGTGATCGCCAAGGAAACGATCACGAACTACTCGGAGCCGACCAACGAGACGCGAATCGAGGTGGACGTCGATGTCAGTTACGACACGCCGCCCAACGACGTGAAGACCGCGATCTTTGAGGCGATCCAGGACCAGCCGTTGATTCTGAAGACGCACACCCCCGAGGTCCTCCTCTGGAGTTTTTCCGCCTCGTCGATTCTTTATCGAATTCGCGTCTGGACGAACGACTTCGCCAGCGACGATCACATCCGCGATCGACTGCGCTCGGCGGTGTATTACGCGCTCCGCCGATCGGGGATCGTGATTCCGTACCCGATCCAGGTGAACCTGTACAAAGAGGACCTGAAGCCGGCCGCGGTCGATCCGGCGGCCACCGAGATGGGACTGCGCGGAGTCTCGATTTTCGCGACGCTCAACGACGAGCAGTGCAGCGAGCTGGCGCACGCGGCGCGTGTGCACCTGTACGCCGCCAACGAGGCCATCGTCCGGCAGGGGCAGTCGGGCAGCTCGATGTTCGTGGTCGCGAAGGGCGGCGTCAGCGTCACGCTGGATGGGACCGGTCGCGAGGTTGCGCATCTCGGCCCCGGCGAATTTTTCGGCGAGATGTCGCTGCTGACCGGCGCGCCTCGAACCGCGACCGTGACAGCGTCCGTCGACTCGGAGCTCATCGAAATCGCAGCGGACGACTTCCGTCAGTTCGTGCTGGAGAATCCCACCGCTGTCGAACAGATCAGCGGCGCCGTCGCGCAGCGCGCCGCGGAGCTCGCCGAGCATCGCGCCGCCGGCGCAGCCGCAGCTGCGGTCGTCGAAACCCCGCAGACATTTCTTACACGCGTCCGGAGATTTCTGCGACTCGGCGGCTGACGAAGCCTCCTCGACCGACCTAGCGCCAGTTGCCGCGATAGCCCTGTTCGTATCCCTGCTGAAACGCTGCCCGGTACTCGCGCTTGTACTCTTCGCGTGGGCCGTAGCGGTTGTTGTACTCGTGGTCGCCGTCACGGTATCGGCGCGCGCGAACCGGGTCGTATCGATCGCGGTCGCGGGCGTCATCGCGACCTTGTTCGAAGCCGTCGCGGTAGCCGATCTCCGCAGCGGGTGAGCCGTAGCCGTAACGGCCGCCCGGATAATTCGTCGACGGATAGCGGTCGCTCGGATAATTCGGCGACGGATAGCCGCCGCCGTAGCCGCCGCGGGCCATCCGCCGATAGCCCTCGTTGTAGCCTTCGACGAATCCGCGACGGTAGAGGTCCCGGTACGCGTTGCGGTCGCCGCCGCGATATCCGCCATCAGCGCTGCGGTACTCGCCATACCGCGAGTAATCGAACGGACGATTGCGCCGTCCGTCGCCCTCGCCGCGGGCGCGCCCTTCGTCGTAGCCGCGCGAGTACGCGCGCTGGTCGACGGCGCGAGGAACGGCGACCGGATATCGGTAATAGCTCTGCGCGCACGCCGAAGTGGCGAGCACGGCAGCGGCGAGAGCACCGGCCGAGAACAGTCGATGCGCGCTGAACATAGCAATCACCAAGGTGCAGGCGGCTGGCGCTTCTGGAGGTTTCAATCCGCGTACCACATGAGAGTCGCGAATTATTGAGGAAATCGGCGGGGAGATTGTGAGCAGCGTCCTCAACTCAGGCCGCGGCGCCTGTCCAGCTGACCTACCGACGAATAAAACCCACCTATTCAGTCCAAACGAGAACGAGCGAGCCGCGCCGGTCGCGTTGATCGAGGATCAGTCCCGGTCCGCGCTTTTCGAGGTCCTCGAGCGTGAGGCGGACGCGCTCCGAATCGAAGCTGACGCCGTTGTCATTCAGGAACGAAAAACGGCCGCCCGATGGCGCCAGCCGGAGCAGCCAGAACGGGACGTCGATGTTGACCATCCGTCCTTCGTCCGGGTCGTACACCATGGCGTGCAATGTCTTCAACTTCGGGATTTCTGCTGCAGCGGGAGGGGCCTCCTCGGAGCGGTGGATGACCACCTGATCGCGGTCGCGAATTTCGATCAGGGGCTGTTGTCCGGTGAAGCGGGCGCGCGCCCGCGAAAACGAATCGCCCGCGGTCTCCTGCGCCACCGTTTCCGTGCGAACGTGCGAGTAGACCCAGTAAGCCGCGCCGCCGACGGCCGCTACGCCGAGCATCACGATCACCGCCAGGACGGAGACGATGATCGTGATCCACGTCTTGGTGCGTTTCTCCATTGCTTCCAGAACTTCCGGCGCCCGGCACCTGTCCCCGGCGGGGGTTTACAGTCAATGAGACGGCCCTCGTCCGCTCTTGTTCCACATCTTATCCGCGGCTTGCGCCGCTTGTGCCTTCTGCATACAATCGCACAGCCTGCTCGTGCGCGTGCGGAGGCGGGGCCCCCGCCGCGCCTCGGGAACAGCACCCCGCGAGAAAAACATAAAGGAGTCCTCAGTTGGACAAGGTGGCGACCCCCGGAACAGCCGCGCATGGGCACGTGCATGCCCACGGGCACGAAGACGTACACCATGAGCTCGGGTTCTGGCAGAAGTACGTCTTCTCCCAGGATCACAAGGTCATCGGGATTCAGTACGCGATCACCGGCCTGTTGTTCCTGCTGTTCGGCTTCACGCTGATGATGATCATGCGGTGGCAGATGGCCTACCCGATGAGGCCGATCCCGCTGATCGGTGGTCTGCTCGGCGCGTCCCGCGCGCCCCAGGGTGTGATGCTCCCCGAGTTCTACAACCAGCTCGGCGCGATGCACGGAACCATCATGGTGTTCCTCGGCGTCGTGCCTCTGGCCGTCGGCGGCTTCGGCAATTTCGTGATGCCGCTGCAAATCGGCGCGCCCGACATGGCGTTCCCCAAGATCAACATGGCGAGCTACTGGGTGTACTTCCTCGGTGGCGTCGTGATGTTCGTCAGCTTCTTCGTGCCGGGCGGCGCCGCCCAGTCAGGGTGGACCTCCTACGCACCGCTCGCGGTCATTCAGCCCGGGCTCAACCAGACGATGTGGCTGATCGGGATGGTGTTCCTGATCACCTCGTCACTGCTTGGTTCGTTGAACTTCATCGTCACGATCGTGCAGCTGCGCGCGAAGGGTCTGAGCTGGATGCGCCTGCCGTTTTTCGTCTGGGCGCAGTTCGTCACGGCGTTCCTGCTGCTCCTCGCGTTTCCTCCGCTCGAGGCGGCGGGCGTTCTGCAGCTCATGGATCGCCTGGCGGGCACGAGCTTCTTCCTGCCGAGCGGCCTCGTGATCAGCGGCAAGCCGCTCGAGGTTTCAGGTGGCGGCAATCCGCTGATGTGGCAGCACCTTTTCTGGTTCCTCGCGCATCCCGAGGTGTACGTGCTCGTGCTGCCCGCGATGGGAATCGTCTCGGAGGTGATCGCCAACAACACGCGGAAACCGCTCTGGGGGTATCGCGCGCTCGTGTACTCGGTGATTTTCCTCGGCTTCATGTCGTTCATCGTTTGGGCGCACCACATGTTCATGACCGGAATGGGCACGGCCATGAGCGCCTTCTTCCAGACCACGACCATGATCATCTCGATCCCGTCGGTGGTCATTCTGACGGCGCTGTTCCTGTCGCTCTGGGGCGCGTCGATCCGGTTCACGACGCCGATGCTGTTCGCGCTGGCATTCATTCCGATGTTCGGAATCGGCGGCCTCACCGGCCTGCCGCTCGGCCTCGCGCCGTCGGACATTCCGCTGCACGACACCTATTACGTCATCGGCCATTTCCACTACGTCGTGGCGCCGGGAACGATCTTCGCGATGTTTGCCGGCATCTATTACTGGTTCCCGAAAGCTACCGGACGGAAGATGAACGACGTGCTCGGCGCGATCCACTTCTGGGGGTCGTTCATCTGCATCAACATCATTTTCATGCCGATGTTCGTGCAGGGCCTGGCCGGGATGAACCGGCGCATGTACGACGGCGGTGCGCTCTACGCGCACAACGCGGGGCTGCCGCTGCGCTTGAACATCTGGATCGGAATGGCCGCGTGGACGATGGGCCTCTTCCAGCTGCCGTTCATCTACAACTTCTTCCACAGTATCAAGTGGGGAAAAAAGGTCACGGACAACCCGTGGGATGCGACGACGCTCGAATGGTCGGCGCCGTCACCGCCCGGACACGGAAACTTCCTGACCGAGCCGGTCGTGTATCGCGGGCCTTACGAATACAGCGTCCCTGGGGCTGCGAAAGACTTCACGCCGCAGTTCGAGCCGGGCTCATAGCCCGAATAGAGAGTTGTAGCCGAAATGAATATTCCGTATACCGTCGAATCGCGGCCCGATACCGGGCTGCACAACTGCAAGCTGGGCATCTGGCTGTTTCTCGCCTCCGAAGTGATGCTCTTCGGCGCGCTGTTTTCGACCTACATCATTCTGCGCACCGGCGCCATCGAGTGGCCGCACGGTGAGCTGAACGTGTGGCTCGGCATGGCGAACACGTTCATTCTGATCGGCTCCTCGGTGACGATGGTGATGGCGTGGGCCTCGCTCAAGCTGAACCAGTTCGACAAGCACAAGTGGTATCTGATCGGCACCTTCGCGCTGGCCGGGATATTCCTGGTCAACAAGTATTTTGAGTACGCCGACCACTTCACGCGTGGAGAGGGCCCGTGGCACTCCACGTTCCTGGCGATCTATTTCACCATGACCGGCCTCCACGGTCTCCACATCCTGGGCGGCATGGTCGTGATGGCGTACTTCATTGGTCCGGGGAAAAAGATGTGGACGACGAAACCGGACCAGTTCGCGAATCGGATCGAGGCGACGGGTCTCTATTGGCACTTCGTCGACCTCGTGTGGATCTTCCTGTTCCCGGTGTTGTACTTGCTGTGAAGTCCGGCTAAAGCCGGACACTACGACCGTCAGTACGTAGTGTCCGCCTTTAGGCGGACCTTCTTAAGGAGCTTGAATGCACGCTGATCCGGCGGAAGTCAAACAGACGATTCGCAGATACATGATGGTTGGCGCGGCGCTGTTTGCCGGCACAGTGATCACCGTAGCGGCCAATCAGGTGCACCTGGCGATCCCGTTGGCGATTACGGTGGCGCTGATTATCGCCAGCGTGAAGGGCTCGATGGTGGCCGGGGTCTTCATGCACCTGAGCCACGAGAAGAAATGGATCTACGGAGCGCTGCTGGTCACGGTGGCGTTCTTCATCGTGTTGATGTTCGTTCCACTCTTGACTGTGTCCGACACGATCGGCCGGCCCGAACATGTTGCGGCTCCCGGTCATGCGGCGCCGGCGGAGCATCGCTGAATGTCGCTGCGTGCGTTTCATCTCGTGTTCATTGTCGTGTCGGTCGTCCTGGCCGCGTTCATCGGGGCCTGGGCGGTTGGTCAGTACCGGCAACTGCACGAGATGATTTACGTCATCACGGCCGTGGTCGCGTTCGTGGCGAGCGCGGGTCTCGTCGCGTACGCCGCGGCGTTTCAGCGGAAAACGAGACATCTGGTCGCTTTGATCCTGATACTGGCCGTTCCACGGGCTGCGCTGGCGTGCCCCGTGTGCTTCGGCAACAGCGACTCGCCGATGGCCAAGGCGATGAATCAGGGCATCTGGCTGATGCTGGGCATCGTCGCGTTCGTGCTGGTCGCGTTCGCGACGTTTTTCATTTCACTCGTCCGCCGGGCGCGGCTCGCGGACGGCGTCGATCAACCGGGGCGCGCCCAGGCGTCCGAGCCTCAGGAAGGTACCGTTTAAATGCTGCAATTCATGGTAGACCTCCTCAGAATGCCGGCCCAGGCGGCCACGCACGCTGCGGAAATCGACAACATGATCGCGGCCGTCCACTGGCTGATGCTGGTGATGTTCGTCGGATGGGGCGGGTACTTTGTCTTCGTCTTGTTCCGATTCCGTGCCGGCGCAAACCCGAAGGCCAGCTACACGGGAGCCAAGGGCAAGCTGGCGAAGTACAGCGAGATCGGCGTCGCGATCATCGAGGTCATCCTGCTCGTCGTGTACGCCATTCCGGCATGGGCGATGCGCGTCGCGGCGTTTCCGCCAGAGAGCGAAGCCGTGGTGATCCGCGTCGTCGGGAAGCAGTTCGAGTGGCAGATGCACTACGCGGGCGCCGACGGCAAGTTCGGGCGCCGCGACGTCAAGCTGGTTGCCGCGGAAAATCCCATCGGCCTCGATCGGACCGATCCGGATGCCAAGGACGACATTGTCGATACCAACAACCTGACGATTCCCATCGATCGGCCGATCCTCGTTCAACTGTCCAGCCTCGACGTCATCCACAGCTTCGGTCTCGTGGAGATGCGGGTGAAGCAGGACGCGGTGCCGGGGATGGAAATTCCGGTCTGGTTCATCCCGAACAAGGTCGGCGAGTTCGAAATCGCGTGCTCGCAGCTGTGCGGCCTCGGCCACTACCGGATGCGCGGCTTCATCCACGTCAAGACGCAGGCGGAATACGACGCCTGGTTGGCGGAGCAGCAAAAGGGTCTCGCGCGCTAGACACCTAGCCGAGGGCGTTGACCGCCTCGAGCACGTCCTCGGCGTGGCCGTCGACCTTCACGTTGTCCCACCGCTTCGCGACTTTTCCGTTCCCATCGATCAGATAGGTCGTGCGGACGTTCCCCATGAAGGAGCGGCCGTAGAGCGACTTTTTCTGCCACACGCCGTATTTCTCGGCGACCTCATGCTTCTCGTCGGCGAGCAGCGGGAAATTCAAGTTGTACTTGTCTGCGAAGCGTGCCTTGCTCGCCTCGTCCAGAATGCTGACGCCGAGCACGGCGGCTTTGCTCGTCTTGAAGCGCGGCAGGTTGTCGCGGAACGAGCACGCTTCTTTGGTGCACCCGGGCGTGTCGTCCTTCGGGTAGAAGTACAGCACGACCGGCCGTCCGGCGTAATCGGCGAGGCGATGCGTTTTTCCCTGTTGATCTTTCAGGCTGAATGCCGGTGCTTTCTTGCCCGGCTCGATGAGGGCCATGTCGATGCGCTCCTGTGATAACGGACAGCTTCGTGAATAGTATTGGCGTGAATGGTGACAATTGCATCGACGTCCGGCGCGTAGCCGCCGCTCATGGCAACCGCCACCGGCAACTCGCGTTCGCCGCACGTCTCGAAGACCAGCCGGTCGCGCGCCTGCAAGCCGTCGACGCTGAGGCGAAGCCGGCCGAGCCTGTCGCCTTCGTAAGGATCCGCCCCAGCCAGATAGAAGACGACATCGGGACGATGATTGTCGAGGACATGCGGCAGATGAGCCGCCAGCGCTTCCAGATACTCGGCGTCTCCGGTTCCGTCCTCGAAGGTCACGTCCAGATCGCTCGTTTCCTTGCGAAACGGAAAGTTGTGAGCGCCGTGCAGCGAGAAGGTGAACACCGCCGGTTCGCTCCGAAAAATGGCGGCGGTACCGTTTCCCTGGTGCACGTCGCAGTCGACGACCGCGGCGCGCGCGATCGTGCCCTCCGTCAACAGCACACGGGCTGCGACCGCCACGTCGTTGAAGACGCAGTAGCCTTCTCCCCGATCACGGAAAGCGTGGTGCGTGCCGCCAGCCAGATTCGCGCTGACGTTGTCGCCGCCGAGCGCCGCGCGCGCCGCGGCCAGTGTGGCGCCGACCGATCGGCGCGACCGCTCGACCATCTCCGGCGACCACGGAAATCCGATCCGCCGCTGCATTTCACGGCTGATCGTGCCGTTGGCCACCGCGTCCACGTATCCTCGGTCGTGAACCAACAGTAACGCATCCCAACCGATCGGCTCTGGCACGTGAAGGTCGTCGAGCGACAGGGTGCCGTCGGCGACGAGCCGCTCGCGGAGCCGGCTGTATTTCGCCATTGGAAAACGGTGCGTCTCCGGCAGCGGCAGAACGAAGAGGTCTGAGTAGAAAGCCTTCACAACGCCAGAGTAGAGTTCTACCGCAATGCCGACGCTGAAAACAATCGATGCGCACGTGGGAGGCAGTCCGCTGAGGCTGATTGTCGATGGGTTTCCCTCGCCGCGCGGCCAGACGATGTGCGACAAGCGTGACTGGGCACGCGAACACGCCGACCACCTCCGCCGGGCGCTCATTCTCGAACCCCGGGGGCATATCGACACTTGCGCCGCCGTGCTCACCGAGGCGGCCATGCCAGGCGCCCACGCCGGCGTGCTGTTCATGGATAACGACGGCTTTGGCGACGTGTCCGGTACCGGCGTCATCGCGGTGACCACGATCGCGCTGGAGCGAGGGCTGGTGATGCCGGGTGGGGATGGCCATACCGTGGTATTCGACACAACCGCCGGCACGGTTCGCGCGCGAGCGACGCGTGGCAACGAACGGGTCGAACGCGTCTCGTTCGCAGGCGTGCCCTCATTTGTACTGCACGGCGGTGTGGTCGTGAAGATCGGCGCGCGCATCATCCGTGCGGACGTTGCGTTCGGTGGCGCGTTCTACGCGATTGTCGACGGCGAAAGCGTTGGCGTTCCGCTGGACGCTGCGCATGCATGGCAGTTGCGCGCGCTTGGGCAGGAGATTGTCCGTGCGATCGAACCGTTGCTGACCGCGGTCCACCCACTCGAGTCCCGTCTGCAGGGCATTCACGGCACGATCTTCACCGGCCCGCCTCACGCCCCGGGCGCAGACCTTCGAACGGTCGCGGTGTTCGCCGATCGCGGGCTCGCTCGATCCCCGTCAGGAACCGGCGCTGCTGCAATCCTCGCCGTCCTGGACGCGATCGGCTTGCTGGGCGACACGCCGTTCGTGTGCGAAGGGTTGATCGGATCGCGCCTCACGGCTCGAGTCGCGGGCCGGACGACGGTTGCCGATTACAGCGCGTTGGTGCCGGAGGTGGAAGGGTCGGCCTGGATTACCGGCGACCATTCGTTGATCGTCGACACGGCCGACCCTCTCGCGGATGGTTTTCGGATCTGACGGCCTACTTTAGACCCGCGAGCTTCTTGAGATCCATGCTGTTCATGACACTTTGCAGGATCTTGACGTTCTCGATCTGCTGTCCTTCGACCTGCACGATGAAACGTTTGTTGACGATCGCGTTGAGCTCACCGTCCTTGCTTTCGCTGTCCCACTTCTCCCATCCCGGATACTCGCCGACCTTCACGCCCTTCTCGTAGCCGCGCTCGGTTTCTTTCTCATACCCGACGGCGAGAAACATCGCGAACGGCGCGACCAGCATCTGATTGAGCGCCGAGTCGACGACTTTGGCGGTGACTCGCGAATCGCCCTTCGAGAACCGCACTTCGGCCTCGGCGTAGTTCACGGGCGACGTCATGCGCTCGCCGGTCGGCTTGCCGCGTTCCCATCCAGCCAACTCGGGCAGCACCGATTTCAGGTTGTCGATCGACAACGGCTCGACCGGCTTGGCGTTGGGATCGCCGCCTGCCGCCATCGCACTCAGACCCTTGGCCAGATCTTCGAACCCTTTGGCCATCCCCTCGGCGCCCTTGGCGAGGCCGTCCGCGCCCTTCGCCATGCTGCCGGCGCTTTTTTCCATCTGATCGGCGGCCTTCTTGACCTCCTCGGCTTTTCTCTGCTCCGGCGAGCCGCCGCAAGATGCCAGCATCACCGACACGATCGTGCACACCAGGACTTGTCCGCGCGTCGTCATCGCGATTCCCTCATCGTTTCTCGTTCGGTTGTTTCAATGTATCGGTCCGCCTGACGGCGGACACTACGTACTGCCGCTCAGAAACTTCTTCGTCAACCTCTCGAGCAGCGCCGTCAACGTCTCGCGCTCGAGGGCGAACGTCTCAAGCTCAGGCACCCACGAAAGTTTATAGCTCTTTGCCATCGCCGACACCCAGATCTGCCGGACGGGTGCGTTGGGCGATACGACGAACTTGGTCTCCTGCGGCTCCTCGAAAACGAGATTCAAGACGCCGTTCTGGAGCTCGATCTCGAAACCATCGGCATCCGCGAGCGGCAGCAGGACGCGGCGTGCAGTTTCGAGCGCCTGGTCGCTTTTGACGCGGAATTCCTGCTCCGAGAGCGCGGTCATGTGGGCTGTTAAACCTTTGTCTCGTTCATCGCGTCTAAAGCAATGAAAGGCAGGTGATAGACAATGTATGAGTGGTCGTTCTCGTCCACAGCAGAAGCGGTCGTCGGCGTGCTCCTGGCAGCAGTAATCGTCGCGATGATCTTCGTGTAGTCACCCGGCCCTTACTTCTCGCCTGCCTGTAACTTGTCTGCAGCAGCCACATAGCTTCGGCGCGCGCGCGCCGTCATACCTGGCTGCTTCACCTTCACCGCCAGCCGGTGCACCTTGTTGTCGAGGAGCGACGGCGCGAAGCCGATCACGTACTGGCTATGCAGCTCCTGCGCGACCCGCGTGAACGTGGGCGACAGGTCCGAGCTTTTCTTGAGCTCGAAGTAACCGCCGCCGGTTTCTTCGGCGATTTTCTTCAGGCCAGGATCCACGCGGCTGTGAACCATGCGCTGGCCGTTGAAGTAATCGCTCTCGAAACCGATCCCGTACACCATCACTTCTTCGGCGCGCGCCCGATCGATGACCGTTCCAATGCTGGTGCGGCTCGACGTGTCCTCGCCGTCGGTGAATACCAGAATCACGCGGCGCCCTTCGATGCCTTTCAACTCGTCGAGGCTCAGGGCGAGGGCGTCGTAGAGCCGTGTTCCGTTGCCGTAATCCAGCTTGCCGACGTCGCGAATCAGCTCGTCGCGGTCGCTCGTGAAGTGCGATCCGATATCGATCTTGTCGTTGAAGGCGCCGACTTTTCCTTTGTCGCGGGGGAACAACCGGATGAGGAACTGCTCGGCCGCGGTCTTCAGCAGCCCAATCGTCCCCGTCATGCTGCCGCTCGTGTCCAGCATCACCACGACGGAGATCGGCTGACTTTCGTTTTCGAAGAAGATGATCGGCTGAGGCTTGTCGTTGTCGAGGACCTCGAAGTCTTCCTTCAGGACGTCAGGCACCAGCCGGCGCTGCGCGTCGGTGACCGTGACGAACAGCGACACGAGATCGGTGCCGGTCTTGAACGTCGGCTGTCCCTGCCGCTGCGCAGACGTCAGCGTCGTAGCCGCGACGAGGGCGGCGGCCGTTGCGAGCATCCCAGGGGAACGCACGTATTCAGCTTACAGCAACCGCTTCTCACGCGCCCGAAGTGTCCGCACGCCGGGCGTGCAGACGCCCGACCTGCCGCCTTCGCGCCTTGGCGCTTCGGCGAGTCTTGCCGGAGCTCGCCTGAATCCCACCCGCGAGCGGAGGCGGAAAGGTCGGGCCTACGTACCGAGGTACGCTCATTGGCCTAAAGGTCGGGCATACGTATGCGAGCGAGGGCCCGCCGAATGACCGGTTCGAGAGCGATGGCCATCAGCCGGTATCCCTCTGGAGACGGATGCAGCCCGTCCGGGGACGACACCAGACAATTCGGATCTTCGGGATGGGCGACAGCCGCGCGCGTGTCGCAGAATTCAATGTGCGGATACCGATTCGCGTAGTTTTGAATCCATTGATTGACGGCGATCATGCGGTGGTTCTGTTCGGCGGTAGCTCCATTGAAGGGAAGAATGCTTCCGGCGACGATCGGTAATCGCGGTTGGCGACTCGCAGCCCGATCGAAAATCGCCGCGAGTTCCCGTTCGACGTGTTCGACCGGGCGATCCTGATAGATGTCGTTGACTCCCGCGATTACAACGACGAGATCGACGGGGAGGCTCAGGACATCGCGCTCGAAGCGCAGACGGATCTGATCGCTGCGTTCGCCGTTCACCCCGTGGTTGAGCACGCGCCACTGCGAACGAGCGCGCATCAACCAATAGGCGTACTGACTTTCGACGTTTCCCGCGCCGTCAGGCGGGACTTCGATCGGTGATTGAAACCCTGGCGTGCCGGCAGTGGTCGAATCTCCGAGCGCGACGATGGTGGCCGAAATCATTCAAGATTCCCGACTTGACAGGTCGGATATGCGGAAAGTAAGCTGAGCATCTTGAGATTGATTCTCGTTTTAGACTAGGCACTGACCGCCATGCTTCAAGCGTTTGTCATCACCCTTCGCGAAGGCCTCGAAGCGTTTCTCATCGTTGCCATCAGTCTCGCTTATCTGCGCAAGGCTGGCCGGCGGGAATTGATTTCCGCGGTTCACTGGGGAATCGGTCTCGCGGTGCTCGTGAGCATTGCCGCCGCCTACGTGTTTCAGCAGGCCGCGAACCAGGCGTTGTGGGAAGGTATGCTGGCGATTGCTGCTGCGGTCTCGGTCGCGTCGCTGACGGTCCACATGTGGCGGACCGCAAGGCGAATCAAGGGCGATATCGAGGGGCATCTCCACGAGTCGACGCTCAAACAGGGAACCGCCGCCTTTCTCGGAGTGCTGGCGTTCACGCTGCTGATGATCACTCGCGAAGGGATGGAAACCGCGTTGCTGATGGGGACCCTGTGGCTCCAGGTCAAGTCGGTCAGCATCATCAGCGGCGCGGTCCTGGGGACGCTGTCGGCGGCCTTTGTGGCCGCTTTGTGGTCTCGATACGGGCATCGCGTCAATCTCGGGCTGTTCTTTCAGGTGACGGCCGTTTTCCTCCTGGTCTTCGTGGCGCAACTCCTCATCTACGGCTTCCACGAGATGACCGAAGCGAATATCTTCCCCTACAGTGAACCGCTTCACTGGGCCACCGAACCCTACGGTCCGGACGGTCGATACGGAAAATACCTGAGCTATCTCCTCGTGCTGATGCCGCTCGGATGGCTGGTCGTCAGCTCGCTGATGCCGCAGCGTACGCACCGGCCGAAAGTCCAGGCCGAGCGCGTCGCCTGATTCGTCCGATCAATCCCACGACCCAACGCCTCGCCGCGCGCGAAGAAGTTTGCGCGCAATCGCGATCAGATCTCTCCTCTCATGGCCGACGCTGATACAATGCGCATCTTCGCAGGGCGTTTACCCCTGTGACGTACGCGGGCTTATGACAGAAGTCTTTTTAACACGGCCACTTAGACAATAATTGCTGAGTGAGGATCCGGCCGGCTGTGTGGGCGCCGCCCCGGAAAAAACCGTTGAGATGGCAGGCGCGCGCTCAGTAGAATTTGTCGCTTTGGCCAGGCCTCTCCGAGCCTCCCTCAGGGTGCGGGACTGAATACTTATGATCAATGTGGCCGCGATTCGCATGCAGCAGTTCGGCGTGCAGTTCTACCAGGCATCGCTCACGGCGAGTGACATCGACAAGCTGGTGCGCTTTGAAGTTCTGAGCTACGGGGACAACGCGCAGCCGCCGGTCCGTGGCGGAAAGGCACGGCCCGGTGCGACGCCCTCGAAGGTCAACTGGGATCTGCTCGAGCGCCGCATTGCGTCGAACGAGAAGGCCTATCAGCGTCAGATCATCCGTCGCAAGATCGACGAGCTCGTTCAGTACTACGAGCAGTGCCGGCAGGCGCGCGATCTGCCGTCGATTCCCGGCGCAGTGATCATCAGCTGCGACGAGAAGCTGTCGTTCCAGTCGTCGGGTGATGATGCGCGTGTCGGCATCCTGAAAGTGCCCGAGCGCGAGGGGATTCTGCGCGCGATTGACGGGCAGCACCGGCTGCTCGCGCTGCACGCCGACATCGATCGCTTTCAAAACGAGGATTTCAGCGTTCCCGCCATCATCTTCGACCGTCTTCCCGAGGATCACGTCGTCCAGATGTTCGTCACGATCAACGCGAAGCACACGCGGCTCAACGCCTCGCACCTCGTCAGCCTCTCGGGTCGGCAGCTCTACCGCGACGAGGCGCTCGCATCGGCGCACGATGTCGTCCGCGCGCTGAACGATCGGGAAGACTCGCCTCTGTACGATGAGATCAAGCTGCTCGGTGTGGGACGCGGCCGCGTCGCGCAGGCGCCGCTCGCCCAGGAGCTGAAAAAAATCTTTGCGTCGGACGTCTTCACCGGCCGGCGGTCGAGCGACATGCACGAGGATGCCAAGCGGTTCTTCGTCAACTTTTTCAAGCAGATCGCGCTGGTGTTCGGCGGCGCCTGGAACGGACGGAAATACAGCATCAAGTCCGCTGCGGCTCTCCGCGCGTTCATCCGCGTCGCTCCCGATGTGATCCGCCGTCTCGACCAGGAGCACGCGGATCGCGGTGATTTCCGCGCCATCGGCCGCGTGATCGCGCCGTGGGGTCGTCGAATCGGCGATCTGCGGTTCGAAACCGAAGGCGCCTGGAAGCGCAGCGGCACGACGGTGGATTCGCTGGCGAAGGAATTGCGCCTGGCTCTCCAGTACCCCGAAGGAGCCGCGGTATAGCCACGCTTCTCGTCACGGGTGGCGCGGGATTCATCGGCTCGAACTTCGTCCGCTATGCACTCGACCGATCGGCCGACCGGCTGGTCGTCGTCGACAAGCTCACCTATGCGGGAAATCGTCTCAGTCTCGAGGATCCGCTCGGCAATCCCCGCGTGAGGTTCGTCGAAGCCGACATCGCCGACGAGGCGATGATGACGACGCTGTTTGCGGCCGAGCGGCCGGCGGCAGTGCTGAATCTTGCGGCCGAAACGCACGTCGACCGCTCGATCGACAGCCCGCGTCCGTTCATCGACACGAATGTCGTTGGCACGTTCGTCCTGCTGGAAGCGGCCCGAAGGCACGCTGCCACGCTCGACTCCTCGGCCCGCGCGGTTTTCCGGTTCGTTCACGTCTCGACCGACGAGGTGTACGGAACGCTTGGAGCAGGCGGCTCGTTCAACGAGGGAACGCCGTTCGCCCCCAACTCGCCTTACGCGGCGAGCAAGGCGTCAGCCGATCACCTCGTGCGCGCGTCGTTTCACACGTATGGTCTGCCGGCAATCGTGACGAACTGCTCGAACAATTACGGGCCCTATCAGTACCCGGAAAAGCTGATTCCGTTGACGGTCCTGAATGCGATCGAAGGCCGGCCGTTGCCGATTTACGGTGACGGCGGCAACGTTCGTGATTGGCTCCACGTCGAGGACCACTGCGCCGGGCTGCTGTGTGTACTTCGCCAGGGAAAGCCCGGCGAGCGATACAACATCGGCGGCGGAAACGAGCACACCAACCTGGAGGTCGTCGATCGCATCTGCGATGCCCTCGAGATCCTCTTTCCGGCCCGCACGAATCCGGCGCTCAAGGGCGCCGCCGGCTATCGAACGCTCAAGACGTTCGTGCCCGATCGGCCGGGCCACGATCGCCGCTACGCGATAGACGCCGCGAAAATCCGCCGCGAGCTCGGTTGGGCGCCGCGAACATCGTTCGACGAGGGACTACGGTGGACCGTGCAGTGGTATCTGGAGCACCGGGGCTGGTGCGAGCAGGTGCTCCGGGGACGTTACAATCGCGAGCGGCTGGGACTCGAGCCTAAACTCTGAATCTAAAAAATCTCAAATCAATCTTAAATCAATCGTAAATCTTAATTCTTAAATCTTAAATTTCAGTGATCGCATGAAGGGGATCATTCTTGCCGGCGGAACGGGATCGCGGCTGCATCCGCTGACCCGCGCGGTCAGCAAACAGCTGCTGCCCGTCTACAACAAGCCGATGATCTACTACCCCCTCTCGACGCTGATGCTCGCCGGCATCCGCGACGTCCTGATCATCACCACGCCGCACGAGCAGGAAGGGTTCCGCCGCGTCCTCGGAGACGGTTCAGAGATTGGTCTGCGACTGACCTACGCGGATCAACCGAAGCCGGAAGGCATCGCTCAGGCGTTCGTCATCGGGCGCACGTTCGTCGGCGCTGACCGCGTCGCGCTGGCGCTCGGCGACAACATCTTTTACGGCGCCCATCTCTCGGACTATCTGCGGACGGCGGCAGAACGCGAGCGCGGCGCGACGGTGTTCGGTTATCAGGTCCGCGATCCGGAGCGCTACGGCGTCGTGGAGTTTGATGCGAGTGGCCGCGCGATCAGCCTCGAGGAAAAGCCCAAACGGCCGAAGTCCTCGTATGCCGTCACCGGTCTCTACTTCTATGACAATCTCGTCGTGGAGATTGCCGGCGGCCTCAAGCCGTCCGCGCGCGGTGAGCTGGAAATCACCGACGTGAACCGGAAATACCTGGAACGCGGTGAACTCGTCGTCCAGAAACTCCCGCGCGGCGTGGCCTGGCTCGACACCGGGACCCACGAAGCGCTCATGCAGGCATCGAGTTACATCCAGGCGATCGAAGAGCGCCAGGGCCTGATGGTGGCGTGCCTCGAGGAGATCGCGTTCCGCATGGGATACATCGACGCGGCCCGCCTGGCGTCGCTGGCGCGCGCGATGGAATCGAGCGCGTACGGCCAGTACCTCTGCCGTCTCATCGAACACGAGCTCTGACGTGCACTGGCTTCCGACGGAGCTGCCGGAGGTGATCGTCGTCGTTCCCGACGTGCATCGCGATGCGCGCGGCTTTTTCGTCGAAACCTACCAGGCCGAGAAGTTCCGGGCTGCCGGAATCAGCGGTCCTTTCGTCCAGGACAACCACTCGCTCTCGGTTCGCGGCACGGTCCGCGGGCTGCATCTGCAGGTCCGCCCTCCACAGGCAAAGCTCGTTCGAGTCATCGAAGGGGCGATTTACGACGTCGCCGTGGACGTGAGAGTCGGTTCGCCAACGTTCGGGAAGTGGGTCGGGGTCGAGCTGTCCGCGGAAAACTTCCGGCTGTGCTACGTGCCAGCCGGCTTTGCGCACGGCTTCAGCGTGTCCACCGAAGTGGCCCAGGTGGAGTACAAGTGCACCGACCTTTACGATCCGAACGGCGAAATCGGCATCGCCTGGGACGATGCCGACCTGGCGATACGGTGGCCCGCGGAGCGTCCGATTCTCTCTGATAAAGATCGGAGTCTCCCGCGATTGGCCGCGGTCCGCGATTCGCTTCCACGGTACCAACCGTCAAATCTGTAAGCGCAGCGACAAAGTCGTACACCTCTCGCAGGACCTCTGCGCGAAAACAGGCGTGTTTTTGTGAGAGCGACCGGGCACGTGCATTGCCCCTGGAGGTGACACATCGCCGGTCTGATTACGGCAGGGCGCCGTGAATGCTGGGGGAGCCAGACCGGTGGAGCAGAGGGGCATCACATTCCGTGATGCCCTTTTGTTTTGTACGGGAATTCGCGAAGAAGCCGCGTCCTTATCCCTCTGACACCGCTCTGAGAGGTGTCAGAGACCCTCGTGTCAGAGGCTTGGCCACCCTGCTAAGCTCACCGCCATGCGGGTCGACCTGAACGCCGACGTGGGTGAGTCCTTCGGGGCCTACGCCATCGGCGCCGACGTGGCCCTCATGCGGTCGATAACCTCGGCCAGTATCGCCGCCGGCTTTCACGGCGGCGACCCGTCAGTCCTACGCGAGACGATTCGAATGGCGCGGCAGTGCGGCGTCGCTATTGGCGCGCACCCAGGTTTCCCCGATCTCGTCGGTTTCGGTCGCCGGGAAATGCGCGTCACGCCGCGGGAAGCCGAGGACTTCGTGTTGTATCAGGTGGCGGCCGTTGCGGGCGTGGCGGCTGCGGAAGGCGCCAGACTGCACCACGTGAAGCCGCACGGCGCCCTTTACAACATGGCGGCGCACGACTCGGCGCTCGCAGCCGCGATTGCCAAAGGCGTTGCCGCCATCGATCGCTCGCTCATCCTTTACGGGTTGCCGAACTCGGAGCTGTTGAAGGCAGGGCGCGATGCGGGCCTCAAGGTCGCGGCAGAAGGATTTGCCGATCGCGCCTACGAGCCCAACGGCTCTTTAGCGGTGCGCAGCCGTCCGGGATCGGTCATCAACGATCCGGAAAGCGTCGTGGCGCGGGCCATCTGCCTGGTCAAGGATCATTCGATGTTTGCTGTCGATGGCACGGCGTTGATTCTGCACATCGACACGATTTGTGTCCACGGCGATACTCCCGGCGCTGACGAACTGGCGGCGCGGCTGCGTGCCGGTCTCGAATCCGCTGGTGTCGCCGTGCGAGCCATCTCCGAGCCATAGCACGTCAGTTTCGTTGCAAGCAGTCTCGAACCGCTTCGAGACTCTTGATCATCGACTCCCGCGCAATACGGTTCACAATCGGATTCGCGACCGGTTTCAGCAGCGTTGGCACATCGCGGCTGAGCGACAGCGACTGCATGTCGACCCGGACATCGTTTCCGATCTGCTCGTACCGCCAGTACGAGTTGAGGCGCCAGAGATACCCACGATTGCGTCCGTCGCTCTCCAGAATTTTCGTCGACACGCTGCGGCTGCGCGCGTGGCTCGCGTCCTGCCGTTCGAACATGACGTTGTGCTCCGTGTCGTAGGTCACTGTGATCAGCGTGCGGCGCGTGATTTTCAGATAGACGCACAGGGCATCGCCCGAACGGCTCAACACGCGCGATTCGATCACATCGTCCTGTGGCGGCGGCGTACCTGGATTCATGAGCGCGGAGGTGAGCGCCTCGACCGTCGTTCCGCGGACGAGAATTGAGCCGCGCCAGTCGTGGATGATGCCGCCCGGTACCGTGATCGCTTCGCCGGATGGCTGGCCGGCGTTTGCGTTCGGACGCTGATGTCGCCAGCGCGCCTCGGTGCCGGCGACGTATCTATTCCACGCCGAGAGAGTATCGGCCGTAGGTTCTGCGGCCGACGCCGGCGAAGGCGCTGCTGCGATCGTGAAGCTGACGGCGACGACCGCGCCGCGCGTGAACACCCATCGATCGGCCATCAGGAAATTCGCCAGGCTCATCAAGACGACGCACACGACGTTGGCCGCAACCGCGTTCAGTTCCAGGACTTCGACCAAAACTGCCATCAACACCATGTTCCCGACGAGCGACGTGAAGCCGTTGCTGATTTGAAACTTCAGAAACCGGCCGACCGCGCCATCGCGGCAATCGGTTCGATCGCGCCAGGTCCAACGCTCGTGCCACAGGAAGTTGTGCAGCACGGCGAGCTCGACGGCTATGGCCGTCGCAGGCTCATACGGCCAGCCGGCAGCCATCGTCATCAGCGCCAGCGCGCCCAGTTGGATCACGAACCCGATCGCACCGACAGCCACGAATGCGGAGACGCGTGTCTTCACGACAGCACCAACGCGGAAGACGCAGAGTTCGCAGAGTCAGCAGAGCGCGCAGAGTCGGCAGAGCGCGCAGAGTCGCGTGCGATGTTCTGAACCTGCCGTCCCAGTGGTGGGATCGGTTCGGCCAGATACAGCGCGCGCGTGTTTCGAACTGCGTTGGCTGCGAAGGCGACGATCAGGCCAAGCGCGCCGATCGCGCCACCCAGATCGAACATGAGCGTTGGACCCAGCACCGGAACGTCGATGAACGGCGTCATCGCCGCCTTGATCGCGCCGCCCGCGAGCAGGATCCGAAGCTCGGTGGGACCGAATCCAAGGAATGACATCCGAAAAACGCCTCTTGCGTGCGTCGCCAGATATGTCTCTGCCGACACGAGCAAGTACGCCACGAGCAGGCCCAGCGCGATGATCGGGCTCATGAGCCCGGAACCAGCGAGGCCGCTCAGGAGGAACGCCGATCCAGCCACGTCGATCACGTGGTCGACGTAGAAACCGTAGTTCGGCCGCTGCTGGTTGCGCACGCGAGCGACGGTGCCGTCCAGGCTGTCGCCGAACCAGTTCGCGACGAGGCACGCGACCACGGCCAGCGCAGCCCACGGCGTGAATCGCAGCCCGGCGAAGGCGGCGCCGGCGCCGGCCATCGAGATCAATCCGAGGGCCGACAGGTGATCTGAGTTGATCCGCCGAGGCAGCCGCGCGGCAATGTAGATGAGCGCTCGCTTCTCAGCCGCGGCGAGGAAGCTGTTGTGCTCCCGGATATGAGCCATCCTTTGTAACCTCCACCGGGTAATGCGCAGGGTGGAGGCAAGAAGGCTCAAAAGCGGTCAGTTGGGCGGATGGCTGTCTCGAAGGGCCCGCCTCAGAACTTTCCCCACCAGGGTTTTGGGCAGGTCGCTGCGGAATTCGATGTGTGCCGGAACCTTGTAAGGCGCGAGCCGCTCGCGGCAGAACGCGCGGAGGTCGGCCTCGGTGGTTGTCTGTCCGGCGCGAAGCACCACCCACGCTTTGACCGCCTCTCCCTTGTGCTGGTCGGCGATTCCGGCCACACCCACTTCCGCGACTGCCGGATGCGCTGCGAGCGCCTCCTCGATTTCTCGAGGCCACACCTGGAATCCGCTGGTCTTAATCAGGTCTTTCTTCCGGTCGACGATGAAGAGGTAGCCGTCCTGGTCGAGGTACCCGAGATCGCCCGTGTGGAGCCATCGGCGCACGGCGCCATCCGGGTCGCGGTGATCGCGCAGCGCGTCTGCCGTTTCCTCGGACTTGTTCCAGAAGCCGGTCATCAACTGCGGCGCGGAGATGCAAATCTCTCCAATTTCCGTCGCTGGCATCTCACCCGTGCCTTCCTCGGCGTCGTAAATGCGCACGTGGACGTCGGGCAGCGGCATGCCGACCGAACCCAGCTTGTTCGGCCCGCTCACCGGGTTCACGCACATCGCCATCATTGCTTCGGTCAACGAGTATCCCTCGACGAGCCGCCCGCCGGTCAGCGTTTCGAACCGCTGCTTTGTTTCCGCGAGCAGGGCGGCGGCGCCCGAGAAACAGATCTTGATCGACTTGAAATCCACCTTTCCGCTCTGCACGTCGGGATGGCTGAGGAGCGCGATATACAGCGTCGGCACGCCGCTGAAGAACGTCGGCCGCACGCGCCGGATGGTTGCCAGCAGGTCCGGGAGATCGCGTGGATTCGGGACGAGCGCGAGTGGATTGCGCGTGACGAGCGCCAGGCCCTGGGCGCCCACGTTCGCGTAGACGTGAAACAACGGCAGCGGCAGCATGATGACGCTGTCGCCGGTGCCAAGAACTGACGAAGTCCAGGACTGAACCTGCAGACCGGTCATCACGTAGGCGCGGTGACAGCCCAGCACGCCCTTCGGTACGCCGGTCGTGCCGCCGCTCATCAGAAGGACTGCTGGATCGTCCGGCGTCATCGCGGCCTTCGGCGGCGCTGAACCTCGATGTGCGTCGAGCAACGCCGAGTAGTCGTGATCCTCGGGCGCGATGGTCACGCGATCGCCGTCTTTCCGTTCACGAAACAGCGTGAACAGGAGCCTGAGCAGCGGCGGAAAGTAGTGCTTGATGTTCGTCGCAATCACACGACGGACCGGCGTCCGCGGCTGAACGTGTTTGATGCGCTGGTAGAACCGTGTGAGCGTGATGATGGTTTCGATGCCGTTCTCGCGCAGCGGCCCTTCGAGCTCGTGCTCGGTGTAAATCGGGTTGAGCGGCGCAACAATCGCGCCGAGCTTCCAGGCGGCGAATTCGGCGACGAAGAACTGCGGGCAATTCGGCAGCAGAATTGCCAGCCGATCGCCCCGCTCGATCCCCAGCGCGGCAAGCGCTGACGCAAACGCGTCGCTCGCGCGCTCGAGCTCGCCGAAGGTCATCGTCGCGCCTTTGAACAGGAAGGCGGGCGCAGTCGGAGATTCCTTTGCCGCTTCGGAGACGTAATCGAGCAGCGTGCGATTGGGGTACGGGACCAGCGTCCGCGGGACGCCGGCGTCGTAGTGATCGAACCAGGGCACCGCAGCCATGAGCGCCAGAATTATAGCGAGCGGCTGGCTCTAGGCGATTGCGGTGGTCAGGAGCATGAGCAGGAGCGCCTTCTGACAGTGCAGACGATTTTCTGCCTGCTCGAAGACGATCGACGACGCCGATTCGAACACCTCGGCGGTGACTTCTTCGCCGCGGTGAGCGGGCAGGCAGTGCATGAACAACGCCCCCGGCTTCGCGAGCGACATCAGCCCTTCATTGACCTGGTACGGCGCGAACACCTTTCGGCGGATTTCGGCCTGGGCTTCCTGACCCATCGACGTCCAGGTATCCGTGTAGATCGCGTCCGCCCCGGCAACCGCGTCGACGGCGTCGGCAAACAGTCGAAGACGCGCACCGTGGCGCGCGACCGAAGTGGCCTGCTGCACGGCGGCGTGAGGCAGCTGATAGCCTTCGGGGCTTGCCACGTGGAGATGCACGCCCAGCATCGACGCAGCATGCGCGAGTGAAACTGCGACGTTGTTGCCGTCGCCGACGTACGCAATCGTGCGGCCGCGCAGCGTTCCCCACCGTTCGCGCAGCGTCATGAAATCGGCCAGTGCCTGGCACGGGTGCTCGTTGTCGGTGAGCGCGTTCACGACGTGGAGCCGCGGCGCCGCGGCCGCGAACTGTTCGAGCAGCACGTGTGAGAAAGTGCGGATGACGGCGGCGTCGACCCAGCGCTCGAGGCTGCGGGCCACGTCCACGACGGCTTCCCGCTGTCCGAGCGCGACGTCCGGCTGCAAGGCGACGACATTGCCGCCGAGCTCGCGCACGGCGATCTCGAACGTCGACCGCGTCCGCAGCGAGGCTTTCTCGAACAACGTGGCGACGTGGCGCCCCGCGAGCGCGTCGCTCGTGGGCGCTTCGCGACCGAGCGCGCGATCCGCTTTCAACTGCGCAGCGAGATCCAGGCAGCGCTCGAGATCGGGCGGATCCAGATCGAGCACCGACAGGTAATCCTTGCGCGTGCGCGTCACTGAGGGCATGGTGCTCAGGTCCGGTAATCGGCGTTGATTCTGACGTACTCGGCGCTGAGATCACACGTCCACACCGTGGACGAAGCGGACCCGACGCCGAGGTCCACCGTCACCGCGATTTCCCGATACTTCAAGTACGTCGCCGCGCGCGGCGCCGCTTCGTCGAACGGCTGGCCGTCCTTGAACAACACGATGCCGCCGATCGTGACCGCGGCTCGTGAAAGGTCGAATGCCACTCCGGCGCGGCCGGCCACCGCAATCAGCCGTCCCCAGTTCGGATCGCCACCGTGGATCGCCGTCTTGACGAGCGGCGAGTTCGCGATGGCCTTCGCAGCCTGCCGAGCCTCGGCCGGCGTGGCTGCGCCAGTCACCGTCACCGTGACCAGCTTGGTCGCACCCTCTCCGCCACGGACGATGTCGAGCGCGAGCCGGAGACAGACCGTGCGCAGGCCCTGAACGAATGGTGCGTACGTGCTCTCGTCGACCTTTGCACCGCTCGCCCCGTTGGCCAGCAGCATCACGCAGTCGTTCGTCGAACACTCGCCGTCAACGGTGATGGCATTGAAGGTATCGTTCACGACTTCACGCAGCGCGCGGTTCAGAAGCGCAGGCGGGACGACCGCGTCGGTCGTGACGAAGGCGAGCATGGTCGCCATCATCGGCTCGATCATTCCGGAGCCCTTCGCCATCCCGCCGATCGACGCTTCACGACCGCCGATCGAGACGCGGATCGCGGCCTCTTTCGGAAACGGATCGGTCGTCATGATGGCGCGGGCGGCCGACGCGCCCTGATCGCTGGCAAGCGCCTTCATCGCTTGCGGAAGGCCGCTGCGGATCTTGCCGGGATCGAGCGACACGCCGATCACGCCGGTGGATGCAACCAGTACCTGTTCAGGCGCGCAGCCAAGCAAGCGCGCCGTTTCGGACGCCATCTGCCGCGCGACGTCCATCCCCGCCTCACCAGTGCAGGCGTTGGCGCATCCGCTGTTCACGACGATGGCGCGTGCAACGCCCACAGATTTGGCGAGATGCTCGATCGATACGAGAACCGGTGCGGCCTGCGCGCGATTGGTGGTGAACACGGCGGCTGCGGAAGCCGGCCGGTCGGACACGATCAGCGCGAGGTCGAGTCCTTTGTTGGCCTTGATGCCGGCGCTGACGCCGGACGCGCGGAATCCGCCGGGCGTCGTGATGCCGCCGGCGGTCATCTCGAGAATCTGCGGAGTCGAGACGCTCATGCGTGGCGCGTGGCGACCGTCGTCGAGTCGCGATCGATCGATTCGTACGGAGAATCGAGCTGGACCTCCATCGCGTACTGGCCGCAGCGCCGGAACAGCGGGCAGTTCAGGCAGTCCGTGTAGATCTTCTCCAGCAGCCAGACGTGCGGAACGATCGAAAAGCCCATCGGGATGAAGTATCCCGGCCGGTGCGTGAACGCGCACAGCTTCTCGTATCCTTCGCGCCGGGCACGCTGCCGCAATTCCTCGACCATCCGCGCCCCGATACCGGATCCGCGCGACGCCGCGTCGACGGCCAGCGAACGAACTTCCGCGACGTGGCTGCTGAGCGGGGCCAGCTCGGCGCAGCCGACGATTTTCCGCGAACGGGTCGCCACCACAAACCGATCCGCGTGAGCTTTCAGCTCTTCCAGTTCGCGCGGCAGCAGCCGTCCTTCCTCCCGGTTGGCCGCGATCAGCGCGTGCAGTTTTGGAGCCAGCGACGGCTTCCCGCGGCGGAGCGTAATGCGTGCGCGTTTAGTCATCCTTGTGTGCCTCCGGCACTCTGTGCCGCACTCACCGCTGCGAGTGCGGCGTCGAGCCGGCCGAGCGCCTCGTCGGCCTCGGCCTCGGTGATGACGAGCGGCGGCAGCAGTCGTACGACCGTTTCCGCCGTTCGATTGACGACCACGCGGCGTTCGAGCGCCGCCGGCACGACCGGTGCGGCGTCGCACGTCAGCTCGAGGCCCCAGATGAGACCGGCGCCTCGCACCTCTTTCACGATCGTGTGTTTTGCGGCAAGCGCTCCGAGCCGCTGTTCGAAGAAGCGGCCCATCCGCGCGATGTGCGCGATCAGGCCTCCTTCCATCAGCTCGCTGAGGAAGACAAGCGCCGCGCGGCACGCCAGCAGGTTTCCGCCGTACGTGCTGCCGTGGTCGCCAAACGAGATTGTCGCCGCGACTTCCTCGCTGATCAGCGCCGCGCCGATCGGCACGCCGCCCCCGAGCGATTTGCCGAGCGACGCCAGATGTGGCTTCAGGCCGAGCGCAGCGAACTGGAACGCCTGTCCCGTGCGGCCGAGTCCGCACTGAATTTCGTCGGCGATGATGAGCGCTCCAGATCTGGCCGAAGCTTCGCTGATGGCTGCTGCGAATGCCGGCGTCAGCGGGCGCACGCCGCCTTCTCCCTGAATGCCTTCCGCGATGATCGCCGCGGTCTTCCGTGTAACAGCTGCCAGCAGTACGGCGGGGTCGTTCGCGGGCACGAATCGGACACCCGGCACGAGCGGTTCAAACGGTGCGCGATAGTGTTCGTCGGAGGTCACCGACAGCGCGCCGAACGTTCGGCCGTGAAACGATCCCTCGAGCGCGATGAACTCCTCGCGCGGCTCTTTCTCCGTGTACCAATAGCGACGCGCGAACTTCAGGCACGCTTCGACGGCCTCCGCGCCGCTGTTGCAGAAGAATGTGCGCGGGAGTCCCGACAGCGTGGCGAGGCGCTCGGCAACCTGGCCCTGAAGCGGGTGAAAAAACAGGTTCGAGGTGTGAAGCAGCGTCTTCGCCTGGTCGGCGATGGCTTTCGCGAGTCCAGGGTGTGCGTGGCCGAGGGACGCCACACCGATTCCGGACAGCAGATCCAGATACTCGCGCCCTTCGGCATCGAACAGCCGGACACCCTCGCCGCGCACGAACGTGACCGGCTGACGTCGGTACGTCTGCAGCACGTGTCGTGATTCGCGAACCTGAACGTCGTCTATCACTGTCGACATTACGTACTCCGCTCGCTGGGGCCCCACCCCCAGCTCGCTCTAAGACCTCGCGCTCGAGCGTAGACTCTCGCGCTCGGGTGTTTGTCGCGAGGGGCCCCACCCCCACTCGCTGATGCCGATGTCTGCAAGCGCTGGCGCGCTTGCAGACCGGCATAGCCGCAGGCGCTTCTGTCCTTTTTCGCTGCTCCTACCTCCAGCTCGCTCGGTCGGTCGCTTCACGCCCGCGATTCCGTCGCGGTCACGAGCCGCGTTGCCGTCGGCGGCGCGGTTCCGAGTGCCGCCGCCTCGAGCGCAGCGCTGTCCCGGCCATCGACGATCACCACGTCTCCGACCCCGTGCCTCAGCGCGTGCTCGCACCCGCGAAGCTTGGCGATCATCCCCGCGGTTGCCGTTCCGCTGTCAATCAAACGTTCCAGCGTCTGCGGCTCGATCATCCGAACGGTTGCCCCCGCTTCGTCCAGCACTCCGGGCGTCGTTCCTGCGATCACCAGTCGCCGCGCGCCAAGGCGCGCAGCCAGATGGCCTGCGAAGGTGTCGGCGTTGACGTTCAACAGCCGTCCATCGCTGCCAAGGCCGATGCAGGCGATTACCGGCACGAACCCGTCTCGGAGGGTCGCCGTAATCAACCTCGTCTCGGAGCGATCGCTCGGCACTCCCACGCGGCCGAGATCGACGGTTCGTCCGTCAACCGATCGATGCGGCGGCGCGACATCCGCCAGTCCGCAGTGGCCATCTGCTCCTGTCAGTCCGACTGCCGCGGCGCCTGCGGCACCAAGAGCCGCAACGAACCGCGTGTTTACGGCACCGAGCACGGAGACGACCACGTCGAGCGTTGCGTCATCCGTGATCCGAAGGCCGTCCACCTGCCGCTTCTCGATGCCCACGGCCTTCAGCCGGGCGTCGATCTCCTTGCCACCGCCGTGGACGATGACGAGCGGCGCCGCCGCGGCCACCTTGGCCATCGCTGTCACGACTGCCTGAAGCTTCGCCGGTTCTTCGAGGAGCTCGCCGCCAAACTTGACGACGATGGGCGTCACAGCAACCCGGTCCGCTCGTCGAGTCCCAGCATCACGTTCATGTTCTGCACCGCCTGCCCCGACGCGCCTTTCAGAAGGTTGTCGAGAACCGAAACGATGACCGCCCGGCCCGTGGCGTCAATGCGCCAGCCGATGTCGCAGAAATTCGTGTGCGCGACGTGCTTGATTTCCGGCAGCGCCGTTCCGACCAGCCTGATGAACGGCTCGCGCTCGTAGGCCCGCTGATACACGTCGCCGAGCGTTTCCTCTGTGGTGCCCGGTGGTACGCGGACGTAAATGGTCGCCAGGATGCCGCGATCGAGCGGCACCAGATGCGGAGTAAACGTGACCGGCCCGCCGAATTCCTGATCGATTTCCGCGCCGTGGCGGTGCCCGAGCACGCCGTACGCCGACACGCTGCCGTGGCACTCCGAAAAGTGCGTTCGGTCCGTGGGCGTTTTGCCCGCTCCCGAAACGCCGGACTTGGCGTCGACGATCACGTCGGCTCCGGACTTGAGCACTCCTGCGGCGACGAGCGGCTTCAACGCGAGCAGCGATGCGATCGGGTAGCAGCCCGGGTTCGCAACGAGACTGGCCGACCGGACGTTGGCGCGTTCGAATTCCGTGAGTCCGTACGCGGTTTTTTCAGGCAGCGTCTTGGTTGCGGGGTACCAACGGGCACGCGCGCCGGCCTCGCGCAATCGAAACGAACCGGATAAGTCGATCACCCGCAATCCTTCGGCAACGAGCGACGGCGCGAGCTCGGCGGTCGCCGCGTCTGGCAGCGCCAGGAACACGAGATCGGCTTCTTGTTTGAGAGCCGCCGGGTCGAGCGGCCTGATCCCGCCATCCCAGATCCGTCCGAGCGCCGGCAGCGCCCGTGCCGCCGATTCGGCGCTCGACGACGTGGCAAGCGTCAGCGTGACCAGACCGTGTCGCGGCAGCAGGCGGAGCAGTTCCTGGCCCGTGTATCCCGTCGCGCCGGCCAGCGCCACGCGCGCGACCGCGCCCGCCCGGCCGTCGGGACGGTTGGCGGTGCCCGTGGCCGGTGGGGTAACTGTATGCATCGAAAGGAATACTTATACACACAAACCCCAATCAGATCAATAAAAATCGATGAATAAACGGTGGCACGATCTGAGTAGATCGTGTATTCTGAGCCTGCCGCGCGCACCAATGTTCCCGGGTAACGTGAGATGAAAGCCCGCCGTCAGGGTTTGATCCTCGAGCTGATCGACCGCGAGCCGCTCCACAGCCAGGAGGAGCTGCGCAAACGCCTGCAGCTGCGCGGGTGCGAGGCGACGCAGGCGACGATTTCACGGGACATCAAAGAGCTCGCGCTGGTGAAGCGCGCCGGAGACGGCGCCTACCAGCGGCAGGGCGTCGAAGTCGCCAGCCCGGAAGTCGCGATGAGCGCGCTCGAGCGGGCGGCGGCGAGTTTCTTGCGCCGCATCGACCGCGTGCAGCAGCTCGTGGTGGTTCGGACTGGCGCCGGGCAGGCGCAGCCGCTCGCGCTGGCGATCGATCGTGCGCAGTTGCCCGAAGCGGTCGGCACGATTGCCGGCGACGACACCATCCTCGTGGTCGCGCGCGACGAACGCCGCGCCGCGGCGCTGGTCAAGCGCTTCGAGGCGTACGCAGGACTGTAAAATGCAAATGCCACCACGAAGACATGAAGGACACGAAGTATTTCTTTGGAAAAGATTTCTTTCAAAAGATTTCTTCGTGTTCTTCGTGCCTTCGTGGTGGCATTTGGCTGAGTGACTGGTTCGACTATCAAGGAGATCTGAATGGAACGCATCGTGTTGGCATATTCGGGCGGGCTCGATACCTCGGTGGCCATTCCCTGGCTCAAGGAAAAGTACAGCGCCGAGATCATTGCGGTGACGATGGATCTGGGGCAGGGCCGGGAGCTCGAGGCGATTCGGGACCGGGCGCTGGCGACCGGCGCGGTGCGCGCGCACGTCCTCGATCTGCGTGAGGAGTTTGCCAGCGATTACATTCTGCCGGCGCTCAAGGCCGATGCGATCTACGAAGACCGCTACCCGATGGCCACATCGCTTGGCCGGCCGCTGATCGCGGAGAAGCTGGTCGAGATTGCGGGCATCGAGCAGGCGACGGCGGTGGCTCACGGGTGCACCGGGAAGGGCAACGATCAGGTGCGGCTCGACGTGACCACGCGCGCGCTCAATCCCCGCCTGAAAGTGATCGCGCCGGCGCGTGACTGGGGGATGACGAGGCCGGAGGAAATCGAGTACGCGCGGAAACGAAACGTTCCCGTGCCGGCGACTGTCGACAGCCCGTACAGCACCGACACCAACCTCTGGGGCAAGTCGATTGAATGCGGCGTGCTCGAAGACCCGTGGCAGGAGCCGCCCGAAGAGATTTACACGATGACGAAGTCGCCAGCCGAGTGTCCGGACGAACCGGCCTACGTCGAGATCTCGTTCGATCGCGGTGTCCCGACGGCCATCAACGGCGTGGCAATGCCGCTGCTGGATCTCATCGCGAGTCTCGGCACGATTGCCGGCGCGCACGGCGTCGGCCGGATCGACATGGTCGAGAACCGGCTCGTCGGCATCAAGTCCCGCGAGATTTACGAGGCGCCGGCGGCCGTGGCGCTGCACGCCGCGCACAAAGAGCTGCAGAAGTTGGTGACGAGCCGCGATCTCGATCGCTTCGCTCGAACCGTCAGCCTGCAGTACGCCGATCTCGTTTACAACGGCCTGTGGTTCACCCCGCTCCGTCACGCGCTCGACGCGTTCGTCGAGAACGTGCAGCAGCGAGTGACCGGCGTTGTGCGGCTGAAGCTCTTCAAGGGCGACTGCCGCATCGTCGGCAGAAAGTCGGCGTTCGCTCTGTACGACCACGCGCTGGCCACTTACGACGCAGGCGACACATTCGATCACTCGGCGGCGGTGGGCTTCATCAAGATCTTCGGGCTGCCCGTCGAGCTGTCTGCGAGAAAGGCGCC
>Ga0114129_10001436_pt1 | contig 32152 bp, 27 predicted proteins | sample RhiMetdeltSRZDD1_FD_80071 | JGI IMG/M metagenome (GOLD analysis project Ga0114129, IMG submission 80071) | Populus rhizosphere microbial communities from Tennessee, USA - Rhizosphere MetaG P. deltoides SRZDD1 (version 2) (version 2) | ecosystem: Host-associated > Plants > Roots > Rhizosphere >...
CCGCCTTCGCCACCGGTGTTCCTCCCGATCTCTACACATTTCACCGCTACACCGGGAATTCCACCTTCCTCTCCGGGACTCAAGAGAAGCAGTCTCGGGCGCAGTTCCTCGGTTGGGCCGAGGGATTTCACACCCGACTTACCTCCCCGCCTACGCGCCCTTTACGCCCAGTGATTCCGAGCAACGCTTGCCACCTCCGTATTACCGCGGCTGCTGGCACGGAGTTGGCCGTGGCTTCCTCTGAGGGTACCGTCAAATACCGGCGCTGTTCACGCCGGTATCCTTCTTTCCCTCTGACAGGGGTTTACGACCCGAAGGCCTTCGTCCCCCACGCGGCGTCGCTCCGTCAGGCTTTCGCCCATTGCGGAAGATTCCCCACTGCTGCCTCCCGTAGGAGTCGGGGCCGTGTCTCAGTCCCCGTGTGGCCGGTCATCCTCTCAGACCGGCTACCCATCATTGCCTTGGTGGGCCGTTACCCCGCCAACTAGCTAATGGGCCGCGGGCCCGTCCGGGAGTGGCTGCTTGCGCGACCTTTCCTCCCCGAGGCTTGTGCCCCAGGGAGCGTATCCGGTATTAGCGGCCCTTTCGAGCCGTTATCCCGGTCCCCCAGGTGGGTTACCCACGTGTTACTCACCCGTCCGCCGCTAACCGTCCGAGTTTCCCCAAACGGTTCGCTCGACTTGCATGTGTTAGGCACGCCGCCAGCGTTCGCTCTGAGCCAGGATCAAACTCTCCAGTTTGATTCGAGCATATAACAGCCCTGTCGTCGGCCTTGCGGCCCCGGACAGAGCAAGGGCATGCACACCATATCGGTGAGCCAGTAGCATATTCGGCTTTCAAAGAGCGGGGACAGCTAGGTCAAGAACGACGACCGGTGATGCAAGATCAGCCGGGCGGGTGTCTCAACCGACGCCCAGGTCGCTGTGGACCTAGGCAAAGGAGAATGTTAGGGGCCGGCGGCGGTCCCTGTCAAGGGGTATTTCCCCCTCAGCGGGCCGTCTATCTCCTGACACCTCCAGGCGGGGGCTCCGCGGGCCCGTCCGGTGGCGAAGACCCTCCCCCCGACGCCTGGGCCGGACGAAAATGGAGCACCCGGTACTCCCGGCGGCCCTTCCGGATCACGAACTCATCGCCCGGGCGGACCCGCCGGGTTTGGAAGGGATCCTCCACGCGCACGTCGTCGATGTAGATCCCACCCTGGACGATCAGCCGGCGCACCTCGCTCGCCGAGCTCGCCACGTTCGTCGCCCCGACGATGTGGTCGACGCGAAGGTCCCGGGGGCTGTCCAGAGGCTCCGGATAGTCGACGTGGATCATCTCCGTCGGGGACTCACGCTGCTGGAACTGCCGGCTGAAGGCCTCCTCGGCGGCCTGGGCGGCCGCCGCTCCGTGAAAGCGGGCGACGACGAGCTGAGCCAGCCGCTTCTTCGCCTCCATCGGGTGGAGCGATCCTCCCTGGACCCCCGTTGTCACCGCTTCCACCTCAGCGGGCCCGAGGCCGCTCACGAGCGGGTAGTAGGCGAGCATCACGGTGTCTGAGACGGACATCAGCTTGCCGTACATCTCGGGGGCCGGTTCGGTGATCCCGATGTAGTTGCCGAGGCTCTTGGACATCTTCTGGACGCCGTCGGTCCCGACCAGGATCGGCATCGTGATGGAGATTTGGGGTTCCTGCCCGATAGCCCGCTGGAGGTCCCGCCCGACCAGGAGGTTGAATGTCTGGTCGGTGCCGCCCATCTCCACGTCCGTCTCGAGCGCGACCGAGTCCTGGGCCTGGAACAGAGGGTACAGGAACTCGTGGAGGTGAATCGGGCGCTCTTCCTCGTAGCGCGCGGCGAAGTCCTCGCGCGAGAGGAGGCGCGCAACCGTGACCTGCGCGGTCATGCGGATCACGTCTTCCGCCCGCAGGGGGGCCAGCCACGCGGAGTTGAAGACCACACGGGTCCGCTCCGGGTCGAGGATCTTGAACACCTGGTCGCGGTACGTCTGGGCGTTGGCCTCCACCTCGGCTCGGGTAAGCGGCTTCCGCGTCTCGGACTTCCCCGTCGGGTCGCCGATGAGCCCGGTGAAGTCGCCGATCACGAAGTAGACCGTGTGCCCGAGATCCTGGAACTGCCGCATCTTCTGGATCACGACGGTGTGACCCAGGTGGAGGTCCGGCGCGGTCGGGTCGAAGCCGACCTTGATCCGGAGCGGCGTGCCCGCTCTCCGCGCGCGCTCGAGCTTCGTGCGCAGCTCGCCCTCGCTGACGATCGCCGCGGTCCCGAGGCGGATGCGCGCAAGCTGCTCGTCGACGGGCGGGGAGGAGGCCATGGCGGGAGGGTTGTAGCATAGGGCCCGGGCCCTCGCAAGCAACGGAGACCGGCAGACCGAGGGTATAATAGGCGGGTTCCCGAGGCTCCACGGGAGGTCCGCGCCATCGTGTCCGCTCCTCTCCGCCGTCGTCGTCGTCCTTCGGTGCCCGGCCAGCGCGCAGCGCCCGGCGGGCGCCGCCGCCACTGGCGCGTCCTCCCATCGTGGCGTGTCGTCCGATGGATCCTGCTCCCCCTGGTTGTTCTCGCCGTCTTCGCGGTCGCCGCCGCTGCCGGCGCCGCGTACGTGTTCTGGCCGACCGACCTGCCGCCGGCGAAGGCCCTGGAGGAGTACACCCCGAGCGTCGGGAGCCGAATCTACGCGGGCGACGACGAGTTCCTCACCGAGTTCCAGGCCGAGAAGCGGATCTTCGTGCCGCTCCAGCAGATCCCGCCCGGTCTGCGCAACGCGATCATCGCGGTGGAGGACGCGCGCTTCTACTCGCACTTCGGGGTGGACGTCCGGGGCATTCTCCGCGCCACCTATGCGAACTTCCGCCATGGCCGCGTCGTCGAGGGCGGCAGCACAATCACCCAGCAGCTTGCCAAGGTGCTCTTCCTCACGCCGGACCGAAGCTTCTCGCGCAAAGTCAAGGAGGCGCTGCTCGCACTCGAGCTGGAGAAGCGATACTCGAAGGACCGGCTCCTCGAGCTCTACCTCAACCAGATCTACATGGGCCACGGCGCCTACGGGGTCGAGGCGGCGGCCCGGATGTACTTCGGCAAGTCGGTCCAGGACCTCACGCTCCCCGAAGCCGCGATGCTCGCCGCGCTCCCGCGCTCGCCGGGCAACTACTCGCCCTTCGAGCGCCCCGAGCTGGCCCAGCGCCGGCGGGCGATCGTGGTCAGCCGGTTGCTCGAGCAGGGGTACATCGGCGAGGCCGAGGCGAAGGCGGCCAACCGGGCGCCGCTCGGCCTCGTCCCTTCCGAGCGCCGCCGGGGAAGCGGGCAGTACTTTCTCGAGTACCTCCAGCAGAGCCTCGAGGCGAAGTACGGGAGCGACGTCCTCTACAAGAGCGGACTCGCCATCTACACGACGCTCGATCCCGCCCTCCAGCGAACGGCGGAACAGGCGCTCCGCGACGGACTCCAGGCCCTCGCCGCGCGGCAGGGCGCGCGTGCCGCCAGCCGAGGCAAGGGCAGCCCGGCTCCTGGGGCGCCCGAGGGGGCCGTCGTGGTGATGGAGGCCGCCACCGGATACGTCAAGGCCCTGATCGGAGGCGCCGACTTCGCGCGGACCGAGTTCAACCGCGCGCTCCACGCCCATCGCCAACCGGGATCCGCCTTCAAGCCGTTCGTGTACCTGGCGGCCCTCGAGGCTGGCCATGCCCCGACCGAGATCCTCGACGACAGCCCGATCCGCTACGTGTCCGCCGGCAAGGTCTGGGCGCCCGAGAACTACGACGGCAAGTTCCGCGGCCCCGTCACGCTCCAGCAAGCGTTGGAGGAGTCGATCAACGTCCCAACCATCCGGCTGCTCGAGCAGATCGGCGTGAAATCGGTCATCGACGTGGCCCGGCGGGCCGGAGTCCAGAGCCCGCTCCCGCACGACCTCACGCTCGCGCTCGGCAGCGGCGACGTGACGCTCCTCGAGCTGACGGCCGCCTATGGCACCTTCGCGAACCAGGGCATCCACATGGAGCCGCTCATGGTCCGCTACGTGACCGACCCTCAGGGGCGCCTCGTCGAGGAGAACATCCCGCAGGGACGGGAGGCGTTCGATCCCGGCGTTGCGCTCAGGCTGACCGAGTTGCTCCGCGGCGTCGTCGAGCGGGGCACCGGGGTCGGCGCACGGGTTCTCGAACGCCCCCTCGCCGGCAAGACCGGTACGACGAACGACTTCTCGAACGCCTGGTTCGTGGGGTACACGCCCTCGATCGTGGCCGGGGTCTGGGTCGGCCACGATCGTCCTCGGAGCCTGGGTCCCGACGAGACGGGCGCCCGCGCCGCGCTGCCGATCTGGGTCGCGGTGATGCGCGCGGCACTCCGTGGACAGCCCGTCGAGGAGTTTCCCGCCGCACCAGCACCGGCTCCGGTGCCGGCCCAGACGCCCGCGACCGGCACCCAGGCCGCGCGGCCCTGACGGCCGCGACTAGCCTGGAACGCGCGGGGCGCGCGTCCGGGCCAGGAAGCGCGGCGCGCGGAGCGGAGCGCCGACCAGCACCGCCAGATAGTCGTCAAGGACCGACGCCGCCGCCTGCTCCACCGCCGGCGCGAGCCGGGCGCCGAGGCGCGCCTCCCACGATGCGGCCTGAAGCCCCCGGAGGGCGGCCACTACGGGAGGGTCCAGACCAGGGCCGCCCGCGCGACAGCGCCCGCAGACCACGCTGCCCTCGGCCGCCTCGAATGACACCCCCTGCGTGCCGACCGGGCGTCCGCAACGGCCACACCGGTCGAGTCGGGGCCGGTGACCGAGCAGGTCGAGGAGACGGAGGGTGAAGGCGAGCTGCACGCGGGCCGGCCCCGTGCCCGCGTCCAGAGCCCGGAGTCCGCGGAGAAGCAGCGCGAAGCACAGGGGCTGAGCGTCGCGCTCGGCCGTGAGCCGTGCCACCGCCTCGATCATCCGGGCCCCCTGGCCGAGGCGCTCGAGATCCTCGCGGAGCCGCCGGAATGGCTCTCGGATGTCGAAGTGGTCGAGCCGGACCAGCGCGCGTCCCTCGCGCTCGAAGCCGACCGCGTCGCCCCAGGTGAAGAGCTCCAGCGCCCCGGCGAACCGCGAGCGGAGCCGGCGCGCGCCCCGAGCGACCGCCGCCAGCCGCCCGTGCTCCCGCGTATAGAGCGTGACGAGCCGGTCGTGCTCCCCCAGGTCCCAGGTGTGGAGGACGATCCCCTCGGTACGGAGGAGCGGCACCTCGCCTGCTCCTCAGGAGGTCCGCTGGTAGCCGAGCTCGCGCAGCGCCCGGTCGTCCTGTCGCCAGTCGGGCCGCACGCGGACGCGGAGGTCCAGAAAGACCCGGACTCCGAAGAAGGCCTCGAGCTCACGCCGCGCGGCCTGGCCTACCCGCTTGAGCATCGCCCCGCCCTCGCCGATCACGATGGCCTTCTGCGACGGTCGCTCGACGAAGATTTCCCCGCGAATATAGAGCGGCGCGTCCGGTCCCCGCTCGACGGGCTCCTCGACCCGGACCGCGCAGGCGTACGGCACCTCCTGCCGCATGGTGAGGAAGAGCTTCTCCCGGATGGTCTCGGCGACGAAGAGCGTCTCGGGCTGGTCGGTCACCGTGTCGGCCGGGTAGAGCGCCGGGCCGGCCGGGAGGAGCCCGAGCGTCACGTCGGCGAGTCGGTCCACACCCGTCCCGTCCATGGCCGAGATCGGGACGAGCGCCCGGAAGGGGTAGCGGTCGGCGTAGGCCTGCAGGCGCGGCAGGAGCCGCGACTTGTCGGGCACGAGGTCGACCTTGTTGAGCGCCAGCACGACCGGCGCAGTGACGGGTTGGAGGGCCTGGAACACTCCCTCCGCGGACGATTCCAGGGGCGCCTTGGCATCGGCGACGAGGATGACGACATCCACCTCCTCCATGGCCTGCGCCACGGTCGCCGCCAGGAACCGCCCGAGCTTACCTTGGGGCGGGTGGAGACCGGGCGTGTCCACGTAGATGACCTGGCCCTCGGGCCGCGTCCGGATCCCACGGATCCGGTTTCGCGTGGTCTGCGGCTTCGGGGAGACGATGGCCAGCTTCTGGCCGAGCAGGCGGTTGAGCAGCGTCGACTTGCCCACGTTGGGCCGGCCGATCAGGCTCGCGAAGCCAGCGCGATGGTCAGGCGCCGACGTGAAGCGTGGGGGCGGGGTGCTCATAGAGCCGCCCCAGGAGGTCCATCTCGCGCGCGTGCATCAGGCGCGCCTCCAGGGGCTCACGGTCGTCGTAGCCGACCAGGTGCAGGCACGCGTGGCAGCAGAGGAGGTCGAGCTCTTCGCGCAGGGAGTGTCCTAGCGTCCGGGCCTGTCGGCGGGCGGTTTCGACCGAGAGGACCGCCTCCCCGATCACGGCCGCCGGCCCGGCCAGGGGAAACGCGAGCACATCGGTCCGCCGGCGCACCCCGCGGTAGCGGGCGTTCAGGGCCCGGATCGTCCGATCGTCCACGAGCGTCAGGCTCAGCTCGTGATCCCAGACGCCCAGTGCCCGGAGTGCGGTCCGGACGGTGCGGCGGACACGAGCAATGTCGACGGGGATGGACTGCCGGTTGGCGACGACGATCACGTCTCGCGCCGCCGGCTCCACTCGTCGTAGGCCCGCACGATCTCCGACACGAGCTCGTGCCGCACGACATCCTTCTCGGTGAAGTAGACGAACCGGATCCCCGCGATGTGCTTGAGCACCGACTGGATCTCGATGAGCCCGGAGGCGCGGGTCGAGGGCAGGTCCACCTGCGTGATGTCCCCCGTGATGACCATGCGCGAGTTGAACCCGAGCCGCGTGAGGAACATCTTCATCTGCTCGGACGTTGTGTTCTGGGCCTCGTCCAGCACGATGAACGCGTCGTTCAGCGTTCGGCCGCGCATGTAGGCCAGGGGCGCGATCTCGATGGCCCCCCGCTCGGTCATGGTGGCAGCCTTCTCCGGCTCCATCATGTCGTAGAGCGCGTCGTAGAGGGGCCGCAAGTAGGGATGCACCTTTTCGTACATGTCGCCCGGAAGAAAGCCCAGCCGCTCGCCCGCCTCGACCGCCGGCCGAGTCAGGATGATCCGCGAGACCTCGCGGCGCGTGAGGGCGGAGACCGCCATCGCCATCGCGAGATACGATTTCCCCGTCCCCGCGGGGCCGATCCCGACCACGATGTCGTGGCCGCGGATGGCCTCGACGTAGCGCTTCTGGTTGAGCGTCTTCGGCGTGATCTGCTTCTTGCGGGAGGGCACCGGGATGGCGTCGAGGAAGATGCTCTTGAGATCGGCGTCCGCGTCGTCGGCCAGGACACGCAGGGCGGCGCGGACGTCCGACGCCTGGACCGGCAACCCCGCTCCGATCCGGGCCAACAGCTCCTCCACGATGCGGGCCCCACGGGCCACCTGCTGCTCGTCCCCGCGGAGCGTGATCTCGTTGCCGCGGGCGACGATCCGGAGGGCGAGCTCCGCCTCCAGCAGACGCAGGTTCTCGTCGTTCCGGCCAAGCAGGGCCCCGAGATCGACCTCGGAGGCGAGCGTGAGGCGCTGGGTGGTGGGCTCAGCCACGCGGCGGGCTCTCGGCCTCCCTCACAACCATTCGCGTATCACACGCGCCGGGAAGTGTCAATTTCCCGGAGCGCGCCGGCGCCTCACTCGCCCGTCGTTCAGGGCGCGGCCTCGTGCGGCCCGGCCGCGGGGCGGGGCCCGACAACCTCCACGCCGAGCTCTTTGAGCTGCTGGGGACTCACCGGCGTGGGGGCGTCCGTCAGGGGGCACGTCCCCTTCTGGGTCTTGGGAAACGCGATGACGTCCCGGATGGAATCGACTCCGGCGAGGATGGCGACGATCCGGTCGAGCCCGAACGCGATCCCGCCCATCGGCGGGGCGCCGTACTCGAGCGCCTCCAGCAGGAAGCCGAACTTGGCGCGCGCCTCCGCCTCGCCGATCCCGAGGATCTCGAAGACCCGTTGCTGGAGCGGCCGGGAGTGGATGCGGATCGAGCCACCGCCGATCTCCTGGCCGTTGAGGACGAGGTCGTAGGCCTTCGCGCGCGCGGCGCCGGGATCCGCCAGGCCGGCCTCGGCGTCGGCGTCCCGGGGCGCCGTGAAGGGATGGTGCATCGCGTCCCAGCGTCGTTCGTCCTCGTTCCACTCGACCAGCGGGAAGTCGACGACCCACACGAGCTCGTGTGCCTCACGGGAGACGAGCCCGAGGCGCTGGGCGAGCTCGAGGCGCAGCCGCCCCAGCACCGTCGCGGCGAGGGGCATCCGGTCGGCGACTAGCAGCACGAGGTCACCCGGCTTCGCGCCCGTCCGGGCGAGGAGGGCGTCCCGGGTCGCCTCCAGGTGGCGCGCGGCCGGGCTCTGGAGCGTCCCCTCGCCCACGCGGACCCAGACCAGCCCCTTCGCCCCGGCCCCCTTGGCGCGCTCCACAAGATCGTCCAGGTCCTTGCGCGAGAAGGCCGTCCCCGGCACCGTGAGGGCCTGCACGGCGCCGCCCTGGGCGACGACCTGGGTGAAGACCTGGAACGCGCCGCCCCGGAACAGCTCGGAGCAGTCAGTGAGCTCGAGACCGAAGCGCAGATCGGGCTTGTCCGAGCCGTAGCGCCGGATCGCCTCGTCCCACGTGAGCCGGCGGAACGGGCGGGTCACCTCGACGCCCTTCGCACGGCGGAAGATCTCCGCGACGAGGCCCTCCATCATCGGCAGCAGGTCGTCCCGGTCCAGGAAGGCAGTCTCGATGTCAATCTGGGTGAACTCGGGCTGGCGGTCTGCGCGGAGGTCCTCGTCGCGAAAGCAGCGGACGATCTGGAAGTAGCGCTCGAGCCCGCCAATCATCAGGATCTGCTTGAAGAGCTGGGGCGACTGGGGCAGGGCGTAGAAGGTGCCGGGCGTCAGACGGCTCGGCACGAGGAAGTCCCGCGCGCCTTCCGGGGTCGACCGCGTGAGCATGGGCGTCTCGACCTCGACGAAGCCCTGGCCGTGGAGGTAGTCGCGCGTGGCGCGGGAGACCTGGTCCCGCAGCAGGAGGTGCCCCAGCATTACCGGCCGGCGGAGATCGAGGTACCGGTACTTGAGCCGGAGCGGCTCGACCGTTTCCTGGGACTCGTCCAGCGGAAAGGGGAGAGGCTTCGACTCGTTCAGGATGCGGAGCCGCCGGACCGACACCTCGATCTCACCCGTGGCGAGATGGGGGTTCACGGTGCCTGGCGGTCGCCGCTCGACCGTTCCCTCGACCGCCAGGACGAACTCCACCCGGATCCGCCCCGCCGCCTCGTGGGCCGCGGGGTCGAGCGCCGGATTGAAGACGAGCTGCGTCAGTCCCTCGCGATCTCGGAGGTCCACGAAGATGAGGCCGCCGTGGTCGCGCCGCCGGGACGCCCATCCCATCAGCGTGACCGTCTGCCCGGCGTGCCCGGCGCGGAGGATTCCGCACGAGTGGGTCCGGCGCATCCCCCCGAACGATTCCGTCATTCCCGGCCCCCCGACTGGCGCAGCGCGCGCTCGGCAAACCACTGCAGGTTCGCGAGCCCCCCGGAACCCACCGTGGCCACGCCGTCGTAGCCTTGCTTCTCCAGAGCGGCGCGCTGCGCGCCCGCGTTCCGCGCCTGGCGTTCGAGCGCCACGAGGTAGCCCTGGGCGCGGAGCGCCTGCGCCGCCGCCAGCACGCCACCCAAGTCCGGCGTTGACTCCTCGAACAGGAGGGCGATCCGCTTGTCGCCGCGCGCCGTCCCCCCCTGCATCTTGCTGAGGAGGTCCACGACGCGCTCGAAGCCGATGGAGAACCCCGTGGCCGGGACATCTCGGGCGAGAAGCTCCCCGATCATGTTGTCGTACCGCCCGCCCCCCGCGAGGGAGCCGGCGGCGAAGCGCGACGAGCTGATCTCGAAGATCGGCCCCGTGTAGTACCCCATGCCTCGCGCGAGCGTCGGGTCGAAGTCGATACGGAACCGGCCACCGGCCGCAGCCTCCACCGTGTGGACGATCCGCGAAAGCGCCGCAAAGGCGCCCTCGGCGCTCGAGGTCCCCAGCTGACTGCGCATCGCCGAGAGGCTGCGCTGGGGGCTGGCCCGCCCGTAGAGCTCCATCATCCGGACGACGGCCGGCGGCGGGTGGCCGGCCTGTTCGAGCTCCTGCCGGATCTCGCTCGGCGAGAGCTTGTCCCACTTGTCGAGGGTGATGAAGACGCTCGCGTGGCGCGCCGGATCGAAGCCGCACCAGGTGGCCATGGCGGCCAGCAGGCGGCGGTCGTTGATCCGCACCGTGAGGCCGTCGAGCCCGAGCGCATCGAGCGCCTCCGTCGTGGCGAGGATCAACTCGATCTCGGCGATCTCCGATGCGACCCCGAGGATGTCGATGTCGCACTGGGTGAACTGGCGGTAGCGGCCTCGCTGCGGTCGTTCGGCACGCCAGACCGGGCCGATCTGCACCGCCTTGAGGGGATCCGGCAGCTTCGCGTGATTGTGCGCGTAGTATCGGGCGAGCGGGACCGTCAGGTCGAATCGGAGCCCGAGGTCCGCCAGGTCGGCCTCGGTCACGGCCGCGCCCAGGTCCAGCTTCTCTCCACGCTTGAGCACCTTGAAGATGAGCTTCTCGTTCTCGCCGCCGCCACCGCCGGTGAGCAGCTGGAGGCTCTCTAGCGCCGGCGTCTCGATACGCCGAAAGCCGTACCGGCGGTACACGGTGAGGACCGTCTCGGCCGCCGCGTCGCGCAGGTCCGCCTCGGCGGGCAGGATGTCCCGCATACCGCGCGGCGGCTCGGTGGGCAGCCTAGCCGCCATCGCGGTAGCGTTCCATCAACTGGACGTAGTTGTTCGTCGGACGGTGGATGAGCTCGAGGTCAGCGTCGGTCAGCGTCCGGCGCGGCTTGGCGGGGCTGCCCATCATGAGGGTCCGCCGGGGGATCCGCGTCCCCGGCGAGACGAGCGCCCCCGCGGCGACGATGGACTCATCCTCCATCACGACCCCGTCGAGCACGATCGCCCCGATGGCGATCAGGCAGTGCGAGCCCACCCGCGCCCCGTGGAGCCGGACGGCGTGCCCCAGCGTCACGTGGTCGCCGATCTCCACCGGGTCGGTTCGATTGACGTGGATCACGGTGCCGTCCTGCACGTTGGTGTGGTGCCCGATGCGGATCCGGTTGACGTCGGCCCGGATGACGCACTGGAACCACACGCTCGAGTGCGCCCCGAGCTCCACGTCGCCGATGACGTGCGCGCTCTCTTCCACGAACGCCGTTTCGTGGACGCGCGGCGTCTTGTCCTGGAACGCGCGAAGCATCTGTCCTCCAGAGACCCCGGGACATCGAGTCGGGAAAAGGCCCGAGAACAAAGCGAAATGGTAGCAGGGGGGGTGGGTGCCCGCAATCGAAAAGCCCCCCGGGAGGGCCCGCGCGCCTGGCAGCCACGCGAAGCGAGTGCTATACTCGCCGATGCGACGGCGGCGGCTGGCCCCGTCGAGGAGCAGGGCGCGAAGGCGCGCCTTTTTTGTTGGAGGGGAACGCGGTGCCCACCTACGACTACCGTTGCGACCGGTGCGAGCGCACCTTCGAGATCCGCCAGCGTATCTCGGCCGAGCCGCTGACGACGTGCGATCGCTGCGGCGGACCGATTCGCCGGCTCCTGTCCGCGGCGCCGTTCATCCTCAAGGGCGGCGGCTGGTACGTCACCGACTACCCCTCCGCGGGCCGGAAGAAGGGGATGGAGGCCGAGAAGAAGTCGAGCGGCGACGCGGCCTCGAGCCCGGCCCCGGCGACGACCGGGACGGACGCCGCGGCCTCGACCGGGGCGTCCTCGAAGAGCGAAAAGAAGAGCGACGGGACCTCGAGCGACCCGGCGCCGGCGAAGCCGAAGCCAACTCCGACGCCCTCCAGCTGACGGAGGCGCCCGGCTCGATCCCGAGCCGCCGTCGGGCGCTGCCCTCCCGCACGAACACCTCGACCCGGCCGGAGCTGTCGATCACGGCCCCGAGGGCGTGCCGCGGCCGGTCGGCATAGGTTCGCGCCAGTCCGCGGACGCGCGCGCCGCCGATCCGCAGGACGCCTCGATTGGTTGGCCCCGGCAGCTGCCGCCCCCGCAGGTTCGTCAGAAGGTTCCCGAAGCGGTCGGCCAGCAGAACCTCCCCCTCGACCCGTCGTCCCCCGATCCGTCGGGGCCGGGCCGGGGGCAGACGCACCGGGTGACGCAGCGGCGGCCCGAAGGCCGCCAGCCGGACGCCTCGCGAGCAGTGGGCGGCCGCGGGAGCGAACACGTCGCGCCCATGGAAGGTCCGGCTGACCGGCCGCCGCTGGTACCGCGGGTTGGCCAGCACGACGCCCCGCGCTCCCGGAAGGTCGAAGCAGAACCCGAGGAGCCCGTTGTCGGGCCCGACGAAGTAGTGACCACCCGCCTCGACGGCGATCGGCCGGCGGGAGGCGCCGACCCCCGGATCCACGACCGCGAGATGCACCGTGCCGCGCGGGAAGAATCGCCAGGCTGACGCGAGCAGGAGCGCGGCCCGCCGAACGTCCTGTGGCGGCACGGCGTGGGTCAGATCGACGAGCCGGACCCGGGGGTTGATCGCGAGGAGAACGCCCTTGACCGTGCCGACATACGGGTCATCGAGGCCGAAGTCGGTGAGCAGGGTGACGATGCCGCTTGGGCCGCTCGGGCGCGGTCGGGTGAGCCGGTTCACGGCGTGACGGAGGAGCTACGCTCGCCCGGGCACCGCCGGGGGTCTCCTCCACACGAACTGGCCCGGGTGATGGCTCTGGCACCCGTCACGTCAGGCGATGGGAAACGAGCTCCGTGTTTCGCCCGAGCTCGGCTAGATCGTCGTCCGTGGGCAGCGCGGCCTGGTGGAGACACCCTCCACAGGGCCAGCACCCGTCACCGGTCCCGGTGGATGACGTATTCGGCGAGCAGCGCCAGGAGCTCCCGCGCCTCCCCGGCAGGCAGGCGCGCCAGGTCGGCCACGCCGGACTCGGCGAAGGCCGAGGCACGCCTCACCGCGTGGCCGACGCCGTCGTACACCTTGACCAGCCGATGCACCTCCGCCACGTCCATCTCCTGGAGGCCAGGTCGGCCGAGGGCCTCCAGGATGCGGGCCCGTTCCTCGGCCGTGGCCCGGTCCAGCGTGACGATCAGGGGCAGGGTACGCTTGCCCTCCACGAGGTCGTGGCCGATGGCCTTGCCCAGCCGCGCCGGGTCGGCAGCGAAGTCCAGCGAGTCGTCGATGATCTGGAAGGCAATCCCGATGCGCTCCCCGTACGTCGCGAGCGCCTCGACCGCTTCGGGAGCGAGCCCACCGGCGAGGCCTCCGATCCGGCAGCAGGCGGACATGAACGTCGCCGTCTTCTGGCGGATGATGCGGAGGTAATCGGCCTCCGATAGCTCGCCCGCGCGCTTGCGCTCGAGCTGGAACACCTCGGCCTCGGTCATCGACACCATCGCCGCGGCCAGGGCATCCATCACCTCGAGGTCGCCGTCTCGCACGAGGAGCGCCATGCAGCGCGAGTACAGGTGGTCCCCGACCAGGACCGAGGCGTCAACCCCCCACCGGGCGGGGGCCGAGGGCCGACCCCGCCTTAGCGGCGCCTGGTCCACAACGTCGTCGTGGATCAGGGTGGCGGTGTGCAGGAGCTCGACGACACAGCCGAGCCGCACCGCGCGGTGCCCCGGGTCGGTCCCGAGCGCGGCCCCGAGGAGGACCAGAATGGGGCGGAGGCGCTTGCCGCCGGCGAAGGCGACGTGCTCGGCCACCTCTCGGACGAGTGGGATGGCCGAGCTCCGCAGCTCCCGACTGATCGCCGCCTCGCAGGCCCTCAACTCGGCGTCCACCAGGCGGCTGAGCCGCTCCCGGAGGACCCCTTCGAGGGCCAGGGTCACCGAGGCTCCGCGGATCGAGGAGACCGAACCTTACCCGCCGGGCGGAGGTCCTTCACGGTGCCTAGAAGCCAACGCGGGAGACACGGCGACGAAGATCGTCGGGGGGGTTGGCGTCTGGGTGGTCGCGGAGGGTCCGATCTCGCCACGCCAGCACGACACTGGCACGGTCGCGCCGGAGCGAGGCCAGCGAGACCCGGATGAAGACGCGGTCCCCCTCCCGCCAGTCCCCGGTCCAGACCCCCACGTCTGCGGGCCCGTTCGTCGTGACCTCCCCCCGGGAGATCGCGTCGACGGGACTTCTGGCCACCAGAAACCCAAGGTCTCCCCTCCCGCGGAACAGTCCCCCCACTCCGGACGGCGGTGTCGGAGACCCGACCGGTACTCGGACGACCATGACGCGATCGGGGTCCCCCACCAGGGCCCGGAGCCCGAGCCGCTGTTCCCGAAACTCCCCCGGACGATCCTCGACGAGGATGGTCTCGACGAGCTGGGTGATCGTGTTGAGATCGCCTCCCACCTCGAGCACCAGAACGCTATCCGGTTCCTCACGAGTCGGGATGACGTGCACGACCGTCCAGGCGGATGCGTCGCGTGGCGGCTCAATCCCTCCCAACCGAAACTCGCCCCGACCCCCAAGGGGTGCCGCCTCGGCGGAGGATAGGACGCGAATCGGCTTCACCACGAGCGACGACCGCTGGATGCGTCCGCGCTGCCACGCGAAGACGGCGTCCGGCGTGACCCCGTGCTCCAGCCCCTCGGCAAAGCTCGGCATCAGACGAACACCCTGAAAGGGGGACCCCGGGATCCGGTTGGCGTTGATCACCCACTGCGGCAACAGCGCGAGGCGAATCACGGCAGGCTCCTGCGCCGTCGCCGTTCCGAGGCTCAGCAGGACGAGCACGCCACCCAACACCCCGACCCGACGCCTCATGCTCGCCCCTCCAGGCGTCATTGTCAGGTCAGGCTCAGGGCGATTCAAGCGGAAAATAACCGACGCCCCAGGGCATGATCCCTGGGGCGTCGTCTCCAGCCTGGCTAGAGAGAAACGAACTCTAGAACGTGTAGCGGGCGCGCCAACCAGCGGCCCACGCCGTGTCCCCCTTGTCCGGGAACAGAACGCCTCCCACCGCCTGGAACGACAGGTTCGCGTTCACCCGGTACCTGGCGCCGAAATCCACCTCGATCACGTTACTGCCGTACGGACCATCCGCGTCCGTCGCCCCGATGTACGCCACGCCCCCGCCGATGTCGAAGTCCGGCGTGAGCGCGTAGATCGCCTGGGCGCCGATCCCGTAGGTCCCGGTCATGTCCCCGACGCTCCCGGTGTAGTTCGAGCCACCCCCCGGACCACCGAGGGTGGTGCCGCTGCCGAAGAGGAAGCTCGCGACGTATTCCAGGCCCACGTACGAGTCCTCGTCCGCGATCATCGGGGTCTTGTCCGACTTCCCGCACAGCCGCCCGTCCTGCGTACCGGCCTGGACGGCGCCGGCCGTCTTCGGGGTCGCCGTGCATCCGTTCTTGCTCGTGGGGATGAAGCCGCCGGGCCCCTGGGTGCCGTCCCCGCTGAAGTACCAGCCCTGGACGCCCACGTTGATCGGCCCCACCGGGATGGCGGCCGTGGCGATGACGCCCCAGCCCTTCTCATCAGCGGTGTTGTTGCCGTCGCAGCTATTGGGCTTGGCCGAGCATCGAAGCTTCCGCTGACCCCACACGAACGCCGCGTCCGTACTGATGTCGCCGAACTTCGCGGCCGCCGTCAGTCCGAACCAGATGTCGTCACCGACGCTCGCGCCCGCGATGGTATTGTCGTTGACCAGGAAGACCTCGCCGGTCAGGCGGAGATCCTTGATGACGTTGACCCCGACCCGGACAGCGTAGGCGTCGATGTCATCCGCGTTTTGGAACGCGCCCTCCGAGATCTTGATGGTGTAGAGCTCGACGTCCACCGGGTCCATCTTCCAGTTGACCTTGATACCCCACCCGTCGTCGCCGAAGAACGAACCCGGTGCCGTGTCGAGGAACGAGAAGGCCATCGCACCGATAGTGGCGGTGAGACCTGGCACACCCGGCACCTCGAACCACAGGTTGAGGTGCTTGGTCTCCACGTTCACGCCATCGTTCCCGAGACAGCCGCCGGAGCTCCGGCCCACCCGGGTGGACCCGCCGAGCGCCGGGGTGCTGCCCACGATCGGCTTTCCATCGGCGCCGAGAACCGGGGCGCCGGTCGAGGTAGTGATGGCAACCGAGGTCGGGAGCCCCTGCTGGCCGCCGACGCACCCGTACTCAGCCCCGCTCGCGCCACCACGCCGTCCAAATTCGATGTCACCGACCTCGAGGGTCCAGGTGGCGCGCGCCTTCTTGTCCGCCGACTCCATGATGGTCGAGAGTCGGAGACGTCCGAGGTAGAAGGCGTCGCTGTCGCGGAACTTTCCATTCTTGCTGTCCGTGAAGTCGACGAGATTGTTCCATGCTATGCCCTGGAACCGCATCTCGCCGCTGAACCGAACGGTCGGTCCCGGCGGCGCCTGCGCCGATGCGGGAAGGGCCAGCCCGCAGAGCAGGGCCCCCACCGCAATGATAAGTGCGAATCGCTTCATTCCGTGTCCTCCTCTCGCCGTCTCGAGGGACCGGCTGAGGTGCCAAAGGGTGCACCGCCAGGACACAACGATGAGTTCGAGAACAGCCGAATCGACAGACTCCATGCGGTGACGCTGTCCCGACCACCACCTCCCTTCGGGCTGAGGCGTCACAAGCACGCCACCTAATAGGGACGATGAGTCCACCCCGCCCGCAACCCGGGCGGCAGAGTAGCACCCGGCCGAAAAGCGTGTCAAGGGCCCCTTTGGGCCCCCCCGGCTGGCTCGGGCTGGCCCCCCAGGGTCCCCCGCGACCAACCCTCAGGGAAGCTCGAAAGCGACCACCCACGCCCGGGATCGGGCCAGTGGGTTCAGGGTCCCTAGGGTCAGGCCCCGGGCCGTCACCCCGACGGTGACCTCGGGCACACCGTCCCCGTCGAAGTCGCCGAAGCCGAAGTCGCCGATGTAGCCATCGGTCAGCGTGCTCGACCACACTCGCTGGAACCGATCGCCCTGCCACCGGAGCCGGTGGATACGTCCCTGGGTGAACAGGGTCGACGTTAGCCCCGGAAGTGCCGTGCGCGCCTGCCCGACCGCGGGCAGGATGTTCTCGAAGACCAGGATCTCGGGCCCGCCGCCCGCCGCCGGGAGCGCCACAATCCGCCCCAGCACGCGACCGATAATCGCCTCTCGGGTCTGTATCGAGCCACCTACGGGCGTGAAGGCGAAGCTCACCGCCGCCCCGCCGTAGGGCTCACCACTGGCCCAGAGCCGCTGGCCTCGCGCGGTCCAGGCAGCCAGCCGATCGTCGGGGGTCAGCGCCACGATGTCCGGTAGCTCCTGCCCCGTCAGACGAACTAGCGCCAACCCATAGATGCCCACTCCGGTCGGGAGCCGCAGCCGAGGGCCCTCCTCGTACCGGCTCCCCCGCCAGATCAGGCGTTCGACGGTTGGTTCGAACGGCTCGCGCCGGCCCACGCTCTGGCTCAGGAGCCACGGGCGGCCGTCGACCTGAACGATCCGCAGATACCGGCCGCTGAAGGCCTGGACCACCCGGAACCCGTCGGCGTCCAGCTGGAGTATCGTCGCGTGAATGTCGTTCTCACCGCGCTGGTCGACCACCACCACCTGCGCACGCCCCCCTTCATTGACATCCGCGGCGTCCACCGACAGGACCACGCCGCCGGGGCGAAACTGGACGTCGAGAGCAGTCAGGGCGCCTTCGTGCCAGCGAGAAACCCGGACCGCGCGCTCGTCGGCGATGACCAGTTCGGCCCGGCCGTCGCCGTCGAGATCTGCCACGGCAAGCCCTCGCACCGGGCCCTCGATCTCGAACCGACGGAGCAGCTCGGGGGTCTCCTCCCAGGCAAAGCGCGGCGGGAAGCTTGCCAGTGTCAGCGGCGTGCGGAGGGCCACGAGCGTCTCGCCGGTCTGTCCGGAGATCCACGCCGTCTCGAGAATGCGGGTCGTCCCCTCACGGACCAGCCGCGAGGTGAGCACGGCCACCTCGCCGAGCCGCCGGCCCACCTCGAGGGGGGAAGGGCTCGATCCCCGCGCCGGGCCGACCAGGTCGAGGACCCGCTGAGGGTCGATCGCCAGGAACCGTCCGGTCTTCTCGAGGATCGCGGAGAAGCGCGCCACCAGCAGGAGCTGCGTCTGGTCGGCGGTCTCGAAGGCGGCCTGGACCCCGTTGGTCGGGAGCACGGCGACCGGGAGCCGGCCGGCCGTGATCCGCGCGCCATCACCGGGGACCGGAGCCGGGCGGCCGGCCTGCGGCACGAATCGCCCGGTCGCGGCACCGGGCTCGACCGCGGTGACGACGAGGGTCCCGAGCACTTGCTCCGTGTGCCCGAGCGGCTGGTTCGTGATGGGGTGGCGGAACACGTCGCCGCGCCGAAAGAGGGTGAGCTCGAGACCAGGGCGGAGACTCCCGGCCGCCGGGCCCTCGACCCGCACGCCGTCCGCCGTCGCGGCTGCCACCTGGACCTCGACCCTCGGGAACGCCGCGGCCAGCTGCTCGGCCGCCTTCTGGTAGGTCGACCCCAGGTCCTGCAGCACGTCCGCCCGCGGCGGGCCGACGGTCCCGAAGAGTCCCAGGAGCACGACGAGCGCGCCAATCACGAGTCCACCGTGACCGCCTCTGAGCCCCGGGCTCGATCCCCGCATGGCGTCAGAACGCGACCGACGGGCGGTGGATGCCGAAGACCGCGCGCAGGCGCGTGCCGATCTCACCGAGGGTGACGTCGGCCCGCACCGCGTCGAGAAGCCGCGGCACCAGGTTGTCCGTGCCGCGCGCCGCCTGCTCGATGGCGTCGAGCGCGCGCACCGCCCGATCCCCATCGCGGCGCCGCCGGAGATCGCGGAGCCGCTCGGCCTGCCGGGCCTCGACCCCCGGGTCGGGCTGGAAGAGCGCAGCGGGCAGGGACGGGTTGGTCACGAACTCGTTGACGCCGACGACGACGCGCGCGCGAGTCTCGACCTCCTGCTGGTAGCGGTACGCCGCGTCCTGGATCTCCCGCTGCATGAACGGGATCGCCGCCACTGCGCCCCCCAGGCCGTCGATCTTGTCGAGGTAGGCCACCGCCGCGTCCTCGATGTCCCGCGTGAGGCGCTCGACCAGGTAGGCCCCCCCGAGGGGATCCACGGTCGCCGCCACGCCCGACTCGTAGGCAAGGACCTGCTGGGTCCGGAGGGCGATCCGCACGGCCGCCTCGGAGGGGAGCGACAGCGCCTCGTCCATCGAGTTGGTGTGAAGCGACTGGCAGCCCCCGAGGATGGCCCCGAGCGCCTGGACGGCCACGCGCACGATGTTGTTCTCGGGCTGCTGGGCCGTCAGCATCGAGCCCGCTGTCTGGGCGTGGAACCGGAGCGTCCACGCGCGCGGGTCTCGGGCCCCGAACCGCTCGCGCATGAGGCGGGCCCAGAGCCGACGGGCGGCCCGGAACTTGGCGACCTCCTCCAGGAGGTCGTTGTGGGCGTTGAAGAAGAAGGAGAGCTGGGGGGCGAACTCGTCGACCTGGAGCCCCGCGGCCTCGGCCGCCTGCACATAGGCCACCGCATTGGCCAGCGTGAAGGCCACCTCCTGGACGGCCGTGCAGCCCGCCTCGCGCAGGTGGTAGCCCGAGATGGAGATCGTGTTCCACCGCGGCACGTGGTCCTTGCAGTAGGCGAAGACGTCCGTCACGAGCCGGAGCGACGGCCCGGGCGGGAAGATGTAGGTGCCGCGCGCGATGAACTCCTTGAGGATGTCGTTTTGCACGGTGCCGGCGAGCGTCAGCGCCGGGATGCCGTGGCGCTCGGCCACCGCCAGGTAGAGCGCCAGGAGGATGGCGGCGGTGGCGTTGATCGTCATCGAGGTCGAGACGCGATCCAGGGGCAGGTCCCGGAGGAGCTCGGCCATGTCCTCGACGCTCGAGATGGACACCCCCACGCGCCCGACCTCGCTCCGCGCCTCCGGGGCGTCCGCGTCGTGGCCCATCTGCGTCGGCAGGTCGAAGGCGACCGACAGCCCCGTCTGCCCCTCGGCGAGGAGGTAGTGGAACCGCCGGTTGGTCTCGGCCGCCGTCCCGAACCCGGCGTACTGCCGCATGGTCCACAGGCGTGCCCGGTACATCGTCGGCTGGACGCCGCGGGTGTAAGGGTACTCGCCGGGGAACCCGAGGTCGGTGAGGTAGTCGAAGCCCCCGAGGTCGGCGGGCGTGGCCAGGCGAGGCACCGGCGCTCCCCAGGAAGTCTCGAGCCGGGCGCGCTCGGACGTCCGCTCGACCGCGGGCCGCAGCGTCTCCCGCTCCCAGCGCGCGAGGGCGTCTTCCAGCCGTGGGGGCCGGGACGGCCGGACCCGGGGCGTGCGCTCCTCCTTGCGTGGGCTCACAACGGCAGGTTCCCGTGCTTCCGGGGCGGGTTCTGGTCCCGCTTGGTGCGCAGGGTCTCGAGGGCCGAGGCCAGCCGGCGGCGGGTCTCGCGCGGCTCGATGACGTCGTCGACGTACCCGCGCTCCGCCGCCACGTAGGGGTTGGCGAACTTCTCTCGGAACTCGGTGACCCGCTCGGCCCGGAAGCCCGCGGGATCGCCGGTCTCGCCCAGCTCGCGCCGGTAGAGGATGTTCACCGCCCCCTCGGGCCCCATCACCGCGATCTCGGCGGTTGGGAAGGCGAAGTTCGCGTCGGCGCGGATGTGCTTGCTGGCCATGACGCAGTAGGCGCCGCCATAGGCCTTGCGGGTGATGACGGTGAGCTTCGGCACCGTCGCCTCTGCGAAGGCGTAGAGGAGCTTGGCCCCGTGCTTGATGATCCCGCCGTACTCCTGCCCGGTGCCGGGCAGGAACCCGGGCACATCCTCGAACGTGACGAGCGGGATGTTGAAGCAGTCGCAGAAGCGGACGAAGCGGGCCCCCTTGAGGGACGCGGCGATGTCAAGGCACCCGGCCAGGTGGGCCGGCTGGTTCGCCACGACGCCGACCGGCCGTCCCCCGAGCCGACCGAAGCCGATGACCAGGTTCGGCGCGTACTCGGCCTGGACCTCGAAGAAGTGCTGGTCGTCGAGGACCGTCTGGATCAGCTCCTTCATGTCGTACGGCTTGGTCGGGTTGTCGGGGACGAGGCGCTGGAGACTCTCGTCCATCCGGTCGGTCGGGTCAGTCGTGGAGCGCACCGGGGGATCCTCGAGGTTGTTCGGCGGCAGAAAGCTCAGGAGCTCCCGGATCCCCTCGAGGCACGCCTCCTCGCTCTCGGCGGCGAAGTGGGCGACCCCCGAGACCCGCGCGTGGGTGTCGGCCCCGCCCAGCTCCTCGAACGTCACCTCCTCGTGCGTCACGGCCTTGAGGACGTCGGGACCCGTCACGAACATGTAGGACGACCCGCGGACCATGAAGGTGAAGTCCGTGATCGCGGGGGAGTAGACCGCGCCCCCGGCGCACGGCCCCATGATCGCCGAGATCTGGGGGACCACCCCCGAGGCCAGCACGTTCCGGAGGAAGATGTCGGCGTACCCGGCGAGCGAGACGACGCCCTCTTGGATCCGCGCCCCACCCGAGTCGTTCAGCCCGACGATCGGCACGCCGACCTTGAGCGCCAGATCCATGATCTTGCAGATCTTCTGCGCGTAGGCGAGCGAGAGCGAGCCCCCGAACACCGTGAAGTCCTGGGCGAAAAGATAAACCGGCCGCCCATTGATCCGCGCGGAGCCGGTCACGACGCCGTCGCCCAGGACGCGCTGGCCGGCCATGCCGAAGTCGGTGGTCTGGTGGACGACGAAGCGGTCGAGCTCCTCGAAAGAGCCCTTGTCGACCAGGCCGGCGACGCGCTCCCGGGCGGTCCGCTTGCCGGCGGCATGCTGCCGGGCGATCCGCTCGGGGCCGCCCCCGAGTTCGGCCGCGCCGCGGAGCCGGGTCAGCTCGGCGAAGCGCTCGTCGAGGCTCAACCGGATCTCCCGGATCGGGGGGGGCGGCACCACGCGACCTCGTGAAACATCGGTTGGACAGTATACGGGGCCTTTGGAGAGAGCGTCAAACACACCGGGTCCAAATTTGACGCCGGCGGGGGGCTCTGTTAGCTTGGGGGCTCAACCTCGCGACGACAAAGGGGCCCTCCCGGTGCTACAGGTAGCGGCGCTGATTGCCAGCCTGGCTTTCCTCGCCCTCGTGATCGCGCTCATCCCGGCCCTCCTCCAGGTGGCCCGGACCGCGCGCGCGGCGGAGCAGACGCTGGCGTCCGTCGACCGCGAGGTGCGCCCGCTGACCTCCCAGATCCAGGCTCTGCTCCAGGAGCACCGAACCCTCGCTCAGCAGGCGACCAGGGACCTCCGGCAGGTCGAGGGCGTCGTTCTGATGACGCAGGACGTCCTGGCCCGCGTGACGAACCTCACGAGCCTGCTCGCGGGCTTCGGGACCGTGGGTCGCGTGGTCGGCGTCGCGCGAGGCCTTCAGAAGGGGATCGACGTGTTCGTCCATCGGCTAGCGCGCCACCGCGGCAAGGAGTGAGCCATGACTGAAGACCGGGACGACCTGAACTTCCTGGGAGCGCTGGGCCTGCTCGCCGTCGGCGCCATCATCGGCGCCGCCGCCGCGCTCCTGCTGGCCCCGAGGACGGGCGATGAGACCCGCGAGCTGCTCCGGGAGAAGGGCACGGACTGGGCCCGCCAGGCCCGGGAGCGGGGGTCGGAGCTGGCCAAGCGGGCCCAGGAGACGATGGGCGACGCTCAGGTCCGGGCCCAAGAGTACCTCGGGCGAGGCCGGGAGGTCGTCGAGGACACCTCCGCCCAGCTCAAGGCCGCGTTCGAAGCCGGACGCGGCGCCATGCGGGAAGAGATCGCACGGCTGCGGGGCAAGGACGAGCCGCTGGAGGGCGTCTAGCCTCGTTCCGGCCGGCCCGCCATGCCAGAACTGCCCGAGGCGTTGCAGCCGGACGCCATCGAAGAGGCGGCCAACAAGACCTTCACTCGGCGCGTCGCCCTCACCACGGCTGTCTACGCCGTCGTCCTCGCCATCACCTCGTTGGGCGGAAGCAACGCGATGAAGGAAACGCTCCTCGCCCAGCAGCAGGCCTCTGACCAGTGGGCCTTTTACCAGGCCAAGGTCATCCGCGAGCACCAGTACCGGATGGGAGGCCTCCTCGTCGAGCTGGACGCCTTGGAGCGGGGCGCAACGATGAAGCCGGAGGTGCGAGCGCGGTTCGAAGACGTGCGGAATCGGTTCGCGGAGGAGGAAAAGCGCTACAACGCCGAGAAGAAGGATGTCGAGAAGGACGCGCGGCGGCTCGAGCACGAGCGAGACATCGGAAAGGCCAAGGACCCCAATTTCGACTTCGCGGAGGTGCTCCTCCAGATTGCCATCGTGGCGGCGTCGGTCTCGATCCTCTCGCAGTCGCGGGGCCTGTTCGCCCTCTCCACGCTCTTCGCCGCGGCCGGCGCCCTCCTCTGCCTCAACGGCTATCTCCTGATCGTCACGCTGCCCTTCTAGCGTCCACGCGCCGCCCGGTGAGGCCCGGAGGCCGGCGTCCCCCAGCCATCACAGGTGGATGGCTTGCCCCATCGCGTCGAGGGCGGCCTCCATCACCGCCTCGGCCATTGTCGGGTGGGCGTGGATCGTATGGCCCACCTCCTCGACGGTGGCCTCGAGGGTCTTCCCGAGCCCGAACTCCGCGATCAGCTCGGTGGCCTCCGCCCCCAGGATATGGACCCCGAGGATCTCCCCCGTATCCGGGGCGGCGACGATCTTGACGAGGCCTTCCGGCTCGGCGAGCGCCTGGGCCTTGCCATTGGCCAGGAACATGTACTTGCCCACCTTCACGGCGCGGCCGTCCGCCCGGGCTTGCGCCTCGGTGAGCCCGAGGCTCGCCACCTGCGGGTGGCAGTAGGTGCAGCCCGGGATCGTCCGGTAATCCACCGGGTGGCCGGGATGCCCGGCGAGCGCTTCGGCGGCGACGATGCCTTCGGCGCTCGCCTTGTGCGCGAGCAACGGGGGCCCCGCCAGGTCGCCGATCGCGTAGACGCCCGGGACCGATGTCTCCATCCGCGGCGAGACCTTGACGAAGCCCCGGTCCATGGCCACCCCGAGGGCGTCGAGCCCGAGGGCCTGGGTGTTCGCCCCCCGGCCCACCGCCATCAGGACCACGGCGGCCTCGACGCGGGCGGCCTGGCCCTCCTGCTCGAGCTCGACCGTCACCCCGTCCCGAACCGCGCGGACCGCCTGGACCTTGACGCCCGTGCGCACGTCGATCTTCCGCTTGGCGAAGCTCCGCGCGAGGAGCTTCGAGATCTCCTCGTCCTCGATCGGCAGTAGCCGGGGAAGGGCCTCGACGATCGTCACCTGGACCCCGTACGCCGCGAAGACGTCCGCGAACTCGACGCCCACGGCCCCGGCCCCGATCACGACCACCGACGGCGGCAGACGCTCGAGCCGCAGCGCCTCGTCGGAGCTGATGACCCGGGTCTTGTCGATGGGCACCCCCGGCAGGCTCTTCGGCACCGCGCCCGTCGCGAGCACGATCGCCCGGGCCTCGAGCGTGCGGGTGCTGCCGTCGGGGGCCTGGACCCGCACGGCGCCCGGCGCCGCCAGCGTGCCGCGCCCCGAGATGAGGGTGATCTTGTTCTTTCGGAACAGGAACTCGACCCCCTTCGACATCCGCTCGGCCACCTGACGGCTGCGTAGGTAGGCGACCCCGTAGTCGACGCGGAGGTTGTCCACGGTCACGCCAAACTCCCCTGCGCGCTGGAACAGCTGGAGCACCTCGGCGTTCCGGAGGAGCGCCTTCGTGGGAATGCACCCCCAGTTCAGGCAGATGCCGCCGGGCCGGTCGGCCTCGACGACGGCGACCCGCTGACCGAGCTGGGCCGCCCGGATCGCGGAGACGTAGCCGCCCGGGCCGGAGCCGACGACGACCGCGTCGTAGCGTTCGCTCGCCATGGGTCAGACCAGGAGCGCGAGCGGCGCCTCGAGGGCCGCCTTCAGATCGGCGAGGAAGCGGGCGCCCATCGCGCCGTCCATGACCCGGTGGTCGGCCGACAGGGTCACGCGCATGCGCTTGCCCACCGCAAGCTGACCGTCGACCACCACCGGCCTGTCGGCAATCGCCCCGACGGCGAGGATCGCCCCCTCCGGGGGATTGATGATCGCGCTGAACTCGTCCACGGGGAACATTCCGAGGTTCGACACCGAGAAGGTGGCGCCGGAGAGCTCCTGCTGGCGGAGCTTCCGGGCGCGGGTCCGCTCAACCAGGTCCCGTGACTCCGTGGCGATCTGGAAGAGCGACTTCCGGTCGCAGTCCCGGAGCACCGGCGTGATGAGACCGTCCTCGACGGCGACGGCGATCCCGATGTGGGCGGCCCGGTGTCGCCGGATGGCGTCGCCGGTGAAGCTCGCGTTGACCCCCGGGTGCTTCGAGAGCGTCACCGCGCAGGCGCGGACGACCACGTCGGTGAACGTGACCTTCGGCGCCCCCGGGAGGGCCTGGAGCTCCTCACGCAGCGCCGCGGCCCGCTCCATGGCGACCTCGGTCGTGAGGTAGAAGTGGGGGACCGGGGCCTTGGACTGCGTCATCTGCCGCGCGATCGCGGCGCGGATCGGGCTGAGCGGGACGTCCTCGGTATCGGGCCCGGTGCGCGCGACGGCCGGCGCCATCGCCGCGACGGCGGCCACGGCCTGCGCCGCGGGGGCGGGCCGCCCAGCGACGAACGCCTCGATGTCCCGCTGGATGATCCGGCCGCCCGGGCCGGTCCCGGTCACCCGGCCGAGGTCGATGCTCGCCCGCTGGGCAAGCTTCCGGGCGAGCGGGGAGACCCGCAGCCGGCCGGGGGGCAGCACGGCGGCGGCGCTCGTTACCGCCGCGCCCGCAGGTGCGCTGGCAACCCGGGCGGCGACCGGGGCCGGCGCGGCAGGAGTCACCGCGGCGGGCGCCGGGGCCGGCGTGGCTGCCGGGGCCGGAGTGGGCGCGGAGGCCGGCGCGGGCGCGGACGGCGCCGCCGGGGCGGGGGCAGGGGTCGGCGTGGCGGGCGCCCCGCCGACCACGGCGCTGATGTCCTCGTCCGGCTCGGCGATGACGGCGATCAGGCCGCCGACCGGCACCGCCGTCCCCGGGGTAGCGAGGAGCTTTCGCAGCACGCCCGAGCCGAACGCCTCGAGCTCGATGTCGGCCTTGTCGGTCTCGATCTCGGCGATGATGTCGCCGCCCGAGATTCGGTCACCCTCCTGCTTGAGCCACCGCAGGAGCTTCCCGGTCTCCATCGCCTCCGACAGCTTCGGCATGACAACCTTGGTCACCGCCATGGCCCGCTCACCCTCCTCGGGAGTCCCGTCAGACGGAGCAGAGCTTGCGAAGCTCTTCGATGATCTGCTGCTTGGATGGGGTCTTCAACCGCTCCAGATTCCTGGCGTACGGCATGGGCGCGTCGGCGCCGAAGACGCGCTCGACCGGGGCGTCCAGCTCGTCGAAGGCGTGCTCGGTGATGAACGCCGCGATCTCGGACCCCATGCCCGCGAAACCCGCCCCGGACTCTGCGACCAGGACCCGGTGCGTCTTCCGCACGGAAGCCAGGATTGTCTCGGTGTCCATCGGACGCAGGGTGCGGGGATCGACGATCTCGACCGAGATGCCGTCAGACTTCCCGACCTCCTCGGCGGCCTCGAGCATCCGGTAGTACATGCCCGAGTAGGCGATGGCCGTCACGTCGCGCCCCTCTCGCTTGACCTCGGCCACCCCGAGGGGGATGAGGAAGTCGGCGTCGTCCGACACCTCGCCCTTGACGCCGTAGAGTGTCTCCGACTCGATGAAGATCACCGGGTTGTCGTCCCGGATCGAGCTCTTGAGGAGCCCCTTGGCGTCGCGGGGCGTCGTGGGACGCACCACCTTCAGCCCCGGCACGTGGCAGAAGTACGACTCCATCGACTGGGAGTGCTGGGCCGCCAGCTGGTGGGCGGGGCCGCCCGGGCCGCGGATCACCAGCGGGATCGGGAACTGGCCGCCGGACATGTAGAAGATCTTCGCGGCGTGGTTGACGATCTGGTCGAGGGCCACCAGCGCGAAGTTGAAGGTCATCATTTCGACGATGGGCCGGAGGCCCACCATCGCGGCGCCGATCCCGACTCCGGTGAAGCCGGACTCGCAGATCGGCGTGTCGACAACGCGCCGCTCGCCGAACTTCTCGAGCAGCCCCTGGCTCACCTTGTAGGCGCCGCCGTACACGCCGACCTCCTCGCCGAGGAGGCACACGCGGTCGTCCCGCTCCATCTCCTCGCGCAGGGCGTGGTTCAGCGCCTCCCGGTACGTGATCACCGCCATGCCCGCCTCCCTCTCCGCGCGCCCCGACCCTGGCCGCGCTTCACGCGTACACGTCCGCGGTCAGCCACTCTGCCGGCGGCTCCGGCGAGGCGTCGGCGAACGCCACGGCGTCGTTGACGCGCGCCTCCACCCGCTCGGCCAGGGCCTGCCAGGTGGCCTCGTCGAGCGCGCCCGCCTCACGGAGCCGCTCGCGCAGGCCCACGATGGGATCGCGACGCTTCTCCTCCTCTACCTCTTCCTTCGTGCGGTACACCGCCGCGGCGGGGTCGCGCATCGAATGGCCTCGGAAGCGGTAGGTCCGCGCCTCGACCAGGGTCGGGGTCTTGCTCTCCCGGGCGCGCGCGACCGCGCGTCCGACGCACTCCCGCACGGCCAGCACGTCCATGCCGTCGCACGCTTCCCCCGGCATCCCGTACGCGTCGGCATAGCGTGAGATGTCAGTCTGCGCCAGCGCCCGCTCGATGGCCGTGCCCATGGCGTAGCGGTTGTTCTCGCAGACGAACACGACGGGCAGCTTCCACAGGGCCGCCAGGTTCATCGACTCGTGGAACTCCCCCTGCGGCACCGAGCCGTCCCCGAAGAAGCAGAGGATCACCCGGTCGCGGTCCTCGTACCGGATGGCGAACCCGACACCGGCGGCGATGGGCAGATAGCCGCCGACGATCGCGTGGCCGCCGAGGAAGTTGATGGACCGGTCGAACATGTGCATCGAGCCGCCCTTGCCCTTGGAGACGCCGTCCTGCCGCCCGAAGAGCTCGGCCATGACCCGCCGCGGGTCCCCGCCCTTGGCGAGGATGTGCCCGTGCTCGCGGTAGCCCGCGATCGCGTAGTCGTCGGGGCGGAGTGTCGACATCGCGCCCACCGCCACCGCCTCCTGCCCGATGTAAAGGTGGAGGAAGCCCCCGATCTTGCCGAGGGCGTACATCTCGGCCGCCTTCTCCTCGAAGCGCCGGATGAGCTGCATCTGCTCGAGGAGCGCGAGCCCGACCGCCCCGTCCACACGCGCCGGCGCGGCCCCTGCCACGGATCCCGTCGTCGCCACCGCTCCACCCCCCTTTTCGCGCGCCCGTCCAGGGCTCACCACCGCATCAACGCCAGGTCGTCGACGTTGATCCGGAAGCGGGCCCGGAAGATCGCCACGATGATGGCCAGCCCGACGGCGACCTCCGCCGCGGCGACCGTCATCACGAACAACACGATGATCTGCCCGTCGGCGGCGCCGTGGGCGCGCCCGAAGGCGACGAACGCCAGGTTCGCGGCGTTCAGCATGAGCTCGATGGACATGAAGATGACCAACGGGTTCCGCCGGACGAGGACGCCCACCACCCCGATGGTGAACAGGATCGCCGACAGTCCGACATAGTACGCTGGCGCGACGGAACTCACTGGGCTACCCCGGCTCCGCGGGAGCTGATCGGACGACGCCGATCGGACGGTCTTCGACCGGTGGCGGCCCGTGAGCTCATGGGGTCACGCGCCCGCCCGGCGCTTGGCCAGGGTGAGCGCCCCGACCAGGGCCGCCAGGAGGAGGAGCGAGGTCACCTCGAACGGGAACAGGTAGTCGGTGAAGAGCAGCCGGCCGATGGCCCCGACCCCGCCCGGGGGCGCGTCCAGGGCCGCCCCCCGGGTGCGGCCGGCCACCAGGACCACCGCGAGCCCGAAAGCCGCCGCCAGCGGCAGCGCGAGCCGCCGCGCCCGGGCCAGGGGGTCCGGACCCGCCTCGGCGCGGCCGGGGACCAGCAGCATGATCGCGAAGATGAAGAGCACCATGATCGCCCCCGCGTAGATGATGACCTGGGCGAGGGCGAGGAATTCCGCGCGGAGCATGAGGTAGAGCACCGCGACGCAGAACAGGTTCGCGACGAGGAAGAGTGCCCCGTGGAGCGGGTTCGGCCGGATCACCAGCCCGAGGGCGGTGCCGATGGCGGTCGCCGCCACGAGGACGAACACCACCCACTCCATCACTCAAACCCCCGGCGGACCAGGGCCGCGGGCGGCGCCATCGTCGGCAGACCGTCGGCCCCGGCGGGCTCGAGTGCGAGGAGCACGTCCTTCGAGTACACGAGACCCTCGCGGCTGAAGGCCGAGAACTCCAGGATGCCCGTGTCCATGCGGATCGCGTCCTCGGGGCAGGCCTCGACGCAGAACCCACAGAAGACGCACTTGCCGAGGTCGATGTCGAACCGCGTGGGGTACTTCTCGACGTCCGGGTTCGGGTGCTCCCCCGCCACGATGTAGATGCAATGCGCGGGGCACACGGTCTCGCACATCATGCAGGCGACGCACCGGGGTGACCCATCGTCGCGCCGCACCAGGCGGTGGAGGCTCCGGAGCCGCGACGCCAGCGGGCGCCGGTCCTCCGGCCACTGATAGGTGACGGCGCCCTTCTGGCCGCGCATCCAGCGCCCCATGTTCCGGAAGAAGTGGCCCGCGGTCACCCGGAGGCCGACGAGCACCTCGGCGAGATAGAAGCGCTGGCGTGGGTGTGCGGCCACCTCCCGGCGAACCAGCAGGACCTTCGGGGGTGGAGGGGACGCGGGCGCGCTCGCCACGATGGTCGCCTCCCTAGAGCAGCAGCACGGCGGCCGTCAGGACGATGTTCAGCACGGCCAGCGGCAGGAGGCCGAGCCAGCCGAGCCGCATCGCCTGATCGTACCGGAAGCGCGGCAGGGTCCACCGGATCAGCATCAGGAACCAGACCATTGCGACGACCTTGGTCACGAACGCCCCGACCTGGAGCAGCACCACCACGAGGTGCGGCAGGCCGATGAGGAGGCCACCGGGCAGGTGGAAGCCGTCCCGGAAGAGCCACGGCACCTGCCACCCCCCCAGGAACAGCGCGGTCGTCATGCCGGCGACCACCACGGTCTCCACGAAGTCGGCCATCAGGAACATGCCGAACTTCATCCCGCTGTACTCGACGTTGTAGCCGATGATCTCGGACTCGCCCTCCGGGAAGTCGAACGGGGCCCGCTTGGTCGTGGCGATGCCGGCGGTCAGGAACAGGACGAAGCCGAGCGGCTGCGTGAGGAGGCCCCACTTGGGGATCACGCCGCCCCAGTACGCCCCCTGGCCCCGCGCGATCTCCTGAAGGTCGAGCGAGCCATAGACCATGCAGACGCCCATGATCGAGGCCCCGATCGCGACCTCCGCCGAGATCATGAGCGCGGCTGCCCGCTGGCCGCCGAGGAGCGCGAAGTTGTTCGCCGAGGCCCAGCCAGCCAGCACGACGCCGTAGACGCCCATCGATAGCATCGCGAACACGTAGAGGACGCCCGCGTTGAGCTCGACCGCCTGCAGCGAGATCTCGCGGCCGCCGACCTGCAGCACGTCGCCGAACGGGATGGTCGCGAAGCCGGACAGCGCGAAGAAGACCGACGCCACCGGCGCGACCAGGAAGAGCACCCGGTCGGCGCGGGCCGGCATGAAGTCCTCCTTCGTCAGCATCTTGAGGGCGTCCGCGAGCGGGTGGAACAGCCCGAACAGACGGAAGCCCAGGATCGATGCGCGGTTCGCGCCCACGCGGTCCTGCATGACCGCGGACTGCTTGCGCTCGACCCAGGTCAGGAGCCCGCCCAGGTTCAGCACGAACCCCATGATGAAGGCGACCCGCGCGAAGGCGATCCCGAGGTCGACCATGACGGCGCTCACGGCGCGACCTCGCGGCCGGCGGCGGACGGCTGACCATTCGTGGCGGCCAGTGGCGCCCCGTGGTCCGCGAGCGACTGGTAGCTCAGTTCCGCGAAGGCCGGTGTCGCGGCCGTCAGGTCGCGGAAGACGTGCGCCGCGCGCCGCGGCGGCCAGTCATGGCCGAGGGCGCGGGCGACCGCCGCAAGGATCTCCCAGTCCGGCCGCGCGTCGCCGCGCGGCAGCACGGCGCGCCAGAAGCGCTGGACTCGACCCGCCACGTTGGTCCAGGTCCCCTCGCGCTCGACCCAGGCCGCGCTCGGCACGACCACGTGGGCCCGCGCGCTCGTCTGGTTGGCGGTCGGGCCCTGGAAGACCACGCCCTCGACCCGCGCGAGCGCTTCCTCCGCCTCCGCCTGGGGCCAGCCCGAGTCGAGGAGGTCGTGGTCGAACACCCAGAGGAGCCGGAGCCGGCCCGCCCGCGCGGCGTCGAGGACGTGACGCCCGTCGGTGGCCCCCGCCCGGCCACAGCCGAGCAGCTCGGCCCCCCGGCTGTTGGGCGTCTTGTCGGCGACCCGCAGGAGGTCGTCCGCCGAGCCCGGTGTGCGCGGGGGGACGCGGAAGTCCGCGTGGGCGACGCCGAGCGTATCCACGAACAGGCGTCGGGCGAGCCAGAGGTCCTCGTTCGACATCCGGGAAGAGAAGAGCACCCCGGTGCCCTCGGGCCCCGCGGCGCGCAGGCCGTCGGCCAGCGCGGCCACCGCCTCCTCCCAGCTCAGTGGCCGCGCGCTCCCGCCCTCCCGGAGCTCCGGGCGCTCGAGCCGGGTCGGCGCGTCGACCTCGCCGAAGCCATAGCGCCCCTCGTCGCAGATCCACCACTGGTTCACGTCGGTGTTGAAGCGCGGCTTGAGGCGGACGACCCGCCGGCCCTGCGCGTGGTGGGCACGCTTCGTGTTCGTGTGGACCTCGATGTTGCAGCCGCGGGCGCACCCCGGACAGATCGACTTCGCGCGGTCGAGGTACCAGACGCGGGCCTGGAAGCGGAAGTCGCGGTCGGTGAGCGCGCCCACCGGACAGATGTCGACAACGTTGCCGGAGTACGCGTTGTCGAGCGACGTCCCCGGGAAGAGGCCCAGCTCCGAATGGTCGCCCCGGTGGAAGATCCCGAGCTCGCCCGTCTTCGTGATGGTGTCACAGAAGCGCACGCAGCGCGAGCACAGGATGCACCGCTCCGCGTCCAGCATCACGTGCGGCCCGATCGGGACCGCCTTGGGCTTGTGGACCTTGTCGTCGATCATCCGGGGCTCGTACAGCCCGTGCTGCATGTAGTAGATCTGGAGCCAGCACTCCCCCGCCTGATC
>Ga0114129_10001437_pt1 | contig 32148 bp, 25 predicted proteins | sample RhiMetdeltSRZDD1_FD_80071 | JGI IMG/M metagenome (GOLD analysis project Ga0114129, IMG submission 80071) | Populus rhizosphere microbial communities from Tennessee, USA - Rhizosphere MetaG P. deltoides SRZDD1 (version 2) (version 2) | ecosystem: Host-associated > Plants > Roots > Rhizosphere >...
AGCCGGCTTGCCGGACAGGTTATCACTGCGGGACTGGAGAACGCATACCGGATCCCCGAACGAGCTAGGGTCGCCGAGCTCGCGCGGCCCCCCGTCGACGGAGATGGTCAGCGGTTCCGCCTGCCTTTTCCCGGCCGGCACTTGGCCGAGAACGCCATGCTGGCCTGGACCGTAGCCCGGGAGCTGGGGCTCAACCTCAGTGACGTGGCGGAGGCGTTCGGGCGATTCACGTTGCCCGGCGGACGCACCGAGCTGCGGCAAGAGGGCGGCCTCACCATCTTGAATGACGCCTACAACGCCAATCCTCAATCCTTTCAGGCCGCGATCGATACCGCCCGCCAGCTTCGACAGGGTCGGCGACTCGTCTTTGTCGCCGGGACGATGCGGGAGCTCGGTCCGGATGCGCCAAAGCTCCACGCCGATGTGGCGCGTTGCCTGGTGGAGCTGGAGCCCGATGTGCTTGCGGCCGTGGGCGATTTCGTGCCGGCACTCGCGCCCTGGCGATCGCGCCTGGGCGATCGGCTAATTACGGCAGCCGACGCGCCCGCCATCGGTCCCCTTGTGGCCGCAAGGCTGCGAGGCGACGAAGTGATCGTCCTCAAGGCATCTCGAGGCGTCGCGCTCGAGCGAATTCTTCCCAGCCTGCTCGAACGGGCTCACTAGGCACACCCGTGCTGCTGAGACAGCTACGGTATCTGGCGGCGCTGGCCGAGGAGCAACATTTCGGTCGGGCGGCGGAGTCCTGCAACGTGACCCAGCCCACGCTGTCCAGCGGAATCAAGCAGCTAGAGGAAGAGCTGGGCCTGCTGATCGTCCGGCGGGGCCAGCGGTTTCAGGGCTTCACGCCGGAGGGAGAGCGGGTACTCGGCTGGGCCCGCCGGATTCTGTCGGATTGCGCCAGCCTGGAGCAGGACGCCACCGGGCTACGAGAGGGCTTGATCGGCCGGCTGCGGCTGGGTGCGATCCCAACCACTCTTCCTATTGTATCTGCGCTGACCTCGCCCTTTGCGCGCGAGCATCCGCAGGTCATCATCACCGTGCTGTCACTTACCTCCGTAGACATCCAGGCGGGGCTCGACGACTTCAGTCTCGATGCCGGCCTTACCTATCTGGAGAGCGAGCCACTGGTGGGCGTCCGGGCCTTTCCTCTCTACCATGAGCGCTACTTCCTCTTTACCGCAGTGGATGGGCCCTACCGGAGCCGCCGGACGGTTTCGTGGAAGGAGGCCGCAAAGACCCCGCTGTGCCTCCTGACGCCGGACATGCAGAACCGGCGAATTCTCGACGGGCATTTCCGGGAAGTCGGTGTGACGATTCGCCCGCAGATCGAGACCAATTCTGTCATTACGCTTTGCTCCCACCTGCGGTCGGGGCAATGGTCCAGTGTGTTGCCCCAGACTTTTCTCACACTGTTTGGGGAGCCATCCGGCTCTCGCGCCATCCGTCTGGTGGATCCGGAGGTCTCCCACAGCGTGGGACTGGTTGTGCCCGACCGCGAGCCGCTCACGCCATCGGCCAGGGAGCTGGTCGAACTGGTCGGCCGCCCTGAGGTCCTGGCCGGTTTCGGCGGGTGAGTCCTCCGGCAGGCGCCCCAAGCGGCAAGATTCGGTTTGCCTATCAGCTAATAGGTGTCGCAAATTTGATGGCGGGAGCACACCGGTCCATAATTCAGCCACGGGCCGGTTGTTACGTCCCGGCAAGGGCTTCCAGGAGGACTTCATGGCGATGAACTACACCCGTCTCACCGAGCCGCTGGTTCGCGAGGGCGGTGAGCTTCGCCCTGCCACGTGGGAGGAGGCGCTCGATCGTGCCGCGGAAGGGTTCCGGCGCGCGATCGCCCAGGGCGGCGGCGATGCTACCGCCACCTTCAGCTGCTCGAAGGCCAGCAATGAGGTCAACTACCTCGCGCAAAAGCTGGTGCGGGTGGGCTTCGGCAGCCACAACGTCGACAGCTGCAACCGGACCTGACACGCTCCTAGCGTCGTCGGTCTGGCGACGGTGTTTGGTGCCGGTGGGGGAACCAGCTCCTACCGGGAGATCGAAGAGACGGACGTGATCTTCCTCTGGGGCGCGAACGCCCGGGAAAATCACCCCATCTTCTTCCATCGTGTCCTCAAGGGAATCCATAACGGGGCCAGGCTCTACGTTATGGACCCCCGACGCACGGCGTCTGCCCAGTGGGCCGACCACTGGCTCGGGCTCAACGTGGGGAGCGACATCGCACTCTCGAATGCAATGGCGCGAGAGATCATCCACAGCGGGCTGGCCAACGAAGCCTTCATCCAACGGGCGACGACCGGGTTCGACACCTATCGGGCATCGGTTGAGTCGTACACCCTGGAGTACGCCGAGCGGGAAACCGGCGTTCCGGCGGAGGTCATTCGGGAAGCGGCGCACGCGTATGCCCGCGCCGATCGTGCGGAAATAGCCTGGACGCTCGGTATCACAGAGCATCACAATGCGGTCGACAATGTCCTGAGCCTTATCAACCTCGCGTTGCTCACGGGGCATGTCGGCACGTATGGCTCCGGGGTCAATCCGCTCCGCGGCCAGAACAATGTGCAGGGTGGCGGCGACATGGGCGCAATCCCCAATCGGCTGGTGGGGTTCCAGGACTGGACCACAGAGCCTGAGGTGCGCGCCAAGTTCGAGAAGGCGTGGGGGGTGAAGCTCGAGCCCAAGTACGGCCGCAACCTGACCCAGATGTTCGACGGCATGGACCATGGGGAAGTCCGTGCAGCGTACGCGATCGGGGAGAATCCAGCCCAGGCCGAGGCTGACCAGCACCGGGCAGTGCGACTGCTGAAAGGCCTCGATCACCTCGTCGTGCAGGACATTTTCCTCACCAAGACGGCCGAGCTGGCCCACGTGGTCCTCCCGGCTTCATCCAGCTGGTGCGAGGCCGAGGGAACGGTCACGAACAGCGAGCGACGGGTTCAGCGGCTTCGTAAGGCCCTCGAGCCACCCGGCAACGCGCGCGACGATACCTGGATCATCGCCGAGATCGCGAAGCGGTTTGGGCACGACTGGGGTCACCCTACGGCCGAGGAGATCTGGAACGAAGTGCGTAGCCTAGCTCCGATCTTTGCAGGCATGAGTTACGCGCGGCTGGAAAAGGAGGGCGGTCTCCATTGGCCCTGCTACGACGAAAATCATCCGGGCGAGCTGTTCCTGCACAGCCGGCTGTGGAAGGAGCCCGTCGAGGGCCGGCCGGCGCCGTTCTCGGTGGTCGAGCACGATCCGCCGGTGGAACGGCCGGACGCGGAGTACCCGTTCGTGCTCACGACCGGCCGCCGCCTGGATTCGTATAACACCGGCGTTCAGACCGGGGGGTACACCTCTCCGCTTCGAAGAGGGGAAAGCCTCGACATCTCGCCGGAAGACGCTGAGCGGTTAGGGCTCATGAACGGCGATCCGGTACGGGTCAGCTCCCGCCGTGGAAGCGTGGTCGCACCGGCCCGAATCGATCGGTCGCTACGTGCAGGTCTCGTCTTCATGACGTTCCATTTCCAGGATGAGGTGAACGTCAATCTTCTGACGATCGACGAGACCGATCCGAAATCGGGGACTGCCGAGTTCAAGGCTTGCGCGGTGCGGGTCGAGCCAGTCCGGTCGGCCGAGCCGCTGAGCGCTCACGCGGCTTTGCGACAAGGAGCCTAGTGGACCTTCATTTCCTCGACGCCGACCCGACTGCCGAAGAACGTGAGGCTGTCGATGCTCTCCTCGGTCCACCAAGCTCCGGATGGGATGGCGGGGAACGGGACGAAGAGAGGGACGCCTTTGCTTCGAGCGGTGGACACGCAGCACGGGCCCGGCGGCATCTTCTGCTGCCGGCGCTGCAAGCCGTGCAATCCCGGATCGGCTGGATCAGTGAGGGGGCGTTCAACTATATCTGCCAGCGTCTCTCGGTTCCACCGGCGGATGCCTACGGGGTCGTCACATTCTACGCCCTGCTCTCGACGGTGCCGCGGCCCCGGCGTGTCCTGCACGTGTGCGATGACATCGGGTGCCAGTGCAAAGGCGCAGATAAGCTGTGCGCTGAGCTCGAGCGGACACTCGGGCCGGCGCAGCAACATGGGCCGAACGGGCACCGGGTCGAAATCGGTGACAACGACGCGATCTGGCTCAGAAGTCCATGCCTCGGTCTCTGCGACCAAGCCCCGGCTGCGCTGCTGACGGTCGCGGGGCAAGAGCCGGTGGAGCGGCTGTTCGGTAATGTCGACGCCGCCAAGGCCAAGCAAGTTCTCGCCGGCGATCTCACCCCTTCGAAAGCACCCCACCCCAAGCTCCCGCAGGCCGGCGATTCCTCCCTCCGGTTGCTCCAGAGAGTAAACGTGCTCGACCCGACCAGCCTCGATGAGTATCGGGCTCACGGCGGGTACGAAGCGCTCCGCATCGCGATCGAGTGGGGACCCGAGGGTGTAATTCGGGAAGTGACCGACGCCAAATTGCTCGGGCGTGGTGGTGCGGCGTTTCCTACCGGGAGGAAATGGGACGCGGTGGCCCATCAGCCGGTGCGGCCTCACTACCTCATCTGTAACGCCGACGAATCGGAGCCGGGCACGTTCAAGGACCGGGTCATCATGGAGGGTGATCCGTTCAGCGTGATCGAATCCATGACGATTGCGGCATTCGCGACCGGCTGCGAAGTCGGATTCATCTACGTGCGGGGAGAGTATCCATTGGCGGCCGAGCGGCTGCAGGGCGCGATCGATGCGGCGCGAGCTCGCGGCCTGCTCGGCGCTCGCGTCATGGGGCACCCCTTCGCCTTCGATATCGAGATACGCCGCGGCGGCGGCGCGTACATCTGCGGGGAAGAGACCGCCATCTTCAACTCGATCGAAGGATTCCGGGGCGAGCCGCGCAACAAGCCGCCGTTCCCGGTGCAAGCGGGTGTCTTCAACAAGCCGACCGTCATCAACAACGTCGAGACCTTGGTCAACGTGTTGGAGATCCTCCGCATCGGAGGGCCCCAGTACGCCAAGATCGGGACCGAAGCCTCTGCCGGACCCCGATTGTTCTGCCTGTCTGGATGCGTGGCCCGGCCTGGTGTGTACGAGGTGCCGTTCGGGGCGACCCTGCGCCAGATGCTGGAGATGGCCGGAGGCCTGCTCCCAGGACGAAAGCTTCAGGCGATTCTGCTCGGCGGGGCAGCGGGCGTGTTCGTGCGCCCGGACGAGATCGACATGCCGCTCACCTTCGAGGGGGCGCGCGCGGCGCAAGCGACCCTGGGCTCCGGCGTCATCATGGTGTTCGACGATACCATCGATCTGACGTCCATTCTGCTCCGCGTCGCTGCGTTCTTCCGTGATGAGTCCTGCGGCCAGTGCGTACCCTGTCGTGTCGGCACCGTCCGCCAGGAAGAGGCACTCTACCGCATCCGGGCCGCCAAGCCGCGGGGAGGAGTTCAAGGGGAGGTCGCGTTGCTGGAGGAGATCGGTTTGGCCATGAAGGATGCTTCCATCTGCGGCCTGGGACAGACCGCGTACAGCGCCGTCGAATCAGCCATCAAGCGGCTTCGACTCTATGACGGAGCGGCTGCCCGATGACCGCGACAGCTCCGCAACCTCCGCTGGTTCAGCTCAGGCCACCGCGCCGGACGGTCGAGCTCAAGATCGACGGCGCCACTGTGCCGGCTCCGGAAGGGAGCACCATCCTGGATGCGTGCCGGGCACAGGGCAAGGAAATCCCGACCATCTGTTACCTCGAGACGCTGCACCCGGTGAACGTATGCCGCGCCTGTGTCGTGGAGGTGGAAGGCTCCCGCGTTCTGGTGCCGTCGTGCTCGCGGAAAGTCGAGCCGGGGATGGTGGTCAAGACCGACTCCGAGCGGGTCAAGCACAGCCGCAAGATGGTGCTCGAATTTCTGGCTTCGTCTGTGGATCTGAGCACGACACCGGACGTCGACCGCTGGCTGGGAGACTATGGCTGCAAGCCGGAGCGGTATGGACCGCCGGCCCCGCCTTCACCCGCCGGTGTGCGCGACAGCCTGATGCCGGGTCATCACGAGCCGCCCCAACCGGAGTACGCGGCGACCGTGGCGCAGCCGGTGAAGGTCGATAACGAGCTGTATGTGCGGGACTACTCCAAGTGCGTCCTGTGCTACAAATGCGTGGAGGCTTGTGGCAAGGATTTCCAGAACACCTACGCCCTTACGGTGGCGGGCCGCGGCTTCGATGCCCGGATCTCGACCGAATTTGCCGTCAAGCTGCCGGAATCCGCCTGCGTGTACTGCGGCAACTGCATCGCCGTGTGCCCGACGGGCGCGCTCATGTTCAAGACTGAGCACGACCACCGGAAAGCCGGAACCTGGGATGAGTCGCGACAGACGGTTACGGCCACCATCTGCCCTTACTGCGGTGTCGGTTGTAACCTCGAGTTGCACGTCCAGGACAACGAGATCGTGAAGGTCACCTCGCCGTTTGACCACGAGGTGACCCGGGGCAATCTGTGCATCAAGGGACGGTTCGGGTGGAGGTACGTCCAGAATCGGCCGCTGGACGCCCGCGGCGATGGCAAGGCCAAACGTTCCGGAGGCCCTTTTAAGCCGTGAGCCGGTGGGGGTGGGTGTAGACCGTGTGTCGGTCTCCCCGGACAAATCCAACCAGCGTAAGTCCTGCCTGCTGCGCGATGCGAATCGCCAACCCCGTCGGGCCGGAGACCGCTGCCATCAACGGCGCGCCGAACACCGTGGTCTTCTGAACCATCTCGAAGCTGGCGCGGCTGGTCACCACCACAAAGCCGCTCTTGGGATTGGTTTCTTGCCGCAGCAGTGCCCCGATGAGCTTGTCGAGCGCGTTGTGGCGGCCGACATCCTCCCGCACAATCTCGATCTTTCCTGAAACATTGGCCCAGCCGGCGGCGTGCACGGCACCGGCTGCCGCGTTGAGTTTCTGCTGGGAGGTCAAGGACTCCAGGGCGGTCTGCACGGCAGCCTGAGGGATCGACTCGGACCCGTGCACCGGGTGGAGCTGTTTGAGCACCGCGGCCACGCTATCCGCACCACATATCCCGCAGCCGGTTCGTCCGGTCAGCCGGCGGGTTCGGGTCGTGATGATCTCCGCCCAGGCCGGCGCGACCGTCGCCTGGATCTCGATGCCCTGGCTGTACCGGATGCATTCGACCTTATGGAGATCGGCGGGCGACCCGATCAACTCCTCCGTGATACTGAAGCCGAGGGCGAAATCCTCCAGGTCCTGCGGGGTTGCCATCATGACGACATGGGGGATTCCGTTGTACACGATGGCGACGGGGGTTTCCTCCGCGACCGTTTCCACTCGCTCGGAGACTTGGCCGGCTTGCCAGCGGCGAGCCGAAAGTTCCAGCAGCGGGCTCGCGTACCCCAGACGCAAGAGGCCTAGCGGGTCCTCCATCTGCGCAATATCTCCGGTCATGCACACGGCTCCTCATCGATCCAACAATGAGCCGACCCGGGGCCGGCAGGGATCCACGAATAATACCCTCCACGGAATGACCCATGCCCGAATTGCCTCGTGACTTGCGCGCCATCTCCGGCGCGGGAGGGGGCCGGCAACCCGTTCCCGCGGTGGGCTTCGTGGGGTGGAGCGGAAGCGGCAAGACGACGTTGATCGAGCAAGTGCTGCCGATCCTGAAGGCGCGGGGGCTCCGTGTGGGCGTGCTCAAGCACGCCCAGCGCGATTTCGATGTGGATCGCCCCGGCAAGGATAGCTTTCGCGTGCGAGCGGCTGGCGCCACCGAGGTGCTGGTCGCTTCCCAGCGGCGGTGGGCCCTGATGGCCGAGGAGCCTGCTCCCGAGGCCGAACCCCAGCTGTTCCGAGCACTGACCCGTTTTACCCCCGGCCAGGTCGACTTGGTCCTGGTCGAGGGGTTCGCGCACGAGGCCTACCCGAAGATCGAGGTCTATCGACCCACATGGGGACGTCCGCCGAAGTGCCTCCCGGGAGATCCGGATGTCGCGGCTGTTGCGACCGATGCACTCCTGCCGAGCGCCTTCGCCGTGCCCCAGCTGAATCTCAACGATCCCGATGCGATCGCTGAGTTCATCCTTCGCCTTCTCGAGCGGCGCGATCTCGCCTCATCCGCTGGAGAGTCATAGCCGGATCATTGCAGCAAACTGCCCAGGATGCTGCCGACCTGCGGGCCCCCTGCATTGCTCGCGTAGTCCACCACCGACGAATTCAGTCTCTCTCCGACCTCAGGACTGATTCCGAGGTGTCCATACGCGGACTGCAACCCTTTCAGGTCAGTAATGGGGCCGGTAACGGCGCCGGCGTCTTTTGCCACCTGGATCGCATCACTCGCACCAGGAATGGTTGCCGCGACCTGCCCGTAGTCATCGGCCGAGAGCTTGTTTTGCGCATAGGCAAGAATGGACCCGAGACCGCCGGTTGCCTGCCGGGGCGAGAGACCCAGTTTAGTGGTCAGGATGTCGGTCAGGCTGGCGGTCGACGGCGTTGATACCGGCTGCGAAGCGGTGGAGAGCGTGTCCATGCTAACGGGGGCCCGGCGCCCAGGACCGCGCAGCAGCGGAATGAGGAGGAACAGAGCCACGACGGCCGCAACGCCGATCACGAGCGGCATCCAGCTGCGCGAACGCGGCGTTTCGACGGCGGGCCGAGGGACTGCAGGGGCCTCGGCTGCGAGACTGCTACCCAGGCTGCCCAGGTCGCTCAATCCCAGCGCGCTTGCAAGTCCGGGAGGAGCATTCGCCACGATCGTGTTCCGCTGGCCCAGCAGCAGGTCCTTGAGCGAGCTCATGGTCACGCCGCCGGTCGTGGAGAGCTGTCGTCCGATCAGGCCAAGGACCATCGGCGCGGCGACGCTGAGGAGCGATCCGGCCGAGGACTGGCGCACAGCGGACGAGCTGGCGATCACGCCCGTTACTGCGTCCTGCCGGGTTCCGAACAACGAGCCCAGAATCGAGCCTCCGCTCGAAATCAGCCCATCGAGGCCGCTCCCGCTGAGCTGAGCGGGAATTGCGGAGAGGACGCTGCCATCGTGTCGACCCTGGCCAAAGAGATCGATCAAACGGGTCAGGCCCCCCGGCGCCGAGGCAGAATTCAGCATGCCGGCGAGCAAAGCAGGCACGGAACCGCCGAGGGCTTTGGACGTGGCCGGTCCGCTTTCGCCGGTGTGGGCGCTCAGCTTATCGATCACGTCGGGAGTAAGCTGTCGCTTCGCCAGATCTATGAGATCAATAGCCATCGTTGCCTCCGGATCAGGGAGAACGGCTGCAGTTGCCTGGCGATTGCCCAGGCAATTCGATCATAGGGCGCGGTCCGAACGAGCGCGCCTGTCAATAGTGACAGTCGCCGCACTCAGAAGACCCCTATGTCTCGCCCTTCTCCTCGCATATACTTCCGCAACTTCTTACCAGCGCCCCGACTTCGCGACGAGGCTCGATGTTCTATCACTTGCTCGCTCCCCTCGGCAAGCATTTCATCATTTTCAACCTTTTCAACTACATCTCGTTTCGTGCCGCCGGCGCGACCGTGACCGCTTTGTTGCTCGCGTTCCTGGTGGGACCGCCGGTGATCTCGCGCCTCCGCGCGCGGAAGATCGGGCAGATTATCCGGGCCGAAGGACCGGCCAGCCACCAAGGCAAGCGAGGCACGCCCACTATGGGCGGGCTCATCATCCTGCTCGCAACCATTGTTCCTACGTTGCTCTGGGCGCCGCTGACCAATCGCTTCGTGGTCGTTGCGATGATCTCCACCCTCTGGATGGGATGCATTGGGTTCGTGGACGACTATCTCAAAATCGTGCAGGGGAAGTCGCGTGGACTGGTGGCGAAGTACAAGCTGGTCGGGCAATGCAGCTTCGGGCTGCTGCTGGGGCTTTTTCTTTATCTCTATCCTGTGGTGCCGGTGGATACCATTCCCGCGACCGCCACCACGCTTCCATTCTTCAAGTACCTGGTGGTGAACTTCTCTCCGTGGCTCTTCGTCGTGTTCGTCTCCGTCGTGATCACCGGCACCAGCAACGCCGTCAACCTGACCGATGGGCTCGATGGGCTGGCGACCGGACTCGCCGGTATTGCCGCCTTCGGGTTCGCCGTGTTCGCCTATCTCTACGGCCGGGTGGATACCACGACCTATCTCAACCTGTTCTACCTGCCGGGTGCCGGAGAGCTGGCGGTCTTCTGCGGGGCCCTTATGGGAGGGACCATCGGGTTTCTCTGGTTCAACGCCCATCCCGCCGAGGTGTTCATGGGCGATACCGGAAGCCTGGCGATCGGTGGGGCGCTGGGCACGGTGGCGATCCTGATCAAGGCAGAGTTTCTGCTGTTGATCATTGGCGGAGTCTTCGTCGCCGAGGCCACCTCGGTTCTGCTACAGACCGGTACCTACAAGTGGCACAAGCGTACCAGAGGCCGCGAATACGCCGACGCTCATCGCATCTTCCGCATGGCACCTCTGCATCACCACTTCGAGAAGCTGGGGTGGGCCGAAACCACGGTGGTGACCCGGTTCTACATCCTCGGTCTCTTTTGCGCTCTGGTCGCGCTGTCCACGCTGAAGGTGCGGTAATGATCGACGCGTGGCGGGCGAGCGGTCGGGAGGTGGCGGTGGTCGGCCTCGGCAAGAGCGGTGTCGCGGCGACGCGTCTTCTCCGGACAGATTCCATCCCCGTCTATGCATCGGACGTCGGGACGGGCGACAAACTCGAGGCGCAAGCGGCGGAGCTGCGGCACGCCGGTGCGACCGTCGATCTCGGCCGCCACGATCTCGATCGGATTCGCCGCGCTGTCGCCGTAGTAGTGTCGCCAGGCGTTCCGCCCGATGCTCCGCCGCTCACCGCGGCAGCAGCTGCAGGGCTTCCCATCGTGGCCGAGGTGGACCTGGGCTTCACGCAGCTGGGTCATGCTCGCTGTATCGGTATCACGGGAACCAATGGGAAGACGACCACCACTTCGCTGGTTGCCCACGTGTTGGCAGCCGCTGGAATCCAAACCGAGTCCGCCGGGAATATCGGTCGTCCGCTGTCCGACGTGGCACGGGAGGGAAAGGAACCCGATTGGATCGCGCTCGAGCTGTCGTCGTTTCAGCTGCATGACTCGCCCCATCTGGATCCCGCCATCGGCCTGTTGACCAACCTCGCTCCCAATCATCTCGATCGATATCACAGCCTGGCGGAGTATTACGGCGACAAGGCTCTCCTGTTCCGCCATGCTCGCGATGCTTCGGTGTGGATCACCAACGCCGACGATCCGGCTGTAAAGGCGATGGTTGCCGACGTGACGGGCCGCCACATTCGCTTTTCCATCCAGGATCGGGCCGATGCCTGGTACGATCGAAAGGGCCGCAGGCTCATGCTGGGAGACGTTGCGATCCTTCCGCGGGATGAGCTGCCGCTCCTCGGTGACCACAATGTGGCCAATGCCCTGGCTGCTTCGCTCGCCGCGCGGGAAGCGGGAGCCGAGCCGGGCCGGCTGGCCGCGGGTCTGCGCAGCTTCAAAGCAATTCCCCATCGAGTCGAGCCGATTTGCGAGGTGGACGGCGTGCTCTGGGTCAACGACTCCAAGTCCACCAACGTGACGTCGACAGAAGTCGCAGTCGCGGCGCTGGAGCGCCCCTTCGTACTGCTGCTTGGCGGTCGCCATAAGGGAGCCCCGTACTCGCCCCTGATTCCATTGCTCCAGAGCCGATGTCGCGCGGTGGTCGCATACGGCGAGGCCGAGCCCATCGTTGCACAGGACCTGGAGGGTTCGGTGCCGGTCGAGCGGGCCGGCCGTGATTTTTCGGCGGTGCTGGCTGCGGCCCGGCGGCTGGCGAAGCCGGGGGACGCCGTCCTCCTCTCACCCGCCTGCTCCAGCTACGACATGTTCACCAACTACGAGGAGCGCGGCGACCGATTCAGGGCGGCCGTGCTGGCCATGTGAACGCAGGCTCGATGCGGCATCCCGGCGAGCTTCGTTGGGAAACCCGGCTTCTCGGCGTAGTGACGCTGGTGGTCCTCGTGTTCGGGATCGCCGCGACGTACGGCGCCTCGAGCCTCACCTTGGTGAACGGCAAAGCTGTCGGAATGACGTTCGCATGGCGACAGCTGAGCGGGGCAGGGATCGGAGGCCTCCTGCTCCTCGCTCTTTCACGAGTGGACTACTACAGCTGGCGGCGCTGGGCCTGGCCGCTCCTCCTTACCACGGTGGTTCTCCTGTTGATTCCTCTCCTCCCCTTCACTCGCTCGATTGCTCCTGTCCTGAACGGGGCGCGCCGCTGGATCACCATCGGACCGGTGAACTTTCAGCCGTCTGAGCTGGCTCGCCTCGCCGTGGTCATCTGGTGCGCCATGCTCGCCGCCAAAAAGGGCGACCAGGTGCGGGATTTCAAGAAAGGGGTGCTGCCGTTCATCGTCGTGCTGGGCACCGTTTCACTCCTTATTCTGCTCGAGCCCAACCTCTCCATGGCCACGCTGGTGGCGTTGCTCGGCGGACTCGTCCTGTTTACCGCGGGTGCCAAGCTGGGGCACTTCGTTCTACTGGGTGCCGTTGGCGTGCTCGCCGTCTTTCACCAGATCAAGGACGCACAATACCGGCTGGCCCGGCTGCTCACGTTCCTCAACTCCGGGGAAGGCAGCCTCGAGGGCGGCTTTCAAATTCATCAATCACTCGTCGGAATCGGCTCGGGTCGATTGTTTGGTGTGGGATTCGGGGAGGGCCAGCAGAAGCTGGGATACCTGCCATATGCGTATTCCGATTTTCTCTTCAGCACGATCGGTGAGGAATGGGGCTTCATTGGAATCTGCCTCGTGGTCGCCGCCTTTACGTTGTTCTGCTGGCTCGGGTTCCGAATTGCAAAGACCGCCGCTGAGCCGTTCGGCCAGTACCTCGCCGCGGGCCTGACCGCAACGATCGGGTTCACCGCCTTTATGCACATGGCCGTCTCGCTGGATCTCATGCCCACCACGGGGCTCACGCTGCCATTCATGTCGTATGGTCGCTCGAGCCAGGTAATTTCGTTGGCTGCGACGGGAATTCTCATCAATATCGGCCGGATGCGGTGGCGTCCGGCCGCTGCTGTAGTGACGCCGATCAAAGCCGAGAATCAGGCTGGGTGGCGCGACGCATCCTGATCGCAGGTGGCGGAACCGGTGGCCACCTGATGCCCGCTCTGGCCATTGCGACCGCCTTGCGACAGTTGGACCCGGACATTGAGCCGGTCCTGATCGGGGCCCAGCGCGGTGTCGAGGCGAAGCTCCTTCCCACCCGCGAGTTTCGTTATCATCTGCTGCCGGCCGAGCCCCTCTATCGGCGACAGTGGTGGAAAAACGCTCGCTGGCCATTGGTCGCGGTGCGGCTCTGGAAACGGCTTGGCGAGCTGTATCGACAGGAACGACCCATCGCGGTTCTCGGTACCGGCGGTTACGCATCCGCGCCGGTCGTGCTTTGGGGTGCGCGCCACGGCATTCCGGCCGCGATCCAGGAGCAGAACGCTTATCCAGGGGTGGCGAGCCGGCTGCTTAGCCGATTCGCGCGACACGTCTACCTGGGACTTCCCGAAGCGCGAACCCTGCTCCGGGCCGGCCAGCAGACCGAGTTTTTCGACACCGGCAATCCGATCACGCCCCCGGATCCCGGTCGGCGGGATGCGGCGCGACAGCGCTTCGGATTGGTGCGCGATGATCCTGTCATTCTGGTCACCGGCGGAAGCCAGGGGGCGCTCGCGCTCAACCGCGCGACGGCTGCTTGGCTCGACGAAGCGCCGCCGACCAATGCAGTGTTGCTGTGGGTAACCGGGCGGGGAACTCATGCCGAGTTCACCCGGTATCATGCGCCGCCGGGAATCCAGGTGATCGATTTTCTCGATCCGATGGCGGACGGCTACGCGGTTGCCGACATGGTGGTGTCGCGGGCGGGGATGATCACAGTGGCTGAGCTGTGCGCTTGGGGGCTGCCGAGCGTGCTGGTTCCACTGCCGACTGCCGCGGCCGATCACCAGACCCACAACGCCCGGGTGCTCCAGCAGGCGGGGGCCGCAGTGCTCCTTCCACAATCGCAGTTGACTGGGGCGCGGCTCCGCTCAGAAGTGACTCGGATGCTGGCCGACCGGCCCAGGCGCCTCGCGATCGCCAACGCGGCGCGGAGCCGGGGCAGACCTCAAGCGTCGCATGAGATCGCGTCCAAACTTTTGACGCTGGCCGGATGATGTCGGGCTGTTGCAAACCACGGTGAGATTTTACATTAGCTCATTCATCATGCCACTGTTCGACTCCGCGGATCGGCGCCCCGTCCACTTCATGGGGATAGGGGGCGCCGGCATGAGCGGTCTGGCGCTCATCGCCTGCCGCCGCGGGGTCGCCGTCACCGGCTGCGACGCTGATCCCTCGGGTGCCGCTGATCTGGCGGCTCTCGGTGTGCCCGTCGCGGCCGGGCACTCACCGGCACATCTGGACAAGGTACGTGCGGTAATTCATACGGCCGCGGTCGCCGCTGACCACCCGGAATTGAGCCGAGCTCGCGCTCTCGGGCTCGCCGTGGTTCCCCGCAAGGTTGCGCTGGCCGAATTGGTGGCGGGGCGTTCGGTCGTCGCGATCAGCGGCACCCACGGCAAGACCACCACGACGGTGATGACGACCGAAGCGCTTGCCGGTGCGGGACTGGATCCGACCGGCATCGCGGGTGGTCGAGTCGGATCGTGGGGAGGCAACGCCCGTATTGCCGGTGACTCGCTCTTCGTGGTCGAGGCTGATGAATACGACCAGGCTTTCCTGACGCTGCACCCCACGGTTGCCGTCGTCAACAACGTCGAGCCGGATCATCTGGAGTGTTACGGCTCGCTCGAGGCGCTGGAGGACGCGTTCGTCGAATTTGCCTCCCGCGCCGAGCTGGTCGTGATCGGGGCCGACGACGATGGTGCCCGACGCGTCGCCGCGAGACTCGGATCGCGGGCTCGAACCTTCGGGCTCTCCCCTGATGCGGATATCCGAATCCAGAACGTCAGCCAGACGCCGGGCGAAACGGCGGCCGATGTCTCTCTGCCGGGTGTGGGGGTCGCCCGGCTCCGTCTTGGCGTACCGGGACTCCACAACCTTCGTAACGCAACCGGTGCGCTCGCGGCCACACTGCACATTGCCCCCGGGCAGCTCGAGCCCGCTCTCGCCGCGCTGCGGGGGTTCCGCGGTGTGGGGCGTCGCTTCGAGCGACTGGGTGAGTTCAAGGGCGTCGAGATCGTGGACGATTACGCCCATCACCCGTCGGAGCTGGCGGCAACCCTCGCTGCCGCACGCCAGGCTTTTCCGAGCCGCCGGCTCGTAGCAGTTTTCCAGCCGCATCTGTTCTCTCGCACGGCCGCGCACGGGGCCGCCATGGGCGAGGCGTTGGCCCAGGCGGACGTAGTGGTCGTGACCGAGGTGTACGCCGCGCGAGAGCAGCCGATCCCCGGCGTGAGCGGACGGCAGGTCGCCGAGGCGGCCGAGCGGGCAGGGGCGAATACCATCTTCGAGGCTGATCGGCCCGCGGTGGGGCGGCGAGTGCTGGCGCTTCTTCGGCCCGGAGATGTCGTGCTGACGCTGGGCGCCGGTGACATCACCCGCGTTGGCCGCGAGTTGGTGCAGTGGCTGCAAGCCGCCTGAAGTTTGCCTGGAAGATTCTCGGCGCCCTGGCTCTGGTCGCGGTGGTCTGGTGGGGTGGCCCGCGAGCGCTTCGCCAGCTCGACTACTTCCGGGTTCGGCGGATCGAGATCACCGGCGCTCGCTATCTCACGCCGAAAACGATCACGGCCGCGTTGGCCTTGCGGCGTGAGGCCAGCGTGTTCGACGACCTGAGTACAATGGAGGACCGGCTTCGCGCAGTGCCCGGCATTAAGATCGTCCAGGTCGGACGACGACTTCCGGGCACGCTGACGGTGACCGTGTCCGAGACTGAGCCGGTCGCGCTGATACAGCGTCGGGGCGCACTCACCCCGGTCGACGACCATGGGCGGGTGCTGCCGTACGATCCGGCTCAGGTCGCGCCCGATCTCCCGATTGCCACCAGTGCGGATTCGGGACTCACGCGAGTGCTGGCGACCATGCGGATGGCGGATCCGGCGCTCTTCGGCCGTATCGCGACCGCATCGAGGATTCAGGACGATGTCCTGCTCGATGTCGAAGGACGGCGGTTCTGGCTGTCGGCCAACGCTACAGCGGAGGACGTACGAGCGGTGACAGCGGTAGCACAGGATCTCGCCCGGCAGCAGCGATCGTATCGGGAGCTGGACGGGCGATTCGCGGGGCAGGTGATCGTGCGCTGGGCAGGCGCGTGAGCCCACAGCCTCAGCGCCTGGTGGCCGGTCTCGACCTGGGCTCGACCAAGGTCGTCGGCATCATTGCCGAAGTCGCCGGCGACGGGCGCGAGGCCGGCGCCAAGGTTCTCGGCCTTGGCGTCGAGCGCACGCACGGGATTCGCCGGGGTGTCGTCCGCGACATGGAGGAGACCACCCGCGCCATCGACAAGGCCATGCGTGATGCCCAACGTATGGCCGGCGTGGATGTGGGCACGCTCTATTGCGGCATCGCGGGCGAGCACGTCTCGGGCCGCAGCTCACATGGGATGGTGTCGGTCAACGGCGACGAGATCCGGACCGGCGACGTGGCGCGGGTGAACGATATGGCCAGCAACATCTCGTTCGGCCGGGACCACGAGCTGCTCCATGCGATTCCCCTCGACTACATCATCGACCAGCAGGGTGGAATCAGCGAACCAATTGGCATGACCGGATCCCGGCTCGAGGCCGAGGTCTATCTGGTGACGGTGCTCTCGAGTGTGCTGCAGAACCTCCGGCGCTGCGTGGAGCGGGGGGGGTATCATGTCGGTGAGTTCGTGCTCGAGCCGCTCGCCGCTTCCCTGGCTGTGCTCACGCCCGACGAGGTCGAGCTGGGCTGCGCGCTGGTCGAGCTGGGTGGAGGATCGACCAATGTGGCGGTCTTCCACAGCGGGAAGATCCGGCATACCGGGTCGCTTCTGTGCGCCGGCGGTCACGTTACCGCGGACATCATGCAGGGCTTCCAGATTACCCAGCAGGAGGCGGAGCGCCTGCGCGAGCGACATGGTGGTGCGTTCGAGCCCCTGGTACCCGAGGCGGACCTGGTAGAGCTGCCGTCGACGCCGGGGCAGGGCGCACGCACGGCGCAGCGGTACATGCTGGCGCATGTGATGCGGATGCGGTTTCAGGAGATCCTGGAGTTCGCATTGGACGAAATCAGTCGTGCGGGGTATCACCAGCGGCTACCCGCCGGCGTTATCTTGACCGGTGGTGGCGCGCTGACGCCCGGGATCGTCGAGCTTGCGCGAGACGTCTTCGCGATGCCGGCCCGAGTCGGAGTGCCGGGTCAGCGCCTCCGCGGACTCGCGGACAGTGTGGAATCTCCCAGAATGGCAGTTGCGGCGGGATTGGCTCTTTATGGCGCCCGTCAGGTAGCCTTGGGCACGGGGTTCGGCTCGGGTGGCCGACGTTCGCCTGCAGTTGAGAAGGTTTTCGGTCCCGTCAAGCGCTGGCTCCAGGACTTCTTCTGAGTCGAACCGAGGGAACCCGCCATGATCTTTGAGCTGGAAGACACCGGCGTCCCGCAGAACGCCAAGATGAAGGTGGTCGGCGTCGGCGGCGGGGGCGGCAACGCCGTCAACCGCATGATCGACGAGCGCTTGCTCGGCGTGGAGTTCATCTCGGTGAACACCGACGCTCAGGCGCTGCGGATGTCCAAGTCGGACATCAAGATCCAGATCGGCCGCAAGCTCACGCGCGGCCTGGGGGCCGGGGCCCGGCCGGAGATCGGGCGGCAGGCGATCGAAGAGAACAAGGACGAGGTGGCCCAAGCCGTGCAGGGCGCCGACATGGTCTTCGTGACCTGTGGAATGGGGGGCGGGACCGGCACCGGCGCCGCCCCGATCGCCGCTGAGCTCGCCCGAGAGAGCGGAGCCCTTACCGTCGGGATCGTCACCAAGCCTTTCCTGTTCGAAGGTCGCCGCCGCATGCGTCAGGCGGAGACCGGCATTGCCGAGATGCGAAAAAATGTCGATACCATGATCGTGGTACCGAACGAGCGGCTGCTCGCGGTGGTCGGGAAGGGAATCCCCTTCCAGGACGCCCTCAAGAAAGCCGATGAAGTGCTGCTCCATGCCACGCAGGGTATCTCGAGCTTGATCACCTCGACCGGCATCATCAACGTGGACTTTGCCGACGTCCGCACCATCATGCAGAACGGCGGCGCAGCGCTGCTCGGTACTGGAATCGGGCGGGGTGACAACCGCGCGCTCGAGGCCGCCCAGCAGGCGATTTCAAGCCCGCTGCTCGACAGCGTCTCGATCACCGGCGCCCAAGGCGTTCTGATCAATATCATCGGCGGCGAAGACCTGACCCTGGGCGAGACCACCCAGATCAACGATGTGATTCACGATGCCGTCGGTGATGAAGCCGAGATCATCTTCGGGGCGGTGACGGATGCGGCGATGCAAGGCGAGGTGCGCGTGACAGTAATCGCCACCGGATTCGATCGGGCGGTGACGGGAGAAATGCCGATCCCGGGCTCCCGCCCAAGCCGGCCCGGCGTGCTGGACTTCGCCAGACGGGCAGCAGCGCAGACGCCGTCCCAGCCCAAGATGCAGCCGGTGGCTCCCAAGCCCGCCAATCCTCCGGCGGCTGCGGACGTCCCGGACATGGAGATTCCAACCTTCATCAGGCGGCAGATGGACTGATGCGCTGGCTGCGGCTGGTCCTCGCGATTCTGATTCTTGCGGGCGCTGCCGCGGCTGCGCGATCGCATCATTGGCCATGGCCCCGGCTCAGCGATAAGCGTCCCGCCCTCGCGGCTGCCTCCGTGCTTCCGGCCGGTCCCACCGAGGCGGCGTTCATCGAAACACTGGACACCTTGCACCGCGGTGAGACCTTCGGAGCCTTACTCAATCGCAATCGAATTACAGGGCTCGACATCTCGCAGTTCGACGAGACGACGGCGCTCGACCCGAAGCGCCTACGGCCCGGGCTCGTTTTCGCAATCGGTCGCAGCCGGGTCGACACCGATCCTTCCCGCATCCAGGTGCAGGTCAGCCCCGAGCGGCTGGTGACGTTCACGCGATCGGACACCGGCTGGGAAGCTGGATCGCATGAGATCCCCTGGAGGGCGGAAACCATCCGTCTCGAAGGCCAGATCGACAATTCCCTGTACGAAGCACTCGACGCTCAGGTCTCCGATGCACAGTTCGATGCCGGCGACCGAGTGCGCCTGGCCTGGGATTTGGCGGACGTATTTGCCTGGCAGGTGGACTTTACCCGCGACATCCAGCCGGGCGACCACTACGTGGTGCTGTGCGAGCGTCTGGTCTCGCCGGATGGTGAAACCCGGTTCGGCCGCATAATCGCCAGCGACCTCACCATCAGCGGAAAGCGCCTGACGGCCGTCCGATTCGACTCGGCCAGTGCTTCGGCCTTCTTCGATCCTGACGGTAATTCGCTCCGCCGGGCGTTCCTTCGCGCGCCGGTCGAGTTCCGGCGGATTTCTTCCAACTTCGCCCGCGCCCGATTCCATCCTATCCTGGGCAGATGGCGCCGCCACGAGGGAACCGACTACTCAGCGGCTCCGGGCACACCGGTGATGGCAGCAGGCGACGGCGTCGTCCTTCGGGCAGGTTACAGTGGCGGCTACGGAAACCTGATCGAGCTTCGCCATCGCAACGGCATTACCACGCGGTACGGCCACCTCCGCGGGTTCGCCCGAGGCATTCACGCCGGAGCCCGGGTTACGCAGGGAGAGGTGATCGGCTTCGTCGGCTCGACCGGCCTCGCCACCGGCCCTCACCTTCATTACGAGTTCCGCGTCAACGGCGTGGCGCAGGACTCCCGCCGGGCCAACCTGGGAACCGGTGCCGCAGTCGCTGCCGCCCTCCGGCCCGCCTTCGAGCGCGAGCGCGATCGAGTGCTTGGGCTGCTTCGGGCGGAGATGGTAGCAGTGCGGTAACAGCTATCAGCTATTGGCTATCAGCTATCAGATCTACAGGTAGGTTTAGGCGTCCTTGTCTGGGTTAGATGAGGACGCTCACTGCTTTTGCTGATAGCTGATAGCTGATAGCTGATAGCTTAAATCCCATGCTCCTCCTCCCCGCCATCGACATCCGTCACGGCCGCGTTGTCCGTCTGAGCCAGGGCCAGGCCGCGCGGGAAACCGTCTACAATGATGATCCCGTGGCCGTGGCAGAGTGGTTCGTCGCCGAAGGGGCCGAGTGGCTGCACGTAGTCGACCTCGACCGAGCATTCGGGGAAGGAGACAACTCACAACTCGTGCAGCGGGTCGTGGCCGCGGTCGAAGGTCGAGCCGGCGTCCAGCTCGGCGGGGGCCTGCGGTCACTTCCTGCGATCCAGCAGGGGCTCGATGCGGGAGCAGCACGGGTGGTGATCGGGACCGCGGCGGTGCGGGATCCTGATCTGGTGCCTGCCGCACTTGCACGGGCCGGGGTTGACCACATCGCCGTCGGAATCGATGCCCGGGACGGGGTGATCGCAATCCGTGGGTGGCGCGAGGCCGGCGGCGAGCGGGCCGCCGAGGTGGCGAGTCGGGTCGTCGAGCAGGGTGTGAAGACTCTGGTGTACACCGATGTTTCGCGGGACGGCATGCTCCAGGGTCCCGACATCGGGGGTGCGATCGGGCTACAGGCACCCGGTGTCGGCATCATAGCGAGCGGAGGCATTGCCTCGCTGGACGATCTGCGCCGAGTCCGCGACGCAGGCCTGGCAGGCGCGATCGTGGGGCGTGCGCTCTACGAGGGACGGATGACCGTCGAGGAAGCTGTGACGGTGGTCAAGAGTGAGGCCTGACGCTTTTTTTAGCCGATGCTGGCCATCGCCGCGGTCCTCCTCGGCGCCGCGCTCGCGGCGTTCACCTACCTGTATCTCGAGCGACTCGGACGACGAGGGCTGGTACCGCTCATCTGCCGCGCGGTCGCCTGGAGCGCGCTGGGACTTCTCCTTCTCAACCTGAGCTGCCCCGTCGCGAGTCCGTCTCGCCGACCGCTGGTGTTGCTCGATGGATCGCTCAGCCTGACCGCTGCCGGCGGACACTGGCGAGAAGCGCGGGATTCGGCCGCTCGCTGGGGGGACGTGCGCCTGTTCGGCGACGAACGGAGCGGTGCCGATTCGCTGCCGGATCGGGGTCGTTCGCTACTGGTGCCGGCACTGCGGGCCGCATCGGCAGCCGACCGGCCGGTCATCGTGGTCACCGACGGTGAGATCGAGGACGCCCGCGAGCTGCCGGCAGATCTCCTCGCCCGCACTACCGTTCGGACGTTCCCCCGCAGGCCGCAGCCAGATATTGCCATCACCCGGGTAACTGGCCCGGGTCGCATCGCGAGCGGCGATTCGCTCACGGTGGAGGCCGAAGTCGAGGCAGTCGGTGGCGCGCAGCCCGACAGCGTGGAAGTGGCATTGGAGGACGGAACTCGCCGCCTTGCACGCGCGGTGGCGGGCGTTGGGGCCGGTCAATCCGGTCGCGTTCGGCTGACGGCCTCTTCCGCCGGACTTCCGCCCGGGGACCATCTTCTGCGAGTCGTCCTGACCGGCCAGCGGGACGCCGAATCGCGGACCGATGTTCGGCTCCACTTGCTCAGCATCGTGCCGACGCCGGGTGTGGTGGTGCTAGCCGCGCCCGCCGACTGGGACAGCCGGTTCCTCTATCGAACCCTGAAAGACGTAGCCCAGCTGCCGGTACGCGGTTTCGCTCGACTGGAGGGCAGCCGCTGGCGATCACTCCAGGACCTGTCGCCTGCCAGTGGGGACGCGGTGCGTCAGCTCGCTCGGCGCGCCGACCTCCTGGTGCTCAAGGGAGATGTTGCGACCATGGCGGAGGGGAGCCGCGCCCGAGGCGTTTGGCGCTGGCCCACTGGCGAGGCGGGTGAGCCCGCTCCGTCGTCGGGGGACTGGTATCTCGAACCGGCCAATGCTTCGCCGCTCGAAGGTGCGTTCTCCGGCTTTCCAGTCGACTCGTTCCCCCCGGTCATTCAACTGGCCGAGGTACGCAAGCCGGCTGCCGACTGGATCGCGCTCACCGCTCGTGACGGACGCCGCGGTCCGCAGTGGCCCGCCGTCTTCGGGCACGATGACGGGCGGTGGCGTGAGATGACGGTGACGGTCGACGGTCTCTGGCGCTGGGCATTCCGCGGCGGTTCGAGCGAGCAGAGTTACCGTGCCTGGGTGTCCGCGAGTGTGAGCTGGCTGCTGGGTGGAGTAGACACCGTTCGGGGTGTTGCCCGCCCGGTGCGGGCAGTCGTCCCCAACGGCCGGCCGGTCGTGTTCGAGTGGCTTGGCCCCGGAGCGGTAATGCCGGTACGCGTGGACTGGAACGGTGGAAAAGCAGCCGATACCCTGCATTTCGACGGAGCGGGCCGAGCCGCGGTGTGGTTGTCGCCGGGCCAGTATCGCTATCGCCTCGGCCCCGGGGGCAGCGGCACCGTAGCCGTCGAAGAGTACTCCGACGAATTGCTGCCCGGCCCAGTCACCATCTCGCCTCACGAGGCGCGGGGTAGTGTCGCCAGGTCGACTCGCTCCGCTCGGGAATGGCCCTGGCTCTTTGCGCTCTGTGTGCTCGGGTTGGCGGGGGAATGGTTGGCGCGACGGCGGCTGGGACTTAGGTAGACTACGTGAACGGCAAACGGTGAACGGTAAACGGGGTGTTGCCGAAACTGACTCCCGTTTACCGTTCACCGTTCACCGTTCACCGTGGTTCCAATGGCCCGCCGTCTCGGCGACACAAAACAATCCCTCTGGTCCCGGCTCAAGCGGCTGGCGTTCACCGACGTCAACGCCATCATCCGGGGTCTCAATGCCGACGATCTGGAGCAGCTCGAGAGGCTCCTCATCGAAGCCGATTTCGGCGTTCCGGCTACGGTGGCATTGACCCAGGGTCTCGAGGACGAAGTACGAAAAGGCACCCTCAAGACGGAGGCCGATCTCAAGCGAGCCCTGACGGAACGCATTAGCGGCATGCTCGCCGCCTCGGGCAACGGTGGTTTCCTGGCGACATCGGCGGATGCTGGTCCCACTGTGATTCTCATGGTCGGCGTGAACGGAACCGGCAAGACCACCACCGTTGCCAAGCTGGGCAGGCTGCTTGCCCGCCAGGGAAGAAAGGTCCTGCTGGCAGCGGCAGACACATATCGGGCCGGAGCCGTTTCTCAGCTCCAGATCTGGGCGGAACGTCTCGGCTTGCCTTGCGTCGCCGGAGCGCCGGGCGGCGATCCGGCAGCGGTCGCATTCGACGCCATCGAGGCTGCCCGCTCGCGCGGAGCCGACACGGTAATCGTGGATACGGCGGGACGGTTGCACACCCAGGAAGGTCTCATGGACGAGCTCCGCAAGGTCGTGCGGGTGATCGCCCGACGGGTACCCGGCGCGCCTCACGAAACCCTTCTCGTACTCGATGGAACCGTCGGCCAGAACGCGATTCAACAGGGCCGGCTTTTCAGCGACGCTGTCTCACCCACCGGCATCGTCGTCACCAAGCTCGACGGCAGCGCGCGTGGGGGTGCCGTCGTGGCTCTGACAAAGGAGCTGGGCCTTCCCATTCGGTTCGTCGGCCTGGGCGAGACTCTCGACGACCTGGAGCCGTTCGACGCCGAACGCTTTGCCGCCAACCTGGTCGGCACCTCGTAGCCAGCAATAGCAACCATGCCTCCCGTGTCCGCCCCACCCATTCGCCTCGACACGCCGGTCAAGTTTCTCAAGGGCATTGGAGAGAGGCGGGCTGAGGCGCTGGCCCGGCTTGGGATCCGGACGGCGCGCGACCTGCTCTGGCATCTGCCGCACCGTTACGTCGACGCCTCATCAGTCACCCCGGTTGCCAACGCGCGAGTCGGAATGGAAGTCGCTTGCGTGGGGCAGGTCGTCAGCAAGGGCGTGCTGCCCACCCGGAAGGGCCTCCGAATTTTTCATGCGGTCTTGCGGGATTCGAGCGGCGTGCTCGAATGCGCCTGGCCGGGTCAGCCTTTCCTCGATCGCACCATCGAGGTAGGGCAGACGCTGCTCGTGTCGGGGCCGGTCCGGTTCTATCACGGGCGGCAGATGGCACCCCGCGAGTACCTCATTCTGAGCGAGGCGGACGGTGAGACGGAAGGCGAGAGCGACCCGCTAGGCGCGGGCAAGGTGCTGCCGGTCTATCCGGCTACCGAAGGACTGAGCCACAAGGTCATCCGTGGCTTGATCGATCGGCACCTGGACGGGTTGATCGCGGCGTCGCATGACATCATCCCTGAGCGGCTCCGGCTTGCGGCGGGCCTGCCCATCATGGCCGACGCGCTGCGGATGGTCCATCGCCCTACGAGTGTCGCAGCGGCCGAGCAGGGCCGTCGGCGCCTGGCCTTCGACGAGTTGCTGGACTTGCAGCTGATGCTGGTGCGAGCTCGAACGCTGGCCAAGCGGGCGCGGTCGGGTGTCGCCTTTCAGATAAAACGGGAGCTGACCACCCGCCTCAAGCAAAGTCTTCCCTGGTCCCTCACCGAGGACCAGCAGCGCGCCCTGAAGGAGATCACGGCGGACATGACCGCTCCCGAGCGGATGCATCGGCTGCTCATGGGCGATGTGGGCACGGGTAAGACGGTAGTGGCCCTGTTTGCCATGCTGCTCGCGATGGAGAACGATTTTCAGGCCGCGCTGATGGCCCCGACCGAGCTCCTGGCCGAGCAGCACGTCGCGACGCTCTCCCGCCTGCTCGAGGCGCTCTCGATCAAACCCGAGCTCCTGGTCGGCCGGCTCAGCGCGGCCGAGAAGGCCGCCGTGCGGGAGCGCCTCGCGGCGGGACAGTCTCGCCTGGTCGTCGGGACCCATGCTCTACTGGAGGACACCACGGCGTTCCAGCGTCTCGGCCTGGTCGTGATCGACGAGCAGCACCGTTTCGGAGTCGAGCAACGCGCCGCGTTGATCGGGAAAGGCGCGGCGCCAGATGTGCTGCTGTTGTCCGCGACCCCGATTCCGCGGTCGCTGGCTCTGACACTGTACGGGGACCTCGACGTATCCACGCTGCGCCAGCGGCCTCCGGGCCGTGGCGAGGTGCGGACCGCCGTGCGGACGGCCAACCAGCGCGAACGGGTGCTCCAGTTCGTCGAGAAGGAGTGCGCTGAAGGGCGCCAGGCGTACGTGGTGCTTCCCGTTATCGAGGAATCCGAACGGGCCGATCTCCGGGCTGCAACCACAATGGCCGAGAGTCTTCGCGGGCGATGGCCGGCGCTCGAGGTGGGATTGGTGCACGGACGGCTCAAGCCGGACGATCGTGACGATGTCATGAGAGGCTTCCGGGCCGGGGAGATCCAAGTGCTGGTCGCGACCACGGTGATCGAGGTGGGAATCGATGTTCCCAACGCCACCATCATGCTGATCGAGCATCCCGACCGCTTCGGCTTGGCGCAGCTGCATCAGTTGCGCGGCCGCGTCGGGCGGGGTGCCGGCGGTGGCTACTGCATTCTCATGGCCGATGGCTCGGTTCCCGAGCGGCTCAAGGCTTTCGCGGCGACGGAAGACGGGTTCCGGATCGCGGAGCTAGACCTGGCGGAACGGGGGATGGGTGACCTCATCGGCGCCAGGCAATCGGGAGAAGTCGAGGTGCGCCACGCGCGGCTCCCGGAGGATGAAAGCCTTCTCGCGCGCGCGCGCGAGCTGGCCGGCGACTTACTGGAGCGCGATCCAGCCCTCCAGCGACCGGAGAACCGCACGCTGCGAGAGCGCGCGGTGAGCCGGTATCCTAGAGCCGTGGAGCTGTTTCGGGTCGGATAGGCGGCGCTGACTGTGCGAGTCTAGGCGGTGGACGCTCTGACGGACGCGTCAGTGAGCCCATATCGAAACGGGGGAAAAGGGGCCGGGGGTCCTGGCCATGCCCCACCAACCCCAGCGCCCCCCGACCCCTTTTCCCCGTCTCCGCACAATCAGCGAACGGCAGCGTCCGAAGAGCGTCCACCGCCTAGACTCGCACAGTCAGCGCCGCCTAGCCGCCTAGCCTACTCGTACCGCAGAGCCTCGATCGGATCGAGTCGAGCCGCACGTCGGGCGGGCCACAACCCGAAGATCACGCCCACTGCGGCACTGAAGCCGAAGGCGAGGATCACCGAGTCCAGCGACACCAACGTATTCCAGTGGAGAAAGGCGGATGCGGCGCTCGCCAGGCCCGTGCCGAGGAGAATCCCCACGGTGCCGCCGAGCGTGCACAGGACCAGCGCTTCGATGAGGAACTGCAGCATGATGTTGCGTCGGCTTGCGCCCAGCGCCATCCGCACGCCGATCTCACGGGTGCGCTCGGTGACGGAGACCAGCATGATGTTCATGATGCCGATGCCGCCGACCAGCAAGCTCACTGCGGCAATGCCGGCGAGCAGATAGGTAAAAACCTGGGTGGCTTGCTGCTGAGTCGTTAGGATGTCCTGCTGGTTCCGGATCTGAAAGTCGTTGTCCGCCCCCGGGCGAAGCTTGTGCTCCCGCCGCAGGACCCGCTCGATGTCGACCATCCCCCGCTCCATTGGAATGCCAGGCATGATCTGGACGGTGAGCGCGCGCAGCCGGTCGGTGCCGAAAAGCCGATACCGTGCCGTCTGCAGCGGGATCAGAATCTGTTCATCCACGTTGACGAACGATCCGGAGGATCCCTTCTCGGCCAAGACCCCGATCACTTCGAACGAAGCGCCGGCGATCTGAATCTCCTGGCCGATGATGGCGGCCTGATTGGCACCCAGCAGATCGGGCACGGAGGCCCCGACGACAGCGTCCCGCTCGCGAGCGGCATCGTCGCCCGCGGAAAACATGCGTCCATATTTGATGGAGGAGTTCTGCACCGCCGTGTAGTTGGCAGTGGTGCCGATGACGGCCAGGTTGGCGTTATGGCTGTAGAGCTTGACCTGGACCTGCTGCTGAATCTCCGGCACGACGGCAGTAAACAGCCTGCCATCTTTCTCTAGCGCCTGCGCGTCGTCCAGCGTAAGGCTCACCCGGTTCGCGCTGGCCACTCCTCCCTGAAAGCTCTGACCGGGAAAGACTCGAAGGAGGTTGGTGCCGAGCGCGCTGATGCTCGCCTCGACGGCCTTCTGCGCGCCGCTCCCGAGCGCCACCATAGCGATCAACGCTGCTACACCGATGATGATGCCAAGCGCGGTAAGCCCGGCCCGGAGCAGATTGGCCCGGATCGATTGAAGCGCAGTCGCGATAGTCTCGCCTGGGAGCAGCATACTATTGTGGCCTTTGCCTGCCGCCCCCACCGGCTGCTGCACCGCCTGGGCCGGTTCCGCCGGTCGGGGTCTGCTGTCGCATGCCGGGTAGACCTCCACCACCGGTCATGTTGGTGATTCGTTGCCTGAACTGCTGCTGGGACTGGACCAGACTCGCGCTTGGGAGGATATAGACCGAGTCGCCCGGGTTGAGGCCGCTAATGACCTGGCTGTAGTCGAGATCGGTGAGGCCGGTGCGGACCCACACCGCTGTGGGCTTGCCGCCACGTTGAACGAAAACGATGTAGCGGCCGCCGAAAAGTGCGTCGAGCGAGCGGCGAGGGGTCGGGCGCGCGGAACTTGTATCGCCCGGGGTGCGAGACCGGCGACGCATCGAGTCCCGGCCGATCGGCAGAGTCGTGCCGTCTCCCGCAGGTGCGCCGCCCAGCCTCGCACTTCCACTGTCGCCAGTTCGGGTCTGCTGCTGGCGAAGGTCCGCCTGCACAGCGTTCGGATCGAGGCCCAATACCTGGGCCGCAGACCCCACGTCGCGCAGAGTTCTGAGGGCGGCATTCGGGAGCGCAAGCACCTGCTCGGCCTGCCCGACGTGGATCTCGACGTCAGCGTTCATTCCCGGTCGGAGAAGACCGTCCCGGTTGTCGATCCGGATGCGGACCGGGAACATGGTCACATTCTGCTGCACCGTGTCCTTGGGCTCGATCTTGAGCACGCTTCCAGAGAACGGATGATTGGCGTAGGCATCCACCGTCACCGTCGCGCGCTGGCCAGCCTCGATTTTGCCGATGTCGGTTTCGTCGATCGGGGTCGATACCTGAACCAGGTTCAAGTCAGCCATCTTGAGCAACGTCGTCCCGCCGCCCACGTTGGACGTGGCCGAGGCGATGACCTGGCCGCGCGACACGTCGATCTCGATAATCGTCCCGGTTATCGGCGCCAGTACATCGGCATCCTGCAAGTTGATGCGATTGTTCTCCAGTGATACCTGCGCGGCTACGAGATTGGCCTTCGCATTGGCATAGCCCAGCACGTCCTGATCGTGCTCCTGCGCTGTGATCGCCTGTGCGGCCAGCAGGCTGTCGGAGCGGCGCTTTTGGATTTCGGCGTTATTCAGCTGGACCCGCGCGGCTTCCAGACCCGCCTCGGACTGGGCAACGGCATTCCGGGAAAGCCTGGGATCGATCTGCATCAGCAGCGTCCCGCGCTTTACCACCTGCCCGGTCTCCACCTTGAGCTGCAATACCTCGCCTGAGGCCCGGGTTTTCACCTCCACGGTGGTGTCGGGCTGAATCTTTCCGGTGGCACGGGCCGACACGATGATGTCGCGTCGTTCCACCGGAATGGTTTCGTAGACCGGTTGCGGCGCCTCCTTTTTGCAGGCAGCGATCAGAATCACGCTCAGCGTCACCCAGGTGAGCTTCATAGGGGATGCCCCACAAGGGCCTCGAGCTGGGCCTTGGCGCGCAGGTAGTCGAACCGGGCGTTTACGGCGTCCACCCTGGCCTGGGCCAGGGCGGTCTGGGCCGTGAACAGATCGACGATCGTCGCGACGCCCTGCTGGTAACGGGCCTGAAGCACGCGAAGGTTCTCCTCTCCCGCCGCGACGCTGGTCTGAGTGATTGCGATGTTGGTACGCGCCGCGTCCAGTTGCGCCAGGTAGGTCGTCACGCCGGCATCTACGGCGCGACCGTCATCCAAAGCCCGGGCATCGGCGAGATCGGCATTGCTCTCTTGCGTCACGATCTGCGCCTCTCGAGCGAACCCATCGAAGATGTTCCAGCTCAGTTGCAAGGCAAACCGGGTGTTGTTGATGGCACCGACATTGGTGCCTTGCGTCGCCGTGACGCCGGTCGAAGCGCCCAGGCTGAGGGTGGGCCAATAGTTTGCCTTGGCTGCCGCCACTTCGGCGCGCGCCGCGCGAGCGGTGGCGAGCGATTGCTGGACTCGTGGCGACTGTTGCAAAGCCTCACCCCGGAGTGCCGTGGTATCGATCACCGGACTTTGATAAAAGCTGGAATCGTCCAGCGCCGCGACCCGCCCGGTTCGCCCAATCAGCTGAGCCAGGCTGGCCTGCGCGGCGACCAGGGCGCTTTGTGCCGTCGCGAGATTGACCTGGGCGGTGCCCAGATTGACGCGCGAAGTGAGGGTGTCGGCGCGCGTTGCGGTGCCGGCGCGCAGCTTGGCGATCGCGGCCCGCAGCTGCTCTTCGCTGTCTCGCACGCTCGCCTCTCTGACGGTGACGAGTTGGGCGGCGGCGAGCGCGTCGAAGAACTGGTTAGTCGTGGTGAGGCGTTGGGTGAATCGGGCATTGATGAGCCCCGCGCCCGCAGCCTCTGTATTGGCTCTAGCCGCGCGGGTTTGAGCCCGCCGCTGAAAGCCGGTGAACAGGTCGAATGTGGAGGAGATCGTGGCCCCCCCGCTCGCGGTCCAATTCTGGGTGACGATCTGCCCGGTGGTCGGGTCGACTCGGGCGCGGCCGCCGTATGACTCTGACCCGATGGCGGTCGCAGCGAGCGTGGGCAGGTAGGCGCCCTTGGCACTTCGAAGCAGTGCGGACGTCGTGGCGACATCCCCTCGTGCCTGAACTACCGAAGGTTGCACCTGTTCCGCCAGGCGGATCGCTTCCTCGAGAGTCACGCCGGGAATCTGCGCCCGGACCGGGCCGGCCATGATCAGCGTGAGGCCTGTCGCCACGATACTGCTACCGCGCCGCATCAGCCGTGGGGCCGGCGGGTGCATGCGTTTGACTGTCGGTCATACGTAGCTCCTGTCTCGGCGACCGAAAGCATCCCCGGGTTCCGTCCGCATCGCTTACGCGCGGCCGGTTTGGTGCGTTGAAACTCCTGTTTGACGCTTTCCCCGAGCCCGAATAAACTGTACCCTCCTCGTCGTCGATCCCAGGAACACGAGCCATCTTCAATGTCGCCGGTCCAGATAGCCGACCTCAAAAATCACGTGGGCGCCACTGTCACAGTCCAAGGCTGGGTGCTCACGACTCGCTCCAGCGGGAAAATAGCGTTCCTGGTACTTCGGGACGGCTCCGGCTACCTCCAGTGCGTGCTCTCCAGGAAGGAGGTCTCGGAGGAGATCTGGCAAAGATTTCTGGGGCTGGCCCAAGAAGCCAGTGTCGAGGTCACGGGAAGTGTGCGAGCCGAGCCGCGCTCCCCCGGCAGTTACGAGCTGGGTGTTACCGATCTCCAGGTCTTGGGAACGTCGGTGGATTATCCCATCGGCCCCAAGGAGCATGGCACCCAGTTCCTGTTCGAGCATCGCCACCTCTGGCTGCGGAGCCGGAAGCAGGTGGCCATTGCCAAGGTTAGGCATGAGGTCGAGCAGGCAATGCGCGACTTCCTGTACGACGGCGGCTTTACGCTGGTGGACACGCCGATTCTCACGGGAGCAATCGGTGAGGAGGCGGGCAATCTGTTCGCGACCGACTACTTCGACCTGGGGAAGGCGTACCTGGCACAGACGGGGCAACTCTACGTGGAGGCGGCCGCGGCCGCGCTCGGCAAAGTCTATTGCTTTGGCCCGACGTTCCGGGCCGAGAAGTCGAAGACCAGGCGACATCTCACTGAATTCTGGATGATCGAGCCGGAGGTGGCGTTCGCCGACTCCGATGCGAACATGCGGCTCCAGGAGGAGTTCGTCTCCTACGTCGTCTCTCGCACCATCGACCGGCGGAAGGACGAGCTGAAGGAGTTGGAGCGCGACCTGACGCCGCTCGAGCGGGTGGCGCCCCCGTTCCCCCGCATCTCCTATACCGACGCGGTCGCAAGGCTCAACGCGCTGGGCTCCGACATCCAGTGGGGCGCTGATCTGGGTGGCGACGACGAAACCCTGCTGGCCAAGGAGTACGACCGCCCTGTCTTCGTCTACAACTATCCCAAGCAGGTCAAGGCGTTCTACATGAAGGAAAATCCCGACGACCCGCGAACCGTGCTGAACGATGATTGCCTGGCGCCGGAAGGCTATGGGGAAATCATCGGCGGGTCGCAGCGGGAAGACGACTACGACCGGCTGCTGGCCCGAATCAAGGAGCAACACCTCGATCCCGAGGCGTACCGCTGGTATCTCGATCTCCGAAAGTACGGCACGTTTGTCCACTCCGGATTCGGGCTTGGCATCGAGCGGACCGTGGCGTGGATCTGCGGCATTCCCCACATCCGCGAGGCGATCGCCTTTCCGCGGCAGATCCACCGGCTGTATCCCTGAAGGTCGCTCGAGCCGGTTCTCACTTGCCAGGCGTCGGCGTCGTGCCAACAACGGAGGCGGCTGTCTCCTGCAGGAGCGCCGCCGTCGCGGGGGTGATTTCGACTGCGCTTCCGCCTGGCAACGCGAATCGCGCGGGCAGTCCCACCGGCGAACGGCCCGACAGGCCCGAATAGATCACGAGCGCTGCGAGGTAGGAACCCTCGACCGACGGATGGAAATCGTCCGGTCCGTACAGGGCGAGGCCGCCATCGCGGCTCCAGGCATCGAGCCAGGCCTGTCCCACCGGCAGCAGCACTCCTCCGACATCCCGAGCAGCCAGTCGGTAGGATTCGTTGACGTCGCCGAAGAAAGCCAGGCGATCCCTGGACGGCCACACGGCATACAGCGCCGGCTCGGCTCCCACGGCACGAATCCGCTCCGCAAATCGTCGCGTCCAGTCGCGCAGGTTGACCCGACTTTCCGGCAGCGACGACGGGCCCTGTTGCAGCACAACGAACCGCCACCCGCCTCGCTCGATCGCCTCGAGTGCTGCGCCGTCGGTCCAGTGATCTTCGAGGGCTGCGCCACCCCGGGTTACTGCAGCTGTCGTGAGGCGAGGTCCCGCCGACTCGGCTAGTGACTGGACCATCCCTGGTAGGTCGTTGGCGGCTGTCAGGCTGTTGCCGACAAACAGCACGTCGCCGGTGAGCGAATTGCTGGGTGGCTCCGGATCGGATGCTCCCATCGGTCCCGAGGAGGACCCGGAGCACGCGGCCACAACCGAAGCCACGAGGAGTGCGGAACGAACGGGG
>Ga0114129_10001438_pt1 | contig 32142 bp, 28 predicted proteins | sample RhiMetdeltSRZDD1_FD_80071 | JGI IMG/M metagenome (GOLD analysis project Ga0114129, IMG submission 80071) | Populus rhizosphere microbial communities from Tennessee, USA - Rhizosphere MetaG P. deltoides SRZDD1 (version 2) (version 2) | ecosystem: Host-associated > Plants > Roots > Rhizosphere >...
CCCTCTATCTTTCCGGCGATATGGATTTTCTGCTCTCCACGCCCGTCCCCATTCGGGCGGTCTTCATTGCCAAGTTGATGCAGGCGGTACTGCCTAATTTTGCGCTGACCTGCTTATTTGGGATCCCCATCCTCTTTGGGCTGGGTGTCTCCAGCGGCTTTGCCATCGCCTACTATCCTCTCGTGCTGCTGGTTATGCTGACCCTAGCGTTTGCCGCGGCTGGTCTTGCGTCCCTGCTGGTCATGCTGGTGATACGTGTGATGCCAGCGAGGCGGGCGGCAGAGATCCTTGCCTTTGCGGGCGCCATGTTTGGCTTCGTCTGCTCGCAGATGGGAAATTTTGCCAATGCGTTTGGGAAAAATATCCAGATTTCCGGGACGCGTCTGGCAGGCATCCTGTTCCTTGCCAACACACGCTGGCTCCCGTTGAATTGGGCAGGGCAAGGCCTGGTAGCCCTTGGGCAAAGTCACTGGCTGACAGGGCTGCTGTTGGTGGGAGCCACGCTTGGGTTCACCCTGGGTGTGTTCTGGTTCGCTCTGCTGACGGCGGAAAAGTGGTACTACTCAGGATGGGCAGGGATGCAGGTGGTCACCCGCAAAAAAATGTCACGCCTCTCCCGGCCGGCCAACCCCATCGTTTCAAAGGTTGGACGCCAGATTTCCCGCGTTTTTTCCAGCCCTGTGCTGGGAATCATCCAGAAGGATTTCCTGACGCTGCGACGCGATCTTCGGAAGCTGTCTCAATTGATTTCGCCTCTGATCTTAGGTGCCATGTATACCGTTTCCATGCTCCGCGGCAGTGACGACTCATCCGCAGGGTTTGGTGAGTCGCCCACCTGGGTCGTCGAGTCGTTCGCCGTGGCATCGACTTATCTCAGCGTAGGGATGTCGCTTTTCGTGGGATGGATGCTTCTGTCACGTCTGGCCGGGATGGGCTTTTCGCAGGAAGGTCGTAATTACTGGGTGTTGAAAGTCGCACCGGTGCGCACCGGACAGTTGCTCACGGCAAAATTTCTGGTGGCCTATCTCCCTGCTGTGGGATTAGGGTTGGTCTTCCTTCTCGTGATTTCGATCCTGCAGGGGTTTTCCATGGCGGAATTCCTCTATAGCCTGGTGATCCTCCTGATGTGCCAGGCTGGGGCAACGGGGATCCTGCTGGCATTTGGTGTGGCAGGCGCCAATTTTACCTGGGATGATCCGCGCAAAATGAATTCGGGAGGAGCAGGTTGTCTGGGGCAGATCATTACCATGCTCTACCTGCCTGTTTCCTTTGGGTTATTCATCGCCCCACTGGGAATGGCGAGCTTTTTCGGGTTTCCTGTCTTTTACGGGTACCTGCTCGGAGCATTGATCGGTTCCGGGATCACAGCCGCCTGTGCTTTTGTTCCGCTCTGGGTGGTCCGAAAACGGGCGGAACAGCTGGGTGAAGAATAAATGATCCGTAGTAGGAAAGGTCTTCTAGCTTCAACCCCGGAATGACACGACAGCGTATGAGCCGCCTTATTAAATCTTAATGGTTCTCCTGTATACTCTTTCCGGAGGCCGCGATGAAAAGAATATGTGTTGTCATGCTTGTAGCAACCCTGTTGACCGGTTGCGCCGCGTCATCGTCCACTTCCACGCCGACTCTGCCTCCCACCGCGGAGACACCGACGACCCTGCCCGAGCCTACAGATCCCACACAGTTGATTACCGTGAAGGCCGGCGATATATTCAACCTGGTGCTGCCGTCGAACCCATCCACCGGTTATCGCTGGGAGATCCTCCCCGAATTAGATGAGAATATCGTTGAATTGGTCGAGCAAAACTACGTTGCTGAAGAACCTGTGATGCCGGGCTCGGGTGGTATGGACGTGTGGACGTTCCGCGCCCTGAGCGCGGCAGAGACGACGATTGTGCTTGGATACTATCCGCCCGGCAATGAGACGGACCCGGAGGAAACTGTGACATTCTCCATTCGGGTTGACTAGTTTTCACTTAATGACTAAATAATCTCATGTCCACCAGGCCTTCCCCAGATGAATTTCTCTCCACGTTTCCACCAGAGATGCAAACACTGGCGAACGATTTGCGCGCCCTGATCAGAGAGACGGTCCCGAACCTTAAGGAAGCCGTCTACACCGGCTGGAAACTGATCGGTTATCGCGTGAAGAAAGGCAGGGGCGACGCCTACTTCTGTTTTATCGCGCCCTTTCCGAACCGGATCATGTTGGGCTTCGAATATGGCATCCAGCTATTCGACCCTGATCTGCGGCTGGAAGGAGAAGGCACACAGGTGCGTTACCTGACAGTACGAGAATCAGGCGATATCGAGCCGGAAGTTTTCGGGGCATTCATTGCCGAAGCGGCACAGATCGCCCTGCAGAGAAAGACGTTGAAGAAATAAACCGGAGAGATAGCATTCGAGCGCGATGGGGGAAATATGTCATCTTGTCTATTTCCCGGAAGTTTGCCATAATGCCAGCATCAAATTAAGGAGGGCATCATGCCGCTTTCAGATCTTTTCAAGAAATCTTCCAAACCAGAGCCTCCCAGGCGTTCGTCCCAGGAGGGTATGTTCGGCTCGCCGGCATTACAGAAGAATCGAGCAGAGGCCGCTACAGAAGTCCTGAAACTCTTCGACAGGGATTTTCGAACTCCCCAGGGAGTTCATCCTGGCACGGTCCTTGCCGCGGCCGCCTGGCTGGCAGGGACAAGTCTCTACCGGTCATTTCGATACACGCAAACCTCAGAACCCGGGACTGTAATGCTTTCTGAAAAAGCCAATCAGGAGTTCCCCAAGCTCCTCGATCTATTCACGTATTACATGGTCAAGGGCGGCACGCAAATCAAGCCGGAACATTTCATCCTGGAGACTGCCGATGCCCTGAAGCCCCGGAAGACAATCCTGGAAATCCAGGAGACGCACCAGGATGAATACAACGCGATCATGAAGAAGCATAATCTGGATTATCTGGACGGTGCCCGGGCGGGGATCATTGCCTGCGCCATGTTGTTCAATTATCATTGTGTGAAACGGCAGGATCTCGACCCGCGGATTGCCGCTGGGATCATCTCCATGGGAGTGGTGACCGGGGCAAAAACCGCGCCCGTGCCGCTTAAGACGGAAACTCCATCCCACGCGCCTGCCCCTGCACAGGCGCCAACCTCGCAGAATAGTCAACTGGCTGAGGTCATCAAAAGCGTTGCAGAAAATTCCCTCGACGGTTCCGGAAACAGATTGCTCCTGGGCGAGGGGATGACGCCCATGCAGACTGCGCTGGGGAGCGGAGGAAGATACATCCTCGTCCACCCGGAGGTCGTCCGCCAGCTCGAGCTCAAGAATATCGATCCGTTTCTCGTCTATGAAGCCGCGCTGCAGATGGAAATTGCTTCCGGGATCGCCCAGATTGAGCTGGTGGGCGGAAACGTAGATCAATACGTACAAGCCTGGAACGGCAGAGAACCCACGAAGGCTCCCCTGCATGTGAGACAGGTGCTCTGGCTCGTGGAAAATGCAAAAGCCCTGGGATATGAGAGGAATGGAAACAGCTGGGTGCGGAAGTAGTGGGACAGGCTAAGCACGGCACTTTCGTAAGGCGCAAATAAGTAAACTGGGCGGTCGGTAGACCACCCAGTTTGTTAATTCTTATTTTCCGCTGGTTCTTCCTTCGTCTTTTCTTTTACCCCGAATAGCTCGAAGAGCTTATCGATAATAGTCGGAGCGGCACGCATATTTCCGGGGTTCATTGGACCCAAACCCTGCAGCCCGGAGTAACTGCCATAGCCAAACCACAGGTACTTCTTCTTGGCTTTTGTGACTTCCTCAGGATTGTCATCGTTAGGAGACATTTTGACCTCCAAAATCATTGTACTGCGCGCCTGGTCCGATTACAACCAGGACAAAACAAAATACCCCTCCCGTGCCTTTGCCCCATGGCGGCACGAAAGAGGCTGGAGGAGGAAATCAAGGTTGGATTAATATCTGCTTTCCTGGATATCCACACGCGACTCACCGATGGCTTCGATCACGATGGGACCTCTGGTTTTGGGGACATACCGCTTTCCGGCACGGAGAATATAGTCCTGAGGTTCACCCGCGCAAGTGACCCAGATCGTGCCATCTGTGCATTCAATAGCCATTCGATTCTGACGGTTGTCCAGGTTGAGCAATTCGCGGGAGCGAAGGAGCAATTCGATTCTTGGGGTTTGTGACGATAAATTCATTTTGACTCCTATCGTAAGTGGTTCAGATGCTCCCAGTATTACACAAGCCAAATAAGCAGTACAGATGCAGATTATGGAAAGTGTAACCAGTACAGTTGATGCTACAATCAACTGTACTGGTCAAAATCTCACGAACTGTGACGGTTGTATGCCCTCTGCAAACCCCAAAATTCTGCGTTATCAGGAGCTTGCTGACGGAATCGCTGAACTCATTCAGCATGGCACGTATCCGCCGGGTACGCGTATTCCTTCCGTGCGCCAGATGAGTCAGCAGCAGAATTTGAGCATTAGTACGGTCCTTCAGGCGTATTCCCTATTGGAACGGCGCTGGTTGATCGAGTCCCGCCCACAATCGGGTTACTACGTGCGCGCCCGGGCCGAGACGCGTTTGCCGGAACCCGAAATCTCCTCGCCCCAGCGCGATCCAAGACTGGTCAGTCTGCATGAACTGGTCATGATGCTCATGCGAGATTCGGCGAATCCAAACCTGGTCCAACTCGGCGCGGCGCTGCCGCATCTCGACAGCCGGATGATTCAAGCGATCAATCACAACATTACAAGAATCATCCGACAGCAAGGTGTCAATGCCCACCAGTATCAGTTCCGCTCCGGGCTGGACGCCCTGCGGGTTCAGATCGCGCAGCGTATGGTCAATGCCGGATGTCATCTTTCGCCAGGGGAGATCCTGATTACGTCCGGGGGAACGGAAGCCATCGATCTAAGTCTGCACGCGGTCTGCCGACCGGGGGATATTGTGGCGCTTGAGTCACCCTCCTATTTCGGAACGCTTCAGACTCTGGAAGTGCATGGGTTGCGGGCGCTGGAGATTCCCACCCATCCGCGGGATGGCATCAGCCTGGAAGCCCTGGAGTTTGCTATGGAACACAACCCCATCCGGGCGGTGTTTGTGATTTCGAATTTCAACAATCCGCTGGGAAGCAAAATTCCGGACGAACGAAAAAGGGCCCTCGTAGAGCTGCTGGTCAGGCATGAGATCCCCCTGATCGAAAATGATGTTTCAGGCGAGCTCTATTTTGGCGAGAAACGGCCCCTGGTCTGCAAAGCCTTTGACACAAAGGGACTGGTGATCCTGGTGTCCTCATTTTCCAAGGATATCAGTCCGGGGTTACGCCTGGGATGGGTTGCCCCGGGACGCTACATTGCGGAAGTGGAGTGGCTCAAATTCACGCTCAGCCCTTCTCCCGTCCTGGCACAGATGGCGGTTGCGGAATTACTCGAGGGCGGTGGCTATGACCAGCACCTCCGCCGCATTCGACGTGAATATGCCCGCAATGTCGAGCTGATGTCTGATGCGGTCATGCGCTATTTCCCAGAAGGGACACGCCTAACCCGGCCGAGCGGTGGCTTCATCCTCTGGGTCCAGTTGCCAGAGAAGGTCGATTCGCTCGAGCTGTATAAAATGGCATTGCAAGGCGGGATCACGCTTGCCCCCGGGCATGTCTTTTCGGCGACCTACCAGTTCTCGAATTTCATTCGTCTGAATGCCGCCACGTTTAATTATTCCATCGAGCGTGCACTGGGACGCCTGGGCGAGATGATTAATCAGTTGGCAATATAATAAGACAGCCACCCGCTTTGCAAGGTGACTGTCACTTTTTATTCTACTTCATGCTTTCTGCCATGGCGATCAGGTCCGCTTTAGTCACGGCTTCGGGTATGCCCATATACAGGAGTTCGAAGGCCATGCCATTTGCCTGCCAGCGTAATGTTTGGAGGTAAGGTTCATATTCCCAAACCCAATTGCCAGCGCCATCTGCTTTCCATACACCAACTACATATTCACCTGTAGCCGCGCCGATTTGGACTTGTTCCACATTGGCATCGGCGCCCACGAAATCACACATATCACAATCCTCTACAGACTCGACAGGTTGTTGGGTGAGAACGACGCCGTTTGACTCAAGCCCAGGTCCGTACTTGTCGGAGCTAAACGAATAGAAGATGCGGACGGTATTTTGCTTGCGGGTCCACTCTTCGGACTCAAATGCGGCTCCCCAAAGAGACAGAACCTCGGGCACCCAGGTTGGTTCAAGGACATCAAAACCGGCTAGAGATTCTGCTTCCCTGACTGGCAGCGTAAACGGAGCATTTGTAAGACTGGCAGCCAGCTCGATCATCTCATTCTGACCCAAATACTCGATCCGTTCCACTCCGCCAAACTTTGCCATTTCGAACCAGATGCCATCCTGGATCCAGCGCAGGCGCAGGATGGGCGCCTCGGAGTTCCAGCGAGCCACGGTCTCACCCGGATACACTACGTAGCTACCCTGCACGATCTCGGCATTCATTTCGCCGATCTTGACCTGTGAAATGGCTTCAACAGGTGCCTGGTCCCATTCGGATTGTATAAATCCATTCGTGGATTCATTGAGCACCAGCGACCCTCCACCGCCCACAGCTTCGTATTGAATACTGATGGAAGCCGGGCTGCCCAGGGCGCCCGCAAAGAGAAAACCTTCCGGCACAGCGGGGAACTCCCTGGCATCGAAACCGGCTGCCTGTTCCGCCTCTGCCACCGAGACGATCGGAGCTGGAGGCTGGGCTGTGGCGATGGCCTGCGCCTCTTCGGGGGAAGCAATCTGCCCGGGAGGCAGAGGTAAGACATTGCTCTCTGCCCGCCTAAAGAACTGGAGAACGGTTTGGGCAAAGGCCCGTCCCTGCGGGGTAGCCAAAGCAGACGCCATCAGGGCGCCAATGACTAGGGTTGCGAGTGCGACGCGTGAAGCTCGTCGTGAGTTAACTAAATTCATTTTTTCTCCTTGTTGAGTAGAAATTCTCTTTCCCGCAACAAGGCTGGCCCTAACCGCTGGCCAGAGTTTGATCTCTGAAGAGGGAATCTCCTCCTCGAGAGCATCCTGCAAAATGGATTGGATCTTTTTATCATCCATGTTTGCCTCCGATCTATCGTGAACCGCCCTGCAGGCGGATCAGTTCGTACAAGCGTTTGCGCGCATCCCGCAGCCACCATTTGATCGTGCTCAGCGGGCGGTCCATTGTGGTGGACAGTTCTACTTCGCTCATGTCGAGGAAGTATTGCATCACCACGGTCACCCGCTGCTGGGGAGGCAGACTTTGGATCGCTCCCAGGATCATCTGGCGTGTCTCCTTCTCTTCCAGCAGCTGCTCCGGCTGTGCATTCGGGTCGACCAGCCACCGGGCGAGCTGCGCGGTGGGCTCATCCAAGTGCTCGTCCAACGAGATCACACGTTTCTGTTTTTTGGCAGCTTTGAGGGCATCGTTCGCAACGATCCGAAAGAACCAGGGCGCGAACGCGCGTTCCTCCTCAAACTGATGGATTCGTTCCGCGGCCTTCACAAAGGCTGTATGGACGATATCCTCGGCAAGCGCGCGGTCATAAACGATCAGATATGCGGCATGCACTGCCTGCGCCTGATAGCGATTCACCAGCGACTCAAGACCAGTCAGGTCATCTTGCTTTAAGCGGGAAACTGCAATTCGATCTTCCATGCATGGATCTTTCGGGAGAATTCTCTATACTATACTATCCCGCAGGAGGAAAAAAGATAGTAGGAATGCCCACGGGGAGCATTTCTCCCATCACCCAAATAAACATATCGCCCCGATCCCATCGATCGGGGCGATATGTTTTAGGCGGGCTCGATTGTGCGTAATCGATTCTATTCCAGCACCCAGACCCAGGAGTTCTCGAATTTACAGTTTCCATCTCCCGATTGCTGCGCGCCGAGAAAACCAAAGGAGCCTTCCGCACGCTGTTTGCTGTAATCGTAGTAGGTGCCCTGGCGCACTTTATTAAGATACAGGGTAAAGTGATCGTCCTCGACTGCCAGAACGAACTCGTTGGTCGCGCCGTTGCCGAGATCCAGCGCGTCCGAAAACTTGGTTTTCGTCGGAGAATTGCGGAACTGTCCAAATTCATGAACTTCGATTGCCCAGGCTGGCAAGCCCGAAAAGCGCAGGAACATGAACTGGTATTGTTTGCCTTTATCCAGATCGGGCTCCGAACGGAAAATCGCGCCGCAGACCATCAGCCCTGTGGCGTCCCAGGTCACGTCGGATTTCAAAATGAAATCCCCTGCTGTCAGATCCTCGGCAATCCCCACGAATCCCTGATCTGGCCCCGTCATCTTGATGTTGAGTGGCTTATCCTGTTGCCAGGCGAGATGACCGTCCTGGTAGGGAATTCCGGAATCCCCTAGCACCTTGTCCAGGTCGCTGATCACTTCATCGGCCGCCAGGGTGGCATTAGCTGCTGCGGTTGCGGTAATATCCGGCGTCGCGGTCGGCGTGGAGGTGGAAGTAGGCGAAGGGGTTTGCGAAGCAGTGGGTTGGGGGGTATTTGAGGGCAGAGGCGTTGACGTTGGCGCAGCCAGAGGAATCTGCCCACAGGCGCTGAGCAAGATCAAGGTCAACAGAGCGAAATACAGAAAACGGTGCATAGGTATGTTCTCCTAGGTTCGATGTCTTACCATCTTACTAGATTTCCCGGCAGATACAACCGTCAAATGTCATTCGTTTGTTACAGGATAGCTCATCGCCCTATTCTTTTTGACATGCCCATGGGACATCCCTTCATGGATAAATCCCTCCGTAAATTCAATCACTCCTGCGATAAACTTACCCGTGTTTCTATCTCTACAATAAAAACCGGACAGGCGAAGAGGATCGATCCATGCTTTCAACGCGAAAAGACAGGGCGAACAACCTATCCCTTTCGAGGGTGGAGGTTTCGCTCCTGTTGATTCTGTTGATTTTCGGCATTCCCATGATCGTACTGATCCCGCCGGGCGCAGGCTATGACGAGGAGGATCATCTTGTCCGCGTCTGGGAGCTATCGGCCTCCTCCTTTATCCCGGGGCAACTGTCCCCCCAGGAATTGAGATATCCAACTGTGTTCCGGGATTTTGCGTACCGGCAGCAGGGCAGCACAGGTGTCATCAATTCTGAGTTCTGGGGGAGCTTTGCGCGAGCAGCCCTGTATGAGCGCGGATTTGTGCGCCGGGAGATCGACACGAAATCAGTATACTCCCCTGCTCTTTTGCTTCCCCAAGCGATCACCATGCGCTTCTTCGGCCGCGGCATGGACCTGCCTGCCCTGCCAGTTTTTTATGCATGCCGCCTGGCAGGACTACTCAGTTACCTGAGCCTGACATGGCTTGCCAGCCGCCAGATGCCATTTGGAAAGTGGATCCTCCTCATCCTGGCTGTATCGCCCATGGCTTTATTTCAGGCCGCGACGCTCACCCCTGACGCCATTTCCAACGGCATCGGATTTTTATTTATTGCCGGATGCCTGCGGCTGGCGCAGTTGCAGGAAATCGGCTGGAGCGACGTGGGAAAATTTGTCCTCCTCATCTTCCTGTTGTTCCTGGCAAAGCTGAACCTTATCCCCCTACTCCTGCTCCCCTTCCTGCTGATCCCGCCATCACGATTTAGAGCAGGGAGTCTTTATGTCTTTCTGCTTGCCATAACACTGGTTCTCTTCCTCACTGAAGTAGCAGGCTGGAACTGGGTCGCCTCAAGGAACTTTGGCTCGCTCCTGTTGACGGAAGCCGATCCCAAAGCCCAGCTGCTTTATATCCTGGGGCATCCATTCGCTTTTTTTCAGATGTTGTTGCGGGATTTGTTCACAAATGGAGCTGTTTACTTTCAAGGATGGATCAATGGCTACGGCTACTATTACTGGACGCCGCCACAGATCGTTGCGGTCCTCTATCTGGTGAGCCTGGTTGCTGCTGTTTTGATGGACTCGACTGCCAGCCAGGTACCGCAGAGTGCCCGGCTTGTACTCCTTCTTGTATTCGTCGCAGGTTATATCGCCACCATTACATCGATCTATCTTTCCTACGCGTCTGTGGGCGCGGCTCAGGTCTCCGGCGTACAGGGACGATATTTGATCCCACTGGCGTTGCCGCTCTTGCTAACCCTGGCAAGCTTTTCATGGGGAAGTTTTGTTCCTTCTGCGAAATGGATCATCTCTTTTCTGGTTTCCGCATTAGCTCTCAATCTGCTGGGAATACTTTTCTCCTTCCACATCCCCTGCGGTTCGACATTTTATCAGACCGGGTTATGTTACCGTCCCCTGTTCAAGGATTTCCCGAGTGAGGTGCGCCCATCCGAGCCGGTTTCGAATGGAATGTCAATCACGCAGGAGATCCGGGTGGTTTGCGATGGACTGGCGGAAGTCCGCCTGCTGGTCACGCCATCCACCACAGGCGATCAAGGGCTGACGCGCTTTCTGCTCAAAGACGCTTCAGGCACAGGGACGTTACTCGATACAACCAGCTCAAATGACCAGATCCGCGGCGAGACGTGGCACGCATTGCGCTTTACGCCCAACTGGGGTTCTGCCGGGAAGCAATACATTTTAGAGATTTCAGGAATTAACTCTTCTCCAGGTCAGGGGCTGCAAGTTCTCTTCACGCCGCAGCCTGAATTCAACCTGGGTAATTCCTACGAGAACGGACAATTGAGCGAGCAGGATATCGTCCTGCAGTATGGCTGTGTCACCGGCCTGCAAAAGATATGGCTGACCGGCAAACCCTGACTTGGACTGGAGGTACTTACATCCATGGATGGACTTCGGATTACAAAAGATACCCAATTAGACCCAAAGGTATATCTAGTGCCGGAGGGCATCACGATCGACTCGGACAATGTCACTTTGGATGGACAGGGGGCGACCCTACTGGGGACAGACAAAACCGGAGCCGGGATAAACATTTCTGATCGAAAAAACATCACGATCAAGAACCTGCGCGTGATGAATTATTACCACGGGATTTCGGCCAAAAGGTCCAGAGGGTTGGAAATTGCGAATTGCACGATCACATCGACGGCCGAAATACAGTCGAACACACTGTTTCTGGACATCTGGAAACCGGCAGCCGATTCCTATGGCGGCGCAATTTTCCTGGAAGAAGTGGAAGACGCGAACCTCCATGACAATGACGTACAGCACCAGATGAACGGAGTTCTCAGCTACCACTGCAAACGACTCACCATAACGAGCAACAACGGGAGCTATTGTAGTGGATTTGGTTTTCATCTCTATGACACTTCTGACAGCACCTTTGCGGAAAATTACGCCGATTACTGCTGCAGATATTATTTGAATAACGGAAGCTCTCACCTGGGCGCGGATGCTACCGGGTTTCTGATCATTTTCAAATCCTGCAATAACATTTTCAGAAGAAACTATGCCCGGCTGGGCGGCGATGGATTCTTCCTTGCTGGCCTGACCCCCGGCGGAATCGATGTAGGCTGCAATAACAATCTGTTCGAAGAAAACGACGCGTCGTACAGTCCCAACAATGCCTTCGAAGGAGTGTTTAGCAGAGGCAATATCTACCGGGGGAACAAGGCTAGCCATTCCAACTACGGGTTCTGGCTGGGGTTTTCGAGGGATTGCACGCTCACGAGCAATCAGATTTACAGCAATCGCCAGGCTGGCATTGCCGTGGAAAACGGAGTGAACTTTAAGGTGTGGGAGAACGATATTCAAAGCAACACCCATGGCGTTCTGATCTGGACCCGGTCTTACGAGTTTCTAAAAAACGTTCCCAATATGAATGCCACCAGCAGCGACTGGCTCATTGAAAGAAACAGGCTGCTTCAAAACAAAAAAGCCATCCGTATCGCAGCGGATCAAAATCACGGTATCTATCCGCTTCATGAAGAAAAATCTGCTATTTCGCCCCATCATCACGTGATCCAGAACAACGAGATTCGGGGGAATGTGATTGGCATCGAGTTGGAAAATATAAAAGACACACAAAGAAATGGGAACACCCTGGATAACCTTGTGAAAAATGTAGATGAAAGATAACCTTCGAAAGAGTGCTGTTCTGCTAATGGTGGGGCTGATACTAACTTGCATCACAGGGGTCATCGTTGAAACGCGATTCAAAGTCCTGCAGCGTGCTTATGATAACGTTATTATGGACAACCGAAACCACTACATGGCTTGCAAGGATCTACCGAACAGGATCGAGGTCGAAAGGGTTCTGGAGCAGCACGGGGATGCCCTTCAGCAGATCCAGGAGGTTGCGCCGGGATTTGTGGGTATTGAAATTGATTCCATGACCTGTGAGGGGAAGGCAGACCTTCTCATCTGGTATGGTACCCACGAGCAAAGGATGGCGATTGAGAAAATAATCGCTGGCGATACTTTCTTTGGAATTCCATACCGGCTGCAAAATCGTTAGAGTTGCGAGAGGCTATTCCTTCAACAGAAAATCGCCATTCCTCAGCAAACCATCGAAAATTGCTTCTATTGCCTTCGTTTTTTCAGGTGACAGTTGATCCAGATCAAATGACTTTAACCTTGTCTGTGTCGTCCGGACGGATGGTTGCAGGAAATCGCCAAACGGCAGCGATGTTCTAAATAACTGGTAATACAAAAACCTGCGTGCATTGCGCTTGAATTCCGCTGGGATATTAATGTTCTCAGCCCCAAGAAATTCTTGCATCTTTCCTCTCACCTCTTCCGCCGTCTGCGGGAAGAACACCGTGGGATACTGTGTAAATCGTGCCTTGCCCGCGCAGAGCACCGCCACGCCCATGATCGAAGCCTCCAGCCCGATCGTCGAGTTATAGACCATGACAAATTTTGATCTCTGGATCAGTTCATACGAGCTCAGGGTTTCGCGCGGGCTGACGAAGACGACATTCGGCTCCTTGTCCACGCCGCGGCTGGACACCCAACCCTCGACCGTCTCGCGGCTGGATTTTCGAACGCGCAGCTCGTCCGGGTGGGCGCGGATGACGAACAGCGTTTCGGGATGCTCATGAATGACATCCAGTGCCATATCCAGCCAATCGAACATATCTTCGAAGACGGTGTTGGCGTGCGGCTGGCTGGTATCGAAGATGACGTTGGTAAAGATCGGCACGATCTGTTGGAAGCCTGCTGCCTTTTGCAGGAAAGACTCGTCGAGTCCCTTCATGTCCGCCCAGAACTTGATGCCCGCCATCGTAAAGTCACCCTGGAAACGTCTGGCGAGATAGGCGTCTAATTTTTTGTTCTGTTTCTCGTTCAATTCAAAATCAGCTGGGATGTGGATCGGATACGCGGTCGCTTCGCCATCGGTGAAGAATGCCGTCGCAGGCTGCAGTCCCACCTCATGCGTAATCACGCGAATGCCGCGTTTTTGTGCAATGTAACGCGCGGTCGCTTCCGGGTAGAACTGTCCATTGAACACCACCACAGCCCGTGGATTTGTTTCCTCCAGAAATTTTGAGAATTTCTGCGCCACATTCCACGCCGACAGGATGTATTCGCGCAAAAGATAACGCGTCGGCTCATCGTCCTTCAGGTGATGGATGCGCAGGATCCAGCGTAATCCCGGAAGGCACAGCAATCCTAATGGAATGCTCTGCCATTCGAAGGACATTAATTCGCTCAGGGAAAGGGTTTCGAGTGCTTTGGCTAACTGCTCCTCGCGTCCAAAGTCAAACCAGTTTACAAATGCTTCGTTTCCTGCGTCTACCTGTCTACTTGTATACTTGTTTTCCTGGACACCTGCGTACAATGTCCTTGACTGATCAATGCACGATTCACACGGCGGCGGTTTGCGAACGTTATCCCGGTTCGTCCCGAGCACACAATGGCTCATCCCGGAATGACAGGCAAAATACGCAACCGGGATTCCTTTGAGGCGCAGGGCCCAGGAAGCGAGCAGGTGAAATCCGCTGTTCCACGAAAGATCATCGATCCCCGTGGAAGCCTTGAAAAACACGACCGGCGCGCCCGAAGGAGCCGGTGACTGACGGGCAACGCGTTTTGCAACGCGCGCGATCTTGAGATTGTTGAGCCTGCGGACCAGTCCGCGTTTGATGCGTTGAGTGAAGAATTCGTTGAGCATAAGTTTTCGCCCCCAATCTTATCAGCAATTTTCCCGCGGCCATTGCTCTTAAGGTATTTTCAATTCTTGCCCCACGTATAACGACGAATCGATGGAAATGCCATTGGTTTGTGCGATCATGAGCGGGTCGACATCGCCAAACGCACAGGCGATTGTGTACAGGGTTTCCTCCGGGCGGGAAACCGTGTAGGTCGCCGGATGGATTTGCTGCATGCGTTCCCCCGGGAATGGATTCCCGGTTTGCGGGATCTGTAAGAGGCCTCCAGCATAAAAGGTTTGGTTGTTGGACATCCCGTTTAGGGCAAGCAATTCGCCCGGATCCAATCCCGCTTCGGAACGTAATTTCTTTTCGAGGACATCCCATTCCGCCTGCACTGGATTTCCCCAGGCATCTGTGCGGATCAGCCCATGATAGGCACTGACATCCAGGACCCGATCAATCTGGCCTTCCAATCGCATCTGGAAAGGGGACGTTTTCAATCCGCCGCCCACATCTGCCGGGACGTCAACGATCACCATCGTAACCAGGACTGCCAGGAAAATGGTCACCAGAACCGTCAGCGTCTTGCCGGTCACGTAGCGCGCCGCGCTGACTATAAGACTCCCACGGGTGGGTGTGGATGGGATGACCGGTTGAGGCTCTGGAATGCCTTGCAGTGTTGGCATCCCAAAAGTATAAAGTTCCCGTGAGCGCGTGAGACCCGTCCACGGGAGGGAAGTCATAGTTCCTGATTACTGGTTTTTTGAGATGGCCAATGAGGAATCTGGGTGCCTGGATCCCCTATACGGGCGAAAAAGCACCTTGCTGTATACTGGGACGATCAAAACATGGAGGAATCATATGTGCACGGACCATTATCGCTTACGTTTTGCAAAACGAGGATCATCCCGACTGTTTTGTGATTTATGAAGTCTATCGCTCAAAGGAGGATTTCCTGTTCCATCGGAAGACACCCCATGCCCAAAAATGGAAAGCGGAAACGGAACCAATCCTGGCAAAGCCGCGTGCAAGGATTCGGCGCCATAGCCTCTATTTCAGTGGCTAAGTGATCCCGTTACCAGTCGTTATCCTTTTCATAGCCTAGTTTCACCAGCAAATCTCCCGCTACATCCTTAAACAGATTTTTGTGTTCGACTGTGAAATGTTCTCGCCAGCCACCTGTCTTCCCGGTGCGAAACGTGTGACTCTTTCTAGGCCGGATCGCCTGCGCCAAAATGGATAATGCTTTTTCACGCGGCATCGTGATTTTGTAACCGGTGCTCTCCACTTCATCCAACATGACCGCGAGGATCGCATCTCGCTGATGAATCAAATCCTCGAAGCGGATGCACATCACATGCGGCTGCTCCAACCACTCGAACACACTTGCATATCTCTGCTTCACACTGACCATGTAGAGTCCGGCATGGTCGATGCCAGTGATAGCCACCTTCAACCGCTCGCCAAAATCAGGCAGGGAGTTGTAAAACTCATGCATCCCGTGTTCTTCGTGCATGTCGGTGGCGAAAAACACCTGTGAGACCAGCATGTCGCGCGGATCACGATAGATAAAGTAATTCACGCGATGAGGCTGGCACAAGTACGCGATGTTCTCCGGAGTAGCCTCCAGGTATCCCCAGCCGATCACGCCGGGCGGGATACGTGTTAACGCGCTCAATACTTCTTCGTTGGATCTTCTTCTCCCTGCTTTTTCAATCGTCCGGATAGGATCTGCCTCAACGTATTTGTAGGGCATGACCTGTGTAAACCCGTTCAGGATTTGCAGCAGTAAATGAGATCCACTCTTGGGCTTGGAGTTGCCAAAGATTGGTGGCGCTTCACCGAACGAGAGTCGTTTCCAACGCAAAATTGCCTGTGCGTATTTGCCAGGTCCCCGGAGGAAACGACGGAAAGGTTTTATATCCATGAATCATGGACGCTGTGTCACCGAGGCACAAGGACTCCGTGACACAGCGGTTAACTAGTCCTCACCATTTACGCGACGCAGTCTTTTCAGCGAACCCATTTCGGATGGATAGACCTTCTTTACACCATCTCCGAGCGCCGCCTCAGAGACGCGTATATACTTTACCAGACGTTCAAACCCGCCCGGCTCCACCGAGGCTGCCTGGTCACTGCCCCACATGGCGCGGTCGAGGGTGAGGTGGCGCTCCACCATGCAGGCACCCAACGCGACTGCCACCGCCGAAGGGACAAGCCCAACTTCATGACCTGAATAGCCGATCGGGATATTCGGAAATTCGTGGCGTAGCGTCTCTACCATTTTGAGGTTCAATTCCTCGGGCTCGCAGGGATAGGTGCTGGTGCAGTGCATCAATACAAGGTCGTTTTCACCCGCGATCTCCACACCCTGACGGATCTGTTCCATTGTTGACATACCAGACGATAGAATTAGCGGCTTGCCGGTCGCGCGCGCCCTGCGGATCAACCGCAGGTCCGTGAGGGAAGCCGAGGGAATCTTGTAGGCGGGTGTATCGAATTGCTCCATGAAATCCACAGACTGCTGGTCCCACACGGACACCAGCCAGGCAATTCCTTTTTCCCTGCAATGCCGATCGATCTCGCGGTATTGCTCTTCGTTGAATTCAACCCTATAGCGATAGTCCAGATACGAGATGTATCCCCAGGGCGTTTCACGCATTTGGTTCTGCTGTTCCGGCGGGGTGGCAATATCAGGCGTGCGCTTCTGAAACTTGACCGCGTCCACGCCCGCGTGTACAGCCGCATCGATCATCTGTTTGGCAATGCCGAGATCACCGTTATGGTTGATGCCGATCTCGGCGATTATATAGGCAGGATGACCATCCCCTACCATACGATTTCCGATCTTTATTTCACGAGACATTTTTTCTCCAATTCTGGTTTCAATGATGAGTGTAATTATGGCAGTGCGACATCTGTGACTTCGATAAAGTCAAAGGGGAAGCTCCAGGAAGAATAATAATGGCGGTCCGACAGCAGGACGTAATCCGCATCAAAGAATTGATTGAACAGCACCCGAAAGGAATTGACCGGCGAGATGGACGGGTAGAGCCGGACATAATCCTGATCTGGAAAATAATAGGCATTCAAAATACTGAACCGCTCGGCAGGCATGGTGTTTTCCAGTGAACCCCAGTGCAGATGCGCGCCAGGACCATGGTCGCCCTGAATAATGATGATGGGAGGCGTCGTAGACTGCGCCAGGATGGCATCGATTGTTTCAAGGACGAGCTTGTTTACGTACTGGACTTGCCGACGATAGCCGGCGATGTAACTCTTTTGCGAATGTTCTCTCAGATAGTAATTTCCGTCATTCAACGTAAATGGCGTGTCGTGCGCCACGAGATCTCCTTCTTCATTAAAGACGAAGGGAGGATGTGGCGCAATGATGTGAGCATAGACGAAATAGGTGCCATCCAGCGCCGGAACTTCCTTTAACTTTTCAAAAGCAGCGAGAATGTAGCGGCGATGCGTATCGTACGGCATTTCGATCAAGGCTTTGTTCAGGACAGGCACGTGCGATAGAACCCGCGCCATGCTGTGGTCGATCAATATGCTCTCGAAAGCGGTCACGGGGTAGGCAAGACCACTTTGTGTATCATCGTAATAGATCTCCGCACTTGGGATCGTAGCTTTATACTCATTTTGGAAGGAAATCAACTGGTAACCCTTTTGCGCCAGTAAATCTCTAACCCTATTGTTCTCAACCAGCTCAATCAAGTCCCCACGGTTTTCGAGCTCTGTGCCCTCTGTCTTTAAGGTCTGCAGATAATTCATGTTGAGGGAAGAACTCAAGGACAGCATCGTTTGGATTTAGTTACTGGTTGCCTGATCGGCGACGTAAAAGCCTCTGTGGGACAGGTTCTTGAGAAAACTCGAGTTATCGAGCTCATAGAACGCTTTCAGGATATCCTGCCTGCCATACGCATCGAGGACGATGTAATAGATATCCGGACGAAACTCATCGCTCTGAACAACCGCTGCCGGTTCTCTATCTCTGGAGCCTGTAGGAATTCCATTCTCGAACAGATAGTTGCTGGCTTGAACCCCGGCATTAACGAAGAGTAACACCGCGAGCAGGTTGAAATATAGATTGATGGAAGAAATGTCCCGGATCCGTCTTTGCACCAGCCAGATCCAGATCAACATAACGGTAACGACAATTGCCAAAGTAACCAGGTTTGCCCGGGCTGGGCCAAGCCCAAATGCCCTGGACATCCAGACTGCCGCATCTCCAAAAAGAAAGAAAATGAAAATAAAGAGGGACGTGACCAGGCTGGCTCTTCGCCCGTCGCGTAGGAAGAAATATGCCAGTCCCAGAATAAGGCACCCAAAGAAAAAGGAAACAAGCAGGGAACGGATGATTTCAGAAACATGCAGTTCCGCAATATTAATCGAAAACAGCTGAAGGACCGGCTGAATCGAAAGAAGAAACGGGGCAAACCAACCTCGCTCTAAAATACGGATAACCCCCCAATTCCCGTTTTTGTGGACCCCTGTTTCTTCTGCAATATTTGTCATTCAGGACGTTTCCAGCCACTTCAGCAAGCAAAGTTATGCCCGCGTGAGGATCAAATCGATCAGCTCACGCAGCGCGCCATGCCCACCTGTTTTACTCAGCACATGGTCCGCTGCCCGGAGCACGGCAGGATAGGCGTCGGCTACAGCGACAGACCATCCCGCGACCTCAAAGCACGGGAGATCATTCAGATCGTTGCCAATGTAAATCACGTTCTCCACTTTGATATTTTTCTGCTCGAGGACTTCTCGCATCACGCGCCCCTTATCATGAAGCCCAATCCCGTGAATCACCTCAACGCTCATCTTACGGGCGCGTGCCTCCACCACACGGTTCAGCTCCGAGGAAAGGATCATCAGCTCGATGCCAATGGTCCGTAGATACTGGACACCTATGCTGTCACTGCGGTAGGCAGCTACATACTCTATTCCTTCTTCATTTACCCAAACACGGTTATCCGTGATCACGCCGTCGAAGTCAGAGACGATCAGGTCGATCTGTTCGGGCATGGGTCTCTTTTGCTTGCCAGGAGTAACTATTTCCAGCCCGCTGTTTGCGAGTGATTCATACTTTGCCCAATCGGACAGGTTATCGATATCCACTGTGTAGCGCGGATCGATCACCAAGGGATAGATCACATCCCCTGTCAGCGAGTGTTTCTGCTTGATCGTCGAAACACGGATGGCATCAATATGTCCCGTCTGCCAGTAGACAGGTGGAAGGATTTGGCGCGGCGCATTATAGGGCTCGGTGATCCCTTCCACTTCCAGCAAGGATTTCATCGGCTGGCCATCGCCTGCAATACGCCACATCTTATGTGGGTTTTGACCCGCAGGGACCACGCCGCGCACGCAGTCTGCATCCGCCTGTTGCAACAGGATGTTTACGGCACTGTCCACACAGTCCCTCGGTCGGATCGGCGAAGTCGGGCGTAATTGGATCACGATTTCAGGCTGGTAGTCTTCGTTCGCTTCGAGCCACTGCAGGGCATGTTCAAAGACAGGCAGGTCAGTGGTATTATCCTGAGCGAATTCCGCGGGACGCAGGAAAGGAGTCTCTGCGCCATATTCACGCGCGACTGCCGCGATCTCTTCATCATCCGTAGAAACGAGGATACGTGTCACACACGCGGCCTGCTTCGCCGCGGCGATACTCCAGGCAAGCAGAGGATAGCCTGCGAAGCTGCGGATATTCTTGCGCGGGATTCCCTTCGAGCCGCCGCGGGCAGGGATGAGGGCGAGGATTTCAGTCATTTGTTATGTCGGACTCAACGTCTCCAGACGTTGATATTCCAGCCAATGTCTTGAGACGTTGGACTCCTTTACCAGGCCGTCCACCCGCCATCCACGACGAGGTTATTCCCGGTCATGTAGGAGGAGGCATCCGAGGCGAGGAACAATAACGCGCCATTCATCTCATCCTTGTGTGCCATGCGCCCGAGGATGGTCTTGGCAGAATAATTCTTCACAAAGTAATCTTCGTGGTTATTGAACACCCCGCCTGGCGTAAGGGCGTTGACGCGGATTTCCGTCTCCGCGTAATACGCGGCGAGATATTTGGTAAAGCCCATCACGCCTGCCTTGGTTACGGTGTAATAGACCGGTTTGAAGGCCACGCGCTTGCCTTCCTTGATATAAATTCGCTGGTCGGGGCCGTTCAATCCATAGGTTGAGCAGATGTTGATGATGCTGCCTCTTTGCCCCTGGTCGAGCATCGGTTTCACACAGGCCTGCGTCATTAAGAACATGCCCGTGAGATTGACGTTCAGTGCTGAATTCCACAGGTCGAGTGGATAGTCCTCGAACGCGCCAGGGGTAATCCCCTTGTTGACGGCATCCGGATCGAACTTGGGATCTAGGGCGGCACTGTTGACCAGAACGTCGATCCGCCCAAATGCAGACAGCACTTTTTCAACGGCCGCGCTCACAGAGGCGGGTTGGGTGATATCCGTGGGAAGCGCCAGGGACTGGTATCCGCTGCTCGTGAGCGAATCCGCGACGGTTTGCGAAGCAGACCGGTTCAAATCTACCACGGCCACCGCCGCGCCCGCTTCGGCCAGAGTCCGGCAGAACTCCGCGCCCAGCAAACCAACTCCCCCGGTCACAACAGCGACGCGTCCCGTTAGATCAAATTTTTCCTGAATTTTCATATTTCCTTTTGCTTTTATGGCGCCGCCGTGTAAATCTCATCTCCCGCAGATTTGTGGGCGAGATACAGACCCGCGGTCAATGCAGGGACATCCTTCGATACATTTTCGCCGTTATCGAACAGAGCCAGCACCGCTTTCTCGTGATGGATATCCGCCTGCATCACAGCCACCCCTTTTTCAAAATTTGTACGCGCGATTGCCGTGGCAGAGTCAAAGCGATCAGGCAGGACGTAACAACCCCGGCCCGTGTAAAGATAGACCGCACCTGGCTCGTTGGTATAGATCATCACATCTTCAGGCAAGGCGCTCAAATAATCCATTGCCTGCGAGTCGTACCATTGGAAGGAAGCATAGCCCTGTTCGCTCTTCGCCCAGGTGTTGAACGTGATGGATTGCTTGTAAATCGAAAAAGCAAATACCAATATGGCCAGCACAACGACCATATCCTGGCGCCGATTGCGCAACCATATCCCAAAGACAACGACCAGAATCAATAATGAAACCAGCACTGGCGAAAGAATTCGCAGTTTGAACTTGGTCGCGGCATCGAACATCAGCATGGAGGCGACAATGGAAGCAAGATAGGCAAAGATAAACAAACCGGTGGTAAAGGAAAGCACTTCCCGGGCTTCCTTCCCGGTTCTCTCATGTTGCGGCTTCGACAAATATCGCCAGGCAGTCACCACGACCCAGACGAAGATTCCGCCCAGGACGAGAGCGATCATTCCTTCAACGACTGCGGTCTGTCTGAAGATCACTCGCCGCAGTGGTTCCAGCGGAATGAATAACTCCGCAAACACACGCACTCCGGGCTCTATATTTTCCGAGGTCAGGGGATGCCAGGCAAACGCACGGTTCGTGGCATTTCCTGCAACAAGCCGGTTGCGGATCGACCAGCCAAGCGCCCAGGGAATAAAGCTTGCAAGGAAAATCCCTATGCTGGTCAGTCGCTTTCGCCAGGTAGTATGCAAAATGAGGAGAGCAACCACAAATGTTGCGACCAGCGCAAGACCTGCATAACGCGTCAGAAATGCCATTCCTACAAAGGTCCCGCAAGCGATCATCCACAGCCAGTGGTGATGGCGTTCGAAGTACAGGTCGAACATCCAGAATGCCAGCAGGGAAAGAAAAATGAAGAGCGGCTCGCTCATCGCCACGGCATGGACGGAAAACATCTCCCCGCTTGCGACAAACAAGCCCGCAAGGACAATGCCCGCCATGAGCGAGGGAGTCATCCGCCAGCCGAGAATGGCGAGCAGCGCGGCATTGAGGCCGAACAGCAGGGCATTGACCCAGCGCGTCGCGCGCAGGGGATCCGCGCCGAAGAGGCCGAAAAACGCAAGGACCGATGAAAAGGCTGGTGGAAAATGGGTCACCGGCTGGTTGGATGCCAGCCAGGCCTCGCGGTAGCCATCCCCCGCGGCCATGCTGCGAGCACCCGCGATATAGGCAATGGAATCGTCAGAGAGACCCAGCCCGTTGGGGGTTGCTCTGAGAATGAGCACCACCCCGATTACGGCGATCAGACAAACTGCGATGAACGAAGCGAGACGCGGTGGAATGCGGAACATGAAATTGACCTCGACCCCTCATCTAGGCGAGGGGTCGAGAGAAATATAACACTTAATGGTTGTTCAGGTAGCCCTGGTCTTCGAGATATTTGACAATGATGCGGGCATTTTCCTCAGGGGTTGCGCCGTAGCCTTTGAGCGTGATCTCCGGATCAATCGGCGGCTCGTAGGGATCGTCCACACCGGTGAATCCCATCGGCTTGCCGGACTCCATTGCCTGGCGGGCCTTGGCATACAGACCCTTCACATCGCGCTGTTCGCAGACTTCGACCGGCGTATCCATGTAAACGGTAATGAAATTATCACCAACCATCTTGCGGGCTTCATTGCGTGTGGCGCGGTACGGACTGATCGCAGCACAGATCACTGCCCCGCCTACGCGGACAATTTCACCAGCGACGAAACCGATGCGCAGGATGTTCGTATCGCGATCTTCCTTGCTAAAGCCCAACCCCTTGGAAAGATGTGTGCGGACAACATCGCCATCGAGAATGTTGATCTCACGCCCGCGCTCGAGCAGGAGAGACGTGAGCACCTGCGTGGTCGCGCTCTTGCCAGAGCCGCTCAAGCCAGTGAACCAGATGCAGAAGCCCTGTTTGTGACGCGGCGGATACATCTCGCGCAGGATCTCAGCGGTCTCGGGGCGGGTGAACCACTCGGGGAGAAGCTGGCCTTTGGCAAGATAATCGTCGCGCACCTGGGTGCCGGAGATATTGAGCGTTCGCGCGCCGGCAGGAATATCCTTGCCTTCTACATACCTCTCTTCGTCTGGGAGGTAGACCAATTCCTCAAATGGGATCATCTTGACACCCAGCTCGGCCTCGTGCTGCTTCATGTTTTCCTGCGCGTCATAAGGACCATAGAAGGGCTTGCCGGTCGAATCTTTTCCGGGTCCCGCGTGGTCGCGCCCGACGATAAAGTGATTCGCCCCATGGTTGCGGCGGATAATGGCATGCAGCAGCACTTCTTTGGGTCCCGCCATGCGCATGGCAAGGGGGAGCAGGCTGAGGATCGTGCTGTTCTTATCGTAGTAATTCTCCACTAATGCTTTATAAATGCGAACGCGCGTATAGTGGTCCACATCGCCGGGCTTGGTCATGCCTACGACCGGATGGATGATTAGCGAGCCCTTTACCTGTGCGGCCGCGCGTTTAGTCAGCTCCTCATGAATGCGGTGCAGTGGATTGCGCGTCTGGAAGGCAACCACGTTTTCATTGCCCATCGCTTCGAGCATTTCACGAACCTGTGTAGGAGTGCGGCGCAGTTCGACAAAATCATAATACCTGGGCAGGTTGACAACCTTGATCGGGCCCGAAATGCAGACCTTGCTCCAGCGCTGCATCTCCGAGACCATCGGGTGGCGCGGATCGGTGGAGCCGTAGGCGAGGGCGGCTTCCGTGTCCGCATCCCAGTGATAGACCTCGTCGAGGGTCATGATAGCGATCACATCGTTGTTTGTATTCCGCAGGACAATGTCTTCGCCCACCGTGGGCAGCTCCTTGGGGTCTGCCGTCAGCGTGATGGGGAGCGGCCAGAGAGTTCCATCTGCTAGGCGCATTTCGTGCAGCACGCGCTCATAATCTGCCTTGCCCATAAAAGTTGTTAAGGGTGAAAAACCACCGGTGGCAAGCAATTCCAGGTCACAAAGATTGCGCATGGTGATCTTGATCGAGGATAACTTGGAAGCGCGGTTAAGTAATTCTTCCCGCTCCTTTTCCTCTACCACAAGGTTCACCAGTTTTCCCCCATACGGGGCAATAAGATCTGCTTTCGTCATTGTTTCTCCTTACGATGCAAAGATAAGTCTTTGAAATTTTTAGGCACGAGGCGCAATTATATCCTAAAATTCAGTGAATGAATTTTGAAATTAAGAATATTTGGGGCGTGTTCGGTCCTGCTTATTTTGTAGTGATCGGTATGTCATTGCGAAGGAACAGCCGAAAAAACTCCACGGACAGAATGAGGGTGTAATTTTCCTGAAGATACGCTTCCAGGGATGGGATTTCAAAGCGCGCCATCAGTACCTGTTCCGGCTGGTAATTTCGCATTGCCGTGAGGATATCCTCTTCTGTGAGGCTGCCGGTTGCCAGACGCTTGCTCGAGAAGGTAGCCACATTTGGAGGCACAGGCCGCCCCACACGAAACGCATACATTGGCATATCGGTCATGATCCAGTTTGTCTGATTGACATATTCGCCCATGACGCGCAGGACTTTCAGCTTCCCGGAAGTGGCGCGCAGAGAAAAGTCCGTGAGACGCGGGCTGTTCATCAGGTCTCGATCAAGGGCGGGCCAGTAGTTGATGGAGAGCAATATAAAACCGATCACGGCGCCCGCTCCCAGAACGGTTTGCACTCGAATCAGGTCGGACGAATTACTGACACGCGTCAGCAACCCCATTCCTTCCCCAACCGCCGCTGCAGCCAGCATGGCAGCCGGGATCGTGATCAATAACTGGTGGTGATAAAACACAGGTGAGTAAAAGCTGAACAGCACATACGCCAGGGCCGCCCAGGAGATTGGATACAAAGTGAGCCAATTCCGCCTGTAAAGGGAGAATACCGCGCCGAAAATCCCCAGAAGCAGCAGTGGAACCGCCGCCCGCAGGTGGGCATTCATGGTGTATCCGGAACCCGCAAGCTCCTCTGTCACGGGCGCCGCCATGTGCGGAGAGGTAATCGCCGCGATATTTTGAGGACCCACAAGCGCAAACCCCAGCACGAGGGCAAGACCCGCGAAACTAAGACTCCAGATCAACGCCGGTCGGAAGCTCTTCCATGAGATGCCTTCTCCCCTACCGTCCAAATACATGGCAGCGGTGATGCCGATCAAAAAGATAGGCGCCACAAAACCAGTAAACAGCTTGATGAGCACCGATAACGCCAGCGCAAACCCGGAAAGGACCAGCCAGAGACTGTTCCGCTTCTGATGCCAAAAAATCAGAAAAACCATCGAGACAGCCGCGAGAGCCAGGGACGGAAGTCCGATCATCACAGATGTGCTGAGCCGCAAAAACTGCGGCACCAGGATCACCAGCGGCAATAACAGGATGGCAGCCAGGTTGCCCGACGTCAGCTGCAGGAATTGAGAGCACGCCCAGACCAGGAGCGTAGAAAACAATAAGACGAATACCCGCGCAGGATTCACTTCAAACCCCGTCACACGAAACAGGATCGCCAGGAGATGATTGAACAAGGGCGGCTGGTCGCTGGAGACTTCCCGGTACAAAGAATATCCCTTCGCAACCAGCATGGAGCGCATCAGGTTCAGGCCTTCATCGGAATCGAACTGGAGTTTTTCCCGAAAGGGATAATAAGAAAATGTAAAGGCAAAGAAAAGCAGTGCAACTATGATGGGTAAAAGCAGATTTCCCGATGATTTCCACACGGGTTGATTCGTCGATTGTGTTTTCATGACGCAGTTCGGGAGGTCATTATATCATCCCGAAAACTCCGGATTAGCCACACACTCCCCTGCACCGCCCTCTGAAACCAAGACAGGTGTGCCTGAGCACCGGTATCTTAGAGGGCCCCTATAGCTACCTTATACACACCTGCGCTTGCAGGCTTCCTCACAGGCACGCGGGTTCTGGATATTTTGCGATGCGTTGATGTTACAATTTTGGCGGAGCCTTGAGCCACGGATGACGCAAACAACACAAAAACTGTTCAAAAACGAGAGCTTCATCGCTGCTCTCCTGATCCTGCTGACAACTGTCATTACCTACGGGGTGAGCATTCCCAATCTCGGCTATTATCACGATGACTGGTTTGTACTCTGGTCCGGGCAGGCACGCGGGGCAGAGAGCCTCATGCCGCTCTTTGCGACGGACCGTCCTTTCATGGGAGTGATCTATTCCGTCATCTATCGCTTCCTGGGGGATTCGATTCTCGGCTGGCATATTTATGCACTCTTGTGGCGCTTCATCGGCGGACTGGCATTTTTCTGGATCCTACGCCTGCTCTGGCCCGAGCAGAAATACCTGACGACCGTCATGACGGTGCTCTTCATTGTTTACCCGGGATTTCTATCCCAGCCCAATGCAAACACCAAACAAAATCATCTATTCGGATTCGGCAGCGCGCTTTTATCGATTGCCTTGATGCTTCAGGCGATGAAAACAGACCAGCGTGGCTGGAAGATCGTCTGCCTCCTCCTATCCCTGATCCTGACCGCGAACTATCTATTCATCTACGAGTACATGATCGGCTTCGAAGGAACGCGCCTGCTCCTGTTGGGATACGTTTTGTATCAGGATGGGATTCGAGAGTTCCGCACGTTGGCGAAAGAGATCCTCAAGAAAATCTGGCCCTACTGGCTTGTCACTGCCGCTTTTTTATACTGGCGCGTGGTTCTCTTTGAGGGAGAGAGAAATGCCACTGATGTATCCGGACTGGCGGGGAGTTATCTCAGCAATTTTCGTTTCATGTCCATCCGCCTGCTCCTCGAAACGGCAAAGGACTTTCTGGACACATCGGTCTTTGCCTGGTTCGTGGAGCCGTATCACCTCTTTTCGCTGGCGACGTACTCCAACCTGGTCTATGCGTGGATGGTCGCCGGAATCGTGGTCGCGTTAGTCTGGCTCTACACATTCGTTTCCAAAAATCAATGGGGATCCGAGGTTGATGAACAGAAGACGCCGCGGCTCATGAGGGATTTTCTCTGGATTGGCGCGATTGTTATTTTGTTCGCGATCGCGCCCGTGATTTTTTCCGACCGCCAGGTGGACCTGTACGATCCTTACAAGAGTTACGGACTCCATCCGATCAGCGGCGTGATCCTGTTCATTACAGGCATCGTGCTCATGCTCCAACCAAGGTTTCGCACTGGGGTACTGGTCGCTTTGGTTGGCATCTCGGTCTCGACGCAGGTGTTAAGCGCCGACTACTGGGAACAGTATTGGGACATCCAGCGCGAGATGGCATGGCAGCTCACCTGGCGCGCGCCAGACATCCAGGATGACACGTTAGTCATGGCGTCGATCGCGGGCGGCTTTAACCCCCAGCAGGATTATGAGGTCTGGGGACCGATCAACCTGATCTATAATCCCGGCTCCGCCAAGGCCCCAGCCATCCAGGCGGAAGTGCTGAATTCGGATACCGCGTATAGCATCTTGAAAAAAGACGTCAAGAATAATCATGTGCGCGACATTCGGCTTCACCGGGATTTCAATAACGTACTGCTGATCAGCTATCCATCCTCCGCCTCCTGCTTCCATGTGATCGATGGGACGTTGCCTGTCTACTCGGGGCGCGAATCGCTACTGGTCCAGCAGATCGGAGCCTATTCCCGCGTCGACCGCATCATTCCATTCGGCGTCGCCCCCGACCCACCTGCCTCCATATTCGGCGCGGAACCTGCTCATGATTGGTGCTACTACTATCAAAAGGCCTCACTCGCCCGGCAGGCAGGTGACTGGGAGGAGGTCGGCAGGCTGTATGATGAGGTGCGCGAATTGAACCTCGAAACGGATGACAAGTCGGAGGTCATCCCGTTTTTCGAGGGGCTCGTGAATCTGGGCAGATATGAGGAAGCCAGGGCTCTTTACCGGGAAGAGATCAAAGGGCAGGCGGAAGTGCGCTTCCCGTTGTGCAATACGCTGGCCACTCATCCGGGCTACCCCCCGGAATTTGGTTATGACTACAAAACGATCAATGAGATCCTATGCAACTCTTAATGCATGCTCACCCTTTGGCCCGACTTCTGAGATTTGTACGCCGCCAGCGCCAGACGTAAAGCCATGACCCCGGCTTCGAGACCACAGACCGGTTCCGACTCCCCGCGAACGACCTCGATAAAATGACGCGTTTGCGCCACAAAGAGCTGATTCCGCTCGAAGCCCTCAGGCGGGGAGAATGATTCGATAACGGGAGCCGGCGGCTGGTCCGAGAAGGAACCAAAAGGGGCGGGCATTTTGTAGAGGTTCAGGATTCCGTCCGCGTTGTCCCAACGCAATGTCCCATTTGCTCCAACGATTTCCAAACGATGGACCGGCGGTCGCTGAAAATAATTGACATGGACTCCCCCCGCCGCCCCATTCGCAAATTTCAGCCCGATCTCGGCCACATCCTCCACATCCACTTCGAGGGGAGAAATATGTCCGTTGAACGACCACAGTGATTCGACATCGCCAAGCAGATACCGCAAGTAATCCAGTGGATGCGTCAGCGTGACAATCACACCGCCGCCGAGATCCGCGCGCGCTGCGTAGCTCTGGCGGTAATCCTCCCACGGGTGCCACTGCGGCAGGTACTCCCCCCAGTGTGCATGGACAGTTAATAGCTTGCCCAGTGTACCCGACTGAATCAGCTCGCGCGCTTTGTTGAGCGTCGGATGATAGCGAAACTGAAATCCAACAAGAATTTTGCTGCCGCTTTCTTCCGACGTTTTTTTCAGAACATCGAGTCGTTCGAGGGAATGAGAGATCGGCTTTTCCAACAAAATATGACATCCCGCCTCGGCCGCGGGAATGGCAACATCCAAATGCATCGAAGTCGGGTTTGCTACCACCACAGCATCCGGCTTATGTTTCTTGAGCGCTTCTCCTAAATTGGTCTCAACAGGATATCCTGCGAGCTCATCATCTGGCAACGTCGCTTTGCGCGTACGAAGCAAGACAATATCTTTTTCCCCAAGTGCATTCAGATTACGAAAATGTCTTCGGCCGATGGAGCCAAGACCTGCGATGAGAAATCTCATTGAAGTTCCTTGTGATAGGCAATGTAGCGGTTGACCATCTCAAATCCGAGCGAGCGATAGATATTCAGCGTATTCTCGTTATCACCCCAAAACTCAAGCGTGATCGGGCGTATTCCTTTTTTGCGCAAATGTTGAATGCCTGCTAGAACCATGGGACGCTGATAGTCTTGTTCACGATATTCCTGAACGATTCCCGGACCATCGAGCAGGTCGCTCAATTCTCCATTGGCTTCCCGCTTGCCCTGAGACTTCAGCGAACAGATCCCAAAGATCGAATCCCGCTCGTCGAAAAGCAGCAGAATGTCATTGGCGTCGTAATACTGGAGAAAGCGAGGAGACTTCTGCTCCTCCTCGGAGCGATTGTCACTGTGCTGATGTCCCCACATCCCGAGATAGCAATCATCCAAAGCTCTTAAAAGGATGAGTGGATCATTGACTTCTGAGTATTTCTTAAGACTAAAACCTTCCGGAAATTCCGCGGGCGGAGTTTCGGCTTCCGCCCCGAGCTTCAATGATCCCGAAGAACCAACCTCCTCAAACTCATGATGCTTCAAAAACAGATCCGATGCCTGGTTGTGCTGATTGGCATACACAAGAATATTTTTCGCACCCACTTCACGAGCGCGGTTAAGAGTCAAGGCAAGCAGTTGAGTCCCCAAGCCTTTTCGGCGATGATCTGGATGGACAACCACATAGATCGTACAATTCTGCGACGGCTGCTCGAGGGCAAGTCCGTAGCCAACCAGCATCCCATCGGACTCCGCCACCCACACATCTTGAGCGGGGCGATAATTTGGCCACGCCAGGGAGGCGCGCAGATACTCTTCCGATGTGTCTTCTCCATCACGGTCCATCGACTCGATCTCAGCTAACAGGCGCGAGAGAGCAGCTAATTCTTGCTCGGGTACATAGTGGCGAATTGTAAATGTATCTTCCATGTTTACCTACCCGTTGGAGTCCTTTTCATAATTCCATTTGATCAACATGTCGCCTGCAACTTCTTTGAAAAGAGACTTATCGCGCGCTGTGAAGAGACGCTGCCAGTTGCCCGCCTGACCTTTTTGCAGGAACGATGCAATGTCCTCATTACGCTTCGCCTGCCATTCCTCGTCTGGGTTGGATGACATTTCATCAACAATCGCCTTTTCCGATGCTGGATCTGCTTGAACGCCCAGGAAGCTCCAAAGTCTCTGCATTTCCTGAAAAGGCTGAGCAAGCAAATCCTCATATCGCAGGCTGTAATAATTTGCACCGAATAACCGGCGTCCCTCATCGTCTGTTTCCTGCAAGTTCTTCACCCACCCACCTGACACGCGTCGAATTACGTTTTCCGTGAAGATGGACCGTGTGCCATTCGTGAAGGGAGTCTGGTCTTTGCGCAATTCCTGGATGAGACTCTTATCGTCCACTTTCAGGAATTTTGACTCCTCCACGAGATTCCGAAATCGTTCGGAGATCAACACATCCCGTCCATCACGGACGATGTACACGAGTTGCGCGTCCGGATAGACCGAGTGCAGGTCGCGCACCGCTTGTCCATGGATCGTGGAGGAGGGGCTCTTATCCCCTACAATTCGTTTCCCTGCCCTAGCTGCGTCGCGCTCCATGATGAAATCCGCCGCGGCGCGCAGGACGAGCGGCGAGAGATCACGTCCCTGGTTCCAGCGGTTGGACTTGCGTGTCAGCCATTCTTCGGCTTCCGGCGTATCCACCAGAGACTGGAGCAGCGGCTGGCGCGTGAAGAAATGCGCCTGATAATTGCAATGCACCTCCAGGTGCAACCGGACGAGCCGCATGAGGAGGGTTGTCCCCGAGCGAGCGTGACCGAAGATAAAGAACTTCTCGCGCGGGAAGAACTGCCTCACCTCTGCCACATCCTCCTCGGTGATGGCCGGAATGGGACCGCGTTTTTTCTTCTTGGAGTCGCCTTTGAGGAGGATACGGGCAGCGGATTTGAAACGAGAAAACATGATTGTGATGTCTCCGAATTATCTCTTCCAATTCAGCATGACCAACCCAGCCAGACAAACAAGAATCCCTAAAATATTGATCCACGAGATCTTATCTTTGAAAATGATGATCGCCACAGGGACGAGGATTAACGATGCGACCACATTCACAAGTACCGCAGCGATTCCCAGGTTCCATCCTGCGCGATAGGTGAGCAGGAAGCCAAATTCGATGCCGACGACGGCGATGGCCAGCCCAATGCTTGCCCAGTTGAGCTGTTTGAGTTCGGCCATGATACCGTTTGTCGCAGGGAAGAAAAAGAAACCGAGCATTGTAACTACAAAGGCAACAGCGTAGGTCACTAACAGTGAAACCGTAAAGTTGACGTTCGACGGCGTGCTCTTGGCTGTAAAGTGATACAGTGCGCTGGAGGCAATGGCGAGGGAGATAGAGAAATAGAAGAGAGACATAGCCTTTTTCATAAAAAAACTATAAACCTGTCCTTGCGAGGAGGGCGCAGCCGGGCATGGCAATCTCATGTTTCAATCTACCACTCATTCGCAGGTTAGACTAGATTGCTACGCTCTCCGCTTCGCAGGTCGCTCGTAATGACACTAGGGATTTAATATTCTCAAAATATATTCCGCTGTCCTCTTACCCGAGGTTCCATCGGTAAAGGTGATTTCATCTTCGATGAATTTCCTGCGCTCCTCTGCGTCGAGAGAGGGATTCTTGAGATAGAGGTTGATCACCTCGCAGAGCTCTTTCTCACTCCTGGCAACTCGTCCTGCCCTGGCATCGCGGAAACGCTTGTGTGTAGGCCAATTGCCAATTTTCTTCAGCGAGAGCGAAAACTTCTTCGGCTTGTTCCACCCACCCGGGACATCAAGCACCGCCGCGACGATCGGCGTATCGTGGACGGCGGTCTCGACCACCATCGTGGAATACACGGTCACCAGCAAATCCGAATGCGCCATCATGGACGATTTTTCGTCCATGTCTTCGCCGCCATAGTAGCCAAGCGATCCGCCCAGGGCAACCGGTTTGACGACATGGACGTTCGGATACTGCTTCTCGAGCGCAAAGATCTGTTCGCGTTCTTCGGCAAAGATTCTCGGCTTATCCTGAAAATGACTCGGGTGCAGGCGGACCAACAATTGCGACGGTTCAGCCAGCGAATGGGAGGACACCAATTTCGCCA
>Ga0114129_10001439_pt1 | contig 32122 bp, 26 predicted proteins | sample RhiMetdeltSRZDD1_FD_80071 | JGI IMG/M metagenome (GOLD analysis project Ga0114129, IMG submission 80071) | Populus rhizosphere microbial communities from Tennessee, USA - Rhizosphere MetaG P. deltoides SRZDD1 (version 2) (version 2) | ecosystem: Host-associated > Plants > Roots > Rhizosphere >...
GCACGGGATGCCGGCAACCGTGACCTCGCCGTGCGCCGCGTGCGGTAAGGCGTCGGTGCCGAGGGCGTCGTCCGACAGGGGTTCGAGCAGGTCGCGCGCGCGCGGGCCCGCCACCAGGATCGCGCCGAGCTCCGAGGTCCGGTCGAGCAGGTGCACGTGCAGCCCGAGGCGGTGCGTCCATTCGCGCAGGCGGGCGTCCATGCGTTCGGCACCGCCGGTCGTGGACGTGAGCAGGTACGAGCCGTCCCCGAACCCGCACAGCACACCGTCGTCCGCGACGTACCCCGCCTCGTCGAGCGCGAGAACGTACCGGGACCGGCCGGGCGCGAGGTCGGCCACCCTGGTAGGGAAGACGCGATCGACGAGCGCCGGGGCGTCCCGCCCCGCGATCAGGAACGTCCCAAGCGTCCCGACGTCCATCAGCCCCGCGCGTTCGCGGACCGCCGCGTACTCGTCCTTCGGGTCCCCGTAGGCGAACGGCCGCTTCCAGCCGCCGGACCAGCCGAGCTCGGCGCCGGCGGCAAGGTGGGTCTCGTGCAAGGACGTGCGTTTCTCGATCACCTCGTGTACCGACGCGGCGAGCGTCTCGAGCGCCACCGGCCGGCTGGGCGGCCTGGCCGTCGTGCGACCCGGCGCCCCACGATCGGCCTGGTCCGACCGGGCCGCGGCGAACGCGGCCAATGCGCGGCCGCACATCGCGCCCCGGCACGGCCCCATCGTCGCGGTGGTGTAGCGCTTGAGGATCTCGGCCGAGCGGAAGCCCTCGGCCCATGCCTGCTCCGCGTCGTGGGCCGACACGTCCTCGCACAGGCAGACGTAGCCGCCGGCCACCCGCGGGACGTCGCCGGCCAAGGCAGCGTCGCCCACGAGCTCGATCGGCTCGCCCGGCGCCATCCGTACGAGCTCGTCGCGCGGCGCGAGCCCGGTCGACAGGACGAGGGCGTCGCAGGGAAGGCGTCGTTCCTGCCCGCGTTCGCGCACGACCACCGAACGGACGCGCCCCGGGCCGCGGGCCGACACCAGCTCGCCGTCGACGATCGCCTCGGCGCTCGGCGGCACCCCGTCGACGAACGCCGCCGGCACGACGGCGGCCGTCACGTTCGCCCCCGCCGCGACCAGTGTCCCCAGGTGCTCGAGCCCCTCGTCGGTGGAGGCCACGACCACCAGCCGGGCGCCGATCGACACTCCGTGTCGCGCGGCCATGCGCGACGCCGCCCGGCCCAACCAGACCCCGGGCAGATCGTTGCCGGGGAACGCCTCGTGCATCTCGGTCGCCCCCGTCGCCAGCACGATGCGGCGCGGATGGACCTGCACCAGCTCGCCGGCCGACGCGACCGCTACCGTCGGCCCGTCGTACACACCGAGCGCGGCGTGCCCGTCGAGCACCTCGATCGCCGGCTCGGCGCGCACCTCGGCCTCGTGCGCGTGGAGCGCGTCCAGCGCCGGGCCCGGCGCGACCTGCGAGCCGATCGGGAACGCGTCGCACAGCAGGACACGCTCGCTCGCCCGCGCGGACTCGAGCGCGGCCGACAGACCCGCCGCGCCCGCCCCGACGACGAGCGCATCCACATGGGCGTGCCTGACGATCGTTCGCGAGGGTTCGCGTCCTTCGGGCAGCCTGCCCGAGCCCGTCGCGCGCCGGATGAGGCGTTCGGCGGCCGGCCAGGCGAACCGCGGGCGAACGAACGTCTTCATGTAGAAGCCCACCGGCATCAGCGGATGCATGAGGTCGGTGACGTGCAGCAGGTCGTGTTCGGCCGAGGGCCATCCGCGGCCGCGTTCGACGCGCATGCCGGCCTCGGCGGGCGTGACGCAGGACCGGACGCCCGGGAGGTCGTCGACCGTCACCGTGCAGTTGGGACACTCCCCGGTGCCGCAGTACAGACCCCGGCGGCGGCGGGACTTCAGCGATCTGGAGAACGTGCGCACGCCGGCCCGGAACAACGCGGATGCCACCGTGTCGCCGTCCTCGACCGGGATCCCGCGACCTTCGAACCGCAGGGTGCCTCGTGTCATCCGATCCGGTTCGTCGTGGCGTCTCGGGTGAGCTCGAACCAGGTCCGGCAACCCATCGTGTGGAACCAGCGTTCGCGAGCGGATCCCGGGTCGTTGTCGGGCAGGAAGACGCGCGCGAAGTCGGCCTCGGTGTCGTCCGCGGCGTGCGGCCGCGCCTGCCCGCCGAACGTGAACTCGGTGTGCGGTCGCTCGCCGCAGGTCGGGCAGGGGATCCGAACGGTCACACGCGCCGCCGTTTCCGGTCCCGCAGGACCGCCCGGGACGCGACGTAGCCGGGCGCGCCGGTCACACCGCCACCCGGATGGGTGCCGGCGCCGCACAGGTACAGGCCACCGATCGGGGTTCGGTAGCGCGACCACTCCGGGAGCGGGCGCATGAAGAACAGCTGGTCCACGTTGAGGTCGCCGTGGAAGATGTTGCCCTCGGTCAGCCCGTACGTCCGCTCGAGGTCGAGCGGCGTCAGGACCTGCATCGCCCGGATCGACCCGGCGACGTTGTCCGAGTATCGCGCGATCGTCTCGACGACCTTGCGTCCCAGCTCGTCCCGGCGCTCGTCCCACGTGCCCGAACGCAACGCGTACGGCACGTACTGCACGAACGCGGTCATCACGTGGGTCCCCGGCGGCGCGAGCGTCTCGTCCACGTTCGACGCCGTGACGCAGTCGACCCAGAGCTCGTCGGGGATCTCGCCCCACCGGTGCTGGTCGTACATCCGCTGGGCCCCCTCGAGCGTGGGCACGAGCGTGGCGAGCGAGCGTCGGTTCGGATCGGCGTCCTCGGGCATGCCGTTCCAGCGTGGCTCCTCCTCCAGCGCCATGTTCACCTTCGCGCACGGCCCGGCCATCGTGATGGCCTCGACGTCGGTCCGGAAACCCTCGGGCAGCTCGGCCTTGTCGACCAGGCCGAGGAACGTGCGCTTGGGGTCGGCATTCGAGACGACGACCCGGGCCGCGATCTCGGTCCCGTCCTCCATAGTGACGCCGGCGGCCCGGCCTTCGCGGACGTCGACCCGCGCGACCGGCGCCGACGTGCGGATCTCGGCGCCGGCCTCCCGCACCGCGGCCTCCATCGCCCCCGTGATCGAACCCATCCCGCCGATCACGTGCCCGTTGAAGCCCTGGATGTGGTGCTCGCCGCCCGACAGCATGTGGAACAGCAGGCCGATCGCCGTCCCCGGCCGGTACGGCGGCGCGTGCATGCCGTAGACATTGTTCGCCAGGTAGAGGCGCCGGACCGCGTCGGACTCGAACGAGCGATCGACGAAGTCGCCGAGGGACCCCGTGGCGAACCGGATCAGGTCCGAGAGCTGGTCGCCGTTCAGGTGGCGGAAGCGCCGGAACAGGCGGCGGCCCTCGCGCACCCGCCCCCACCCGCGCGCATAGAGGTCCGGGGGCTCCTCCAGGAAGAACGGCTGCAAGTAGCGGGCGAGCTCGTGCAGGCGCTCGGTCACACGCCCGAACGCCTGGGCGTCGTGCGCCGAGATCCGCCGGATCTCCTCGGCCGTGCGCTCGTGCGTCGACCACCACGGCAACACCCGTGCGTCCTCGAACACCACCTGCAGCCCCGGCTCGCACGGCACCATCCGCAGCCCGTGCCGGGCAAGGCCGAGGTCCCGGACGATCTCGGGCCGCAGCATGCTCGCGATGTACGAGGCGGTGGACGCTCGAACGCCGGGTGCGATCTCCTCGGTGACGCAGGCGCCGCCGACGACCTCACGGCGTTCGAGCACCAACGTCCGGAGGCCGGCGCGCGCGAGGTAAAAGGCCGCGGTCAGTCCGTTGTGGCCGCCGCCGACCACGACGACGTCGTGGCGTTCGGTCACGCGCACCTGCCGCGGGAGGTCCGGGCCATCGCGCGCAGTCTCCCACGGGCGAGCGGCGCGACGCGCCGCCTACGGATGACCTCGGGTCGCGAGGGAGGAGCCGGGCTGACGAGACCGGTCGCCTCAGCCGGCAGGAACCTTGTCGCTTCGCTTCGCGGCGGCCGCGAGGTGACATGCGGCGAAGTGGCCGGGCTGCAGCTCGATCAGGCCGGGGTCCTCGCCCAGGCACTTGGGCTCGACGCCCGCCGACGCCGCAGCGCCCGAGGCGACCTCGGGGCAGCGGGGGTGGAACCGGCACCCCTCCGGGATGCGGGTGGGGTCGGGCGGCTCGCCGGACAGGTACGGACGACCGAGTCCGCCGGCTTCGGGCACGACCTCGAGCAGCGCCTTGGTGTACGGGTGGAGTGGCTTCGTCAGGACATCTTCGGCCGGCCCGATCTCGACGATGCGCCCCAGGTACATGACCGCCACCCGGTCGGCGATCGTCCATGCGAGGCCCAGGTCGTGGGTGACCACCAGCATCGCGATCCCGAAGTCGTCCCGAAGGCCGAGCAGCAGCTTGAGGATCTCGCCGCGCACCGACGCGTCCAGGCTCGAGACCGGCTCGTCGGCCACGATGATCTCGGGCTCGAGCACCAGGGCGCCCGCGATCACGACGCGCTGGCGCTGCCCTCCCGAGAGCTCGTGCGGGTAGACCAGGTAGAAGCGCTCGGGCGGCCGCAGCCCCGAACGCGCGAGCGCGCGCGCCACCAGCTGCTCCTCGCTCATGCCGTCCTGCGACGTGACCCCGTGGATCCTGAGCCCTTCGGCGACGGACTCGTAGATCGTCTGCCGGGGGTTCAGAGCGGCCGTCGGGTCCTGGAACACGATCTGCACCCGACGGCGATACTCGCGCAGGATCTTGGTGCTCGTGCCGAGCGGCTCGCCCATGAAGCGGATCTCGCCCTGCTTCGGGGCCTCCAGGCCCATGATCGTGCGGGCGAGCGTCGTCTTGCCGCAGCCCGACTCGCCGGCGAGCGCCAGCACCTCGCCACGGCCGAGCGTCAGGTCGACGCCGTCAACGGCGCGGGAGACGGAGGCCTTCTTGCCCGCAACACCGGCCCCGAGCCCGACGCGGCCGGCGAACGAGACGTGGAGCCCTCGGACCTCCAGGACCGGGTCGTCGGTCGGTGCCGCGGGTTCGGGGCGGGCGGCTTCGCTCATGTCGCGACCTGCGCTCGTTGCGGGACGAGCAGGCAGGCGGCCCTGCGTCCTTCGCCCGCCTCGTACAGGTCGGGGATCGTCGTGGGGCACTCGTCGAACGCAACCGGGCATCGCGGATGGAACGAGCATCCCGAGGGGATCGAGTCCGGCTGCGGCGGGTCGCCACCGAGGCCCGAGGGCGACTTTCGGAACCGCGGGTCGCCGATCGCGGGGAAGGCAGCGGCCAGGGCCTCCGTGTACGGGTGTGCCGGCTTCTCGAACACCGGACCCGACCGACCCTCCTCCACGATCTTGCCCGCGTACATGATCGCGAGCCGGTCGCAGACCTCGACCAGCACCGACAGGTCGTGGGTGATGAACAGCATCGCCAGGCCCATCTCGTGCTGGAGCTCGTGCAGCAGGCCGAGGACCTGGGCCTGCACCATCACGTCGAGCGCCGTGGTGGGCTCGTCCGCGATGATCACGCTCGGGCTGCACGTAAGCGCCATCGCGATCATCACGCGCTGCTTCTGACCCCCAGAGAGCTCGTGGGGGTAGTCGCGCAAGCGGCGCGGCGGCAGGCCGACCTTCTCGAGCAGGTCTCCCGCCCGCAGGATCGCCTCCTTCTCGGCGGACAGTTTGTGGATCACGATCGCCTCGGCCAGCTGGTCCCCGATCCGCTGCACCGGGTTGAGCGCGTGCATCGCGCCCTGGAACACGACGGAGGCGCCGGTCCACCGGACCGCACGCAGGCGACCGCCCTTCATGGCCAGCACGTCCTCGCCGTTCAGCAGCACCTCGCCGGACGTGATGGCCCCGGCGGGCAGGAGTCGCAGGATCGCGTTCACGATCGTGGACTTCCCGCAGCCGGACTCGCCGGCCAGGCCGAGGACCTCCCCCTTGTCGATGTCGAACGACACGCCCCGCACCGCCGGCACGGGACCCGCCTGCGTGGCATAGGTCACCTCGAGGTCGCGGACCGACAGGATGCTCATCGCTGGCGCAGCTTGGGGTTGAGGATCTCGTCCAGCGCGAACCCGCACAGCGTGAACGCGAGGACGACGAAGACGATGGCCAGGCCCGGCGGCACGATCCACCACCATTGCCCGGCGTAGGCCGCGCCGGAACTGAACGCGTTCTGCAGGGTCGTCCCCCACGAGGTGGAGAGCGGGTCGCCGAGCCCGAGGAACGCGAGCGTGCTCTCGGACAGGATCGCGATCGCGACCGTCAGGATCGTGTTGGCGAAGATCAGGGGACCGACGTTGGGCAGGATGTGTCGCGTATTGAGGTGCCAGCCGCTCGCTCCGAGCGCCCGCGACCGCTCGACGTAGGGCCTCGTCTTCACCGTGAGCACCTGCGCCCGCACGATGCGGGCCGTCGATGGCCACGACGTGATCCCGATCACGACGATGATCACGCCGAGCGAAGGGCTCAGCACCGAGGCCAGGACGATGGCCAGCGGGAGGAACGGGATCACGAGGAACCAGTCGGTGAAGCGCATCAGGACGGACTCGGACACGCCGCCTCGGTACCCGGCGACGATCCCGATGAACGACCCGATGAACATCGAGATCGCGGTCGCGAACAGCCCGACGGTCAGCGAGACGCGTGTGCCCCAGATCGTCAGGGTCAGCACGGACCGGCCGTAGTTGTCGGTCCCGAGCGGGTAGTTCAGGGATGGGGGCGAGAACGGGATCCCGTTGCAGGGGCACGTCGCCTTCAGGCCCTCCTTGCTGGCGAGCAGCGGGGCGAAGATCGCCACGAGCGCGAACAAGATGAGCACCGCCAGGCCGATCATGCCGAGCGTGTTCTTCCGGTAGGTCCGCCAGATCCGTCCCCAGGATGCACGGCGCCTGGTCCAGGCGATCTGACGTGGGTTGCGTGGGACCTCGGGCGGCGGTCCCGGCTCGAGCTCGGTCCCGACAGGCGGGCCTTCTTCCCACGTGGGCAGGGCTTCGGGTGGACGCATCAGCCGGCCCTCACCCTGGGATCGAGCTGGGAGTACAGGATGTCGGCGACGAGGTTGGCGATGATGACCGCCGCCGAGAACAACAGGAACAGACCCTGGAGCAGCGGGAAGTCCTTCGAGTCGATGGCCTGCACCGTCAGCAGGCCGAGGCCAGGGTAGGAGAACACGTACTCGACGGTGATCGCGCCGCCGAAGATGAATCCCAGCGAGAGCAGCACCACCGTGAAGGTTGGCAGCATCGCGTTCGGCACGACGTGGCGCCACAGGATCTGCTTCTCACGCACCCCCTTGGCCCGGGCCGTCATCACGAAGTCGTCGTTCATCACATCGATCAGCGAGTTGCGCATGATCAGCGAGTACTCGCCCATGTAGGCCACGACCAGCACGAACCAGGGCAGCGCGAGGTGGTTCAGAACATCGGCCGCGTGCCCGAGCCCAGACAGGTCTGCGCCGGGCGTCGCGTACCCGCCGGCGGGGAACAACGAGGGGAAGGGCCCGATGCCGCCGGCGAACGCCATCAGGACCAGGATGCCGAACCAGAACTCGGGCATCGAGTACACGAACAGCGTGAAGCCCTGCGCGCCCACGTCGAACCGGCTCCCGTGACGCCACCCGCTGTAGATGCCGATCAGCAGGCCGAGTGCCGCCGAGGCGAGGGTGGAGGTCGCCACCAGCAACAGCGTCGGCCAGATGCGGTCGGCGATCACGGTCTTGACGTCCTGACCCTTGAGGAAGAACGAGTCCCCGAAGTTGAGCGTGAAGGTGTCCTGCGCGTAGACCAGGAACTGCTGGGGGAGCGGCTTGTCCAGCCCGAGCTCGTGGGTCACCCGCTCGACGTTCTCGGGGTTGAAGGCGGCCGTGCCCCGGAGCAGCAGGGCCGCGGGGTCGCCGGGGATCACGCGGAACAGGAAGAAGTTGAAGACCATGACGAAGGCAAGGGTGAGCAGCGCCTGCAGCACCTTGCTCAAGATGTAGCGGCGCGTGCCCACCCTGTCGTCTCGTGTCCTCCGGTACCGGTCTCCTAGACGTCCTCGTCCGCGGCCCGACGGCGACGGATCACGAACACCGCGATCAGCAGCACGATGACCCCCGCGACGATCCCCCACACCGCGGGGGAGATCCCCTTGGTTTCCGCTCCCGAGCCGCCGGCCGACCCCGCCACCGGGTGCAGCGACAGCCACACCTCGCTGATGCCACCCCATCCCTCGAGGGGGTCGCCGTTGGGCTGTGGCTGCGGGATGTAGCCCGTGAACCGGTCCGCCCGCCAGGCCGAGAAGACGGGGTCGTACCACATGATCGCGTAGGGCGAGTCCTCGTAGAAGATCTTCTGCATCTGGTGCACGATGTCCCAACGGGCGTTCGCGTCGGTCTGACCGAGCTGCTCCTGATAGAGCTTGTCGTACTCGGGGTTGCAGTAGTACGCGTCGTTGTTGCCGTAGGTCGAGCCGTCGGGGGGCCGCTGGTCGCACGTGAAGTAGGACAGGATCGACGCGGGATCCGGGTCCGGGTACCAGCCCCACGAGGACAGCTCGTACTCGCCCGCGTTGATGATGTCGGTCAGCTTGGCCGAGTTCACGGCCGTGACCTCGGTCTTGATCCCGATCTGCTGGAGCCACTCCGAGACGAACGGGGCGGCGTCCACGGAGGTCTGCTCGGACGTCCGCACGTAGTAGCGGAAGTCGAGCGGCCGCCCCGGGTCGGGTGACCCGGCCGGCATCTCCCGGATGCCGTCGCCGTCCGAGTCGACGTACCCGGCGTCCTCCAGCAGCTGTTTCGCGCCGTCGATGCTGGGGCCGAGCTTGTCGGCGCCCGTGGGTTCCCAGCGCGCGCCTTCCACCGACACCGGCGGGACGAGCGTGTCCCCCGGCACGCCGTAGCCGAGCAGCACCTGCTGATTCAGCTGCTCGCTGTCGATCGCCATGCGGATCGCCTGTCGCACGACCGGGTCCGCGAGCGCCGGGTGCCCGTCTCCGTGCGGGGTGAACGCGCCCTCCGCCTTCTCGTACGCGGAGCCGGAGTTCATCGCGATCTCCGAGAAGGAGGGGATCGAGCCCACCATCGTATCGACGTTGTCCGCGTTCTTGAGCGTGTTGAAGATGTTCGCGGTGGTCACGTAGCCGAAGTCGATCTCGCCGGTCTGCAGAGCGGTCGCGATCGCGTCGTCGTTCTTGTAGATCCGGTAGATGATCTCGTCGATCGCTGGCTTGGGCCCGGGCCAGTAGGGGTTGCGTTCCATCCTCACGAACTCGCCGACCTTGTATTCCGCCATCACGAACGGGCCGCTGCCGACCTGCGGCACGTAGCTGTAGGCCTTGGGCGAGCAGCGCTCGCCCTCAGGCTGGCCGGGGCAGACGCCCCGCTCGGTCTGCTCGAAGATGTGCTTGGGCAGGATGTACGCGTAGATATACGGGCTGTCGCCGTTGTACAGGCCCGTCGGCTCGGTCGTGTCGAACTCGACGTGGGTGGCGTCCGGCGCCGTGACCTCCCCGTCGATCAGCGTGGTGTATCCCACGGGCAGATACGCATGGTTGTTCTTGTACAGGTTCAGTGTGTAGGCGACGTCGTCGGCCGTCACGGGCTCGCCGTCGGACCAGAACAGGTCGTCGCGGATCGTGTACGTGTAGTGCATCGAGTCGTCGCTCACCTGGATGTCTGTGACGAGGCCCGAGTTGAAGCCGTCGAACTTCGGATCCGGCTCCTCGGGGCCGAAGTCGGCGTTGAAGTCGACCAGCAGGTGGAGGCTGGCGGTCCAGAAATAGAACTCGGTGGCCGAGTAGCCGGTCATCGGGTTGAGCGAGTCCGGCTCGCCCGTGCCCGCCCAGGTGAACACGACCTTCTGGTCGTCGCTCTGGCTCGTGGCGCCGGTCGCCCCCGTGGTGTCCTGGGCGTATGCCGCCTGCGCCAGGACCGCGCTCACGAAGGCTCCCGCCAGCATGAGCGTGATGCCCAGGCGGAAGGCCTTCCGCTTCTTCATCGCTCCTCCTCGAGTCCACCCCCCGGGGCGGGCCGATGCCGGCGGGCCCCGTTCCGATCCTCGGTCCGAACGCCGATTGAATGGCGATTCGAGACCGAGGCTTGTATAGCACGGACTCCTCGGGCCGGGGTAGGCACGGGCTCTCGTGGGCGCGGCGGTATCGTTCCGGCGTGGACCGCGATCTCGAGCCCGTCCCCGAGCTCCCCGCCGAGGACTTCCTGGAGTTCGACGACGAGCCCGTTCCGGTTCGCCGCGCCTGGTGGCGCTTGGTCGCCCTGATCGTCGTGCTCGCCCTGGTCGTGGCCACGCCGTTCGCGTACGCCCTGTCCAAGGTCCTTGGCTGACTTACGCTCGCTGGTCAGACCCCCGCCCGCTGGTCAGTCCCGCGCCCGCCGCACCAGCTCGTCGAACAGCCCCTGCTGCGCGGGGTCGTTCGGGGCGTTGTCCTCGGGGTGCCACTGCGCGCCGACCATCCAGCCCCGTTCGCGCTCGATGGCCTCGACCAGTCCGTCCTCGCTCCAGCCGGTCGCCCGGACGCCGTCGCCGAGCCGGTCGATCCCCTGATGGTGGTGGGAGGAGCACGACACGACGTCCGAGCCGGCGGCGGCCGCGATCGCGCTCCCGTCGGCGAGCTTGACCTCGTGTGCGATCGCGTCGGCCCCGCTCGGCGCGCCGTGGGCGATGAACCGGTCCTCGGCGGGAAGGTCCTGCACGAGGGAGCCGCCGAAGGCCACGTTCATGACCTGCATCCCGCGGCAGATGCACAGGGTCGGCGCGCCGCGTCCATCGGCCTCGTGCAGCAGCGCGATCTCGAGCTCGTCCCGGTCGGGCTCAACGCCGTACACCGTGTCGCTCGGATCCTGACCGTAGCGCGACGGCTCGACGTCGCCGCCCCCGATTAGCATCAGCGCGTCGAGGTCCTCGAGCATCTCGGCGGGCGTCCGGTCGTCGCCGGGAAGGACCAGCGAGGCGCGGCCGCCGGCTCGGCGGACCGCGTCGACGTAGTTCTCAGGAAGCCCGTACCCGCCGACCAGCCAGTTCGTCACGCGCCCCGGACGCAGGTGGTAGGACACGATGCCGATCTCCGGGCGATCCCTCACGGGGCCGAGTGTAGCCGCGAGATCGCCTGCTACCGTTCGCAGCCGTGACCAGGGCGGTGTTCCGGTTCCTGTCGCAGGAAGACGTCGTCGCGGCCGGCGGGCTGGACGTCGATGCGACGATCGACGTGGTGGAGGAGGCCCTTCGGCTGCACGCCGAGGGCGACACACGCCTGCCGAAGAAGTCCGCGCTGCTGTGGTCGGACGATCCCGGCAACGAGGAGACGCAGGGCCGGATCATGGCGATGCCCGCCTACGTGGGCGGGTCGATCGGCCTCGCGGGCATGAAGTGGATCCCGAGCGTCCCTTCGAACCCCTCGCGCGGGCTCCCGCGCGGGATCGGCCTGATCGTGCTCTCGGATCCCGAGACCGGTCTGCCCGTCGCGATCATGGACGGGACGATCGTCTCGGCGGCGCGAACGGGCGCGGTCACCGGCATCACCGTTCGGCGGCTCGCACGCGCGGGCGCCCGCGTCGCGGCGATCCTGGGCGCCGGCGTGCAGGCGGGGACACAGCTGCCGGCGCTCCAGGCCTCGATGCCGGCGCTCGAGCAGGTGCGCGTCTGGGACATCGCCCCCGAGCGCGCCGAAGCCTTCCGCGAGCGCTCTGAACGCGTCGTCCCCGTGCCGAGCGCCGAGGAGGCCTGTCGCGACGCCGACGTGATCGTGGCGGCCACGATGGCGCCCGAGCCGTACGTGCCGCCCGAGTGGCTCGGGCCGGGGAGCCTGTTCTGCTCGGTCTCCTCGCTCGACCCGGAGGTCGGCTGCGTCGAACGGGCGGACCTCGTCGTCTGCGACCTGTGGGACCACGAGTCCGAACACGCGTCGCGGCCGCTCGCGCGGGCGCGAGCGGCCGGGCTCATCGCGCGGGGGGACGTGGTCGAGCTGCCGGACCTGGTCGCGGGGCGGCATCCCGGCCGGACCTCGGACGAGCAGCGGATCTTCTCGACCCCGGTCGGGCTGGCGATCGAGGACGTGGCCGCGGCGGCGCGGGTCTACCGGCGCGCGGAGGAGCTCGGGTTCGGCACCGAGCTCTCGCTGTGGCACAGCCCGATCTGGGTCTAGCCGGCTAGAACTCCAGGTTGCAGTTCTCGCACAGGAACACATCCGCCCGGACGTTCAGGCTGTGCCCTCCGCATCGCCAGCAGCGCCGGCACGTGCCGGCGACGGCGCAGTCCCTCGGCTCGGTCGTCTCGCCCGGCTGGTCCCACGTGGTGGTCCCCTCGGACGGGCGGGGGAGCTGCACCGAGAGGAGCTGCAGCGCGTCGTCCCCGCTCAGGAACCCGTGCGGGTGTGCGGCCGCTCTTCCGATGATGAGTCCCGGGGCGAGCGCCACCGGGCTGTCGGCCACCAGTGCCTTGCCGCCGCCGCTTAGGACGATCACCCACTCCTCCGAGTCCGGGTGCGTGTGCGCGTACGCGATCTGGTTGGGCGTGAAGCCCTGGATCGACAGGTAGTAGTCGGCGCCCTGGCTGATCGGCACGCGTCGGAACCCCGAGGGGCACGGCGCCACCAGGTCGCCCGCCAGCATGCCGAAGACTCCGAGGTTGTCCAGGACCTCGGCGAGGTCCCCGACGTGGTGCTTGGCGGCCGGGCCGGCGGCCGCATCGGTCGCGCTCGATCCGGCGTCGGTGGTCACGGCCGAAGCTTGCCACTGCTCGGCCTCGCGCGCACGCCGTGTACGGCCGGGGCTATCATCGCCGCTTCACACGGACCGGGGAGACGGCGATGACGACTGAACTGCTGGTGCTCGGCGGCGAACGCGTGACGGCCGCCGAGGAGAAGACGTTCGACGTCATCGAGCCGGGGACCGGCGCCCCGATGGCGAAGGTCGCCGAGGCCGGGCCGGAGGACGCGCGGCGGGCGGTCGACGTCGCGGTCCGGGCCTTCGAGAAGGGGGCGTGGCCCAGGACCTCGGCGACCGAACGTGGGCGCGTGCTCCTTCGCGCGTCGTTCCTCGTCCGCGAGCGCCTGGAGGACCTCGCACGTCTCGAGGCGAGCAACGTCGGCAAGCCGATCGCCGACGCCCGCGACGAGCTCGGCATCGTCGCGAACACGCTCGAGTACTGGGGCGGGGCGGCGAACAAGATCTTCGGCGAGACCGTGCCGGTCCAGGACCCCGGCCTCGACGTCACGCTTCGCGAACCCGTCGGCGTGTGCGCGCTTATCACGCCGTGGAACTTCCCACTGGTGATCGCCACATGGAAGCTTGCGCCGGCGCTCGCGTGCGGGAACACGATCGTGGTCAAGCCCGCGTCCTACACGCCGCTGTCGATCCTCGCCCTGGCCGAGATCCTGATCGAAGCGGGCCTGCCCGCCGAGGCGATCTCGGTGCTGCCCGGCCCGGGCTCGGCGGTGGGCAACGCGCTCGTAACCGATCCGCGTGTCTCCAAGGTCGGGTTCACGGGCTCGACCGAGGTGGGCTCGAAGATCATGGCGCTCGCCGCGTCGAACATCACGCGCGTCTCGCTCGAGCTCGGCGGCAAGTCGGCCAACGTCGTGTTCGCCGACGCCGACATGGAGCAGTGCGTCGAGCGTTCCATGTGGGCGGTGTTCGGCAACACCGGGCAGGACTGCTGCGCCCGCAGCCGCGTGTTCGTGGAGCGGTCGGCGTACGACGCGTTCGTGGAGGCCATCGCTCGGCGGACGGACGAGCTACGCGTCGGCAGGCCGCTCGACGAAGACACGCAGCTCGGCCCGATGATCTCGGCTGGGCAGCGGCAGACGACGCTCGACTACCTCGAGATCGGGCAGAAGGAGGGCGCGCGCCTGGTCACCGGCGGCGAGGTCCCGACCGTCCAGGGCGCCGAGGGCGGCTTCTACATCCGGCCTGCGGTCCTGGCAGACGTCGACAACGCCTGGCGCGTGGCCCAAGAGGAGATCTTCGGGCCGGTGGCATGCCTGATCCCATTCGACACCGAGGAGGAGGCGATCCGCCTCGCCAACGAGACCGAGTACGGCCTGTCCGGCTCGATCTGGACCAGGGACCTCGGGCGCGCGATCCGCGTGGCTAAGGGCATCCGCACCGGCGTGCTCAGCGTGAACTCGTCACATAGCGTGCACACGGAGGCGCCGTTCGGCGGCTACAAGCGCAGCGGCATCGGCCGCGAGATGGGCATGCACGCGGTGAACCTGTACACCGAGGTCAAGAACATCTACTTCTCGCAGGCCTAGACCGAGCGGTCGTAGCGCTCCCGTTCCCAGTCGGTGACCGTCTCGCGCCACGCCTTGAGCTCCCACGCGCGCGAGGTCGCGTAGTACTGGCTGAAGCCCTCGCCGAGCGCCTTCCGCAACGCCGTGTCCTGCTCGAACGCGTGCAGCGCGGACTCGAGCGAGCCCGGGAGCTCGGGCAGATCCTGCAGCGCGTAGGCATCGCCGGCGACGTCGGGCGGTGGGTCGGCCTCTGAGCGGATCCCGTCGGCGGCCGACGCCGCGATCGCGGCGAGCGCGAGGTACGGGTTCGCGTCGGCGCCGGGGCGCCGGCACTCGAACCGCCACAGCTCCGGCCGGTCCGAACGGATCGCGCGCACCGCGCACGAGCGGTTCTCGTAGCCCCATGTCGCGTTGATCGGGGCGAACCACCCGGGCACCAGCCGCTTGTACGAGTTGATCGTCGGGTTCAGCAGCACCGAGGCCGCCGGCAGGTGCTCGAGCACGCCGGCGATCGCCGATGCGAACACCCGGGCGAGCGGATCGGTCTCGCCGGCGCCCGCGAACGCGTTGGCCTCGTCCTCCCACAGGGACAGGTGGACATGTCCGCTCGAGCCCTCCTCCGCGGGATTCGTCTTGGCCAGGAAGCTCGCCCGCAGGCCCATCGACGCCGCCACCTGCTTGACGCCGAACTTCAGCATCGCCGCGCCGTCGGCCGCGGCCAGGCCGCGCGCGGGGGTGACGTTGAGTTCGAGCAGTCCGGGGCCGGCCTCGGTGTGCACGGCCGAGAGCTCGACGCCGAGCCCGTCGAGTGCCGGAGCGAGCGCGTCCAGGAACGCCTCGTAGCGTCCGATCTCGTGCAGGCTGTAGCTGATGCCCGTCGAGGTCGCTTCGCCGTGCTCGTCCCAGATCCTGATCTCGTACTCGATCGCCGAGAGTACGTCGTACCCCAGCCCGGCCACGTCCTCGACCACCGAGCGGAAGACCTCGCGCGTCGCGAACTCGACCGGCGACCCGTCCCGGTGACTCGGGGTCGCCAGACACACGCGCCAGCCTGGGCGCCAGGAGAGCTCACGGAGCGTGTCGGGTTCGGGACGAACGACGATGTCCGGAGCGCCCAGGCGGATGCCGAAGTCCTCGTAGTCGGTGATCGGCGCATCGGTGGGATCCAGGCCGAGGATGAGGTCGGTCGAGACCGTCCCCTTGTCCACCGCGGACTCGAACGCGTCCGGCCGAAGCGCCTTGCCCCGGAGCGAGCCATTCATGTCGGGGATGCCCAGGAGGACGAACTCGGCGCTCACGGGTCCCCGTCCTCGTTCGGCATGCCGGAGAGCCGGTCTTTGACCCGGCGCTCGACGTCCGCGATCGCCGCGGCCGTGCGCTCCACCATCTGCCCGAGCTCCTCGTCGGTGCCGGTGTACGCCGGCGCGAGCAGCACCTGATCGCCCGCGAACCCGTCCGCCTGCGGATGTGTCGAGGTGAGCAGCAGCCCGTGCTCGAAGGCGATGTCGTCGACGAGCGAGGCGGCATCGAGCTCGACCGGGAGGAACGAGTTCCCGTCGCGGGGGTCGACGAGCTCGAACCCGAGCAGGAACCCGCGCCCCCGGATCTCGCCGACCAGCTCCGAGCCCGATAGCGCATCCGTGAGCTCGGCCAGCAGGCCGGGCCCGCGATCGCGAACGCGCGTCACCAGGTCGTCTCGCTCGATCAGGTCCAGCACGGCGAGCCCGACCGCGCACGGCAGCGGCGCGCCGTCCCACGTGTGCCCGAGGTCGAACTCGCGCGACCCGCGGTCGATCGCGTCGTAGACCTCCCCGCGCACCAAGACCCCGCCGAGCGGCACGTGCCCCGCACCCAGGCCCTTGCCGATCGCGACGATGTCGGGCTCGATCGGCAGCTGGTGCGCGGCCAGCCAGCTCCCCACGCGGCCGACACCGGTGACGACCTCGTCGAACACGATGAGGAAGCCGTGGTCCTCGCGACGCTCGGCCAGCCCCTGCCAGAACCCGTCGGCTGGGGACGAGCCCGGCAGCGCGGCCGCGCTCACCGGCTCGCAGAAGAACGCGGCCACCGTATCGGGGCCGGCCTCCTCGAGCGCACGGTCGAGGGTCTCGAGCGCTGCCTCGCCGCTCGGGTCGGTCCGCGGCGTGCTGGGCGGGATGTGCAGGTGTGGGGCGAGGTAGGGCGTGTAGGGCTCCTGCACGGCGCGGCGACCCGTCAGCGCGAGAGTGCCGATCGTCGACCCGTGGTAGGCCTGTGCGAACGAGATCACGCGCCACCGGTCCGTGTCCCCGCGGTCCACGTGGTACAGCCGTGCGAGCTGCAGCGCGGTCTCGTTGGCCTCGGACCCGCCGGAGACGAACCGGACCCGCGCCATCTCCGGAGACAGGCCGAGCAGGCGCTCGGCCAGCCGCTCCTGCGGCTCGCTCGTGAAGTGATGGTTGTAGAAGTAGGAGATGCGTTCGGCCTGCTCGGCGGCCGCCGCCGCGAGCTCCTTCACGCCGTGACCGAGGCAGGCCACCATGGCGCCGCCCGAACACGCGTCCAGGATCCGGCGCCCGTCGACGGTGGTCAGCCAGACGCCCTCGCCACGCTCGACGTTCGGGTAGTCCAGGTCGAGGAAGCGCGGGAAGACGCTCGTCTCGTCCGTGCGAACCACGCTGCCTCCGCTCAGCCCGCGGCGCGCTCGCCGCTCTCGTCGCCCGCGGTCGGTGTCAGGCGCGCGACGTCCCGCAGGAACCGATCGAACAACCGCATCGCGTTCGCGCGGCTCTGCTCGGCGAGCCGGTGGGTCTCCTCGAGCAGGGCGTCCGGGTCGACGCCCTCGTCGTCGAGCTCGTGCCGGTATTCGCGAACCCAGTCGTCCATGATCTGCGTCGTCACCTCGGGATGGAACTGCAGCCCGAGCGATCGCCCGGCGACGAACGCCTGCACCCCCACGTCGGTCTCGGCCACGACCCGGGCGCCAGGCGGCGAGGTGAACACGTCGAAGTGCCACTGGAACCACGGCCCCTCCGGCACGAGGTCCGCGTCATGGGTTCGAACGGGCAGCCACCCGATCTCGGCGTCGTCCGACCGGTAGTTCTCGGAGCCGAGCACGCGCGCGAGCATCTGCCCGCCGAAGCACAGCCCCAGGACCGGGACGTCCTCCTCGACCGCGCGCTGCATGAGCGTGAGCTCGCGCCGGACGAACGGCTTGTGGTCGTCGAACGCCGCGAACTCGGATCCGAGCGAGACGACGATGTCGTACGCGGTCGGGTCGACGTCCCGGTCCTCGAGATCGATGCGATGCGTCTCGCCCTGTGCGCCGATCGAGGCGAGCCACTCGGTGACGTGGCCGGGCGGGGTTGGGTCCTCCTTCTGCAGGATCAGCGCGCGGAGGCTCACGAGGACCCTCCGGCGGTCGCGGTGGCCGGGAGCTCGGACTCGAGCTCCTTCGCGACGCTGCGCACGGCGTCGGCGAACCGCGACACCATCTCGGCGAGGTCTTCGTCCGGCGTCGTGAACGGCGGTGCGAACAGCGTCTGGTCGGCGGCGTACCCGTCGCGCGTCGGCTGTGTGGACAGCGTGATCAGGTCGCGAGCGAACGCGGCCTCGTCGATCCTGCCGGCCACGCGAAGCTCGCGCGGGAGCCACGACGTCCGGTCGCGCGGGTCGACGAACGACACGCCCAACAGGTAGCCGAACCCGCGGACCTCCTCCACCATGTCGACCCCGTCCAGGGCCTCCGCGACCTCGTCCCGCAGGCGCGCTCCCCGGTCGCGCACGTGTTCGATCAGGTTCTCCCTGCGCAGCGCGTCCAGCACGGCCAGCCCCACCGCGCACGACAGGGGCGCACCGTCCCACGTGTGGCCGAGCGGGAACCGTCGTGACCCGCCGGCGACGGCCTCGTACACCTTCTGGTGGCACAGGACCGCGCCGATCGCCGCGTACCCCGCGCCGAGGCCCTTCGCCGTCGCGATGATGTCCGGCGTACACGCGGTGGCGTTGCCGGCGAACCACTCGCCGGTGCGCCCGACGCCGGTGACGACCTCGTCGAAACAGACGAGGAAGCCGTGCTTGTCCCGGCGCTCGGCCAGGCCCTCCCAGAAGCGCCTCGGGGGCGTGTACGCGGGGAGCGCGGCCGCGCTGATCCCTTCGCAGAAGTAGGCCGACACGGTTTCGGGACCCGCCTCCTCCAGTACTCGGTCGAGCGCGGCCAGTGTCGCGTCGCCGGTCGGGTCGAACCGCGGGGTGGCGGGCGGGATGTGGAGATGCTTGGCGAGGTACGGCCCGAAGGGACCATGCAGCCCCGGCCGCCCCGTGAGCGCGAGCGTCTCCATCGTGGGCCCGTGATACGCCTGCGCCGGCGAGACCACCTGCCAGCGCTGCGGCTCGCCGCGTTCGACGTGGTAGCTGCGCGCGAGCTGGATCGCCAACTCGTTGGCGTCGGATCCGCTGGTGACGAAACGGGCCCGCGCGAACCCCTCGGGCGCGACCTCAACGAGCTCGCGCGCGAGCTGCTCCTGGGCCGGGTTCGTCAGGCGCTCGTTGTGGACGAACGCCAGGCGCTCGGCCTGCGTCTTGGCCGCCGCCACGATGTCCGAACGCCCGTGCCCGAGCGTTGCCGCCATCGAGCCACCGCTCATCGCGTCGAGGTAGCGGCGGCCCGTCGCGTCCTCGACCCACGCCCCCTCGCCGCGCACGATCACGGGATACCCGCGGGCGAACTCCAGCGGGAGCACTCGCGTGCGGCTGGCGTCGATCACATCCTGGACCACTCGGCCTCCTCGAGCTCCGGACGGACGCAGGGCCGGGTCGTCGGGACGACCACGTCCGAAGCCTACCTCGGGACGGCGCCGCGGGCGTCCCCGCCGTCGGTTCGACCGATCGCGTTACGATCCCTGCTCCGCTCCCGCTCGGGCCCGCGCGGTGGGGCGGCCGACGACGCGAGGCCGTCGAGGAAGACGTCGCAAGGCACGTCGAGGAAGACGTCGCAAGGGAACGACGTCGCAGGAAGGAGGACGCGTGACGGAGGTCGGCAAGATCCTCGAGGGATGGCGGAAGGACGGGATCGGGTTCGTCCGGTTCGAGCTGCCGGACATGCACGGGATCTCGCGTTCGAAGACGATCCCGATCGCCCACGCGGCCGACTACGCCGAGCGCGGCCTGAACATGTACGGCGGCGTGAGCGTCCTGGACGCGCGTTCCGACGTGGTCCCGGGCACGCTGTACCACGAGGAGGTCGGCTACGGCGACCAGCTTCTGTTCCCCGACCCCGACAGCGCACAGGTCGTTCCCTGGGCCGACCGCACGGCCCGGCTGATCTGCGACGCGCGGTGGTACGACGGGTCGCCGCTGGAGGCGACGCCCCGGCAGGTCTTCCGCCGGGCGCTCGACAAGGCCGCGGGGATGGGGTTCAAGCCCGTGATCGGCTCGGAGTTCGAGTTCTACCTGCTGACCGCCGACACGCACGAGCCGCTGTTCCAGGGCTATCAGATCTTCAACACCCTCCGGAACGACTACGTGCCGACGATCCGGCGGATCGTCGAGGAGATGCCGCAGGTCGGCGTCGACATCATCACGGCCAACTGCGAGTACGCCGGGTCGCAGTGGGAGATCAATTTCGCGCCGGGCACCGGCCTGGCGGGGCCCGACAACGCGTTCACGTTCAAGAACGGCGTCAAGGAGATCGCCAAGCAGGACGGCTATCTCGCGACGTTCATGAGCAAGCCGTGGGCGGACTCGGCCGGCAGCGGGTGCCACACGCACATCTCGCTGGTGGACCCTGAGTCGGGCGAGAACGTGTTCGGCGACGAGGGCGACACCGACGGCATGAGCGACACGTGCCGCTCGTTCATCGCCGGACTCCTCGCGTACGCGAACGCGATCGATGCCGTCATCGCGCCGACCGTGAATTGCCTGCGCCGCCGCCGGCGGCACACGTTCAGCCCGTCCAACATCTCGTGGGGGCACGAGGACCGCTCGGCGCTGATCCGGGTCAAGCAGGGCAAGCCCGCGTCCAAGCACATCGAGTACCGGGCGCCCTCGGCGCTTTCGAACCCGTACCTGGTGGGCGCCGCGCTGATCCAGGCAGGGCTCCGCGGGGTCGAGGACAAGCTGGAGCCCCCGGCGCCGTCGAAGCCGGGCGTGCCGGCCGAGGAGGACGAGTCGCTGGAGAAGCTGCCGATCGAGCTGTCTCTATCGCTGGACGCCCTCGAGGCCGAGCCCGCTACGCGGGAGTTCTTCGGCGAGGACTTCGTCAAGGCCTACACGACGATGCGGCGCTATGAGCTCTCCCGTCTTGCCGACTGGGTGAGCGACTGGGAGCGGACCGAGTATCTGGAGCTGTTCTGAGCCCCTCAGCGAGAACGCGCAAGACGCCCGCGGCTCGACCGCGGGCGACGGGCGCCACCGGGTCAGCCGCGGTGGCCAGGCGCCTCGCGGCCGCGGGGGTCGAGGCGGTCGCCCTGGCCGTGGTCGGCCCGGACGGCGTCACGCGCGTGAAGATCGTTCCGCTGCGGCGCTTCGAGGAGGTCGCCAAGTACGGGGTGGGCCTTTCGAACGCGTTCTCGGTCTTCCTCGTCAACGACACGATGACCTCGGCACCCGGCATCGAGGGCCCGGCGGGCGACACGCGGCTGATCCCCGACCCGGCGTCCGCGGTCGCGCTCGCGGCGTCGCCGGGCTGGGCGATGGCCGCGGTCGACCAGCGAACGCAGGAGGGCGAGCCGTGGCCGCCGTGCGGGCGTTCGTTCGCGCGCCGCATGCTCGAGCGGCTGAAGGACGTGGGGCTCGAGCTCTGGGGCTCCTACGAGCTGGAGTTCTTCCTCGGGTGGCGGACCCGCCCGGGCGATGCCGACGAGCCGGACCCGACGCCCGCGCACACAGGCCCCGGGTACAGCGCGCCGGTCCTGATCGACCAGGAGGTGTTCGCCGGCGAACTGATCCGCGCGCTGGAGGCGCAGGGGACGGGCGTGATGCAGTTCCACCCTGAGTACTCGACGGGCCAGTTCGAGCTCTCGGTGCCCCACAAGGCCGGCGTTGCGCTCGCGGACACGAACCTGATCGCGCGCCACACGATCCGGGCGGTGGCCAAGGCGCACGGCATGGCGGTGTCGTTCTCGCCGGTCGTGTTCGCCGGGCTCGTCGGCAACGGCGACCACCTGCACCTCAGCCTGTGGGACCGCCGCGGCCGTAACGTGTTCAACGGCGGCGACGGACCCGAGGGGATGACGCGCCAGGCCGAGTCGTTCGCAGCGGGCATCCTCGCGTCGCTCCCGGCCCTCGTCGGCGTCTCGTGCCCGTCGGTCGTGAGCTACCTGCGTCTGCAGCCTCACCGGTGGTCGGGCCCGTGGGCGTGCTGGGGGCTCGAGAACCGGGAGGCCGGGCTGCGGTTCGTGACCGGCATGACCGGGGACCGACCGCTGGAAGCCAACCTGGAGATCAAGCCCGTGGACGGCTCGGCGAACCCGTACCTGGCCCTCGGGGCGATCGTCGCGGCCGGGCTCGACGGGCTCGGGCGCGACCTCCGCCTTCCCGATCCGGTGACGGTCGACCCCGGATCCCTGTCGGCGGCCGAGCGACGCAAGCGGAAGGTGACGCAGCTGCCGGACTCCCTGGAGGCGGCGATCGGCGAGCTCGAGCGCTCGACGGTGCTTCGCGAGTCGATGGGCGACATGCTGTTCGACTCGTTCGTCGCCACGCGCAAGGGCGAGCTCGCGGCGTTCGAGGGCCTGGACGACGACGCCGTCGCGCGGGCGCACCGCTGGCGGTACTGAGAGGAGGAACGGTGGCGGGCATCGATCTGTCGGGCGTGCCGATCGTGGATGCCCATACGCACCCCTACCGGCTCGAGGACGTGCTCGAACGCGACCCGGACGGGTTCGACACGCGGATGATGTTCCTCGGAGAGTCCTTCGCCTCGTCATCGCAGATGAAGGACGAGCTGTGGCCGTTCGTGCACGCGCTATCCGGCTCGACCGTGTTCGCGATCGCGCTGCACCAGTGGCTCGCCCGGCACCTGGGCTGCGAGCCGAACCGGGCCGCCGTGGTCGAGGCGCGCTCGAAGGCCCTGCGAGCAGACCCCGTCGGGTACACGAAGGGTCTGCTCGACGCGGCCGGGGTCGTGGCGATCCTGTCGGACGAGGGCTACCCGCAGCCGCCGATCACGGCGCCGGAGTTCGAGGCGTCGATCGGGGTGAAGGTGCACCGGGTGGCACGGCTCGAGCCCTGGATCCTCGACCGGCGCGGAGGATCGTTCGACGACCTGGTCTCCGGCGTCCTGGACGAAGCGACGAAGGCGGCGTCGGACCCGAACTGTGTCGCCTTCAAGTCGATCGTCGCGTATCGCACGGGCCTCGACGTGGGAGATCCGAGTTACGCGGAGGCGAACGGCGCGTTCGGCGAGTGGAAGGACGACGAGTGGCGGGAGAGCCGCGAGCACGCCAAGCCCGTCCGCGACTTCCTGATCCGCCGGACCCTCGAGGTGGCCAAGGAGCAGGGACGCGCGTTCCACTTCCACTGCGGGGGTGGCGATCCGGACATCAACCTGATGCACGCGAAGCCGCAGTCCCTGTTCCCGCTCCTGATCGACGTGCAGGACCAACCCGTGGTCCTGATCCACAGCGGCTACCCATGGGTCCGGGAGGCGGCGTACATCGCCTCCGTGCTCCCGAACGTCTACCTCGAGCTCTCCGAGCTGATCCCCTGGGGGTTCGGGCAGGTGGAGTGGGCGCTCGAGATGCTGGTCGGCACCGTGCCGGCCGCCAAGCTGCTGTACGGCTCGGACGAGGCGGGGGAGCCCGAGGCGTTCTGGATCTCGGCGCTGCTCGCGCGGAGGGCGCTCGAGAGAGTCCTGGACGGGTTCGTCGAGCGCGAGTACGTGACGACGGGCCACGCCGAGCGCCTGGGAGCGATGGTACTCGGCGAGAGCTGCATGGCGCTGCACCGGCTGAGCGCCTGAGAAACGTCGAGGGGCACGCGTTCCGCGTGCCCCTCGACGACGTTCGAACCGCCGACGATCAGCCGGGCGGCGGAAGGTCCTCGGCGACCTCCCGTTGGACCGCGCCCTCGGCGATCAGCTCCTCATCGGTCTTGCCCTTCCTCGCGCTCTGCGAGACGACATAGATCACGATGCCGGAGATGACGGACACGGCGGTGAAGCCGATCATCCAGGCGTTCCATTCGGCGAGGGTTGGGAACCCCGCGGGGTACCAGGACCCGACGAAGATGAACAGGACGGCCAGCAGGTTGACGACGAACCCGACGAAGCCACAAACGTACAGCCAGCCCAATGGCACCCGCCGCTCGCGCTCGAAGCGCTCGGGTTCGGCCCGCCTGGCGAAGAAGATGTCCAGGAACAGCAGGGCCGTCGAGATGCACCACACGATCGTGACGCCCGCGTACAGGATGTAGAAGTACTTGTACGGGTCCGTCTCGCCACGGCCCAGAACGAAGAAGATCAGGACCGTGAGGATCGTCGAGATCACCGTCTGGAGCGTGATCGCGTTAGCCGGCACCTTGTTCTTGTTGACCCTGCCGAACTGGTGAGGCAGCCGCTTCTCCATGCCTGACACGAACAGGAGCCGTCCGAACGAGTAGTTGTAGACGACTGCCACGGTGAGCACGACCCACGCCAGGACCAGTGACACGGCGGCGCCGGTCCACCTACCCAGGGCCAGCCCGACGGTCTCCGCGCCTCCGGTCGTGCCGTTCGCGCCCCCGGCCTCGATCACGACCATGTTCCCGAAGGTCGCCCATAGGTAGGCGACCATCACGATGGCGCAGCCCCAGAACAGGAACGTCCGGATGGCCTTCTCGCCGCCGGTGACCTCGGCGCCCATGTTCAGCGGCGTCTCGATCCCCAACAGCGCCAGGATCGCGAACGAGAAGAACGTGAGGTTCGCAGGCAGGCCGAGTGCCAGCTTGTCACCCTGGAAGGGGTTCCAGCCGGTTCCGAAGTCGGTCGACGAGCCGTTGCCCTGGAGCAGCCACCACACGCCGGCGAACCCGATCAGGAAGATCGCCGCCGCGTAGAACCAGAACAGGACGTTCACGTAGTTCTGTGTGACGCGCATCCGAAGGTAGGACATCAGCGCGCTGAACCAGATCACGGCCAGGACGACGACGCCGATGTGCCAGTTCTCGGTGAAGATGCACGGGAACTCGCAGCTCGGCTTGGCCAGCACGGCGAACTGCTGGAGGAAGTTCGCGAACAGGATCCCGATGAACACCAGCGAGATCGGGCCCGGCCACCACGCCACGAACCCGGCGAAGAAACCCCAGAAGGGCCCGAGGACCTTGTGGGTCCAGACGTAGAGCGAACCCTCCTCCGGGAACATGCGTCCCAGCTGAGCCGTCACGAACGCCCCGGTGATCAGGAACGTCGCGAACGCGACGATCCAGAAGATGAACACCGACGGGCCGGCGAACTGCACCCCGGCCGCGTTGTTGATGAACAGGACGATCGCGACGAAGATCACGACCAAGTCGAAGGGCCCCAGCGTCCTGGCGACCAGGACGGGTGCGACCCGTTCGGAGATCATGGCCTTCTCGTCGGCGGTTGCCGCCATACATCACCCCTTCCCTATCCCGGGGGGGCGGGCACGACAGAAACGGGTGCGGGCTCGCCCCCACCAGCAGTCGTCGCACAATCCTGAACCGGTCAGGAGCGGCTCGCAAGTCAGTGCCGGAAACACGTGGGCGTGGACCGATGGTGGCCGAACGACCTGCGGGGAACCGATCAGCCGATCCCGCGTTCGGACCGGTAGGCCTTCGCCACCTCCTTCACCGTGGTCCGGGTCCTCGCGTAGACCTCCGGCTTGGGCAGGTATGCCTTGGGAGCCTTGGCGACGAACGTGTAGTTCGGGTCGCACACGTTGGCCACCGGGCTCTCGGCGATCTGCGACACGAGCTGATAGGCGTCGAGCTTGTCCAGGCCGAACTCCTCGACCAGCCACATCACGAGGTCGCCGTGCGCGATGCGGAACGCGTCCTCGAGGGGGCGGGCCGAGCCCGTCGACATGATGTGATCGTCGGTCTCGAGCCTGGGCCAGGGGGTCGTCCGACCTTTGATCAACTCGACCACCAGGACGGTATCCATCGCCGCCTCGACCGCGACCCCGCAGGTCTCGCCCTCGCCCTGGCGGCAGTGGCCGTCCCCGAGCGAGAACAGCGCCCCCTCGACGTTCACGCCCAGGTAGCACGTCGTGCCGGCCCGCATCTCGGGCGTGTCCATGTTTCCGCCGTGGGCATCGGGAACCAGCGACGAGCGGACCTCGCCCCCGGCAGGGGCAACCCCCACCGTCCCGTGCATCGGGTCGAGGGGGAGCTCGGTCGCGTACTCGCCGTTGCGAGACTCGAACCGCACCAGCCGCTTGGTGGCGTCCACGTCGTAGCGCCACACGATCTCATCGAGCGGATCCTGCAAGGTCACCGTTCGCAGCGTCGACGTGAGCGCGCCGAACAGCGGGAAGGTCGTCGACATCGCCCAGTCCCGCGACGGCTCGATCGAGACGAAGTGCAGGACCAGGGTGTCGCCGGGCTCCGCGCCCTCGACGTAGAAGGGCCCGGTCTGCGGGTTGAAGGCCGTGATCACCCGCGACGGCAGGTCCTCGACCGTCTGGACGAGGCCGGCGAAGCAGTCCTCGGTCCAGACCTCGAGCACGTCGCCGGGCTTGACCTTCATCACGGGATCGACGCCGCCGAACGTCCAGGCGAAGTCGCTCTTCTCGGGGCGAAAGCTCACGACGTTCAGGCCGGCCATGACCGCCTCCCCTTCGAGTTCGATCGTCCGATCGTAAGCCCGAGGCGCGCCTCGCGCGAGGGCAGGATGCCGTGGTGCCGGGGCCGCCGATCGGGCCGGGGACCCTCGGCCCCCGGGGGGTTCAGGCCGAGCGGCGCACGAGGTCCCAGAAGCTGCGGAAGAGCGTCCGGGCGCGTGCCTCGTGGGCATCGATGAGGCGTTCGGCCTCGGCGCGGATCTCCTCGGAGGTCTTCCCCCAGGCCCGAACTTCGTCATCGCCGGCCGTCTTCAGCCACAGGTCGATCTCGGCACGGTCGACCTCGAAGTGGAACTGCGTCCCCCAGGCCCGCTCGCCGTATCGGAAGGCCTGCGTTCGAACCTCGTCGCCGGCGGCCAACAGGACGGCGCCCTCCGGGAGCTCGAACGTGTCCTCGTGCCAGTGGAAGACCGGGTCGCCATCCCCGAACACGGAGAACAGCGGGTCCTTCGCGGCCTCCGCCGTCGGATGGAGCGCGTTGAACCCGATCTCGCGAACCCCCGCCGAATACACGGCGTGATCGAGCGCCCGCGCCAGCATCTGGCCGCCCAGGCAGATGCCGAGGTAGGGGACGCCGGCGTCCACGGCCGCCCGCACGTGCCGCCGCTCGGCGTCCAGGAAGGGGTAGCGGTCGGTCTGGTCGACGTTCATCACGCCGCCGTAGATCACGAGCCCGGAGATCTCGGACAGGTCGGGCAGCGGCTTGCCGGTGTGCGAGAGGTGACCGATCCAGGGCACGCCGTCCTCCTCGAGCGTGCCGGGAGCGACCCCGAAGGTCTCCCAGTCGTCGTGCCCGATCAGTAGGACCGGCCGCATCGCGCCAGTCTAGCGGCGGCAGGATGCGGGCCCTTCTCGCAAGGTCATCCCCCCGGGTCGAACCCGGGCCGCCCTTCGCGGGTCGCGCCCGACCGACCTTGTCTGGCATGCTCCCGGCGAACACGGAGGAGGCCCGATGACCACGAAGACCGGTAAGGCCATGCGGCTCAAGCGCGTGATCGATCCCGCGGGGGTCTCGGTGATCTGCGCGCTCGATCACGGGATGACGTCCCCCACGTTCCTCGAGCCGCTCGCCGACATCGAGCAGCGGACGCGCGAGACGGTGGCGGGCGGCGCGAACGTCATCATGATGAGCAAGGGGATGATCAGGGTCGCCGAGCCGGCGTTCTCGCCCACGACCTCGCTGGCGCTCCTGCTCTCGGCATCGGCCGATCCGGGGGGCGACCGGCCCGAGATCGTGCAGATCGCCGACGTCGAGGAGGCCCTGGTGCTGGGCGCCGACGCGGTGGTGTTGTTCACGGCCCTGGGTGGCGAGACCGAGCCCGGGATGCTCGACATCCTGTCGTCGGTCGGCCGCGAGTGCGCCGCGCTCGGCATGCCGTTCATCGCCGAGGCGGAGTTCCCGACCACGTATGCGACCGTCGAGGAGCTCGAGCAGCAGTACGGTTTCGAGTACCTGCGGCGGAACGTGCGTCTGTGCGCCGAGCTGGGCGCCGACATCGTCAAGACCAACTGGCCGGGCGATCCCGAGTCGTTCGGCAAGCTCGTCGAGGCGGCCAACGGCATCCCCGTCGTGCTGGCGGGTGGGTCCCGACTCGAGGACAAGGAGCTGTTGTGGCGTATGCAGGTGGCCGTCGAAGCGGGCGCGATCGGCTGCTCGGTCGGCCGGAACATCTTCATGCACGCCTCGCCCGAGGCGATCACCCGTGCGCTCTCGAGGGTGATCCGAGAGCGGTGGAGCTCGGACAAGGCACACGAGGCGTTGGTGGAGGAGCTCGGATCGTGAGCGTCGTCTCTCGTATCTCGTCCGAGGTGGTGGGCCGATGAGGGCCGCGTTCATGACCGACGTGCACGCGGTGGAGGTCCGCGAGACTGAGGAGCCCAAGCTCGACCCTCGCGGGGCGATCCTTCGGGTCGAGGCCTGCGGCATCTGCGGCACCGACGCGCGTACGTTCTTCAACGGCGACCCGAAGGCCCCCGCGCCGTGGGTGCTCGGTCACGAGCCGGTCGGCGTGCTCGAGGAGGTCGGGTCGGAGGCCGCACTTCCGCCCGGGATATCGGCCGGCGACCGCGTGTTCCTCGGCTCGATCCTCACCTGCGGCGAGTGCCGCTGGTGCCTCGAGGGGTTCCAGAACCTGTGCGAGCACCACCTTCTGTACGGGTACGACCCCTTTCCCGGCGCGTACGCCGAGTGGGCGGCCGTGCCCCCGATCGCCACGAAGAACCTCATCCCGCTGCCCGAGGATCTTCCGTCGGACCTCGCGACGGTGGCAGACCCGTTCGCGTGCGCGCTGAACGGCATCGAGATGCTCGACGTGCGGCTCGGCGACGTCGTCGTGATCCTCGGCACGGGTCCGATCGGATGCTGGCAGGCGGTGATGTGCCGCGACCGCGGCGCGAGCCGGATCTATATGACCGACGTGAAACAGGACCGGCTCGACATCGCGATGGGGATCGTGGGCGAGTTCGTCGACGATGCGTTCGTGGCCGGCGACGACAACGGCGTCGAGGCCGTGCGATCGCGCACCGGAGGAGCGGGGGCCGACCGCGTGAGCGTCGCGGCACCGTCCAAGCAGGCGCAGCAGGCGTCGCTCGAGATGGCCGCCAAGCGCGCCAAGGTCGTGTACTTCGCCGGCCTGCCCAAGCACGATCCCGTGAGCCCGCTCGACATGAACGAGCTCCACTACAAGGAGCTCGCGATCCTGGGCGCGTACGGGGCGACCCACCGTCAGTACCGGATCACGATGGACTATCTGGACCGGCGGCAGGAGGAGCTCGCCCGCGTGGTCACGCACCGGTTCTCGCTCGATCACATCGCCGAGGGGTTCGGGACGATCCGGGAGGGGACCGGCCTGAAGGTGGTCATCCTTCCATGACGTCGGCCGCGACCGATCCCTATGTGATCGGCTGCGACGTCGGGTCGCAGGGGACCAACTGCGCGCTCTACGCCGCGGACGGCACGCTCGTCGCGTCCTCGTACCAGACCTACGACCTCTCGTTCCCGTTCCCCGGCGCGGCGGAGCAGGACCCAGGCGCCTGGCCCGAGGCGACGGCGGCCGGTGTCCGCGAGCTGCTCGAGCACGTCCCCGAGGGCCCGTCAGCGGTCAAGGGCCTGTCGTTCGGATCTCAGCTGGACGGGATGGTCGTGTGCGACGGGACGGGCGCTCCCCTCCGCCCGGCGATGATCTGGATGGACCGCCGCGCCGAGGGGCAGGCGGCCGCGGTGGCCGGGCGGATCTCACCCGAGGACTTCTACAGGGCCGTCGGCGCGAACCTCGACTCCTCGCATGCGGTCTTCAAGGCCCTGTGGGTTCGGGACGAGGAACCCGAGCTGTGGGCGAAGGCGGCCACGCTGATGTCGCCCGGCACGTTCGTCCTCAAGGAGGTCGCTGGCCCCGTCGTCGTCGACTACTCGAACGCGTCCTCGCTCGCGCTCCTCGATCCGCGTTCGAGGAAGTGGTCGGCCGAGGTGCTGGCCGCGGTCGACGTGCCCGAAACCATGCTGCCCGAGGTCTCGGCCGCGACCGAGCCGATCGCGACGATCACCGGAGCCTTCGCGCAGGCCACGGGCTTGGACCCGGGCACCGTCGTCGCCGTGGGGTGCGGCGACGAGATGGCGGCGACGCTGGGTGCCGGCGTGTTCGAGCCGGGCGAGGTGTGCGACGTGGTCGGCACTGCGGAGCCGGTCTGCGCGGCCTCGAGCGAACCGCGCGAGGACCCGACGATGCTGGTCGAGTGCCACCCACACGCCGACCCCGATGCCTGGCTGCTGGAGAACCCCGGCTTCGTCTCGGGCGGGAACCTGCGGTGGTGGCGTGACCAGTTCGCCCCCATCGAGCGCGGCGCCGAGGCTGAGGGTCTGGGTGACGCCTACGACCTGCTGTCGCAGGAGGCCGAGCGCGTACCACCCGGTGCCGAGGGTCTGATCTTCCTCCCGTGCATGCAGGGCGCGATGGCGCCCGAATGGAACGGCGCGGCCCGCGGTGTGTTCTACGGGCTCACGCTCGCGCATTCGCGCGCGCACATGACGCGCGCGATCCTCGAGGGAAGCGCGTTCGCCCTGCGCGACATCGTCGAGGCGATGTCGAACGCCGGCCTGGGCGTCCGACGCCTCACGATCGTCGGCGGCGGCGCGAAAGGACCCCTCTGGCGGCAGATCAAGGCGGACGTCACCGGCCTGCCGGTGCGGGTCCCGACGAGCGTGGAGACCACCGCGACCGGCGCCGCGATCCTGGCCGCCGTCGCGTCGGGCGTCCACGCGACCGTGACCGACGCCGTCCAGGCATTCGTCGCCTACCGGCGCGACGAGCATGCACCCGATCCCGAGCGCCGAGAGGCCTACGACGATGCCTACCGGCGGTACCGCGATCTCTACGACGCGCTCCGACCGGTCTTCTCCACCTGACCCGTCCTGACCCGTCGACTCACGAGGCGATGAGCCGCTGCTTCGGCGGGGGCGGTCCTGCACGATACGGCTCGCCTTCCCGGCGGCACCAGCTGACGGTCCCGTCCTCCTCGCGCCGCACCCGCCAGCCATATTCGTGGACGAGTCGGTGGTGGAACGTGCACACCAGCACCAGGTTCTCGAGATCCGTCCGCCCTCCCTGCTCCCACCACACGATGTGGTGCGCCTGCGTGAAGCGTTTGGATCCACAGCCCGGGAAGCGGCATTCGCCGTCGCGGTACTTGAGGTGCCGAACCATCCACGCGGGTGGCTCCCTGGTGACGCGACCTAGCCGGACCGGCAGCCCGCTGTCGTCCTCGACCACCGTCTGCCTCCGCGCGTTGCAGGCCAGCCGGCGGGCCGCGTCGGGGTCGATCGCCGGCCCGTCCTCGATCTCACACGCGCCGACCTCGCCGTCGGGTCCTTCCAGGCGCGCGTGGACGATGACCGTCGCCCGGTCGGGCTCGTCCCCTGGGCGGCCCCCCGTCGAGCACAAGGCGACCAGGGCATCCGCCCGGCGTGCCTCCGTGCCGGCGGGACCCTCCTCGTCGGGCATGACGGGCAGGTCCTTGGCGAGGCGCTCGATCGCCTTGGCCACCACGGCTCCCTGCGTCGAGGGGAGCTCGCCCTGCATGCCGAACCGCCGCCCCTCGTCGAACGTCCACCAGGTGAGCGCTCGGCTCCGTTCCACGTCGACGAGGTCGTCCCGCGTTCGACGCGTGGCGACGTCTGCCTTTCGACGGATCGCCCCGCACGAGACGCCGCCAGCCCAGATCAGTAGCCGGGATTCGTTCTCGGGGGTGGCGAAGCGCGTCAGCTCGACGGCCTTGTCCATGTGGAGCTCGCCGGACGCCAGCGCGTCCGACACGCGCGGCAGCGCCTCGAGCGCGTGCGCGGCCGCGATCCAGCGCTGCGCCTTCCAGTACGAGACGCCGTACCGCATCGACAGCCAGTGCGCCGTGTCCCGTGCGCCGACGTCGACCCAACTCTTTCGGCGGTCGGCCTGCGCGACCAGTCGAAGCATCCGACGCTGCGCCGCCGCGATGCGGGCGTGCTCGGCGTCGATGCTCCTGATGAGCGTTTCGTCTTCGTCGTGTTGCACCGCGACCTCGGTTGGTCACGGGGGAGGAGAGGACCCATCATATCGAACATATGTTCGATTATCAAGAGGTCTGCAGCCTATCGACGAAAGGCCGGCAAGGAACCTCAGAGGGACCCAACCTGACTTTCCTCAGCCGCGCTCGAAGTAGCGGACCAGCTCCCAGTCGGTGACCGTGTTGTTGTCGAAGATGATCTGCTCCTGGCGCGCCATGTTCAGTAGGTGCCCGAACACGTAGTTGCCGAACCCCTCCCGCAGCGTCTCGCTCTTCTCCATCGCGTCGATCGCCTCGTGCAGCGAGCTCGGCACGCGCGGCACGTCCTTGGCCTCGTAGGCGTTGCCCTCGAACATCGCGGGCGCCTCGATCTTGTTCTCGATCCCGTGGAGGCCCGTCACGATCGTGGCCGCGTATCCAAGGTACGGGTTCACGTCGGCGCCGGGCAGCCGGGACTCGACGCGGAACCCGCCATGCTCGCCGACCACTCGGAAACCGCAGGTGCGGTTGTCGTTGCTCCACACGATCGCGGTCGGGGCCCAGGAGCCGAGCTGGTAGCGCTTGTACGAGTTCACGAACGGCGCATACATCCACGCCGCCTCTCGGGCCGTCTCCA
>Ga0114129_10001440_pt1 | contig 32085 bp, 27 predicted proteins | sample RhiMetdeltSRZDD1_FD_80071 | JGI IMG/M metagenome (GOLD analysis project Ga0114129, IMG submission 80071) | Populus rhizosphere microbial communities from Tennessee, USA - Rhizosphere MetaG P. deltoides SRZDD1 (version 2) (version 2) | ecosystem: Host-associated > Plants > Roots > Rhizosphere >...
ACGTGCTGCCGCACCGTCCCGCGCTGCAGCAATGATGGTCGCGGCCCTCGCGGCCACGCTGTTCCTGGCTGGTCTGTCTTCGCCGGCGCAGCGCCCGGACACCGGTCGACCGCTCCCCCCGCCCCCCAATGTCTCGGACTCGGGCGGCCATTCGTCACGGGCCGAAGCACACGAGCCGATCTCGCGTCAGCCCGTTCTCTCATTCCCCGAACCCGGTCTCGACGACCGGGCCGCATACCAGGGATACAAGACCCGCTTTTACCGGGACTCCAGGAACAACACCGTCCAGATCTACGTAGAGCCGAAAGGCACCCGAGTAGTACTCGTGTGGGCTGATGCGGCGAATGAGAGCGTCGGGTTCACCGTCCGGGATGCGTCCGGAAAGCCCGCTCGGCTCGATTGGGCCGGCGAGGAAGCTCAAGTCACCGACTCGGGTCCAGCCAGGGTAATCGAGTATCAGCTGACGGCTTCCACTCCGTCGGTTCAGCTCGGCTGGTTCCTGCTCGGCTCGATGCGGGTGGAACGCGATTTTCAATACGACAGGCGGCACCTCCGCCCCTATGCGCGGTTTCCCTTTCGAGTAGCCGAAGAGTCGCTGCTCGTCGCGACGCTGGAGCGCCTTCCCGAGGAGGAGCGCGGGCGGCAGCTCGAGATCCTCGCCGCCGACGGCATGTCGACGTTACGACAAAGGCTCAACCCCAGCCTGGCTATCGAACGCGCAGATACCGGGTGGAGCGCGAGGATCGAGCGGCCATCGCTCGACGGCAAAAACCGGCTGGTCCTCGAGTTTCGCGGCGACGCCCAGGCTTCGATCGCGCACATCTCCGGAAGCACAGTGGTGGTGAAGTCCCGTACGAAAGCGCCGGTGCGCCTCGGAGTTCGGGTGACCACGGACGCCGCGGCGCTCAGTCCACTCTCGCGCACCGACATCTTCAGCTCTGCCTTCCTGAAGTTTCTGGCTCGCGCCAGGGATGCCGGCGACCCGGGGTATCGGCGTCTCGAGCGCGAGGTCCGGGGAGTGGAGCTGCTCAGCAGTAAGGAAAAGCTGATGGCGGGCCTTCCCAACTTCGCCACGTATTTCGGCCGCGACATGATGATGACTGCGCTCATGATGCGCCCGATCTGGTCGCCGACCATGTCCGAGCACGTGATCGCGAGCGTGCTGCGGAAGCTGGGGCCCGCCGGCGACGTGAGCCACGAAGAAGCCCTGGCGGGCCAGGCGATCCGGGAAAACGCCGGGATTTACGATTCGCTTGTCTCCCGGTCTCTCCGTGCCGGGCGGGATGGTTCGCAGGAACGGGCGGATAGTCTCATGGCTGAGGCGAGGAACGTGCTCGCCCACCTGCAGGCAACCCGCGAGAACTACTACATGCGGGACGACGAGTTTCAGCTGCCGGTGCTGGCGGCGCGCTATCTGGGAGACACAGCCGTCAGTGCCGAGCGCAAGCGCGGGTTCCTTCTCGATTCTGCTGACGGAGTTGCTCGACTCACCCTGCTGATGCGGGAGCTCGAGCTGGTCGGGAACGAGACTCGTGCCTACAGTCGGGATCCGCGCCCAACCAACCTGGTCAGCTTCCCCCGCCGGGACTCGACCCATTGGCGCTCGGCAAGCTGGCGTGACAGCGACGCTGGATATGCGGGTGGGCGCTTTGCGATGGACATCAACGCCATCTGGGCCGGCGAGGCGTTGCGTGGCGTTGCGACCATCCTGGCAATACTGCCGCGAATTGGAATCGATTCCGCCACGCTCGCCCGCCTGAGTCCGAAGATGAGCGATGGCGTCATGGGCGAATACTCCAGGGACAGCTCCGCGCTGCGACGAGCGATCGAAGTTTGGGGCGACGCGCGACGCCATTTCCAGGTAGTGCTCGGTCCTTCGGAGATCCAGCGACAAATCCGGGCAAAGCTGGCCTGGATGCCTCCGACCGAGCAGCGTTATTGGCAAGGCGTTCTGGCGTCTCTAGGGCCGGTCCGGGACTCGCTGGCCTTCCTTGCGCTGTCCCTCGACACCGACGGACGGCCCATCCCGGTGGTCAACACCGACCCGGCAACCGAACTGTTTCTCGCAAGCTCCGGCGCAGCGCAACCGGATAGTGCGAAGCGCGCTGTCCTGGTGCGCGATTTAGCTCCACTGTTGCGCCCGTATCCCATCGGACTCTTCGTCGCCGGGCTCGGACCCTTGGTGGCCAACGATGTCTATGCATCGCGCGGGGTATGGGAACGCTTCCGCCAGGACCTTTACCACTCACCCCGGGTCGTCTGGGGTCGGGAAGTCAACCTCTTGTTCCTGGGCCTGGCTAACCAGATCGCGGGCCTCACTTCCCAGCCGTCGGCTGATGGCGACCTGAGCATGTACCTCCATGCCATCGATGCAGCGCTCGACCGATCGCTTACGGCCGTGAAGCAGTCCGGTCTGGAGCACAACGAGCTGTGGAGCTATCGAATCGCCAATAACCGGCTGCGACCCATTCGGTATGGGACCAGCTCGGATGTTCAGCTTTGGAATACGACCGATTTGGTCGTGCAATTCGTACTCTCCGGTCTACCACCCCCGTGAGCCTCAAGTAGCATGTGAGGAAGCCCACTCGTTTTTGCACTGCGAGGTCACGGCAGGGGCCCATTGATGGCGGTAGGGTCACTACGGCGCCCGCGAGAGCGGGGCATAAGCGAAGGCGACGACAACAGCGACTCACTGCAGATTTCGAGAACAGGCGAAATGGAGGTTTGACCATGCGGTTTGTTTCCCAATGCATGACCCTCTCCGCTGCTGGTCTACTGGCACTCGGAGCGGCCTCCGGGGCCTCGGCACAGCAGCAACAGCCTCGCGATTCATCCATCGAGAGCGGGGCCGTGACCGGCGCCGATACGGCCAGCACGCCCACTGTTAGTTCGCCGAGCATGACTACGGACACGGGTTCGACTGTCAACAGCGGTAACACCAGCCAGCCGAGCAGCGATACCGGCTCGACCAGCGTCGGAAGTCCATCGACCACGAACAATCCCCCCAGCGTCAGCAGCCCCTCGAGCGTAAGCAGCGATACTGGAATGACCGGTATGGTCAATGACACCAGCAAGTCGCGCACGAGCACGGATACCGCGCTCAAGGCGAAGCCGGGCGTGCAGACCGGCCCAGCTGCGGGTGACACGGGCGGTGTGAGCGCCACGACCGATACTTCCACGACTGCCGACACTTCCAAGGCTGCGCATAAGCAGCACCACAAGAAGGGCGCCAAGGGCTACAAGTACACCGGTGCACCCAGTGATACCACACTGCACGCGAAGCCCGGCACCCAGACCGGCAAGTCGACGGACAGCGCCAGCGCGCGTCCGGACAGCACGCATTAGCAGGAACCTGCGAGAACGAGCGGAGCGATGTGATACCCCCGGGCGTGGGCCCGGGGGTATCCTTTATCTAATGGTTGCGTTACCCGGAGGATGGTTATGGCGCAGTTAAAGAAATCGGCCGACGCAGCGGTCAAGCGCGTGGTCGAGACCGCGGAGCAGGCGCAGGACGGGCTCAACGAAGTCGCCGAAGAGGCCAGAACGCGGGTCAAGCGGATTGCAGGGCGAATCTCCGGCAGGTCGAAACGGCGGCGGAAAGTGCGCATTGCTGCCGCAGCGGTGGGAATTGTGCTGGCGGTTGCGGCAGGTATCGCCGTTTCCCGGTTCCTTACAGGTGAAAGTCAACGATGGCGATGACGACCGGGCCTGATCCGCACTAGGTCGATATGGCTGAGTCGATCAGGGATCTGCTGTTCGGCGGACCGATGGCGCGGGGGCTGGTCGAGACGATCACGCCCCGGCGCACCTTCGCCGATGTCGTATTGCCCCCCGAAACGATCGCCGCGCTGGACTACGCTCTTCAGGTCATCCGCAAGCACGACCTGTTGTTCCGGGAATGGGGCCTGGGCGAACGGCATGCCACCGGATTAGGGCTTGCCTTCCATTTCGCCGGTCCTCCCGGAACCGGGAAGACGATCTGTGCGGAAGCGCTGGCCCACGCTCTGGGTCGACAGCTGCTCGTGGTTCGATATTCCGAGCTCGAGTCACGCTGGGTGGGACAGACCGGTAAACACGTCGCAACCGTGTTTCGTGCGGCCGAGCGGCAAGGCGCCGTTCTCTTTTTCGACGAGGCGGACGCGATAGCCGGCCGGCGCTTCACCATGGCGACAGTCGGCTATGAGCGCGAGGCGAACGCTGTCGTCGACGTGCTGCTGCGGGAGATCGAGCGGTTCGATGGCATCGTCATTTTTGCCACGAACCTCGCCGCCAGCATGGACCCTGCGTTCGAGCGCCGCATCGGTACCCACATTCTCTTCAGGCTTCCCGGCGTGGAGGAGCGGGAGCGGATCTGGAGAGTGCAGATCCATCCACAGAAGACCCCCCTGGCGGACGACGTGGATTTTCGCGTTCTGGCAGAGGAGTTCCCGCGGAGTGGTGGGGACATTCGCAACGCGGTGCTCAAGGCCGCACAGCTCGCCACCCTGGACCCGGTTCCGGACTCAGAGAAGCGTATTCACCGGCGTCACTTCGAGCAGGCCATGCAAGATGTGATCGCAGCGAGTGAAGTGATGGCGCAGTCCTTGTTCGATGAGGCAGGCGCGCTGCCGGGGGTCCGCGGAGGCCTGGTCGAACAGCTCACCGACACCCAGGATCGTCTCCAGGGAGAAATAGGCATGCTCGCCGAGCGGCTCGAGAAGATCGAAGCACGGGCGCGCACGGTGGGGGACCAGCTCGAGGCCGGGCGAGCGGCCACGCGGCGTGCCTTCGGCCGGTTGTCATGGATCATCGGTGCTGCTTTACTGGCCAGCTTGGGCGCCTTGGCTGCAGCACTTCTTCGGTAGATCGACCCGGGTCTTGCGAATCCCGGAAACCGGGTACAGCCTCCGGACATCCCCAAAACCGGCTGATCGATATGTCCAGCGCTATTCGGGAAGCGCGCCTGCGCCAGGAATTCGGCAAGCTGTATCCCGGGCTGTCGCCGGGCACCTGGCTCCCCGCGCGTGAAGTGGCCGAGCACATCGTGGATGTGGTGCGACGGGAAGGCGGCCGCCTTGGGCTCCACGGCCGTCTCATTGCCGATGAACACTTCGAGTTTCGCGGCGGCGAGTCCGATCGGCCGAGGGGCCGGAACGAGCGACGCGAAGACCTCAGCGGGAGCTGACATGTACTTCAAGCAGATGCTGGACGAGCGATGCGGCTGTGCTTCTTACCTTATTGCTTCACGCAAGTCTCTCGAAGCGGCCGTTATCGATCCTGCGGTCACGATCGATCAGTACGAGGCCCTGCTTCAGGAGCGAAATTTCAAGCTGCGATACGTGGTCGACACCCACGTGCATGCCGACCATGTCTCGGGCGCCCGGCAGTTGGCCACACGGCACAAGGCGGAGGTGTGCCTCCACGAATCGGCGAGGGTCAACTATCCCTTTCTGCCGCTCAAGGACGGGCAGGAGATCGAGCTCGGTCAGCTCCGGCTCAAGGTAGTTCACACGCCTGGACATCGACCGGAGCTGATTTCCCTGCTGGTCATCAACCCACCGCGCAGTCCGGAGCCGTCTATGGTGCTCACAGGCGACTCGCTGCTGGTGGGCGACGTGGGGCGCCCCGATTTCGGTGGCGGCGACCCGGAAGCCCAGTTCCATAGCATTGGTCGCCTGCTGAGGCTGCCGGACTGGGTCTCGGTATTCCCGGGCCATTTCGAGGGGCCGTGCGGTAAGGGCATGTGCGGGCGGCCCAGTACGACGATCGGATTCGAGCGGCTGTTCAACCCAGTCCTGCACCTCGACCATGGGGCATTCGTCGCCGCAATTTCCAGCGGAATTCCGCCGCGGCCGCTGAACATGGTTGCTATCGAGGCGACCAACCGCGGTACTGCGGATCTCCCCTGGGCCATGCTCACATCGGCGCCGCCCATCGATCACGTCGGGATTGATGCGATTCAGAACGGCGATCAGAACGCGGTCATAATCGACGTGCGGGAGCCGGAGGAGTATCAGACTGGGCACATACCCAGTGCGATCAATCTCCCCCAGGCAGAGCTGGCCTCGCGATTGTCGGAATTGCCAAGGGACCGACCGCTATTGATGATATGCCAGTCGGGGATGCGGTCGGTGCGCTCGGCCCAGTTTCTCAAGCAGGCCGGCTTTTCCCGGGTGGCGAGCGTCACCGGAGGGACGTCGGCCTGGTCGGCAGCCGCCCGGCCGCTGGTCACGGGAGAGCTTCCCATCAAGCCGCTTCGTGTCGTGGAGTCGCTCTGGTCGCACGCCGGCGCCAGCCTGTCGCCAGGCTGAGCTCCGCCTGGTAGGCGAACCGCGCCACTCGCTCCCGGATCACACGGCAGCGGCGCGCGCTCTAGCGCCGACGTAACAGGACCATTCCCGCCATGCGGCGAAACTCTTCCCGCCGCCGCTCGGAGCTGAGCCGTCCCAACAGACTCCAGAGCCAGGCGAACGGAATCTCTGCTCGCTGGAGCCGGTTGGCCTCCTCCCACATTGATCGGAACTCGGCCTCGCCCCACCCGTGGCTGTCGAAGAACCGGGTGCCTTCCGCCGGCGCAAACTGAAAGGGGGCGTTGCCCGCCGCTACAGCACGGCCCCAGGTCTTCTCCATTCGTTTGAGAATTCGTGGCCCAGCAATGTCGATCAGCCACCAGCGGAAGCTCGGCTGAGCCGCGAGGTCCTCGGCCAGCTTGGCGACCTGTTCTCGGGCCAGGTAGATCAGCAGCCCTTCGCTGACCACAAGCGTTTGGTTCGATGCTGCGGCGATTCTGGTGAAGAGCTCCTGCCGCCGCGGGATATCGGTCAGGTCGAGCCCCACCTGCTCGAGCGTGCAGACCGGTTTGACACCCGCCAGCTGCTCCTGCTTGTAGGCGATCATGTCGGGAAAATCCACTTCGATCCAACGAAGCTGCGGCGGCAGCGGCAGCCGATACGGACGGCTGTCGAGGCCGGCCGCCAGATTGAGCACAGTGTCCACCCCGTCACGCGTGACCGCCCGCTGGATCAACTCATCCAGCACCACCGTCCGGACCACCATCGGCCACGACATGCGCTTGCCTTTTGGCAAGGACGCGACGATTCGCTCGGCCCGGTCCCCCGCGAGCTTGCGAGCGTACGGGTCGTGAAACAACGCGTCGGGGCGCTCTGACTCGATCGCTCGATAGAGAGCGACCCATCGAGCAGTGTCGGATACGTGCTGAATGACGCCTGCTGAGTGGCTCACCGTGGTACCTCCGGCCGGGAATGCCCGAATCTTGTACCGCCTGGTACTCGGCGTCGAGATCCTGGCAGTGACCTTCCCCACGTTCAGCTGGTGCGCCTGACCGCCTGGCTCATCCTGTGATACCGCCTACCGCAGCCAGCCCCGATTTGAACAAGCCTTGGATCAATAGCCTGAACCAGGACAGATCGTGCGCAAACGCTGGACGGCGGGGGCGGTGATCGTGGGTCTGTTTGTGGTGTTGCGCCCGGCAGCGGCGCAGCAGCTGGCGGCGCGTGTGCACGCTGACGCGGCCGCGGACTCGGAACAGGTAGTAGCCAACGATGACTATCAAGCGGGCGGTTTCCACCGGATGCTTCTCGGCGATGGCTATCGAAATCTTTGGGCCGAGCCTGTGCGTGTTCCGGTCCTGAATTTGAGCCGGGTCGCCGGCGGGCTGCGCGTGATTCGGGAGAGCACCGGAAAGCAAACCCGCTCGCTCGAGCTGGTCTCCCGCGATGGTCGACAATTCCGCTTTCGCTCCGCTGATAAGGAAGAAACACTGGGCCTGTCGCCGGCTATGCGAAAGTCGATGCTGGCTTCGGTATTTCAGGATCAGACCAGCGCTCTCTTTCCCGGCGCAGCAGCCCTTGCGGCGTCGCTGGCGGAGGCGGCCGGGATTCCCCATACCGCACTCGGCCTGTTCGTTCTGCCTGACGATCCCGGGCTGGGCAAGTTTCGACAGAAGTATGCCGGCATGCTCGGCATTCTCGAGCTATATCCTTCCGCCACGGGGGCCGGGGCTCCGGGCATCACCAACTTCCGCGACGTTATCAAGACGGAAGAGCTGGCCGAGCGTCTCAACAAGAGCACTGCCGACCGGATCGAGCCGCGGCCGTATCTGGCCATCCGGCTATTCGACATGTTTCTCAACGATGCCGATCGGCATCCGGGACAGTGGCGCTGGGGCACCAGAGATCGAAGCGCTCCCCGCCAGTGGGCTGCCATCCCGCTCGATCGGGACAACGCGTTCTCGTCCTACGGCGGGATGGTGGCTTCGGTGGGCCGACTCGGAGAACCGCAGTTGGTCCCCTTTACCGGCGATTATCGGCTTCGTGGGCTCACACGGAAGGCGAGCGATATGGACGCTCGGCTACTAGCGGAGCTCGATCGCCCGGTCTGGGATTCGATCGCTGCCGCCCTGACGGCGCGCTTATCCGATTCCGCCATTGCCCACGCGATCAGGCACCTGCCCACATCGTACTATCAGCTCGTCGGGGCCGATCTCGAGACCAAGCTTCGGAGCCGCCGTGACAAGCTGAGCGACATCGCGTCTCGCGTCTACGAGCGACTTGCGCGGGTGGTGGTCGTGCACGGGACCGACGGCGCCGAACGGGTGGAGATTCGCCCGCAGGCAGACGGATCGGTGAATATCCAGCTCCTGTCTCTGGATCGTCCGCAAGACCCTCCCTACTTCATCCGACATTTCGTGCCGGATGAGACCGATGAAGTCCGAGTGTACCTGCACGGTGGAGCCGATCAGGTAGACACTGCGTCTGCAGGAGCGGCTCGCATCAAGGTGCGAGTGATCACCGGTGAGGTCTTGGCGCCGATCGACGCACTCGACCGACGTCCCTGGAGGCGAGTCCCTGACGGACGCATTGTCCCGCCGCAGCCGGATCGTGATCACAGGCTTGTTCCCCTGATCCGGGCCCACACGGCCGGCTTTCGAACCGGGCTGGACCTCGGTTTAGCGCTGCGGCATTACGGATTCGAGCGATCGCCCTGGGGGCGCGAAGTGTCCGCGACTCTGGGTTACTCCCTTCCGGCCAATGCATGGGGCATCGCGGGTGCACTGGATCTCACTCATCGAGACAGTCCGCTCTTCTTCCGGCTTTCCACGATGGTATCGGACCTTCAGCGGCCCTACTTCTACGGATTCGGCAACCAGACGCCTCGGGGGTCTTCCTCGGACGCTCATCGCGTCTCGCACCGTGAGTACGCAGCTTTTGCCGAGTTCGGACTACGCGGCGAGCGATGGTCGGTTTCGGCGGGGCCGGTCGTCAAGTACTCGACCAACTCGGACCCGAAGTCGGCGCTGGTCGGAACCCCGTTGGGAAGCGACAACTACGGCGAGGCAGGCCTGCGGGGAAGAGCACAGCTGGATACCAGGGCAAGTTCCCGGCGCACCAGCGGCGGCCTCCGCGTCGCGGCGACTGCGGACCTCTATCCCAAGCTGTGGGACAGCAAGGGCACGGTCGGCACTGTCGATCTGGACGCCCGGTTGTACGTGCCGATCGTGCGGCTTCCCCTCGAGCCGGTGCTCGCACTCAAGGCCGGGGCCCGCAGATCGTGGGGACCCTATGCCTGGTTCGATGCCTCGTTCGTAGGGGGGAAAACCACCTTGCGTGGCTACGACCACGACCGTTTCGCCGGCGACGCGTCGTTCTACGGAGGGGCAGACCTCCGGCTTCTGGTGACTCGTTTCGCCCGCCCGGTGCCGGGCGAGCTTGGCGTGCTCGGATTGTTCGATGCGGGCCGTGTCTGGGCGACCGGAGAGAATTCCGATCGATGGCACCACGCATGGGGAGGCGGCGTCTGGACCAGCCTGATCGATCCGTCTGTGGTTTTTGCCGCAATTCTGGCGAGGGGGGAGGAACGGACGGCGCTCTATCTGACGCTGGGATACCCGTTCTAAGTCTCAGGTCGGCACCGGCCGATCGACATCACCCCGAGCGGGATTCCGGAGAGCGGCCGCGACGACCGCAAGCAACTCCTCCCGGGTAAAGGGCTTCCGCAGCAGGCTCACTGCGCCCAGCTCACCGGCATTGCTCAGTTGCTCGAAGTCGCGCGAGCGCTCTCCCCCGGACATGGCGATGACCGGCAAGCGAGGAGCGACCCGCCGCAACTCCCGGATCACGTCAGTTCCGCTCATGTTTGGCATGAGGATATCGGTCAGGACCAGGTCTGCACCTTGCTCGCGACAGAGCCTCAGGCCGTCGGCTCCACTCGCAGTGTCGCTGACTTCGTACCCGGCGTTCATCAGAACTCTGACCAGACCATGGCGGACCATGGCGTCGTCATCGATTACTAAGATCCGTGCCATGCAGACCTCATAGTGCAATGCCAGGCTCGACTTCGAAAGGGTCTTCTGTCTGGCGTGAAAGTCGGCGACGATCGCACGTCATACACGTTGGCCAGCCAAGCGATCCGGCCGCCCAATCCAGCTTCACATTTTTGCGGAGTCATCATGCCCGGTCGGAGCCGCTTGCTCGCTGTGTGCGTCCTGCTGGCTGCCTGCGGCGGCGAGACGATGGGCCCCTCGTCTCCGCTTCCCACCGAGCCGATCGATCTTTCAGCTGACTGGGCCGTCAGCTCACCCGAGAAAGAAGGCGTCGATCCGACGAAGCTCGAGACCGCGTTCGCGAGCGGCGTCGGAATCCCTGGGCTGCGGAGCATTACGGTGGTGCGGCACGGTCATCTCGTGGCGGAGCGCTACTACGCCGGCGCCCGTGCAGACTCGCTCTATGCCCTCCGATCGGTCACCAAGAGCGTCATGTCGCTGCTCGTCGGCATCGCCATTCATCAAGGGAAGATTCGTGGTATCGACCAAACGTTGTCGGAGCTGTTGAAGCCGCCCCTCCCCACGCCCGATGCCGCTCACGGTGTGATCACCGTCGGCAACCTTCTGACCATGACCGGCGGCTTTCTGTGGAACGAGGGCTCCGATGTGACGGAGTACAACGACTGGGTTCTCGCACCTGACCAGGTCGAGTATGTCCTGGCGCGCCCCATCGTCGCGCCCCCGGGAACCACGTTCAACTACAACTCCGCCGCTGTCCACCTGCTGTCGGCCGTACTCCAGGTCGACGCCGGAGGTACAGCCGCATTCGCAGACACGTACCTGCTCAAGCCGCTCGGAATCAAGTCACGCGATTGGGAGCTCGACAACCAGGGCATCCCCAATGGGGGAGCAGGGCTTTACCTGCGCCCGAGGGATATCGCCAAACTCGGTCAGCTGGTCATTCAACGTGGCCGATCGGGCAACGCCGAGGTAGTACCCGCTTCGTGGATCGACCAATCCACGCAGCGCCATGGGGGAGTGCACGATCAACTGGGTGCGATCGGCCCGCTCGGCTACGGCGAACTTTGGTGGCTTGGCGACACCGCGGAGCACGCGATTGTGCTCGGGTGGGGGTACGGCGGGCAGTTGCTCTACATCGTACCGGGCCTGGATCTCGTGGTGGTCACGACGGCTCGCTGGCAGGGGATCGGAGGAGCCGTGGGTCCCCAAACGACCGCAATCGGCAATCTCATAGGCGAGGGCATCATCCCCGCCGTGCACTAGCGAGTTATTTCCCCAACCAACACCTACTGCCGCAAACAGCCCTCGCCCTCAGGCTGCTTGACCGGACCGGGCCCAACCGGTAGTCTGGGGGCACACTCCCATCGTAAGTGACCCTGGACCCACGGCCGGGCCGTGGGTCCTTCTCGATAGCAGTACGCTACCGGATCCAAGTTTTCAGGCCCAATCCAGTATGGAGGGGGGCATGCGAAGCTCGTCGGGTATTCTTGTGGTTGGTGTATTGGCCGCGTGTGGGCGCGGTGACTCGACGCACCGGTCCGGTGATGCGGGTGCGTCCGCCCCGAACGTCGTGACGGTGACAGCCTCCGACTTCAAATTCGATGCGCCGGCCGAGATACCGGCGGGTCTCACCACAATCCGGCTGGTAAACCGGGGACCGTCGCTGCACCACATCCAGCTGATCAAGCTGGAGGAGGGAAAGACAGTGGAGGATCTCCTCGGAGCGTTCAAGGCCCCAGGCCCGCCGCCGAAGTGGATGAGCAGTGCCGGCGGCCCGAATCCTCCCGAGGTTGGCGACACGACCAACACGACGCTCTCGCTCGAGCCCGGAAGCTACGCCATGCTCTGCTTCGTGCCCACGCCCGACGGAATGCCTCACATGATGAAGGGAATGGCGCGGCCGTTGAAGGTGACCGGAACCGCTCCCGCCAACGTGGCCGAGCCGGCGGCTGATCTCGTCATCACTCTGCTCGACTACGATTTCAAATTTTCCAAGCCGCTTACCGCCGGCCGCCACACCATCAGGATCGACAACGCAGGCCCCCAGGAACACGAGATCGCAATCGTTCGGCTCAACCCGGGCAAGACGCCGGTCGAATTCGCCGAGTGGGGGGAGAAGCAGGTTGGTCCGGCTCCCGGCAAGATGCTCGGCGGCGTGAGTGGCATCGTGCCGGGTATGCATGCGTCGATCGATGTCATGTTTACACCGGGTCAGTACGCTCTGCTGTGCTTTGTGCCGGACATGAAGGACGGCAAGCCTCACTTCGCTCACGGCATGGCCAAGCTGATCGAGGTCTCCTGATGTCCGAGTCCTCGGGGCGGTGGGTTGGCTGGACACTTGCGATCGTTGGCCCCGCCGGGGCAGCCGGTCTGGGTCTCCTGCTCCTGCCGATCCTCGGCCCTCATATCCTGGCTCCCTTCTTTTTCGTGATTGCACTCGCGTCGCTCATTGGGGGGCTCGGCCCGGGCCTACTCGCCGTCGCAGCGTCGGGGGTGGCCGTCAACTACTGGTTCTTTCCCCCCTCCGACGGATTTGGATTCGCCGATCAGCCCGACTTCGTCGCTCAGCTCATTTTCTGGGCAATGGCATTACTGATCGCCACTGTCTGTGCCTGGTCGCGTGCGCGACGGCTGCAAGCGGAGGGGGAGACTGCGCGGCTGAGCGCCCAGCTGCAGGCGATGCGGGTGCGCTTGACGCTGATAGAGCCTGAACGCGAAGAGTCGAGAATCCCGGTTCGCGAGGAACCCAGGGCCAGAGTTCCAGCGGAGATTCTTCCTCAACCCACCGCATTGGTTGCGAGCGATGATCCCGAAGCGAGGCAGCTCGCTTGCCATGCGCTCGAATCGATGGGGTATCGCTGGCTCTCGGCGTGCGATGCGACTGAAGCTCTCGAGCTGGTGGATCGGTATGACTTGCCCGTCGACGTCGCCCTGATCGATGTGTTGTTGCCCGATATGATGGGTGAGTCGCTCGCCGAGCGGCTGATCGCGCGGCACGCGAATATCACGGTGCTCTATACGTCGAACGTTCCGTACGACGAGCTGGTGAGCCGGGGATTGTTGCCGCTTGGCAAGTCGCTTCTGCCACAGCCTTTCACGGCCGAGCAACTCGTCAGCGCTGTTCGAGATCTCATCGCCGGTCGCACCGACACTCAGCCAGCTGAGGCTCTTGTCGGTTCCAGCGGAGATCAATAGCCTCTTCGCGTAGCCGGGACTGGATGCACGAGTGCCTATCGAGAGCGAACACGAACGAGCGGAGCGCCTGGCCCGAGTCGTCACTGCAATCGCAGCCCTAGTGGCGGTCGTTGCTATTGCGTTCGCATTGCTTGCTCGCTATCGGCCGGAGTTGGCGCGCGAGGTGATCCGGATCGGGCAGCCGGCGGTTGCTACCCAGCCCGAGAGGGCACAAGAAAGCGCCGCTCTCGCCGGTTCGGCCGGGAGCGTCATTGCCAGCGATACTCATCCTGCTGTTACGCCCACGCCTCCGGACACGGCCGCGGACTCCGCGAGGCAAAAGACCGATACCGCAATTTCGAGCCTGTTCGCCCTGCTACAGGATACCAGCTCGCGGGGGCGGGCCAGGCGGCCCATCATCACTGACGTTGTACTACTTCCGTGCTCCTCGGCCAATCCACGGCCGGATGGAAGCGTCGTCATTCCTCCCCACAATCCGAGACATCGGACCATTGTTGGGCTCCCTCAGAAGCCCGGCGAGCCACCCCGCGGCTTCGTAATTCCTCCCCACAACCCCAACGTCGAGAACCAGGTACCGATCAAGATCATCCCGATGGATTCCATCCTCGCTCACACGCTCCGGGTGGCACCGCACGATCCATCGTCTTTCAGCGTGGTTCGTCCGGATTCGATGTCCTGCCTGTCGGATTCCGGCGTGGCAAGCGAGCGGCAATAGAGCAGACACGAAGGTCTTCCCGCGTGAGCCGCCGCGTTGCACCCAGTGGCAACGATGCGTATGTTGCTGTTGCTTCTAGACTTGCCCCACTCCTCCCTGTGACGCCGGTCACACATCCATGAGCAAGCTGGACGAGAACTCGATGACCGACCCTCAGGCTGACTTGGCGGTGGCCCGCTTGGCGGCAATCGCCGGGGCCTCGTCCGATGCCATCGTCAACAAGTTGCTGGATGGAACGATCGTGGGGTGGAATAAGGGCGCCGAGGAGCTGTTCGGCTACACAGCCGAGGAAATGCAGGGAGGGTCGATCTACCGACTCATTCCCCCCGAGCTACATCACGAGGAGCAAACCATCCTCGAACGGGTCGGACGCGGCGAGCAGATCCTGCGATATGAGACGACTCGCGTTCGAAAAAACGGAACCCTGGTTCCGATCGAGCTCACGGTCACGCCGGTACGGGACGTATCCGGAACTATCGTCGGGGCATCCTCCATCAAGCGGGACATCACCGAGCGACATCACGCGTCCGAAACCCAGGCGCGGCTGGCCTCGATCGTCGAGACCTCCGACGATGCGATTCTGAGCAAGACGCTCGACGGCATCGTGATGACCTGGAATGCCGGCGCCGAGCGGATCTATGGATACGAGGCCAGCGAGATCGTAGGTCGGTCAATCGAGCTGCTGGTTCCCGATGATGTGAAACACGAAGAGCGAGACATTCTCCGGCGGGTAGCGCGCGGGGAGCACGTCGCCCATTACGAGACCAGGCGGGTGCATCGGGACGGCACTGAAATCGAAATTTCGCTCACCATCTCGCCACTGCGTGATCGAAGCGGAGTCATCGTCGGTGCCTCTTCCATTCAGCGCGACATCACCGAACGAAAGCGTAGCGAAGCTGCCTTGCGCCAGGCCGCCAAGATGGAAGCCATCGGCCGTTTGGCCGCCAGCCTCGCTCACGATTTCAACAATCAGCTGCACGCGCTCAGCGGATTCGCCGGTTTTGCGGGCCGTGATCCCAATCTTGGCCACACGGCGCGCCAGGATCTGGCCCAGATACAGAAGGCGGCCGAGCGAATGGCAAGCTTGACCCGTCAGCTGCTCGCATTCGCGCGCCAGCAGGTCCTTGCCCCTCAGACTCTGGATCTGAACGCCGTGCTGGCGGACGCGCATCCGATGATTCAGCGTCTGCTTGGCGCGGACACCAATCTCCAGTTCGTCCCGGCCAGTCACCCGACCTGGGTCAGAGTGGATCGAGCCCAGCTGGTACAAGTGCTGATGAATCTGGTGATCAATGCGCGAGACGCACTTACCGATGGTGGCCGCATCACCGTGCGCTCGGACTCCGTGGACATCAACGCAGGAGAGGTCTGGGATCGCCTCGGTGCGCCGGTCGAGCCGGGTTGCTACGCGGAGCTGGTGGTCCAGGACACCGGACGCGGCATCGCCCCCGAGCACCTGCCGCGCATTTTCGAGCCGTTCTACACGACCAAGCAAATCGGGCGCGGTACCGGACTCGGCCTCGCGACGGTGGAAGGGATTGTGGCGCAGAGCGGCGGACACCTTCAGGTCGATAGTGCGATCGACCGCGGCACCTCGATTCGAGTTCTTTTTCCGATTACCGAGTCAGTGGACCTGCGCTCGGCGACTGCCACTCCCAATGCACCGACCCGGCCGCGTCCGGAAGGCCGTTTGCTGGTGGTGGATGACGAGGATCTCGTGAGAGCGGTAGTGGCGCGAGTGCTCGAAGAAGAAGGCTATCAGGTCATGAAGGCACGCGACGGCCACGAGGCGCTCGCCTGTTTGGAACAGGCAAAGCCGCCAATCGACTTGGTCATCGCCGACATCGTCATGCCGGGGATGGGAGGTCGCGAGCTGGGTGAGGAGATGAGTCGTCGGTTTCCCTCGATTCCTCTGATCTGGATGTCGGGGCATCTGCGCGAGGAGGGGCTACTGGCCGGAGGCCTGGGCGCCGACCGCCCATTTCTCCAGAAGCCGATGTCGAACGATCAGGTCCTCCAGGCCGTAGCACAGGTGCTGCAGCGCCAGGTGACCGCCTGAAGTAACCAGCTAGATAGCGGCCCCGGCCGTCGTGCTCGAAATAAAGTGGGTGTGCTGGCCGAGAATGGCGTTGACGGCTGCCGGATTTTCCCGCTGCTCGAGTTGGTTGATGGGATAGCCGCAGACAAGGCTGATGTCGTTTTGTAGCACGAGTCTTTGCCAGCACTGTTCCAGCTCTACGGCTACGTCGATTCTGCCTGCCCGCCAGAGAACTCCGACCATTTCTCCATAGGCCCGAATAGGCGCACTTTGCCTGCGCCGTCCAAGCTCCTCTAAGATGGACGTGATGAGCGTTTCGAGCTGGTCGAGGGCAAGTCTCGCGCCCACCGAGCACTGGGCCAGCACGTGCTCGGCATCCAGAAACATGATTCGGCCGTCTCGGACCGCTGGCTGGTATTCAGGCTCCCGGTGTAGCTCGCGGGCAAAACCGTCACAGTGCTCGAGGGTCGCAATCGCCAGCAGGCTATCGCCCCTACGCAAGCCGACTCGAAAGAAACGACCCACATTGGTGACCAGGGCGTGATGGTCGCGCCCATATAGGTGCACCAGATGATCGTGGGGCTCGGCTTCTTCGGGGAGCTTCTCGCTCAGTTCCATTGCACCCTTCGACAATCGTGTCAGCAGCAAGGCAGATACTAGCCCGACCACTCGGGCGGTTGTTGTGATGTGGCTCACACCATCCCACGGGGGGCGGGTCAAGATGCCGGTTTACGATGAAAGACGTGTCTGAGCTCGACCTTGGCGCGGTCGAGACTGCGTTTTCGCTCGGCGCTAAGCTTGCGACCCGCCCGGTTGATATAAAGGTTCAGCATAGACATCGCAGAGCGGAACGGATCCGTTTTCCGACGCCGGCTACGCTCCGCTGAACGCTTGAGCGACAGTGCGATGCTCCGCGGCGTTCCGCGGAAAATACCTGGCTCGAGGTCGAGTGCGTTGCTCCGCTCAGTCACGCGGCGCGACCAGCGCCGCTGCTTGGTTCGTCCCATGGCAGTCTCCGTTCCAGACCTGGAGTCTTGGCGACCCATCTCGTTTTGACCTTGGCCTGGGCGGAGCAGAATCGCGGTGGCACCGGTCACGATTCTCAGAGCAACAAGAAAAAGGGCGCCCAACCGGGCGCCCTTTGTCTGGCTGTTCCAGGGATGTTATTGCGCTGATGCGACGAGAGTACCGCGCAGCGTGATGCGAACGGTCGTACCAGGATGGACGACCACATCGCGATCCGCGGTGTGGACCGCATATGCGGTTCCGGCGCCGGCACCAACCACGCCGCCGATTACCGCGCCCTTGGTATTTCCGCCGATGATCCGGCCGCCGATGGCGCCGATGGCGGTGCCCGCACCGACCTTCGCGACGTCGCCGCCGGTTACGCCGCGACCCTTGAGCTCATGCTCGACCGGGCCAACATCGGCGTCCAAGGCGTACATCCGACCATTCACGGTCACTGACGTCGCTTCGAACTCGAGCTTGCCGTCCTTGGAGCTCTTATTCTCTGCCGGGGCCAGGGCGGTGACGGTCAGCTTGATCGGCGAGCCCGCGGGAATGACCACGCGTCCCGATTGATCCTTCACGTCGGAGGAAACCCGGGCCGTCACCGTCTTGCCCGGCTTGTCGTGGCGTGAGTTGATCGAGTCGGACATCTGCGCCGTAATGAGCGTGCCGGCAGCGAGCGACTTCGGCGAGGGCGCAGCCGGCGCTTTCGGGCGGGGCTTTGCTTTGGGAGGTGTGCTGGGCCGATCGTTCAGAGCGTGGTTGCTCTGCGATGCGGGGAGGCTCAGGTCGCGCGAGAGGCTGTCCGCGCTCGCCGAGGGCGACTTGCTCCCGCTGGTGCAAGCGGTAAGCGCGACAAGCGAGAGAGTCGCGAGTGAGATTCGGGTCATGAGGAGTCCTCGGGCCGGGGTCACGCTACAAGAAGTGGTCTGGGGCGACTGGGGGTCGATGAGCAAGCCCGGTGCCTCGAGGGTGCCAACCGACAGGGTATTGCAGTGCAAGGATTTACGGTTGCGGGACGCGCCGGGAAACCGCCCGCGCTCGAGCGCTCAGTAGCGGATCGCGAGCCTGAGCGGAATCCTGCATTACGGCCACCCCGGACACTGGTCACGCCTTCAGCAGAGCGTTACCGTCTGCGGGCCTCTTTCAGTGATTGAATTGTGCTACTACAGGAGATCCTCGTGGCCCTTACACTCACGTCATCCGCGTTCTCAGCCGGTGGCGCTATACCAGGGGAGTACACCTGCGAAGGAGACGACATTAGTCCAGCTCTGGAGTGGAGCGGAGCTCCTGCCGGGACCCGCAGCTTCGCTCTGATCGTGGATGATCCCGACGCGCCCGATCCGAAAGCGCCCAAGATGACCTGGGTGCATTGGATTCTGTATGATCTGCCTGCAACTGCGACAAGCCTGCCCAAAGGGGTCAAGAAGCTTCCGACGGGTACTCGCGAAGGAATCAATGATTGGAAGCGCACCGGGTACGGTGGCCCCTGCCCGCCGATCGGCCGCCACCGCTACTACCACAAGCTCTACGCTCTGGACACGGTGTTGGGCGACCTCAAGAATCCCCCAAAAGCCGATCTCGAAGGCGCGATGCAGGGCCACATTCTGGCTCAGGCAGAGTTGATGGGTACCTACCAGAAAGCGAAGTAAGGCCCGACGTGGCGTGGCCATGATGAAAAAAGGAGATCGAGGGCCCGAGGTCGCCGAGCTGCAACGCTTGCTGGTGGGGCGAGGCTATCCGGTCGGTATCGACGGCGAGTACGGCACTCGCACCTACCAGGCGGTCCGCGCTTTCCAATCGCAGAATCTCGATCAGCACGGTGCACCGCTGGTGGTCGACGGCAAGGTGGGCCCGCTCACCTGGTGGAGCCTGCACAATCCCAAGCCGGACCTAACGCCGCCCAGTGTGGTCGAGTACGGCCGCATGCCTCCTCCCGAAGCCGGTGGGAGTGCGCTGGGCCGGGCAGCGCTCGAGGTGGCCGTCGGCGAGCTCAATGCAGGAGCGGGTGAGATAGGAGGTAACAACGCGGGTCCATTCGTCCGAAAGTACCTCGGGCCCGCCGGCCTCCCCGAAGGCAACTCCTGGTGTGCCTCGTTCGTCAGCTGGTGCTACCTCGAAGCCTCCGGTGGGGATCAGGCCGTGATGCCCTTCAAGTACTGCCCGGGTGCCCGCCCCTTACTGGCCCGCTTTCGCGTCAAAGGGTGGGCCAGTGCGCCCCAGGACAGCTATCAGCCCGTGCCGGGCGATCCGGTCTTCTGGTGGCGAGTCAACCTGACCGGCTGGCAAGGCCACGTGGGACTGGTTCATCAACTCCTCAATGGAATGCTGTACACCATCGAGGGGAACCGAAGCCCGCGAGTGCAGGGCTTCTCCTATGTATTCAGCCGGATGGACCGCCTGCTCGGTTTTGGACACGTGCCTTAGCGGCTGCTGCGTTTGCCCGCCGCGATTTCCTCCATGGTGCGCCCGGTTGCGGCGGATGTTTCGTAGTCATCCACCACTTCCGAGCCTGGCTTCGCAACCTCATCTCGATGCTTGATCAGAAGCCACTGCGGTCGCTTCCCCTGGCGTCGTTTGGTGCGCACCAGGACCCATGACCCTTTCAGGCGCTTACCCCGAAGCGCGATCTTGAGCTCACCCTTCTGATATCCTTGCCGCAAACCCTCCATGGGATCGGGATCGGCACCGTCATAGCGGTACGTTCCGCGGTCCCAAATCATGACCGTTCCCCCGCCATACTCCCCCTCGGGGATGGTGCCCTCGAAGGCGTTGTATTCGATGGGATGATCCTCTACCTGGACCGCCAGACGCTTGACGCTCGGATCCAGGCTCGGACCCTTGGGTACGGCCCAGCTTTTCATGACGCCATCGAGCTCGAGCCGTAGATCGAAATGAAGACTGGTGGCGGCGTGTTTCTGGATCACGTACGCCAGACTCCGACCCGCGGCGTGATGAGAGCCTAGCGGCTCAGCCGTTTTGGCAAAATCCCGCTTGCTACGGTATTCGCCCAGCGCCGACCCCGTGCTGCTCCCGGTTGCGGATCGACTCTCGGTACTGACAGCACGCGACTTCCTTGTCCGGGTGGTCTTCTTTCTGACAGGCATTGCCTCTACTCCTGGCTGCCGCGACGCCAATTGGTTGCAGCGGAGCGGCTCAAACTTCGAATGGCGGTTGCGACTGACTCGTACTCCAGCTCTTGCTCTTCCCGCACCGCCCGAAGCAGGAGTGACCCTCGGCTCATATCCCCTCTGCCGACGAATGCGGTAGGAAAGAGGAGCCTCTCGCCGAAGAACTCGAGCAGCACGTCCACATACTTGCCGGTTGCCACGCTCCCCAGCAGGATCACCTCTGGATCGGGCAAAGCGCAGATGCGGGCCGCGTCGCGTTCCATGGGTTTGCGATAGCGTGGATCATCGGTCCGGATGTCCACCGCGCCGAAATCGCGCAGGTCATGCACGGTGATGAGAGTGTCGGCCGGAACCAGGCCGCGATTGGTGGTAATGACCTGCACCGGCCAGCTGTCCGGCCCCGGTCGGGCGAACCGGCGCGCGTACGCCAACTTGCCGGAGAAGTAGAGACCGCTCAGGAAGGCGAACGCCTCCCCCAACGTCACCTCCCCCGCGCGCCGCAGCCGCTCGGCAAGCGGGAACCGGGCCTTCTCACTGAGCAACAGCTCGGCACGTTTGCCGCCGCAGTGCGCCGGTGAGATCAGAAAGATGCGGGACGGAGGCGAGTTCCGAATGGCGACCTGCTCGACTTACCCTACGGAGGTCCGGCTCTGATGGAGCGATGCGACCAGCTCGAGCAGTTCAGCGGGGTTCACCGGTTTGACCAGGTGCTGATCGAATCCTACCTCTCTCGATAACTGCTTCGCCTCTTCCTGTCCCCAGCCCGTGAGCGCGATGAGCACCATCCCTTTGCCCCAGGGCTGCTCCCGGATTCGCTGCGCCACCTCGTAGCCATCCATTCTGGGCAAGCGAAGATCCAGCAGGGCGGCATCGGGCTGGAACTCTTCCGCCAGTGCGAGGCCCTCCACGCCGTCGTATGCGACTTTGACCTGATTTCCCGGGATCGCAAGAAGTGCGGCGAGGCTGTCGGCGGAATCCGGGTTGTCGTCTACCACGAGGATGCGTAGCGCCGAGCGGGGGATGGCGGGCTCCGATTGGGCCAGAGGCGCGGCATCGATCGGCACCGGCTCCGGGGCCAGCGGCAACCGCACCGTCAGCTCGCTTCCCTGGTTTACTCCCGGGCTATGCGCGTCTACGGTGCCGCCGTGCATTTCCACCAGGCGCCGCACCAGCGTCAATCCAATGCCCAGTCCGTTCTGGGCGGGGTCCGCGCCGCGCCCCCCCTGGTTGAACATGTCAAAGATGAGGGGCAGCATGTCCGCCGGGATGCCGGTGCCGTTGTCCCGCACGGTAATCGTTGCCTCATTCCCGCGCCGTTCGGCGATCAGGCGAATGAGCCCACCTCGCTCGGTATACTTGGCGGCGTTGTTCAACAGGTTGGAAACGACCTGCGCGAGGCGGGCGAGGTCGCCATCGAGGAACAGCGGCTCTGGTGGCTCGGCAACGACGAGCTCGTGGCCGAATCCGTCGATCAGGGGACTGCTCGCCTCTACAGCGGCGTTCAGGATGTCGCTCAGAGCGATCCGATCTTTCCGAAGCTCCAGCTTGCCGCTGGTAATGCGAGCGAGATCCAGCAGATCGTCCACCAGCCGGGACAGCTGCTGCATCTGGCGCTCGATGACGTCGAGCGCCCATTTGGACTCCTCGGTGCGCGCCCCGTTCAGGTGCAGCACGAGCTGAAGAACGTGGACTGCGTTTCGGATCGGCGCCAGCGGATTGCGAAGCTCGTGCGCCAGCGTCGCAAGGAACTCGTTCTTGCTCCGATCCGCCTCTCGGAGGGCGTCGTATAGCCGCGCGTTCTCGATGAACGCGGTCGCCTGACTGGCACATACTTCGACCAGGTCCATTTCCCGCTCGGAAGGGCGGCGGGGCTGCCGGTGGTACACCGACAGAGCCCCGATGGTCCTGCCCTTCCCGTTGATCAGGGGAGTACAGTGGAGCGCGCGGAAGCCGGCCCGGCGCGCTGCGTCGCGGTGAGGCGCGAAGGCGGCGTCAGTCTCGACATCTTCGACCCGCGCGCGCCTGCCACCCTGCGCACACATTCCCAGAGCGCCATTGGCATTCCGGATGCTGCTTACCGCCGCGAGGCCTTCTTCGCTGAAGCCGAGACTGGCTGCCACGCCGAGGGCGTCTCCGGCTTCGTCGCGAAGCATCAGCAATCCCAAATCGGTGTTGGCGATCGCGGCGGCAGTCCGCAACGTCTCATCCAGGATCGGCTGCAGCTCGCGCATCGATGAGAGCCGGTCGCTCATTTCGTGCAGGCGCTGCAGATCGGCAAACTGAACCGTCAACTCATCCCGGATGCTGCTGAGTGCGTCTTCGACTTGTCGCCGGCCCGTGGTGTCCACATCGACCAGGACGCCTACGGCTCCCACTACACCTCCCGTCTCGTCGAAGAGCGGGTTGGCGTGGGCCACGGCGGTAATGCGCCGTCCATCCGGGCAACCCAGCACGATTTCTTCGGCAGTCTGCCGCTTTCCGGATCGCAGGGCACGAGCAACCCAGGAAGCCTCCGGAGGAATGGGTGTGCCGTCAGTCTGGAACAGCTCGAGCGAGGCGCAGAAGCGATCGCCGGCATCGTGCAAGCGGGGTGCGCGGCCAGCCAGCTTGAGCATCGGCTGGTTGAAGGAAACGATCAGTCCCTCTGCGTCGCAGACATATGCTGCAGAAGGGAAACTCTCGAGAAGTTGGGACGACTGTGATTCAGCCGGCATGCCGGCAGGCAGGACGCTTGGGTCGGGAGCGGCCTCGACGGTGTGGGAGGCCTCGGGCATGGCTTCCTCCGTGGCTCGGCAAGGAGCAGTTGCGATGCCGAACGTCGCTCCGCTCGGGCGGCTGTCGAGCGCGATCCATCGAACATCGAATGAGGCACTAATGTAGTGCTTGTCTTCCTTTAGGAGGGGTGACCCGGGTCACTCCGGTGCGCGCCATCACCACGCCGGCTCGTCTTCGACCGCATGATCGTATGAGGCCAAGTCAGCTTGGCCACGACGTTCTCACGATTCTGCAAACAGGTGCCCTGGGTGCGCCGCTGTCGCTGTCGTCCACGGTGTACTACCCTGCATACGGGCACGTGGTACAGCGGTTCGGGCTGTCGCCGCTCGAAGATCAGCAGCTCGGCGGCCTCATATGGATTCCCGGTGGCGTTGCATATGTATTCGGCGCCCTGGCGCTCGCGGCCGGTTGGCTGTGTGATTCTGAAGCTCGCGCTGCCCGCCGCGAGGCATTGCAGACCGCGCCTTGGGCCGCCGCGCTGCCATTCCTAGTATGCATCGCCAAGATCGCGTACGCGGCCGCAATGCCGCGATCACGCCAGGCCCGGCCTGGGCACTCCTTACTCTGACGCTTGTGTCGGGTGCCTGCCGCCACGAGAAGCTTGCGCCTTCGGCTCCCCGCGCCGCCGGTACCTGGGTCGATACGCTGCCGCCGGTTCCTACCTCGTATATCGACGTGCCCGTCCGCTACAATCTTGCCCCTGCGCTCCAGTGGCTCGAGGCAGCAGTGCCTCGTGCCATGGGCGACCTGGCCGAGCGCCATCCAATCCCCGGCAAGAAGCGAATGCACTACGCCTTCGAGCTGGAGCGTGAACCGTTTCGGGTCGAGATCGCGGGACGCACGGCCAGCGTTGTTGCCGATATCACCTATAAGGGCAAGGGCTGGTACGACCCGCCGATTCTTCCGGAAATCAGTGGTTCCTGCGGTGTGGGACAGATTCGCCCGCGGGCACGCATCGCGGTCGTCACCAACGTTGAGCTGACCGAAAATTGGGGGTTGCGTCCGCGCACGCGGGTCTCGGCAAAACCGCTCACAAAGGAGGAACGGGATCGCTGCAAGGTGACGGCATTCCGGATTGACGTTACCAAGCAGGCGCTCGGAGCCGCGCAGGATGCGCTGCAGAAGGAGCTGAATGAGTTCGACCGAAGAGTGACCCGCTTCGATCTGCGAGCCGAAGCGCAGAAGGTGTGGGATGTATTGCGCTCTCCACTTCGACTGACGGACAGCCTGTGGCTGGTCATCAACCCGACGTCAGTGCGCATTGGTCTGCTCAAGGTCCAAGCCGACACGCTGGTCACCACCGTGGGTCTTTCCGCCAGCCCGCGGATCGTCGGCGGTCCCAAGCCGCCCCCATCGGATCTTCCGATGCCGCCGCCACAGGACTCCGCAACACGTCCCCCCGTGCTTCACCTGCTTACCGAGGCTCGGGTACCGTACGACGTCGCGAGCACCATTCTCAGCAAGGAGCTCAGAGGGACCAAGATCAAGGTTCAGGGGCGGGTACTGGTGGTTCGCCGGCTACAATTGAATGGCGTAGGGGACGGCCGAGTTGCGGTTGGGGTGACCGTGACAGGACCGGTGGATGGGATTCTCTACGCGGTGGGCCGTCCCGCGTTCGACACGCTCACGTCCGAGCTGTACATGCCGGACCTTGCCTACGACGTCGGTACCAAGAGCCTGCTGGTTGGCGCGCTCTCGTGGCTGGCCCAGAGCACGATCGAGGATTTCCTGCGCACCAGGGTGCGAATCAAGATGGGCAAGCTGATCGAGCAAGGTCGCGAGCTGATGGAGAAAAATCTGAACCGCGAGCTCGTATCAGGTGTGAATCTTCGCACCAAGGTGCAGTTGGGACGCGTGCTCGGAGTCAGGGCCGCGCCCGATGCATTGCTCGCACGCGCTGTCGCCTCAGGTGAAGGCGAGCTGGTCCTCACGCTGGAGCCCGAGCCGATCCAGACCATCTCGAAGAAAAAGCGGGCAAAATAGGCCCGTTGCGCTTCTCCTTTTTCCTTGCATAGCGCCGCGCCAACGCGGGTCAGCCGGACCCCTTCCAAAGCGCCTTGGCGGCCTGTCGGCACCAGATCCGAACGGCTTAATCCGAAGCCCTGGCGTCCGGTATGCCGCCACGTTCCGATGTGAAACGGCCTGTGGCAGGGCCATTGCTCGACTGCGCGGCGGACGCATGTCGAGCGTCTTTCCCGAGGTGCATCATCAGCCCCAATTCACGAGGTAGCACCATGAAAAACATTGTCCGAGTTGTCGCGATGGGCGTGGCTGTTCTGGTTGGTGCGCAGACCGCGAGCGCGCAGACCGCCATGAGCCTCGGCCTGGGTGGCGGCGCCGCCGTCCCCACTGGCACGATGAGCGATGGCGCCAAGACCGGCTGGAGCAGCGAGGTTGTGGCTCGCGTGAAGCCTGTGGCCAGCCCCGTGGGTCTCCAGCTCGACGGTTTCTACAACCGGTTCGGGCTCGAGAACGGGATCGACGGGAATAGCCGGATGATCGGTGGCACTGCCAACGCGGTGCTTGCTTTCCCGATCGCCGGGCGCGCCCATCCGTACGTGATCGGTGGCGTCGGCGTGTACAATGGCAAGACCACCGTCACTGGCTTGGGTTCCACCGATGCAGTGACCAAGTTCGGCGCCAATGCAGGTGCCGGGTTGGACGTGGGGCTCAGCAAGAGCGCGGCGTTTTTCGCCGAAGGGCGTTTCCACGCCATCTTCAAGGGCGTGACTGACGCGACCACGCTGGAAGAGCAGACTGCGTACATGGTCCCGGTGACCCTGGGCCTGCGCTGGGCGCTCTAAGCGAGCTCTGAGGCTGGTTCGGCCGCCTCGCCTTCGGGCGAGGCGGCCTTTTTTTATTCAGTGGGCCGTTTGTCCGTTGGCGTTTCAGGACGTAAATTGAGCTTGTCCCTCGTAGGCAAACATTCCGGTGCAGTTCTCGATGGCGCGGATTTCCAGGCTACTCGCCGGGGTCGGCGGTGCCGCCCTCGTAGCCGTCAGGCTGCGCCGCCCCGCCAAAGTCGAAGCTCCAGCCGAGCCACCCAGCGGGAATGACGAGCTGGCTGCTCTGAGCCAAACCCTCGCAGCCGAGGCTCCCTCGCTGACTGAAGAGCGGTATCGCACCCCGGCAGATCAGGTCATCAACTACTCCATCTTCATGATCGACCGCCAAGGCCGTCACGCGACCTGGAACAAGGGTGTCGGCCGAATGCTGGGTTATGCGATGCCGGAGTTCCTGGGCAAGCCAGTCGCCGACCTTTATACCCCTGAGGACCAGGCGGCCGATCTGCCGGCACGTCAGCTGGCCGAGGCGAGCGAGCACGGCCGCGCGACCCGGGAGCGCTGGGTGGTCCGAAAGGACGGCTCCCGCTTCTGGGCTTCGACGGCGACGACGGCTGCCCGGGACTCCAAGGGTCAGGTGATCGGCTTTGCGCAGACACTGCGTGATCTCACCGACCTGCGGCGCGCGGAGGAAGAGCTGAGGCGGAGTCGGGAGGCGCTCGACTTCGCGCTCGAGGCCGCGGCCCTAGGAACCTGGGATCACGACCTCATCACCGGTGAGCTTCGCTGGGATTCGAGAGCGAAGGCGTTGTTCGGACTTGCTCCCGACACGCCCATCAGCCATCGACGCTGGGCTGACGCGGTGCGAACCGATGATCTGGTGGAGGCTGAAACGGCTCGGAAGAAGGCGGTGCGTGACCGTACCCCGTTCTCCATCGAATACCGCATCCTGTGGCCGGATGGGAGTGAGCACTCGATCGCAATGGTCGGGCGCGCCACCATAGACCCGGCTACAGACCAGGCCGTTCGCATGGCGGGCGTGATGCTCGACATCACCGAACGGAAGCGAACCGAGGCGCGGTTGCAGGAAGTGCTTCGGCTCGAGGCGATCGGTCGGCTGGCCGGTGGGATCGCCCACGACCTGAACAACATGCTGGTGGCGATTCTCGGATTCAGCGACCTGTTGGCCGGAAGCTTTCAGCCGGAAGATCCCCGCCGCGAGGACATGGAGCAGATCACGCTCGCTGCGTCCCGTTCCGCAACACTCACTCGTCAACTCCTAGCGTTCGCCCGCAGGGAGATCATTCAGCCGCGTCGGATCGACGTCAACGGCGTGGTGCAGCGGGCTGAGCGGCTGTTGCGGCCAGTCCTGGGCGAGAGCATCGAGTTGGTGTTCCAATTGTCGCCGGACGTGGGTGCGATCTTCGCCGATCCCGGGCAAGTCGAACAAGTGCTGATGAACCTGGTGCTCAATGCGCGGGACGCGATGCCGCAAGGTGGTCGGGTACTGATCGAGACGGCCCGGGTCAGGCTCGGAGGTGCAACCTCCGGCCAGGAGGTCGACTCCGAAGCTACACCGGGGCAGTACGTCATGCTGGCGGTGAGCGACACCGGCCATGGAATGGACCCCGCCACGTTGCAGCGGATCTGGGAGCCGTTCTTTACTACTAAGCCATCAGGACGGGGAACCGGCCTCGGGCTCGCCGCGGTGTACGGAGCTGTCAAGCAAAGCGGCGGTTTCGTCTGGGCCGAGTCCGCGCCGGGGCGGGGGACGGTAATCAGCGTTTACTGGCCCGAGGATCAGCTCAAGCCGGAGCAGCTGCTCGATTCGGGTGGGTTACCGGGAGCGGAGCGGGGTACCGAAACCGTCCTCGTGGTCGAGGACGAGCCCCTGGTTCGCTCGCTCACTGTGCGGACGCTGGGTCGGCTCGGCTACCGTTGTTTCGTGGCTGAGCGAGCCGAGCACGCCTTGCGAATGGTGCAGGACGGTGAGGTGAGGCCCGACCTGGTGATTACCGACGTGGTGCTGCCTGGGAAGAGCGGTGGATGGCTGGCCGAGCAGCTGTCCCTCGATCTCCCCGGGTTGCCGATTTTGTTCATGTCCGGCTTCACCGACGAGGAGGTCATGCGACGGGGCCTCGTTGCGGCCGGCCGCCCGTTCCTGCAAAAACCCTTCGCGCCGGGTGATCTGGCGCGCGAAGTCCGGCGAGTACTCGACCTGGGCAGGAGCCTGGTCCTGCCCCAACTCCGGGCTGCCGGCGACTAATCGTTTTCCAACCTTCGTTTCCGACTTTAGCCAAAGGAGGCGTCGTGTCCTCTCCGACGACCGCAGTCTCCCCTCAAGCCTTGATCGAAGCCGCAAAGGCGCCACTTCTCGCTTACAACGACAAGAACTGGGAGCGTGTCCGTGCCACGGTCACGCCCAATTTCGTGTACGATGAGGTCGCAACCCGGCGCCGGCTCCAGAACGCGGACGACACGATCGTGGTGTGGAAGGGATGGGCCCAGGCCTTTCCGGATTCCCAAGCGACCTTCAACGAGACCCTGGTCAGCGGCAACACGGTGGTGCTGGACATAACCTGGCGAGGGACCCATACGGGCCAGCTGCAGACCCCCAAGGGCCCGGTCCCGGGCACCGGCAAGCCGATCGAGATTCGCGCCTGCATCATCAGCGAAATTTCGGGCGACAAAGCTCGGAGCCAGCGGCACTACTTCGATATGCTGACGCTGCTCGAACAGCTCGGTCTCTAATCCGCCTTTTCCGCGGCGTGGCTCAGGCGGGCTCCTCGTAGAAGCGAGCGCCCGCCACAGCCGCGAGCGGAATTCCAATCAGGCTGACCGCGATGCCGATGAGATAGAGCCGCATCGGCAGTAGGCCCAGCGGCGCCTCGCCTACCGCGTGCAGTACCGCCACCAGCACCCACATGAGCAAGCCCGCCCAGACCGCGGTCTTCGGGCCCGGACCGAATCGCGGGCGGATGGACGCATATAGGTAGATCAGGATGATGCCATAGAGGAAGTCGAGCAAAACGAACAATGGGACCAGCGAGTCGGCGGGCGGTTTGCCGAGAGCTTGCATGGCGTCCGCGAAATCCCGAGCCAACACCACTCCGTATAACACGTAGTCGATCAGGTTCAGAACCACCCCGGCCACCAGACCACCGACGATTACGCCTTTCAGGCCGATCGAGACCATGGGCACCTCGCTGTGGAAGGACTGGGTGCGGGACCTGCCTGTGCGGCTCGAAGCTAATCAAATGTGACCCTCGACCGAGCGATCGGTGACCCCGGACCCTAGACTCTGAGGTCTATGGCTTCCTCGGCGGCACCGTGAACGGAGTCGTTCGGGTTGTCTGGTTGGGCCTTGGGCTGGCCTTGCTTGGCGGCAGCTGCCGAAACGTGGCCGCACAGGCGGTGCCGATTCGCGTAGAGCTGTCAGGCGTGAGCGGCGATGCTGAGCGGAACGTTCGTACTGTGCTTCAGATCGCACGGGCTGCTGACACCGGGAAGGTTGCGCTCGAGCGGATCCGGGATCTGTATGGCAAGGCGACAGGCGACATCCAGCTTGCGCTCGAGCCCTTCGGCTTCTACCGGAGCACGGTGCAGTCTTCACTCCGAAAGGAAGGAGACACCTGGGTTGCGCGCTACGCGATCCAGCCGGGACCCGCCGTGCTCGTGCGCACCGTAGATGTGCGAGTCACTGGTGCCGGAGCCAAGACGCCCGCTTTTCAGAAACTGGTCAAGGATTTTCCGCTTCATCCCGGCGACACCTTGCTTCATCTCCCCTATGCGGCAGCCAAGCTCGGCTTTCTCACCGTCGCCACGGACAGTGGCTACCTGGACGCGAAGTTCGACACCGCGGACATCAAGGTAGATCGGGCGGCGTCCACCGCGGACGTGCAGCTTCGGTTCGAGACCGGCCCGCGGTTCGAGTTCGGGCCGGTCTCGTTCGAGCAGGACGTTCTCGACCCCCGCTTTCTCGAGACCCGGGTCTCGTTCAAGAGGGGCGAGCCCTATCGGGGCGATAAGCTGCTCGACCTGCAGACGGCACTGGGCCAGGATTCCTACTTTCGCCGCATCGAAGTGATTCCGCGACGGGATCTGGCTCAGGGTGTCCAGGTCCCGATCGAGGTGCAGTTGGAGCCCAGAAAACCGCGCGAGTACGAAGTCGGCGCGGGGTACGGGACCGACACCGGCCCACGCGGCCGCTTCGCGGTCGAATGGCGCCGGCTCAATCGCCGAGGCCACTCCGCGAAGGCGGAGATCACAGTGTCTCCTATCGAACAGAGTATTTCGACGGAATACCGCATTCCTGCGGTCGGCTCGCCCACCGGCATGCTCACCTTCATGGCCGGCTATGCCCTCCTCAACCCCACAGTCAGCAACAGCAAGACCATTCTGGTCGGCGCGCGGCTGGGGCGGCAGCGGTTCCGCTGGAACGAAGTCCTTTCGCTCACTTATCACCACGAAGCCTTCCGGGTGGGCGTGGATAGCGGAACCACCGACATGATCATCGGAGGAGCCAGCTGGGAGCGAGTCCGCGCCAATGATCAGGTCTTCCCGAGCAAGGGCTGGCGGGTGCGATTCAGCCTGCAAGGCAGTCCCGGCGGCCTGGCAAGTCCGTCGTTGGGCCAGATCGAGGCGCTGGCCAAGCTGATACATCCGATCGCGAAGAACAGTCGAGTACTTCTCCGTGCCAATGTGGGCCGCATTTTCAGCGGTAATTTCCGAAGCCTCCCGCCCACGCTCCGATACTTCACGGGTGGCACGGAAACCGTACGCGGCTTCGGATACCTCGAGCTGGGTCCGCCCGATAGCCTGGGACATGTGATAGGCGGACCTGTGCTCGAGGTGGCAAGCGTCGAGCTGGATCACAAGATCTTCAACCGCTGGGCAGTGGCGGCGTTTACCGACGTCGGGAACGCGCTCAACAGCTTCACGCTGTCGGTGAAGCAAGGCGCTCTGGAGCAAGGCGTCGGCGCCGGGATTCGGTGGGTCTCGCCGATCGGGCTGGTTCGACTCGACGGCGCATTCGCCGTCACCCGGCCCGGCACGCCGTTTCACCTGCATTTCTCGATCGGGCCGGACTTGTGAGAGTCCGCCGACTGCTTCTCATCGTACTTGGCGTGCTCGGCGCGCTTGTGGTGATCGTAGCCGGTGTGCTGTGGATCGGCCTCTCCAGTGGCTTTGCCGCCAGAAAGCTGATTGGGTTGGGCCTCGCACGAGCAGGTCCGGCCGTCACGATTCACGGCGTGAGCGGGCGGCTGCGGGGGCCGCTGCTCCTCACCGGCATCGTCGTACGAAAACCTGCGTTTACCGCGTCGGTAGACAGCGTGCTGCTCGAATGGAGTCCGTCGGGCCTCCTGCATCGCCAGGTGCGAGTCGATCGGCTGCAGGTGGCGGGCGTTCATGTAGTCCTTCCCGATTCCGCACCTGCACCCGTGGATACTGCGAAGCCCGAGCGCCCGCACCTCGCTCTCGATGTCGTGCTGGGGGACGTTGGGCTGCGTGGCTTGACAGTGGAAGCGCCTGGTGACGTGCGCGTATCGAATGGCGCGGCTCGAATCACCGGTCACGCAAACAACTACCGCCTCAATGCCAACGCTCTGGCATCGCTTCCCCAGCTGAAGCAGGTCAAGCTCGAACTCGAGGCCGAAGGCAACCTGGAGCAGTTCAAGGGTGCGCAAGCTCGCGTGAGCCTGCTCGATGGAACAGTGACGGCGAGCGGCCCCCTACGGTGGTGGCCCCGGGTCGGGTGGGACCTCGACATCCGTGCGCAGGATATCAAGCCCGGACTGTTGCTGGAACAGCCGGCCGCTTGGCCCGGGTCGCTGATGTTCCACGCAACCACCGCCGGCGCATTGGACAGCACCGGACCCGCCGGCCACGCTGCACTCGATTCTCTTGGCGGGACGCTTCGACACCAGCCACTCCGTGGTCACCTGCAGCTCAGCTTTGCCGACAGTGTTTATCGGGTGGAGGCACTCGCACTCGGCTGGGGATCTGCTCAGCTCACGGCCTCCGGCACGGTTGCCGACACGCTCCGCGTCCGGTATCGCGTCAACGTCGCGAACCTGGCGACTGCAGTGCGCGGCGCTGGCGGGGCGCTCACCGCGGAGGGGACAGCGGAAGGCCCCAGGTCGGCTGCTCGAATCCGG
>Ga0114129_10001441_pt1 | contig 32078 bp, 25 predicted proteins | sample RhiMetdeltSRZDD1_FD_80071 | JGI IMG/M metagenome (GOLD analysis project Ga0114129, IMG submission 80071) | Populus rhizosphere microbial communities from Tennessee, USA - Rhizosphere MetaG P. deltoides SRZDD1 (version 2) (version 2) | ecosystem: Host-associated > Plants > Roots > Rhizosphere >...
ATTTCACGGCGAGCAATATCACGCCGGACCTCCGCGCTCAGGGAATCGTGGATCCGACCCTTCGAAGACTGCAGGACATCAACGTCAGCGTCGGCGGTCCGTTCGTCAAGGACCGGCTCTGGTGGTTCGGATCGTTGCGCAACTACAGGACCATCGAGGCGACTCCGGGCTACACCGCCGTCAACTCCGACGGCAGCGAGACAAACCCGTTCCTCTCCAATCTCCGTAATTACACCGCGAGCACGAAGTACCAAATCAACAAGAACAACCAGTTGTCTGGCTTCTGGACCTACAACAAGAAATTTCAGCCGCATCGAGGCGCCGGCGTCGCGCAGCCGAATCCGATCAACACGCTCAACCAACAGTCGCCGAAACACCTGTTCAACGGCAACTGGACGTCAGTGATCGGTCAGAACACGTTCCTCGAAGTTTCGTCGACATATTTTCACATGCATTGGCCGAGCGACTGGTCGGACGAGTTTTACGCCCTGCCAGCGGCGCAGCAACATTCGTCGACCTTCAACATCACGACTGGAATTTACCTCGATGGGCCCGAACCGACCGGCCAGCATTTCCGAGACTCGTACCGACAGCAGCAGAACATCGGGTTGACGCGGTACATCGACGGTTGGCTGGGGGCGAGTCATCAGTTGAAGGCGGGATTCGAAAACTGGTACGGCTGGGGCCAGGAAGGCTTCAATATCTTTAACGACACACGCCTCAGGTTCACGAGCACTGCCGACGGCGCGACGTGTAATCCGAGCAACATGACAGGGTGTGTGCCCTCCGAAGTCTGGGGTTGGGCGACGCCACTCACGCAGAAGCAGAGAATGCGGAACTTTGCGGGGTTCGTGCAGGATCGCGCGAGCTACTCTCGAGTGACGCTGAATCTAGGTCTTCGCTGGTCGTACTATGACGGCAAGATCCCGGCGCAGAGTGGCGGCGGCGGTCGGTGGTTCCCCGTGACGAACTACCCTGAAATCGATCCGGGTTACAAGTGGAACACGATCGCGCCGCGGGCCGGAGTCGTCGTCAAGCTGACCGAAGACGGCAAGAACGTCGCGAAAGCGAGCTACAGCCGGTACTACGAAGTCATGTACATGAGCGAGTTCGCGTCGATCAACCCGAACATCATTAGCACGGCCTCAGACAGCATTCCAGTGAAGTACGGGTGGAAGGGCGATCTCAACGGCAATGGCCGCGTTGACGACAACGAGCTTGGTCCACAAACGTTCCGATACGTCCCCAAGTCCAACACCATCGATCCGAATTTGCGGGATCCGAAGAACGACGAAGTCATGTTCGCATTCCAGCGGGAGCTGGCCAGCAACTGGTCGCTGAGCGCGGACTGGATCCAGCGGTGGTTCAAAGACCAGACAATCGATCAGGACTGCTTCGGTCTGCCGTGCAATACCGTGGCGTCCACGGCCTACGAGCCGACTCGCATCGTGACAGACTTCGGACCCGACAACATTCGCGGTACAGGCGACGACCGGCAGCTCACGTTCTACGACGTCAAGTCCGAGTTCCTCGGCAAGGACACATTCTTCCACACGAACTGCGGGAACAATGTCTCGGTGAGCTGCACGCAGCGTTACAAGGCCTTCGAGATCGCCCTCTCCAAGCGCATGTCGAACCGCTGGCAAATGCAGGGATCCTACGTGTGGTCCAAGCTCGACGGAGATATCTGGCTCGATTATACGAACCCCAATAATCTCATCGACTTCGTCGGAAAGGGATCCACGGCGACGAGTGGCAACAATACGTCCCCGGATCAGCCCCATGCCTTCAAATTGCTCGGCAGCTATCAGGCGCCTTGGGGCGTCACCGTCGGCGCGAATTACCAGGCCCTGAGCGGCCTGCCTCGGGACCGCAACCTGAGTGTGCCGTTCCGCCAGGGGACCGCCAATATTCGCGTCGAGCCGCGAGGCACCTATCGCGCGGACAACCTGAGCCTGCTCTCGTTGCGAGCTGACAAGAGCTTTGCTCTCGGCGGTGGCCACCGTGCGTCATTCGTCGCCGAACTGCACAACGCGCTCAATTCGAGCGCTGGACAGGTTGGCTTCGGCACCGTCACACGAGGTAATGCCAGCCAAGCAGCGTTTGACGCGGCGAGGGCAACCGTTTCCTATTTCGGACGCGTACAGGAGATCGTCGCTCCGCGCGTGCTGAAGATTGGATTCAGGCTCGATTTTTAGAGCACGAAGGTTCCGAGGTTCTAGGGGTTCGAACGTTCTAGTTTCGGCCGGCTCCTGATGCGAGGGGCCGGCCTCTTCTTCTCTTTGTCCCTTCCGCACGCCTCATCTCCATCAACCTTTTGTTCGTAAAACCCACGTAAAGGTGTATCGTTTCGCATGTCACACTCCGGAATTCTGACAGGAGGTCACCTGTGAAAGGGATATTCATTCGGGCGCTTGCGGTAATTCCGCTTGGCATCGTCGCCTTCGTGTTCGGTGTAGCGCTCTCAGCCTCCGCTCAGGAGATGCGTGGACGGATCGTGGGAGTCGTCACCGACTCCTCCAACGCCGTCGTGCCGGGCGTGACGGTCACCGTGGCCGGCCCTGCCCTGATTCAGCCGCAGCCGACGGTGACGGGCGCCGACGGGAGTTACCGGTACCCGGCGCTGCCGCCAGGTACGTACACCGTCACCTTCGAGCTCGGCGGCTTCCAGACGGTCAAGCGCGAAGGCATCCGACTCGGACTGAACCAGACGCTCAGCGTCGACGTCCAGCTGCAACTGTCCGCGCTCCAGGAAACCGTCACGATTACCGGCGAATCCCCAGTCGTCGACGTCAAGAGCACAACCGTAGGCACGAACTTCACCAAGGAGCTATTGCAGGACATCCCGAACGCGCGGGATATCTGGGCCGCGATGGCGCAGGCGCCGGGATTTCAGATGAACGGCTACGACGTCGGCGGTTCGCGTACCGGCACGCAGACCGGCTATCAGACCTACGGGGTCGGTGATCAGAACAAGACGCTGCTCGAGGGCATCAACGTGACCGAGGGCACCGGCGGCAACGCGGGCTACTTCGACTTCGGAAGCCTCGAGGAGTTTCAACTCGGCGGCTCGGGCAACATGGGTGAGCAATCGAGCCTCGGCGCGTTCCTGAATCTCACGATCAAGTCGGGCGGCGACAAGTTCCAGTCGCAGCTCTACTACGATTACGTCGGCGACAAGACCCTGTCCAACAACGTGCCTGATGCGTTCAGAACGCCAGGTGGCACCGATTCCAGAGGATTCAAAGCACCGACGATCATCGATCCGGCGACCGGCGCGCGCCTCGGCTTGTCGCGCGGCAACCCGATCACGAAGCAATACGACTTCAACGTGAACGTCGGCGGCCCGATCAAGAAGAGCCGCCTCTGGTACTTTCTGAGCTACCGGGACAACAATCAGTACAAGACAATTCTCGGCTTGCCCGGTGAGGAGGCACAAAGCCAGCTGCTGAACAAGACCGCAAAGGTCACGTACCAGCTCAGTCGCTCGAATCAGATCATCGGGTACTACAACGAGCGGACCAAGCTCCAGCCGCTGCGCGATCTCTCATTGGCGATTCCGGTATCGGCCGCGAACTGGCAGAGCTCGAAAAATCGCCCGCAAAAGATCGAGTGGACCAGTACGCTGAGCAGCCGCGCCTTCCTCGACGTACAAGCGTCGCACTGGGGCAACTACTTCCCGCTCTATCCGACCCAAACCCAGTCCACGTCGACTGAGGGAGTACCCGTCGGTCGCATCGACCTGGATACCAACCAGCAAAGCGGCGCATCGGACTACTACCACAACCGGACGACGCTGAAGCCTCAGTTTTCTGGAGCGCTCTCGTACTTCCTCGATGGCTTCGCCGGCAGCCACAACTTCAAGATGGGCGTCGAGATCTTCCGTGAGCGCCGGAGCTTCCTGCGCTTTCAGCCGGGCAACATCTACTATCGCGATCGAGGGACGACGCCGACCGAGGTAGACATCTACAATACGCCGAACACCGGAATCGACGATTCGACGGCCACGGGATTGTACGCGCAGGACGGATGGAGCCTCACCCGGCGCGTCACGATCAATGCCGGCGTGCGGTTCGACCGCTACAAGATCGGTTGGCCTGAAAACAGCTTCACGCCGGAGCAAACGGCGTACTTCCAGCCGGTGTCGACGCCCGAAACGACGGTAGCGGATCTCAAGTCAGTAAGCCCGCGAGTCGGCTTCGCGTGGGACGTCGTCGGCAACGGCAAAACGGTGTGGAAGGGGTTCTTCGGCCGCTTCTACTACAACCCGAGCACCGACATCACCACGCTCGAGAATCCGGTCGGTCAAGCCGCGCTGCGGTACCAGTTCAACGATCTGAACGGCAACAAGATCCTGGACGGTCCCCAGGAGCGTGGCAATCTGATTACGACAGTCGGTGGGGCAGGCTTTGGAAAAGTCGATCGAAACCTCGAGCACGCGTACGGCCAGGAACTCTCGACGCACTTCGAGCAGGAGGTCGCGCCGTTCCTGTCGGCGCGCGCGTCATACGTCTACAAGAACACGCGCAACGGGTGGGCCGAAGTCGACGTCACGCGTGTGGGTGCGTACACGGTGCCGTTCGCTTTTACGGACATCGGCGCTGATGGCGTGCGTGGCACGGCCGACGATAAGCAACTCAGCCTCTTCGATCGCGCGCCCGGAGTGGTGGCGACCCGTCTATTCACCAATACCGGGCGAATCGCGGGCGTGCCGGCGTACGAGGGCGACTACCACACCGTCGAGTTCGCCCTGAACCGGCGCTTCCACGAAAAATGGCTCCTCCTGACGTCGTTCGAGCACACGTGGGCAGATGACTTCCGCGGGACGACTACCGGCACCGGCGCCCTGGACGTGGTTCGCCAGGGCACCAGCTTCCTGTGGCAGCCGAACCGGCGGCGGCTCGGACGCCAGGAGACCACATTCTGGAATTACAAGCTGATCGGCCGCTACGTCTTCCCGTACGATTTCGGCGTGAGTGCCTCCTACAAGCTGCAGAGCGGCTACAACTGGGGGCGAAACACCAGCGTCGCCTTGCCGAATGCCGGCAGCGAGTCGGTCCTCATGGAGCCGCTCAACTCGAACCGGACCGAGAACGTCCACATCGTCGACTTCCGCGTGGAAAAGGGTCTCCGCATCGGCGCGGGCGGCAAGTTGACCGGGATGGTGGATCTGTTCAACGCGCTCAATCAGAACCCGACGGTTGGCTTCCGCACGGTGACCGGCGCGAGATTCAAAGAGGTGATCGCCGTGCTCGATCCCCGCGCGGCTCGATTCGGCATCCGCTGGGACTTCTAACAGTCCGTGGGTTAGACTCGCCGCGCAGATGATCTCTGCGCGGCGAGTCTTCATCCTCCTTTACACGGCATCCGGCGCCGCAGCTCTCGTCTACGAAGTGGCGTGGACGCGGCTGCTCACGCTGCAACTTGGGCACACTGTCGCCGCCGCGAGCACCGTCCTCGCCGCGTTCATGGGCGGGCTTGCGTTGGGTGCCTGGCTTGCCGGCCGTTTTTCGGTAGGAACACTTCGCGCGTACGCCGCACTCGAGATCCTTGTGGCCGTGACAGCGCTCCTGCTCCCCTTGGCGCTGAACACCGCCGTTCCGGCCCTCAGTTGGGCGTATGCGGACGGGACCGCGCCCGGCCGCTTCGCACTCGTCCGCATCGCGATCAGTCTTGGATTGCTCGGCATCCCGGCTGCTGCAATGGGCGCCACGTTTCCCGTTGCTGCGGCCTGGTTCGCGGCCGCTCGGGATTCCTCCGCCGACATCGGAATGCTGTACGCCGCCAATACCTGCGGGGCGGCGGCGGGCGCGATTGCCGCCGGCTTCTGGTTGATCCCGGCGCTCGGCCTCCGCGGCACCACATGGATCGGCGTGCTGCTGAACGCGCTGGCCGCCAGCGGTGCGTTGTGGCTCGCGTCAACGACGATCACCTCAGAGCCCCCAGAAAAGGAATCGCTCAAAGCGAGGACCCAAAAACCGCTGCGTACTCCGCATGTTCGGCGGTCAACGTCGTCTTCGTACGCGGCGCTGCCGGCGCCCGCGCTCGCGATGACTGCTGCGGGCATTTCCGGCTTTGCCGCACTCGTCTACGAAGTCGCCTGGACGCGACTCCTTGCTCTGGTGATCGGCCCCACGACCTACGCCTTTGCGACGATGGCGGCGGCGTTCATCGGCGGGCTGGCCGTCGGTTCGGCGGCCGGCACGCGAATCGCGCGGCGCGTGGCGTATCCGGCCCTCTGGATGGCCGCCATGCTGGTGGTCTCGGCCACGACTGCGAGCGCCGCGGCCTGGTATGCCGCCACGCGGATGCCGCTCCTCGTCGCGGCGGAGGTGGCGGATCCGGCGGCGGCGTTCGGGCCGGTCATCGCGACACAGGCCACCGGCGTCGCCCTCCTTCTGCTGCCGATGACATTCGCGCTGGGAGCCACGTTCCCGCTCGCGCTGGCGGTCGCCGGACAGGGCCGATCTGTGGGCAGCGACGCGGCGCGGGTCTACACGGCCAATACCGTTGGGGCGATCGGTGGATCGATCGCTGCCGGGTTTCTGTTGATTCCGACGCTTGGACTGCGCGCGACATTTCAGTGGACCGCGATTGCCGGCGTAATAGCCGGCGCCGCATGCCTCTTTGCGGCGCTTCGCGAAAGGGCTCAAAGCGGATTCGCCATCGTCGCAATTGTGCCGGTGGCCTCGGTGGCGGCGATTCTGGTGCTGCCGTCCTGGGACCGCGAGCTATTGTCGAGCGGCGCGTACAAGTACGCGCCGTACATCGGGTCAGTAGATCTCGACACGGCGCTGCGCGCCGGAACCCTCGAGTACTACAAGGAAGGCGCGGCCGCGACCGTGAGCGTGCGGCGTCTCACAGGGATCCGCGCGCTGTCCATCGACGGCAAGGTCGATGCGTCGAATGGCGGCGACATGCTCACGCAGCGCCTGCTCGGCCTGCTGCCGGTCGCGCTCCATGGGCGCGCACGCGACATCTGCGTCATCGGCCTCGGTAGCGGCGTGACCGCCGGCTCGGCGCTGGCGATGGGCACGGCACAACACGTCGATGTGATCGAAATCTCGCCAGAAGTCGTGGAAGCGTCCCGTTTCTTCGATCGCGAGAGTGACGCTCCCCTCAAGCACCCGTCTGTGCGGCTCATCGTCGGCGACGGCCGATCGCACCTGCTGCTCACGCCGAGGAAGTACGACGTGATCGTCTCCGAGCCGTCGAACCCGTGGATGTCCGGCGTGGCCACGCTGTTCACGCGCGAATTCTTCGAAGCGGCACGCGCGAGGCTGACCCCGGAGGGACTGCTCTGCCAATGGGCTCATACGTACGACATCAGGCGGGAAGATTTGCAGTCGATCGTGCGGACGTTTGCGTCCGTCTTTCCACACGGCACGATGTGGCTGGTCGGCCAGGCCGACCTGTTGCTCGTCGGCGGACCCGGGGGCGACATCTCCGGGCGAATCGGTAATCTCGCCCCGAGCGTCCGTCAAGGCTCCGCGCCGCAAATTCTCGGCGGCGTCGGCGTGCGTCCATCGGACGCGGTGTTCGATCTCTTGTCGCTCTACGTCGGCGGGCCGGCGGAGTTGGAGCGGTACGCCCGGGGCGCCGTCGTCCAGACCGACGATCGAACGCCGCTCGAATACTCGGCGCCTCGTGGGATCTACGGCAAGAGCGGTGGCGACAATTCCGCGGAAATCCGAGGGCTGAACGGCGAGAAGCCGGCTGCGGTACGCGCAGCCTTCGAACAGGCGACAGACGCGAGCTGGGCCTCTCGCGGGGCCATGGAGCTGAAAGCCGAGGCCTACGAGCTGGCGTATGAAGCGTTCCGCGCCGCCGTGGCGCTCAACAGCCGAAACGCCGAGGCACTGAGCGGATTGACCGCTGCCGCGGCAGGTGCACGCAAGCAGCCTGCTGCGCTCGATTTTCTGAAAACCATCGCGTCGCGCGAGCCGGCAAACGCCGTCGTCCGCGTCGAGCTTGCGCACATGCAGGCCGCCGCGGGCGACCTGGCCGGGGCGATCGAAACGGCGGCCGCGGCGATGCGCCTGGCTCCCGATGACCCCCATGCCGGCGAGCAGCTCGCGTCAATCGTCGCCGACGCCGGAGACGCCGAGCGGCTGGAACCGCTGGCCGCAACGCTGGTCTCGAAGTTCCCTGGCAGGCCGGATCCCTATTACTACCAGGCCAACGCGCTCTTCCTGCGGGGGCGGACCGAAGAGGCCATCGTGGCGGCGCACAAGGTCGTCGACCGGTTTCCCGGTCACGCCCGTGCCCAGAACCTGCTCGGTGCGGCGTGTGCCACGCTGGGGCGTCGAGAGTGTGCGAAATCGGCATTCGAGGCGTCACTGGAGGCCGAGCCGCGCGACGCCTCGACGTACGTGAATCTGGGAGTCTTCCACCTGCAGTCGGGTAACCCGCAGGCCGCCGCGCAGTATTTCGCCGAAGCCCTGTTCATCGACGCTCAGTCGCAGGCGGCGAGGGCCGGCCTCACGGAGGCGCGTACTGTGCTCACAAATCCACGCTAACGTAGATCAGTTCAAAGATCTGTAGGTGGAGATCTCGCTCGCGCGTGCCGATATCACTATTAATAAGGCAAAGTGCGTCGCAGCTTCTGCGGTACATCTATTGCTGAGCAAATCGGCGGAGGGGAAGATGAGTCTCGTTCGGCTTCTGGGTTTCACCACGCTCCGATGCGGCTGCGTCGTGGGTCGCTATCGAGAAGTGGCGACCAGCCGGGAAGTCGCGTACGTCGAGGAGAAAGGCAAGAGTTGCGGGAGTCAAGGGCACAGAAGGAACCACACCGTGGTCTCGGAGCGTCTCGCTTCCGCCGTCCCGATCGCGCTGGCCAGCAAAGCTTCCTGACGCACCTCCTCTAACGCCGCAGCCCCGGACGGCCGAAATAACGGCGTGGGCGTTCTCCAGAAGCCGTACGAAATCGTCCCTTTAGGCTCCGCGCGCGGGACCTTTTATCACTCCGACTGCCTCGAGGTCTTCGCCCAACTGCCCCCTCGAAGCGTTGATGTGGTGGTCACGTCGCCGCCCTATAACCTGGGCATCCAGTACAACCAGTATCAGGACACGCTGTCCCGCGCGGACTATCTCCAGTGGACCAACTCCTGGGTGGCGGCCGCCGCGCGCGTGCTGCATCCGGAAGGCTCGCTCTTTCTGAACGTCGGCGCCAAGCCGACCGACCCATGGACGGCGCTGGACGTGGCCCAGGCGGTACGGCCGCACCTCCGGCTGCAGAACATCATCCACTGGGTCAAGTCGATCGCAATCGAGCAGTCCGCGGCAGGGGCCGCCGCAGGCCTCACCCGCGACCTCGCCGTCGGCCATTACAAGCCGATCAACAGCGATCGGTTCCTGAACGACTGCCACGAATTCATCTTCCACTTCACGCCGCTCGGTGAAACGGCGTTGGAACGGCTGGCGCTCGGAGTCCCCTACCAGGATCAGTCGAATATCGGGCGATGGCGTGCGGCCGCCGGCGGGGTGAGGTGCCGCGGGAATACGTGGTTCATCCCGTACGAGACGATTCAGCGCCGCGACCGGGACCGCCCTCACCCGGCGACGTTCCCCTCCAAGCTGCCCGAGCAATGCCTCCGGCTACACGGCCTGCGGCGCATCCAGGTGGTGATGGACCCGTTCACGGGCCTCGGCAGTACGGCAGTCGCCTGCGCGCGGCTTGGTTTGAGCTTCATCGGGGCGGAGATTGACGAAAGCTACCTGAACGAGGCGGTCGCGAGAACGAGGGCGACTTTTGTGGGACGTTCAGCGAAGGTGAAACTGGGAAGTCTGAAGTCTGAAGTCAGAAGTCTGAAGTCGGTAGTAGGAAGTCTGAAGTCGGAAGTCAGAAAGCGACCGGCCGCAGCGTCTGACAGGTAAGGTCAGACTTCAGCCTTCAAGCTTCAAACTTCGTACTTCAGACTTCAGACTTCAGACTTCAAACTTCCCTTCTACTTCTTCCTCGATTCCGTCGGCCGCGGAGGCGGCTTGAGGACGTACTCCTTGCGGAACCACACGGTGGCGCCCTTCCGCGTCACTTTCACATCAATCTGACGCCGGCGGCGCGTCGAATCGGGATTCTTCGAGTAGTAGCCGAGGACGTAGTAGTCGCTCGTTTCGGCGTCGATCCGCTTCAGCGCCTTGCTGAAGTCGTTCTGATTGACGACCGCCAGCCCGCCCGTCTCTTCCGCAATCACGCGCAGACTGTCCTGCGACTTCCGGACGAACTCGGCCCACTGCCGCGGATCCACCTGCTCGTCGATGTCGCCCATGCCGACCAGACCGCGCGGATCGATTGTGTACATCGTGACATTCGCACGGTTGGCCTGGCGTGTGAGCTCACCGAGCTCGCGCGCGAGATCCGCGTCGGCGAACTGCTCGCTCTGTTTCTGCTGCTGCGTGAATGGATCGGTCGCATTCGAATTCGTCCCATCGTCCGACGACTGCCGCATCTGATTCTGGTTGCGCGCGAACTCGTTTTGCGCGAACGGCGAGTTCGGCTCCATCAACCCGAGGCGTGCGTCCTGGAACGGGTTGAAGTCGTAGCCGTCGCTGACGTAGACGAGCGCCTTGCGCCGATTGTGGACCGCCTCCAGATTGTTGAGCAGATCGTTGACCGTCGAGAAGGCGACGTGCGCGCGATAGCGAACCTCGCTCGGCCCTTCGGCGCCCGACGAGCCGTTGATGATGTCGGTCGGCTTCAGCTCGTTGCCGGCGATCTTCTTGATCGCTTCGTCGAGCCGCGTTTTGTCGTACGTCATGTCGACGGCAATGGACGAAGGACCGCTCGAGACGATGCCGAACATGTCACCGTCGTGCACCAGCTCCTTCGAAATCTTCTGAAACAGCTGGCGCACGCGTCCGGTGTTGTGGAACTGCAGGTGGAGATCGTCGACGAAGAACAGAAAAATCCGGCCGGAGACGTCGGTCTTCGGACGCGACGGCGGCAGAATGATGCCTTCCGGCGGCGGCGGCGGGGGCGGCGCAAGCACGTTGGTGACACGGCCGCCGGTCACCACCGTCATCGACGTAATGTCCTGCTTGATGCCGTCTTCGTAAACTTCGAATTCGTTCTGCTTGAGATCCGGAATGAAGTTGCCTCGCTCGTCGCGGACAACGATGTCGTTGGTGACGAGGTCGACTTGAACTCTAAAGGTTGGCTTCTGCTGCGATGCGCCCGCGGCGGCGGGCTGAGCAGGTGCAGGCGCAGGCGTCTGGGCCGACAGGCCTGCCGCCAGGACCACCAGGAGTGCAGTGGGCCAGAACCCGTTCATTTTCAAGCTCATAAAGATCATTCATTATACATCGCGGAGCGCACGCCGCGCGGTCCGCGAAATGACCGCCGTCACAGCCACTGTCGCGGCCAAACCGGCGACCAAAGTCGCGTAATAAGACGCGTCTCTCGGCAGCTCGGCTTGACCGGCAATCGCGAGCGCCTCCCCTGTCACCTTTCCTGCGTACGCGTACATTACCGCACCCGGAAGCATGCCGACCGACGCGATGACAAAATCTCGTGTCGAGATCCTCGTCACACCGAGCGCATAGTTCAGAAAATTGAATGGAACGATCGGCGAGAGGCGCAAGAGGAAGACAATCCGCCTCCCCTGCGCGGCCACGGCTCGATCGATGGCCTCGAATCTGGGCATCGAGGCCAGCCGCCGCTCCACGAGACGCCGTGCCACATGGCGGCCGAGCAGAAACGCGAATGTTGAGCCGAGAACTGCTCCGCAAAACGAATACGCGATGCCTCGAGTCAGCCCGAAGAGCGCGCCGCCGGCAATCGTCAACAGCGATGCCGGAACCAGGGCGACCACTGAGGCAGCGTAGAGAAGCAGGAAAAAGATGGGCGCGATCACGCCCCATTCGTGGACATGCGCGACGAGCCCTAGCATCCGGGGCGCAGCCCACCGTCCGCTCAGCCAAATCAGAAACGCGATGCCGATCGCCACAACGGCCGCGCGAAGTCGGGTCACTGATCCGAAGGTTCGCGAGGTTCGCGGGGTTCGGAGGGTTCGCGGGGTTCGGAGGGTTCGGAAGGTTCGGAGAGTTCTCGAGGTTCTGAAAGTTCTCGGCGTTCGATCGGCTGTGGTTGGCCGCGCCGACCGTGGCGACGGCGGCGCCGGCGGCCGCCTTGGGTACGCGGAAGCTGTGGACGCGAGACGTCTCCGACCGGCCCGGCGCCTTCAGTTCCAGCATCTGGCGAGACAGAGCCTGCCGCCACGGGGACTTCTGGCTCGGTCGCCGCGCCCAACGGCTCAGCCGTGGACTCTTCGCTTTCGTCGGCTTCGGCCTGTCTCGCCACCCGTTCTGCTCGCTCGATGCGCCGCCGCTCCCGCCACTTCTCGGAATCTGCCGATGGAATCGGTGTTTCGACGATCTTCTGCCAGTCGAAGGTGACGTCGGGGTTCTGGGCTTCGAGGGCTCGTCGAAGGCCTTCGTCGAATGGCTCGCGGCCGACTTTCACGTTGGGTGGTGTGCGAAACCAGTAAAGAATCCGCGTGCGTACTTTGCCGCGGCGGTTGGTCGTCGGCTGGACCAGGTAGAAATGCTCGTAGCCGCGTTTGTCGCGCGTAAACCGGAGAAAGGCCATACGGCGGTCTTCTGTCAGCTATCCGCTGAACCTACTTTTTCTTCATCTTTGCCGGCTTCTTCGCGCTGCGGACCGGTTTGGACGCGCGCGCTGCCTTCGGCTTATGAGCTGGCGTCGATCGGGACGCGCTCTTCGTGGGGGTTTTGGCGGGCGGCCGGACACGCGAGGCGACCGGCACCTCTTTGCTCCGGTGCACGAGCGTAAAGCGGGGCTGATCCCCGACGATGTGGTAGCTCCAGATTTCGGCGACGTGAATCTGATTGTCCTCGCACAGTCGGCGCGCAACATCGACCATCCCTGCGGGAACATAGAGGTGAAACGGCGCTTTGAGCTTGCCGAAATGCGCCCATTGCGCGAGAGCTTCGAGGTGATTCACCGACTCGCCTGTCTCTACCTCGACAACGCCCTGGAGTTTGCGGCCCCGATCTGGGCTGAGCAGCACCAAATCCGGATACAGAGCGGATGGACCGCTGCCGATTGCTGCGTTCTGCTCGATTCCGGGGTTCATGCCTGCGTCGTACTTGCGACGGAACTTCGCCTGCAACAGACGGATCAGCCGGTCGTGCTCCAGTTGCTCACGAACTGGCCGGACCAGAATCGGGCTCAACGAGCGCCTCCAAGTGTTTGGAGAAACAGGGAGATCAAACCAGAAAGTCTAGCATGAAACTTGTCAAGCTGAACCGTTCCTTGACTACGCTCGTCGGATACAATAGTCGGGTTCCTTTCAATAATGTCTGCATCCGCGCCATCCAAAATCTTGATCGTCGACGACGATGAAGGCGTGACCCAGACGTTCGCGCGCATGCTGCGTCTCGAAGGGTATCAAGTGCGGACCGCCGTGAGCGCTGAAATCGGATTGCAGGAAGCCGAGGACTGCCATCCAGACGCGATCATCCTCGATCTGCGCATGCCGCTCGTCGACGGTCTCGGATTTCTCAGGCGTCTGCGCGCGCACGACGATCAGCGTCAGGTTCCCGTGGCGATCGTCACCGGCGACTATTTCCTCGACGACTCCGTGTCCACCGAATTGCGGGAGCTCGGCGCGGAACTGCGCTTCAAGCCGCTGTGGCTGGAGGATTTGGTCGGCCTCGCGCGAAATCTGCTCAAGGTGACCCACTGAACGAGTCGGGCAGTCGGTTCCTCAAAGCCTGCAGGCGCGAACCGGTCGACGCGACTCCCGTTTGGTTCATGCGCCAAGCGGGGCGGTACATGAGCGAGTATCGCAGCCTTCGCGAGCGATACTCGCTGCTCGATCTCTGCCGAACGCCCGACCTGGCGACCGAAGTAACGCTCCAGCCTCTCCGCCGTCTCGATGTCGACGCGGCGATCCTGTTCTCGGACCTGTTGCTACCTCTCGAGCCGCTGGGAATCCGCTTCGATTTTGTGCAGGGTGAAGGACCTGCTATCGAGAATCCGCTGAGAAGCGAAGAGGATCTCGCGGGCATTCGCCGATTCGAGCCGCGCGAGGAGCTTTCGTACGTCCTCGATGCGATTCGGCAGATCAAGCGAGCGCTCGGCGGTCGCGTGCCGCTCATCGGGTTCGCAGGCGCGCCGTTCACCCTCGCCTCGTACGCGATCGAAGGTGGTCACTCGACCTCCTTCGCGCAAACGAAAGCATTGATGTACGGCCATCCCGCGGCGTGGCACCGCTTCTGCGACACGGTCGCCGACGTGATCGGCGACTACCTCGTCGCACAAGTGGAGGCCGGTGTCGACGTCGTGCAGCTCTTCGACTCGTGGGTCGGCGCGCTCAATTCTGCCGACTACCGCGAATTCATCCTGCCCCACACTCGACGCATCTTCGAGCGCGTCGCTTCTACCGGAGTCCCGACGATTCATTTCGGCGTCGGGACCGCTTCGATTCTCGCCGACTTGCGCGACGCGGGGGGCGACGTGATTGGCGCGGACTGGCGCACACCGCTCGACGAGGCGTGGAAGCGAATCGGCGATCGGGCAATCCAGGGCAATCTGGATCCAACGCTGCTGCTCGGCCCGCTCGACCGCATCCTGGCCGCGACCGACGAAGTGCTCGAACGTGCCGGAGGACGGCCGGGTCATATTTTCAACCTCGGTCACGGCATCCTGCCGACGACGCCTGTGGAGCACGTCCAGGCAGTTGCGAGATATGTGCATCAGAAGACGAGAGCTTGATCGAGTGCTGGGTGCTGGGTGCTTTGTGCTGGGTGCACTGAGCACCCAGCACTCAGCACCCAGCACTCAGCACCCGAAATGACCGGCGTTTTGTTAATGGCTCACGGCACGCCGTCCTCGATGGACGAGATGCCCGCGTACCTCACCCTCGTGCGCGGAGGGCGACCACCGTCAGACGAGCTCGTCGCCGAGATGCGACATAACTATCAGGCGATCGGCGGGCGCTCGCCGTTGACGGAGATCACCGAGGCGCAGGCCGAGGCGCTTCGCGAGCGGCTCGGTCCCGCCATACCCGTGGCGGTGGGCATGCGCAACTGGTCCCCGTTCATCAAGCACGCGGTCGCCAGCCTTGCCGCCGCAGGCGTGACCCACGTGATCGGGATCCCGATGACGCCGCAGTTCTCGACGCTCAGCGTGCAGAAGTACATGGATGCGGCCACCAGCGTCTTGCCGAGCGGGATCCGTTTCGAGGCCGTTCAGTCATTTCATGCGCATCCGCTGCTGCTGGAAGCGTTCGCGGAGCGCGTGCGCGCGGCACGGCCGCAGAGCGGAGAGCTGGTCGTGTTCACCGCGCACAGCCTTCCGAAGCGCGCGATCGATGGCGGCGATCCGTACGCGGACGAGGTCGCGGCGACGGCGCGTGGCGTGGCCGAACGAGCCGGCGTTGCCGACTACGCGCAGGCCTACCAAAGTGCGGGCCGCACGCCTGAACCGTGGATCGGACCTGACCTCGGGCGCGTGATTGACGAACGATCGGCCACCGTCCGACGATTCCTCGTTGTGCCGATCGGGTTCGTTTGCGATCACACGGAGATCCTGTTCGACATCGACGTCCAGGCGGCGCAGACGGCTCGCGAATTCGCGACGTCGCTGCGGCGGACTGAGTCGCTGAATACTTCTCCTTTGTTCATCGACTTGCTTGAGGAGATTGTCCGATCCAGACTTTGACCTACTGCTGAGGAGCTCGCCACCGTAGAGGACACAGGGGGCACAGAGGGAAACCATGTACGATCCATCCTCTGTGTCCTCAGTGTCCTCTGTGGTGGAGGTTTCTAATTCGTCTATGCCTGACGTCGTCATCGTCGGCGGCGGTATCGCCGGCCTCGCAGCGGCGTTCGAGCTGTCGCGGCAGGGCGTCACGTGCGTCGTGCTCGAGCGCGCGGGGCGCGCCGGCGGCGTGATCCTCAGCGAGGAAGTCGACGGGTTCACGATCGACGGCGGTCCCGACTCGCTGCTGGTGCAGAAGCCGGCGGGAATCGCGCTCTGCCAGGAAGTCGGCCTCCGCGATCGCCTGATTGCCACGAAGCCACCACGGATCGCCTACATTCAGCGCGCCGGAACACTTCATCCCTTGCCTGCGGCCTCGGTACTCGGCATCCCGACGCGTGTGGGGCCATTCCTCGGATCTGACCTCTTCACCTGGCGCGCAAAGATGCGCATGGGCGCAGAGCTCTTCGTGCCAGCCAGGCGCGATGCAGACGATGAGTCGATCGGGGCATTCATCAAACGCCGGTTCGGCGCTGAGGCGGCGACATACCTGGCGGAGCCGTTGCTCGCCGGCATTCACGCCGGAGACGTGGACCGCCTCTCGGTCCGCGCGCTGTTTCCCCAATTCGTCGAGGCCGAACGCACGCACGGCAGCCTGCTGCGCGCGTTCCGATCCCAATCCCCAATCCGCAATCCGCAATCCTCAATCCGCAATCAACAGGGCGCCTTCCGATCGCTACCAGGCGGCCTGACGGAATTGGTCGACGCGCTCGTCGCAACGCTACCGCCCCGCACGGTCTGCACGAACACCACAGTCAAAGCGGTCAATCGCCCGCGTTCGAGCGACGCAGACTCATTCACGATCGTCCACGACCGCGGCGACCGACCGATCGAAGCACGCGCCGTGATTCTCGCAACGCCCGCGTTCGTCACGAGCGCGTTGATGCAAGACGCTGACGCTGAGCTCTCCCGGCTGTGCGGCGAGATTGCTTACACGTCGACGGCGTCGGTCGTACTGGCCTTCACGCGCGATGCGATAGGGCACCCGTTGAGCGGATCCGGCTTCGTTGTCCCGCGCGTCGAGGGAACGGCCATTCTGGCCACGTCATGGCTGTCGTCGAAGTGGCTGCATCGTGCACCAGCGGATCATGTGCTACTGCGAGCCTTCGTGGGCGGCGCCCGCGATCCCCGCGTACTGGAGCGCTCGGATCAGGAACTGGTGGCGCAAGCGCTGTCGGCGTTGACGCCATTGTTGGCGATTCGCCGCCAGCCGCTGTTCTCGAGGGTGTACCGCTGGGAGCGGGCGAACGCTCAGCACGAAGTGGGTCACCTCGCGCGGATGGAGGCTATCGAGCGCGCGCTCGGCCGGCATCCGGGCCTGTACCTGACCGGCAGCGGTTTCCGGGGCGTCGGCATCCCCGACTGCGTGAACGACGGCAGAAACACGGCTCGGGCGGTTGCGGAGTGGCTTACGAAACTTAAGAGAGAAAGGTTAAACGTTGAACGTTAAACGTTGAACGTTGAACGTTGAACGTTGAACGTTGAAAAGAACCTGGCTTTTCACTCTTAACTTTTGACTTTATGAAACCCATCCACATCATCGGCGTCCCTCTCGATCTCGGCGGCGGCCGGCGAGGCGTGGACATGGGACCGTCCGCATTCCGCATCGCTGGGCTCGGCGAGCAGCTTGCCGCGCTCGGCTACCCCGTCGTCGACAAGGGCGACTTGCCGACCCCGATTCCGGAAACGCAGGAACAGCGCGATGAGCACAAGAAGTACATCCGCGACATCGCGAAGGTGTGTCAGAAGGTCTATCAGACAGCGCTTGCCTCATTTGACGAGGACGCCATGCCGCTGGTACTGGGCGGCGATCACAGCCTCGGAGCAGGATCGGTCGCCGCCGCCGCCGATTGGGGACGCAGGTCGAAGCAGTTGCCGATCGGCCTGCTGTGTGTGGATGCGCACGGCGACATGAATACGCCGGCGACGTCGTTGTCCGGGAACGTCCACGGCATGCCGCTCGCGGCGCTGCTCGGCCCCGAGCCTGCGGAGCTGTCCAAGATTGGAACGTTTTCCCCGAAGGTGCTGCCGGCGCATACGGTGCTCGTCGGCATCCGAAATCTCGACGAACGCGAGAAAGTGGCCGTGCGCGATTCAGGCGTCCATGTCTTCACGATGAAGGACATCGACAGGCAGGGCATTGCCTCGATTGTCGAGCAGGCGGTGAACCTCGCCGGCAGCGGGACCGCGGGCATTCATGTGTCGTTCGACATGGATGTCTGTGATCCAGGGATCGCGCCCGGCGTCGGCACGCCCGTGAAGGGCGGGCTCGACTATCGCGAAGCCCACATGGTGATGGAGATCGTCGCCGACTCGGGACTTCTCACCTCGATCGATCTCGTCGAGGTGAATCCAACGCTCGACGTCCGAAACGCGACGGCGCAGCTGGGGACCGAACTGGCGCTGTCGGCGCTAGGGATGAAGATTCTGTGAGCCCGACTCCGCCAGCATCTCTTCGAGCGTTTCCACGAGGAGGACGAGCGAGTACGGCTTTTCGATGAGCCGGGTCCGGGGTCTCAACCGCTCGAGCTCGGCGGACTCCGATGGCACGCCGGAGAAAATGATGACCGGGACGTCCGACGGGCTGGCCATCACGACGTCGCGGCCAGATCCGCGACGAAGACGCAGATCGACGACCGCCGCGACCAGGCGATTCTTTTTCAGCGCCTCGAGACCTTCATCGGACGTTTCCGCCGTCACGACGGCGAAGCCGTGCATTTCGAGAAACTTCACGAGCGGTCGTCGAACCGACACATCGTCTTCGACCACCAGCACGAGACGCGCGGCATCCTTGGACATAAATGGTTCCGGTTTCATCCGTCCACCGAGTTCGACGTCGACCGGACGTTCACTCTCGACGTACCTCGTGTCCGGCTGTAGCCGGACTTTGAGTATAACGTGAATGCAAGTGCCGCTTGCGCACAGTCGCTGTGCGCACAGTACAATGTGCGCTTCCTGCCATCGGGCCCCTAGCTCAGTGGTAGAGCACGTGACTTTTAATCACGGTGTCCCGGGTTCGATCCCCGGGGGGCCCAGCCTCCGCTTTCCGGAAACATGAGCGAGCTTCGGCGCGGCAGGCCAGCGTTTGCCCGCGTCACACGCGGATCTCATTCGTGACGTAGGACCAGAAGGTCATACGAGGCCGAACACGAACAGCGCACAGCTCGCAAACCCGAGCGCCAGCACGAGCCACCCAAGCGTTCGCTGCCGTTTCAAGCGGTACCACATGTAGTAACTGCCGAAGACCATCACCAGTAGGCCCGCCGCAAGGGCGTCCATCGCGATGACCCAAAGCGACGTCACAAGCCAGTCCCGAGAGGTTCCATTTGCGTTGTAGCGCGACCCGCTGAACGTGTGCGAAATCTTGAGCGCCGACCAAAAGCTTCGATCGATCTCGCGCACGGTTGCGCGATTCAGTGCGAGGTCAACCCTTACCTGAAACGCCTGTTTCGGGTACGCCAGATTGAACTCCAGAGTGCCCGGCGCAGGCGCCGATTGCGGCCAGTCGATTTCGCCGCGCAGCCCCAGCTTTCGAATCATGTCGTTCGCCCGCTCGATGTCGGTCGCTCCAACCGCTGCGTCGATGTTCCGTTCATAAGCCGGTTTGGCTTCATTGGGGATGCGCGAGAGCGCCCAACGCGGATGATTGAGGAGGAGTCCCGTGAACGAGAACAGCCAGAGAAACACGAGAAAGTAGAGTCCCAAGTAATAGTGCAGTCGACGATTCCAGGCTTCCAGCACGCCTGACAGATAGCGGCTGTGGCTAGACCGCAAGGCCATAGAGAAACGCAAAGAGGGTGGCGACTCCGGCGCCGATCAACGCGAGGCCGTTCCGGCGCTCGCCCTTGATGCTGAACCACAAATACACGCCGGTGACCGAGATGAACAGGACCAGATAGACCGTGCCGTCGGCCAGCATTCGCCAGACGCGCGTCCAGAACCAATTGCCCCTCACATCCGCGTTGTGCGGTCCCGGGCTCTTGTGAAGATAGGCAACCGATTCCAGGAGACTGGTTGCGCGGCGCGAGACCACCGCCGTTCGCTTCATGGCGTCTACCTCGACGATCGCCTCGACGCCCGGCCTCGATATCGGAATCACGAAACGCTGCTCTCTTCGACTGTAGCGAATGAAACCAATCTCACCAGTGACGCCGACCTGGTTGGTGATTTCTCTGGCTCGATCCACGGCCTCGCGGCCCCGAGCATTCTCCAGCGCCGCGGGAATCCGAATGTCACCCACCGTGAAGGACGTCGATGCGCCGGTGTCCACCTTCGCGTGATTCAGAAAGAAGACGCTCACGGCAAATGCGATCACAAACGGGGAGACAAACAAACCCAGATACAGATGCAGATCTCGTGTCCACCGATAGAATGTTTTCTCGACGGAGTAGGAAGTCAGAAAGAGAAAGTCAGAGAGTGAATTGTTACGATGGGCAGGTCAGTCCGGCGATTTCGCTTCGCTTGCGCTTGAAGACATTGACCCATTCCTCGGTCGTTGCGGCGCGGATGTGCTCGGAATGTCGCTCGGGGAAGCGGGCCACCTCGAACAGATCGTGGAGCTGCCGGTCGGATAATTGAACGAGCAGGTCGGCGAGAAACTTGCGGCCCGCCTCGCTGATGACCGGGTTCTCGAGCGATCCGGTCTGGGACACGGACAGATTGCCGATGCATCGCTTCGCATCGGCCCAGATCGGCTCCTTCGACCAGTGTTCGAAGTTCACACTGCCGGGAACGCTCCGATTGAACAGGTTGGCACTGCCGAAGGTCATGCCGAGATCGTTCACCATCAACACCGGCTCGGCGCATACGTCGCCGGCATCGTCGGCCTTGTGCTTGAGGCACATCAAACGCTGCTGCTGGGCTTTGGTATCGGTGTGCTGGATCAACACCGCAAGCAGCTTCAACCCGTCGCGCTGTGCCCGCGGCGCGCCGCCATCTGATTCGTCCACAAGATCGAGCTCCGGCCAGATCCAGCCGGAACCCTCGCGCTCTTCCAACGTCGTCCCCTTCAACTTCCGCTCGATGGCCGCTGGATCGAAAATCACCTGATCCCGTCGATCGCTCTTGTTCACGCTGGGATCGGACGGGCAACCAAGGCACGCGACCCGCACCGGGTACATCCGGTCGGCGGGGAATCCCAGCGCCCAGAAGAGTCGCGTCGCCGCAACTTCGGCGTACACTTCGCCGTTCTCGCGCCCATACTTCACCTTCACCTCGTCCTCCGGCGTGATCGCGCAGTCGAACTTCGGTGAGTGCCCTTTCAGTTTCTTATCGCGGTAGGTGCACCTGACGGTTTCGTTTTGAGCAAACGCCCCTGATTCCTGAGGCCCCACCTTGACGTTCTTGCCCGCAACATCCGTGGACTCCCACACCTGCGCCCGGCGGATCGCCTGCAGCCGGGCTTTGGACGACAGGTACTTATGCGAATGGCGGCCGAGGGAAGACGACAGGTGAGCACACGCCGACATACTACAGGCAATCACAACCGCGGCCGTAAACGTAACGCGTCGCACGAAGCAGATTGCAGCAAAAGATTCGCCACTTCCGCAACTTACGCCGAGCTCAACGGAAACCGAGCGGCCCGGCGGGGGCGCCGTCACCAGCTCGTGCGGAACGGTGTCAGAACTCCCAGCCGAGGACCACAAAGACCTTCGACCGCGCCGCGGCTTTGGTCGTACCGAAGAGCGGCGCGAAGTCGATGTGCATTTGCGGTAATGGGCGAATTTGGATGCTCGGTCCAATCAGAAACTCTTTCTCGAAATCGCCTCGTTTGCCATGTCCATCCAGCGTGTTGACGAGCGCGAGCTGCGTCTCGACGCCGACCGAAGCCTTCGAGTCGCGGATCGTTCGGCTGATGCCCGTGGTCCATTCGTTCGAGTTCTCTTGCGGCCCGCCAAGCTCGTGCTCCCAGACGAGATTGCTGCCCCAATGCCAACCCGAGGTGATCTCGCCGCCGAGAAGCAGCTTCGCCTCGACGTGATCCGGAGCCGCGTTCTCGTTCTTCCACTCCAGATAAATCGTCGGATTGCCGGGAATCTTTCCCCAATCGGCAAGCGCCCAGCGAAACTCCATCTTCTGTTCGCTCACGTTGAACGGGCCATCGATCCCTTCTTTGTGCGCGACCGCATAGAGGTCGACCTGTATCCGTCCGGGCAGCCCGAATTCTATTTCGAACTGGCTGGCAGTATCCGTAGGCTCGCCGTCTTTGGGCGTTTTGGGAATCAGCCAGTACTCGAAGTCAATCATCCCCTTCGGGATGACGTACACGCGGGTCTCGCCGAACCGGCGGTGGGTGGTCCAGCGGGGCTGCTCGTAGTCGCCGATCCGATCCTCTTCAACCATCGGCGCCTTGCCGTAGACCGTGACAGGAGGCATTTCCCACGTATGAAGGCGCTCCTCGGGTTTCGGCGGGGGCTGAGTCGGTTGGGCGGTGGCCGGGTTCACAACCTGGGCGATGGCGACACCACGCACTGACCAGAACGCCACAGCGAAAAGGATCGACAGTTTGACGACTTGCGCGCGAGTACCCCAAAACGGACGACTCATGTGACGCTCCTGGCGCCGGGCATTGTTCCGCCGGCTTTGCGCGCGCATCTCTGCAGGAAGCACACCGCTGAGCTTGACCGGTTTCTCGCCACGATGGCGAAAAATTGCACGTGAGCCGCCACGCAACTTTGTCGCGGCCAGAAATAATCAGGACAGATCGTGCGCAGCCGTTGCTTAGTCTTGTGTCAGGCCGTAAGAACAGCGGCTCGGCTGGCGAGGCGACTGAAGTCTGACTGAATGGTGACTCGAACGACTTCCTTACGAGATAAAAGGGGGCATCAGCAGCTTCTGAACGGGTCTTCTATTGACTGCTCGGCCGCCTCGGCGTCTGGGTGACGATCGTCGGAAGATTCGCTCGACGCAACATATCGTTGAACGCCGCGACGTCGCGGCTCAGAACGTCGTTCAGTTGTCCCTGCGAGGCGCCGAGTCGCGTCTGCAGCTCCTTGTGGACGGCAAGCTGCTGATTGGTCGCCTTGAAGTCTCCGCCCGCGAGACCGTTCGACAGGTACGCGAACTTCTGCACGAGCTTCGATCCCCAGCGCACTCCATCCTGTCCGCGACCTGTGGATCGGAGCTCCACCAGCGTTCCTTCGACGTTGCCGATCTTCTGATCGAGCTCGTCGGCCGCCTTGCGAAGCTCTCCGTCCTGAATGAGGCTCTTCAGATTGGCGATCTGCGCGCGCACGACCTCCGACGCATTCACGGCGTCTACCGCGGCATCCATGTCGCGCCGAATCGAGAGCAGCAACTCCTGCTGTGCGGCGATGTCGGCCTCGGTACCGGCCGAATGGGGATCCTTGCGTACCGTGAGTGGCTGCGTGTAGTCGCGCCCAGCGACAGACAGCTTCACTGTGTACGTGCCGGGCGCCTGGAGAATCGTCGTTCCGCCGCCGCCGCCTTCGCGCGTTCCATCCGGACCTACGCGGATCTCCGGGGCATAAAGCGGACTCGTTCTGAGCACGACGCGCTTCGACGGTGTGTCGCGGAGGTCCCAGTAGATCCGGTTCAGGCCCGCGCCACGTGGAGCGTCGATCGTTCTAACGACCTGGCCCTTCGCATCGGAAATGGTCATCGTGACCTTCCCGGTTTGCGCGGTCTTCAAGTAGTAGTTGATCGACGCCCCATAGGGCGCGTTACGGCCGACGGTCGGATCCTCAGGCGATCCGGCCTCCGAGGTGATCGCGCGGAATCGATAGGCAGGCCTTGGTGTGAACAGATGCGCATCGGCGTTGAACGCCTGAGTCGTGAGGTCGCGCAGCGGCGTCAGGTCGTCGAGAATCCAGAAGCCGCGGCCGTATGTCGCGATCACCAGGTCGCTGAAGTGCTCCTGGACGACGAGCCAGTACACGGGCGCGTGCGGCAGGTTCATTTGGAGCGGCTGCCAGTTCTCCCCATCATCGAACGTGACGTACACCCCGTTCTCCGTGCCGACGTAAAGCAGCCCGCGCTTGACCGGATCCTCGCGGATGCAGTGCGCGTAGCTCAACATCGACGGCGTGATCCCGTTCGTGATGCGCTTCCAGGACGCACCGTAATCGCTCGTCTTGAAGACGAACGGATCGCGGTTGTTGACTTGATGAAAGTCGACGGTGATGTAAGCAGTGGCGGCGTCGTGGCGTGACGGTTCAACGTTGCCGACGGTGCCCCATGGGGGCAGGTTCGGGATGTTTTTCGTCACGTTCGTCCACGATTTGCCGCCGTCGCGCGTCACCTGTACCAAGCCGTCGTTGGTGCCCGCCCATATCAGGCCGGCCTGCTTCGGCGATTCGGCGACCGACATGACGACGCCCGCGTACTCGACGCCGATGTTGTCCGGTGTGAGGCCGCCGGAGCTCTGCTGCCGGCTCTTGTCATTCTGCGTGAGGTCGGGACTGATCTCCTGCCAGCTCTGGCCGCCGTCGACGGTCATGTGGACGTGCTGGCTCCCGATGTAGATCTTGTTGCGGTCGTGCGGGGAAATCGCCAGCGGCGCATTCCACACGAACCGGTATTTCAAGTCTGCTGCGGGACCGTTCGCGTTTTCGGGCCACACCTCGACATCACGCAGCAGGCGCCGGCTCTCCTCGTAACGCGTCACGATGCCGCCCACGCTGCCCGATCCCGAAGCGCTCGACCAGACGATGTTGGCGTCGACCGGATCGGGGGTGGCGAACCCGCTTTCGCCGCCGCCCACCGTGTGCCACATCGAGCGCGGAATGATTCCACCGCGGCCACCGCCGCGGCCGCCGCCGTCGTCGAGGCGGCTGTTGCTCGGCCCGCGGTAGGACGGCCCATCCTGCTTTTTGCCGTACAGGAAGTGCGGAACCTGATTGTCGACCGTCACGTGATAGAGCTGGGCGATCGGCAAGCGCACATGGTTCCAGGTACGACCGCGATTCACCGAGATGGATATGCCGGCGTCGTTGGCCACAGCCATGCGATCCGCGTTCGTTGGATCGATCCACATGTCGTGGTTGTCTCCGCCGGGGCTTGCGGGGTTGGCCAGCTGCTCGAGCGTCGCGCCGGCGTCGAGCGACCTGCTGAAGGAAGCCGTCAGGTAATACGTCTCGTTCTCGTTATCGGTCGCGACGGCCATCCGCGAGTAATAGTGCGCGCGGCCCATCGCATTACGATCCGTGTTGATCATCCGCCACGTCGATCCGCCGTCGTCGGAGCGCCACAACTGGCCCGTATCGGTCTCCTTGCCGTCCCAGGGGACGCCGTCGCCGGTCTCGATCAACGCGTAGATGCGATTCGCATTGGTGCGCGCGATCGCGACAGCGACTTTGCCGACCGGTTTGGCAGGCAGCCCGCGTCCGACCAGGCGCGTCCAGGTGACGCCGCCGTCGCGCGACGTGAACAGACCGCTGCCCGGGCCGCCGCTCGTCCTGCCCCACGTGTGTATCTCGAGTTGCCACATGCCGGCAAAGAGAATGCGTGGGTTCTTCGGATCCATCGCGAGGTCGGAGCACCCGGCGTTCTCGTCGGTGAAGAGCGTCCGATCCCAGGTCTTGCCGCCATCAGTCGTACGAAAAACGCCACGCTCGGGCTGTGGGCCGTACGCATGTCCAAGGGCGCAGGCCAGCACCACATCGGGGTTCGCCGGATCGACGATGACCCGCGCAATTCGTCCAGTCTTCTCGAGACCCATTCGTCGCCAGGTTTTGCCGGCGTCTGTCGACTTGAAGATCCCTTCGCCCACTGAAATGTGGCTGCGAATGAACGGCTCACCGGTGCCCGCCCACACGATGTTCGAATCGGACGGAGCAACGGCGAGCGATCCGATCGACGACACCGCCTGGTCATCGAAAATCGGCTCCCAGTTGATCCCGCCGTCGGTTGTCTTCCAGATGCCGCCGGAGGCGGCCCCGACGTAGTACACGAGCGCGTCGCCGGGCACACCGGCAACCGCGTCGGTCCGGTTTCCCTCGGGTCCGATGTACCGCCATTGCAGACGGCTGTACAGATCGGGTCCAAGCCGCGGCGCCGGAGGCTGCGCGAGCAGGGCGACGCCGATCGAGAGCGTTGCTGACAGCGCAGATAGCAGTTTTCGCATGTCGGCCTCGGAACGTAGCTGTTCGGTGAGCGCACCCTACTCTCGTCGCAGGGGTCAGTCAAGCGATCGCGCGCCCGACACAGAATATGGACCGGCGTGATGCATCAGAGGCGGAGCGGCGGCCGCGCTTACTTGAAAAGTAAACGTTTGTACCTATTGCGAAACAACGTTGACTCCTATTGACCCTCACGTGTCAAAGTGAACCACGAAGTTCGCGGTCCAACGCTTGCTTTCACGCGGACCCGATTCTCGTATCCGCGAGGAGATTCATGCGCATCGTAGCGAGCATTCTCACGTTACTGTCCTGCCTGTCCTTCGTCGGGTGCGATCAGAAACTCTCGACCCTGGCGGGGCCCACGCCGAGTCTCGAACCAACGTTTTCGAGCGTTCAGAGCCAGATTTTCGAGACGACCGACACGGCAGGCCGGCAGGCCTGCATCAACTGTCATACGAACGTCGGCCGGAATCCGTCGGCCGGTCTCAATCTCACCCACGCCGTCGCCTACGACCAGATCGTCAACGTCCCCAGCTCGCGCAAACCGGGAGCGATCCGCGTCATTCCTGGCGATCCGGAGAACAGCTATCTGGTGCACAAGCTCGAAGGGCGCGCCGGAATTGTCGGCGCGCGTATGCCGTCCGGCGGGCCGCCATATCTGACCGACGGCCAGATTCTGATTCTCAAGCGCTGGATCGCGCTTGGCGCGCCGCGTAATTAGCGCGAGAGGAGCCTGACGTGACACGCTCATTCACCCTACGACTGTCTCTTGCCCTGCTGACGGCCTTCCTGTCGGTACCGGAGGCCCTCGCGCAACAGAGTGACGATGATGCCGCCCTGAAGTTGGCGGAGCCCGACTTCACGCTGATCGCCCTTCCCACGGCGCTGCGACTTCCGAAGTTCGGCAGCGCGTTTCGAGTCACGCATCGTTTCAGGCGCGCGCTTGGCAGCGGTGACTTCGGCGATCTCGCCGCGGACCTCTTCGGGATCGATTCGGGCGCGCAGATCGGCCTCGAATATCGTTTCGGGATCATCCCCAACGGCCAGATCGGCATTCATCGCACGAGCGACCGAACCACGGAATTCTTCGCGCAGTATGGAGTGCTCAGACAGGGGGGCTGGTCGCCGCTCGAAGTGATCGCGCTGGGATCGATTGAGGGTCCCGACAACTTCAAGGACGCCAAGTCGCCGGCGCTGGGCGCAATCGTTTCGCGACGAGTGGGCGACGTGGCCGCCTTCTATCTCGAACCGATATGGGTGAACAACTCGAACCCGCTGCCCAAAGAGGTGGTGGACCACAACGATACGTTCATGGTCGGCGTCGGCTTGCGTTTACGAATCAGACCGACTGTCTATCTCGTCGGAGAGGTGAGTCCGAGAGTATCGGGCTATAAGCAGGGCGTCACGCACGGTGCGTTTGCCATCGAGAAGCGCGCCGGCGGGCATCAGTTCCAATTGAATTTTTCGAATTCCTTCGGGACCACTCTCGGCCAGATCACCCGCGGCCCGGATGGAAACAACTGGTACATGGGATTCAACATCTCGCGGAAATTCTTCTGACGAACGAGGAGACCACGAAGACGCGAATTCGCGAAGGCTCGCGAAGAAAAACATATGCGCGTTATCAAGATCGCATTCCTGCTCGCGTTCGCCTCGTCTATCGCCGCTGCGCAAGCGCCGGCGCCGAAGCGCGCTCCTAGAGCTTCGACGAAGCCGATCGGCACACTCGCGCAGGTCATGCGCGGCATTTATTTTCCAAACTCGAATTTGATTTTCGATGTGCAGCAGAACGATCCCGGCGCGCGGAAGAATCCGCCCGCGCAGACCTCTGGGACTGCCACCAGCGCCTATGGGAACGCGTACTCCGGCTGGGAGCTTGTTGAAGATGCCGCAGTAGCGCTGACGGATGGTGTCGACTTGATTCTGACGCCCGGGCGCTCGTGTCAGAACGGCAAGCCGGTGCCGCTCGGGCAGCCGGATTTTCAGAAGTTCGCCGCCAACATGCGGAAGGCGGGCCTTGCGGTCCTCGAGGCTGCCCGTACGAAGAACCAGGAGAGAGTGTCGGACGCGACGAACGACCTCGCCGACGCGTGCTCGAGTTGCCACGAGGTGTACCGCGACAAAGGATCCGCCGACAGCGCAGCCAGGTGCACGCCATCCGCAAAGAAGTGAGTTAGGCCGGGCCAAGAAAGCGTCGATACGCTTCGTTCCCTTCCTCGACCTGATAGTGATAGCCCAGGCCAGACAGAAACGCATCGAACGCGGCCTGCTCGTTGTCCGGCACCTCGAACGCTGCGAGCACGCGCCCGAAGTCGGCCCCGTGATTGCGGTAGTGGAACAGGCTGATGTTCCAGCGGCCACCCAGCGTGTCGAGGAATTGCATCAGCGCGCCCGGACGTTCGGGGAACTCGAACCTGCACAATCGCTCGGCGTCGACGTGCGGCGTGCGGCCGCCCACCATGTGGCGGACGTGAAGCTTCGCCATCTCGTTTCCGGAGAGATCGGCAGTCTGGTACCCCAGTCCGCGCAAGCGTGCCGTGAGCCGCTCGCCGTCGTCACGCGAGGAGGTGGCGACGCCAACGAAGATCTCCGCCTGATCCCGACCGCTGAGGCGATAGTTGAATTCGGTCACGACGCAGGCGCCGAGGGCGGCGCAGAAGGCGCGGAAGGCGCCCGGGCGTTCCGGGATCGTCACGGCGAGCAGCGCCTCGCGACCTTCACCGAGCTCGGCGCGCTCCGCCACGAAGCGCAGGCGATCGAAGTTCATGTTGGCGCCGCTCAGCACGGCAACCAGCTGACGGCCCCGCACGCCGTGTGCCTCGACGTACGACTTCAGCCCCGCCAGCGCGAGCGCGCCGGCCGGCTCCACGATCGTGCGCGTGTCGTCGAAGATGTCCTTGATCGCGGCGCACACCTCGTCGTTGTATACTCGGATGATTTCCGTGACGCTCGCCTGCACGATCGGAAAGGTGTGCGCGCCGACCTGCTGCACGGCCACACCGTCCACGAAAATCCCGACATCTTCGAGCCGCACCCGCGCGCCGGCTTCGAGAGAGCAGGCCATCGCGTCTGCATCGACAGGTTCGACGCCGACGACGGCGATGTCCGACCGGAGCGCCTTGATGTAGGCGCCCATACCGGCTATCAGGCCCCCACCGCCGACCGGAACGAATACGGCGGCCAAATCCGCGGGAGCCTGGCGCAGCAGTTCGACTGCGACCGTCCCTTGCCCCGCTATCACCAGCGGATCGTCGAATGGATGCACGAACACGAGGCCGTCGCTCGAGGCGAGCTGTTCGGCGTGCTGTTGCGCCTCGGCGTACCGGTCGCCGATCAGGACGACCTCGGCTCCAAGGGCCTTCACGGCGTCGACCTTGATCTCGGGCGTCGTCCGCGGCATCACGATGACGGCGCGAATCTCCAATCGCCTGGCCGAAAAGGCGACGCCCTGTGCGTGGTTGCCGGCGCTGGCGGCGACCACCCCGCGGCGCCGTTCCGCATCGCTCAATCGGGCCATCCGGTTGTAGGCGCCGCGAATCTTGAAGCTGAAGATCGGCTGCGTGTCTTCGCGCTTCAGCAGCACGTGGTTGTCGAGGCGTCGCGAGAGTCGTGGCGCCTCGTCGAGCGCGGTTTCCTTCACGACCTCGTAGACGCGGCTCGCCAGGATTTCACGGAGCAGGCTGTCCATCATTTCCTCAGAAAGAGAGGTCGCATCCCCTTTTCCTCTTCAGCACACCGGAAAGGGTACGACCCCTTTCCCTCGTTATACATCCGGCAGGAAAGCCGCAAGGAGGCCGATCGCCGGCAGGAACGCGCACAACCGGTACACGGCTTCGATGCCGATGACGTCCGCCATCTGACCCAGCACCGCGGCGCCGAGGCCGCCCATGCCGAAGGCGAACCCAAAGAACACTCCAGAGATGAGACCGACGCGGCCCGGCACCAGCTCCTGCGCATACACCACAATCGCTGAAAACGCCGACGCGAGAATCAGACCGATGATCACGGTGAGCACCGGTGTCCAGAACAAGTTGGCGTACGGCAAGAGCAGCGTGAATGGAAGGACGCCGAGGATCGAACCCCAGATCACGAGCTTCCGGCCGATGCGATCGCCGATCGGCCCACCCAGAATCGTGCCGACCGCAACAGCGGCCAGAAAAATGAACAGGTCAATCTGCGCGCTGCGGACCGACAGCTGGAACTTGCTGATCAGATAGAACGTGTAGTAGCTGCTGAGGCTCGCCAGATAAAAGTATTTCGAGAAAATGAGCGCGGCCAGAATCGCCAGCGACCATCCCACACGGCGAGGCGACACCAGGACACGCTTCTCCAGAGAGCGTCCCGCAGGAGCTGCCAGAACCTGCAGATGCCAGGTCCGATGCCAGCCGCCGATTCTCCAGAGCACGATCATCGCCACCAGCGCAAGCAGTGCGCACCAGGCGATGCTCGATTGGCCGCGCGGCACGACCAGGAAGGCGCCGAGCAGCGGCCCGAACGACGACCCGATGTTCCCGCCGACCTGAAACACCGACTGCGCGAGGCCGTGCCGTCCTCCCGACGCGAGGCGGGCGACCCGCGACGATTCGGGATGAAACACGGCCGAGCCGATGCCCATCAATGTCGCAGCCGCCAGAACGGCCACGAAGGTGGGCGCGCTCGCGAGGAGCAACAACCCGACGAGCGAAAAAGCCATGCCGACGACCAGCGAGTACGGCATCGGACGCCGGTCCGTGTACAGGCCGACCAAGGGCTGGAGCACCGACGCCGTGAGCTGTTGCGCGAGCGTCATCAGCCCTACTTGGGCGAAGCTCAGCGCAAACGCCGACTTCAGCATCGGATAGATCGCGGGGATCAACGCCTGGACCGTGTCGTTGAGAAGATGAGACAGGCTGATACCGGCGAGCACCACAACCGCAGTGCCCTGGCGGGGCTGATCAGGAAGAACCTTCAAATGACCGCCGGGAGCGATTTGCCACGAAGATACGAAATCACGAAATCAACCAAATCAATTTTCGTGTTTTCGTGTTGTCGTGGCTACTAAACGTTGCTGATGGTCGGTGGCCATCTAGCGCTGCACCCGGCCGGACGCGTCGCCGCCAGCCAGCGCGTCCACTTCGGCGACCGTCACCCGGTTGAAGTCGCCGAAGATCGTCTGCTTCAGCGCGCTCGCGGCGACTGCGAATCTCAGCGCCGCGTCCACCGGACGGCCGGACAGCAGCGAGTAGATCAGGCCGGCGGCGAAAGAGTCGCCGCCTCCGATGCGATCGACGAGCCGGACGACATACCGCTGGCTCTGATGCAGCGTGCTCGCGGTCGCGTCCCACAGCACCGCGCTCCAGCCGTTATCGCTCGCCGACAGGCTCTCGCGCAGCGTGATGGCGACGATTCGAGGTCCGAACTCGCGCGTGACCCGCTCGGCCGCGGTCTGGTAGCCGGCGACGTCGAACGATCCGCCCGTGACATCGGCGCCAGCCACCGGGACTCCCAGCACCGCCTGCAGGTCCTCTTCGTTGGCGACGACGACATCCACGTCGCGCATCAACGGACGCATGGTCGACTGCGCCTGTGCCTCGGTCCAGAGTTTCTTTCTGTAGTTCAGGTCCACGCTGACGCGCGCGCCCGCCCGCTTTGCGGCGCCAATGGCAATCCGCGTGGCCTCCGCACAGTTCGGGCCCAGAGCCGGCGTGATGCCGGTGACGTGAAACCACGACGCGCCCTGCATGACGGCATCCCAACGCACGGCGGACGGATCCAGCTCGCTGATCGCCGAATGCGCGCGATCGTAGACGACCGTCGATGCGCGCTGGCTCGCGCCCGTTTCGGCGAAATAGATCCCGACGCGATCGCCGCCACGCAGCACGTACGACGTGTCGATTCCCTCGGCTCGCAGCGCCCGCAGCGCTGACTCGCCAATCGGGTGCTTCGGCAGCCGCGTCACGTACCGGCTGGCGAGCCCGAAATGCGCCAGGCTCGCCGCGACGTTGGCTTCCCCCCCGCCGAATACCGCCGACAGCACCGGCGACTGAAAGAAGCGCTCGAACCCGGGGGGGCTCAGACGCAGCATGATCTCGCCGAAGGTGACGACGGTCGGTGGCATACGATGGTCAGTAGTCGATAGTCGGCTATCTTGCCGACGCGACGTTCGCGACGACGCGCCTGGCGTTGGCGGTGATGACGTCGAAGCGCCCTTCGTCGATTGCCTTCGCGTCGAG
>Ga0114129_10001442_pt1 | contig 32075 bp, 18 predicted proteins | sample RhiMetdeltSRZDD1_FD_80071 | JGI IMG/M metagenome (GOLD analysis project Ga0114129, IMG submission 80071) | Populus rhizosphere microbial communities from Tennessee, USA - Rhizosphere MetaG P. deltoides SRZDD1 (version 2) (version 2) | ecosystem: Host-associated > Plants > Roots > Rhizosphere >...
CGCGAGCGGGGCGGCTTCGTCCTGATCACGGGAGAGGTGGGAACGGGCAAGACGACGCTCGCGCGCTACTTTCTCTCCAAGCTCGGACCCGACACCCACAGCGCATTCGTGCTGTATCCCGCGCTCAGCGCCGAGGAGCTGCTGCGCACCGTTCTCGACGACTTGCACGTCACTCCCGAGGGCGATTCGAAGAAGAGCCTGATCGACGCGCTCCACCGTTTCCTGCTCGAGACGCGCGCGGCCAAGCGCAACGTGGTGATCGTCATCGACGAGGCGCAGGACCTTTCGCCGGAGCTGCTCGAGCAGGTGCGGCTGATCTCGAACCTCGAAACCGACACCGAGAAGCTGATCCAGATCGTGCTGATGGGGCAGTCGGAGCTGCGCGACGTGCTGGAGCGCCACGAGCTCAGGCAGCTCGCACAGCGGGTGACCGCCCGCTACCACCTGACGCCGCTGACGCTCGAGGAGACGAAGGCCTACATGCGGCATCGCCTGAAAATCGCCGACGGCGAGGGCAAGGTGGGCTTCGAGCGCGAGGCGCTCGCGGCCGTGCATCGCTATTCGGGCGGCGTGCCACGCCTCATAAACCTGATCTGCGATCGCGCGCTGCTCGCGGGCTACGTCAGCGACTCGCGCGTGATCAAAGCCGCGATGGTGCGACAAGCCGCGAACGAAGTGAAAGGCGAGAGGGCGCCGGGGCCGCTGCACTGGCGACACGGACTCGTTGCCGCCGGGCTCACCCTGGTGCTGGCGGTGCTGGCGTTCGCGATCGCCCCGCGACGGGCGCAGGCGCCGGACGTCCCGACTCTCGAGGAATCGCTTTCGTCCTCAGTCCCGACCGCGCCGACGCCGACACCGGCTCCCCCGCGCAGCACTCGACTCGACACCCTCGTACGCACCTTGCCGCGCGAGGCGTCGTTCATTTCCGCCGCCACCCGCGTGCAGGCGGCCTGGGGGAGCACCGCGCTCGCACGCACCAGCCTGCGAACGCAGCTTGAACAGCTGCGCCACTTTGACCTGCCCGCCGCGCTGGAGCTTTCGCACTCGGCCCGGCGTGATACCTGCTTCGCGGCATTGCTGCGGCTCGACGAACGAGCTGCGATCGTCGCGATCGGCGACGAGCCCGAGATGGAAGTACCGCTGCGGCAGCTCGACGGCCTGTGGATTCAGGACGCCGTGGTCTGGTGGCCCCAGGACGAAGCCGGTGCCAGCGGAGCAGGCCGCGACGCCGCGCAGCGGGCGCTGGTGGGCCTGGGCTTCGCAGAGCAAGATCTCGACGCCGCCGTCGCGCGCTTCCAGGAGGAAACGAGCCTCGTCGCGGACGGTCGGCTGGGACCGCGCACGCGGCTGGCGATCTTCGCGCTGTCGGCGCAGGAGCGGCCGCGGTTGTCGCGAGGAGGAGAGCGGCCATGAGCCTGATCCTCGACGCTCTGCGCAAGCTGGAACGCCAGAAGTCTGAGCAAGAGCCGAGCGTGCTGGTCGTGGGCTCGGTGCCCTGGGGCGGGACGTCCCGGAGAAGGCAGCTGCTGCTCGCCGGAGGGGCGGCCGCCGTGCTGGTGCTGACTGCCGGCGTCTTCGTCGGATGGCTGCTGCGCCCGGCGCCATCCTCGCCGGCCGCATCGGCCCCGCCCGTTGCGACACCTGCCGCTGCGCCACCGCCCACCACGACCATGCCCAGGATGCCGGCGACCGCTCCTGCGCTCGACGAGGTGCCCACAGCCCCGCCACTGCGGTTGAGCCGGCCGCTGCCGTCCCCGACTCGCGCAGACCGCGCCACGAAACCGCTTCCGGAACCGACGCCGGCGGCACCGACACCCGACCCCGCGGCGGCCAGCCCGCACGCTTCGCCCGCAGACAGCATCTCGGTCGCGCCGGGAGTCGTCGAGACGACGCCGGCTCCCGCGCCGCCGCCGGCGCCGGTGCCCGCCCCCGCCCCCGACGAGCTTCGCCTATCCGCCATCAGCCAGCGCGACGGCCGGCCGGTCGCCCTCATCAACGATCGCCTCGTCTTCGAGGGCGACAGCTTCGACGGCGTGCGCGTCCTACGCATCGGCGAGGTGGAGGTCGAGGTAGAAGTCCGGGGTGTACGGCGGGTGCTGCGCTTCTAGGACGTCAGGATCGGCCCGGTGGTCGTAGGGGGCTGGGTCGTCGGCTCGATCTCCGCGGCCGAGATCGAGCGGTTGCGTCCCTGCTGCTTCGCCGTGTAAAGGGCCGCGTCCGCCGACGCCAGCGACTGCTCCCAGAACGACGCTTTGACGTGCTCAGTCGACAGCGGGAACGCGGCATAGCCGATCGAGCACGTCGCGCGGATCACCGTCCCGTTCGGCAGCTCGAACCTGGTATCGGCCACCGCCTGACGGATCCGCTCCGCCACGGCACCGACCCTGTCCCGATCAGCCTCGCGCAGCACGACCAGGAACTCCTCTCCGCCCCAGCGCGCGACGATGTCGCTCGAGCGCGCGGTCTCCTGCAGCGCGCGCGACAGCGTGCGCAGCACCGCGTCTCCCGCGTCGTGGCCGTGCGTGTCATTGATCGCCTTGAAGAAGTCGAGGTCGAGGAGGATCAGACCCAGGCTGATCCTCCTCGTCTCCCGCGCCGGGTCGCCCCACTTCCGCTGCACGAGGCTCGTCTCCGTCTCCATGAACTCGGCGATGAAGCGACGGTTGTAGAGCCCCGTCAGCGTGTCCCGATTAGCGAGGTCGCGCAGCCGCAGCCGCATCAGAGTAGACAGTTGCAAGGCCTTGTTCAGGCGCCGGGCCATCGCGGCCATCACCAACATGTAGGGTACGAGCATGATGTCGAGCGTTCCGCGCAGCGGATTGGGTTCGGCGCGGGTGACGATCACGGTCGCCAGCACGCCCAGGCTCGGCAGCAGCAGCGTTAGGTACGCGACGAAGTTGGGCGCCAGGCTGATCAGCCCGACCGAGCAGATTCCCGCGGCCCACACGGTAAAGAGGGCAATCTGAAGGTCGCTCAGCCCCACCCTTCCGGCCACGATGATCGAGGCGAGCGAGACACCCATCGCGAAGGTCGAGAAGATGAAGGCCCGCTCGCGCGCCTGGACGCTGGGTTGCACGGGCAAGTGCTTCACTCCATAGACGATGACGAAGCGCAGGAATACCGACGCGACCCCAGCCGCCAGGGCCCATCGCAGGGCCGGATACGTCCAGAACGGGTCTCCCAGGATCAAGTACATGATCAATAAGGCGGGAAGCAGCGAGATGATTGCGATCTTGGTGCGCGCGTAGAGCTCGCCGCAGAGCTCTTCGCGGACCTCGCCCGCGTATTCTTCATCGGACGTCGGCACGCCTATGCTCTTCGCGCGATCCCGTACGTCCCGAGAGACGTGTCTCGCCTCAGACATCCGCGGCGCCAGCCGAGCTCGAGAAACGCTTCACCGCATTGAGCTTTCTTCCTGCTTCGCATCAGACACTACGCCCCCTCGCGCGTGACGGTCAAGAACTGCTGCTAGGATGGCGGCGTGTCAGGGGTTCATTTGCGGGGGCAAACGCCCGAAACGCTGGTCGCGGCCTTTCCCGCGCTGTCCTTGCCTGTGGCGCGGCGCGTGGTGTACCGGCTGGTCGGAGAGGACCGGGACGACCTCGACGGGGTACCCGGGCTGTCGAAGGCCCGCGCAGAGGAGCTTTTGCAACGCGGGGGGCTCGAGCGGCTCGAGGTCCTCGACCGCAGGCGGAGCGGAGTCGATCCCTTCGTCAAATACCTGTTCCGCGCGGGGGACGGCTGCGTGTTCGAGGCTGTGCGCATCCCGCTCGAGAAGCCACGTTGGAGCGTGTGCCTTTCGTCGCAGGTCGGTTGCGCGCTCGCCTGCAGCTTTTGCGAGACCGGCCGCCTGGGCTTTCTGCGCAACCTCGAGCCCTGGGAGATGGTCGAGCAGGCGCTCCGGGTCAGGCGCGAGTCGCCCGAGCGGCCGACGACGGGCGTCGTGTTCCAGGGCCAGGGCGAGCCGCTCTCGAACTACGACAACGTGATGCAGGCCGCGCGCGTGCTGCGCGATCCCTGCGGCGCCCGCATCGGCCGGGACCGCATCACGATCTCGACCGTGGGCCTCTTGCCTCAGATCGAGCGCTACATCGAGGAGCGCCAGCCCTACCGTCTGATCCTGTCGCTCACGTCGGCGTTCTCCGAGAAGCGCGAGCGCCTGGTGCCGATCACGGCGCGCTACGGTGTCGAATGCCTCGCGCACGCGATGCGCCGGCTCGCGCAGGCGCAGGGCGGCCCGGTCCACCTCGCCTGGGTGCTCATCGCGGGCTACAACACCGGCCCCGAGGAAGCCCGTGAGCTCGCGCGGCTGTTCCGTGGCGTGCGCGTGCGCCTCTCGCTGATCGACGTGAACGACCCCGAGGGCCGCTTCGCCCGCGCGAGCAGCGAGGAGCGGGGCGGCTTCCTGCAGGCGCTTTCCGAGAACGGGCTCGGCTTCGTCCGCCGCTACTCCGGGGGCCCGGACATCGACGCCGCCTGCGGCATGCTCGCCTCGCGAGCGCGCGGTGGCCTGGCGCACGCGCCCTCCGCCGCCGTGCCATGACCGCCCGCCTGCTCCCCGCGACCGATCTCTTGGCGCTCGCGGAGGCGGCCGCGGTGATCCAGCGCGGGGGGCTGGTCGCCTTCCCCACCGAGACGGTCTACGGCCTCGGGGCCGATGCCTTCGACGCCCGCGCGGTCGCGCGCATCTTCGAGGTGAAAGCGCGGCCGTCGTTCGACCCCCTGATCGTGCACCTGGCTGAGGCCGCCTCGCTCGACTGGGTGGCGGTCGCCGACGACCCGCGTGCCGTGGATCTCGCCGCGCGATTCTGGCCCGGCCCCCTGACCTTGGTGCTGAAGCGTCGCCCCGAGCTCCCCGACATCGTCACGGCGGGCCTGGACACCGTAGGGGTGCGCGTCCCGGGTCATCCTGCCGCACGCGCCCTGATAGCGGCAGCCGGCACCCCGCTCGCCGCCCCGAGCGCCAACCCGTTCGGCTACGTGAGCCCGACGACTGCCGCCCACGTGGCCGAGCTCTTGGGTGACGTGGTCGACCTGGTCCTCGACGGCGGCGCCTGCCGGGTCGGGCTCGAGTCTACGATCCTGTCGCTGGCGGGCGAGCCGGTGATCCTGCGCCCCGGCGGCCTGCCGCGCGAAGCGCTCGAGGAAGCGCTCGGGATGTCGCTGCCCGTCGCCGGCCCGAGCGAGCGCCCGCTCGCTCCCGGCCAGCTGCACACGCACTACGCGACCCGCACTCCGCTGGTGCTGCTCAAGGCGCCGGCGCAGGCGGCGCCTCCCGGCGAACGAGTGGGGCTCATCGCCCAGCGGCCGACGCAGGCCCGGGGCTTCGCTGCGGTCGAGGTGCTGGCCAGCGACGGCGCCCTGGAAACCGCCGCCGCGCACCTGTTCGCGGCCCTGCGCCGCCTGGACGCGCTGGGTCTCGACCGTATCCTCGCCGAGCCCTGCCAGGAGACGGGCCTCGGCCACGCGATCATGGACCGACTGCGACGCGCCGCTGCCCGCGACGGCTAGACGTCGCTCCCCCGCACTTCCGTGAGCAGCTGGTTCACCCACGCCTCGGTGTCGGGCCGCAACGGGGTGAAGCGCAGCGCGACCGTACCGTCGGGCGACACGTGCACGACCTTCGCGTAGATCTCGAGCGGGCTGCCCTCGGGCCGGCGCAGCTCGAGCTTTATGTTCGACAGCGTGCGCAGCCGCCGCGGCGTCAAGAGCGAGCCGCTGCGCACGGACAGCTCCACCAGGCGGCCGCCGAACGCCTCCGCCTGCACCCGTTTGCCCACGACGACGTGGCAGAGCACGTTGAGCGGCACATTGAGCGGCAGCATCGCGTCCGGCGCCCCGGGCACGTCGGCGTCGGCGAAGCCGCGCAGGTCGTAGACGACGATCGGCTCGCGCGTGCCCTTGGCGTCGACGGCGAGGCGCTCGCCCACCCGCACGCCGTCACCCGCTTCGCGCAGGGTCGCGTCGGAGATCAGTACCTGCCCGCCCACGGTAAAGGACTCGATGCGACCGGCGTGGTTGACCGCGCTGCCCACGACGCCGTACTTGGTGCGCCGCTCGGAGCCGATGTTCCCCACGATCACGTCGCCGGTGTGGACGGCGATGCCCATCTCGAGCCGCGGCAAGCCGGTCCGCTCGTTGCCGCGGTTGAGCGCGGCGAGCGCCTCCTGCATCGCCACGGCGCACGCGACGGCGCGACGTGCGTCGTCGGGACGGCTGATCGGCGCGCCGAAGATCGCGAGGATCGCGTCGCCCACGAACTCGTCGACCATGCCCTGGTGCGTGAGCACCACGTCCGCCATCGTGCCCAGGTAGCTGTTCAGCAGCCGCAGCACCTGCTGCGGTGCCAATCCCTCGGTGAGCGGCGTGAAGCCGCGCAGGTCGGACATCAGCAGGCTCACGCGCCGCTGCTCGCCGCCGATGCGAGGGCCCTCGGGCGACGCCAGCAGGTCGCTCACCACCTCGTCGCTCAGGTAGCGCCCGAACAGCGACTGGATGAAGTTGTTGCGCAGCTCCAGGTTCTCGGCCAGGCGTCGAATCTCCTGCTTTTGCCGCCGCAGCGAGAGCTGCGTCTCGATGCGCGCGAGGACCACCGCGAAGTCGAGCGGCTTCGTCACGTAGTCGTTGGCTCCGAGCCGGAGGGCCTCCACCACGTCCTCGGTCGCGTCGCGCGCCGTGGCCATCACCACCGGCAAGTCGGACTCCGGCCAGCGCTCGCGCACGCGCTTCAATACGTCGATCCCGGACAGGCCCGGCATCATCACGTCGAGCAGTACCAGGTCGAAGTGCTGCTGCTCGATCTTGGTGAGGGCGCTCGCGCCGTCTTCGGCCACCTCGACCTTGAAGCCGCGGCCGCCGAGGCGGCGCGCGAGCATGTCGCGATTGAGCTCGTTGTCGTCCACCACCAACAGGCTGACGCTGCCGGGCTCGATCGGCTCCGCGACGGGCCGAAGCGGCGGCAGCGGGGCCGCCTGCTGCTCCGACGCGCTCGGCGATCGGTCGTCTTCGCGTTCGCGAAAGACAGCGGACGACGGCACGGCTCCGCCGCTGGGCGGGAAGCTCTCGTCCACGAGCTCGAGGGCGCGCCGCGCTGCGGCCCGCATCTTCTGCAAATCGGCCAGGTATTTCTCATGGCCCGCGTCCCGGACTTCTTCCTCGAGCAGCTCCGAGTAGCCGATGATCTGATGCAGCGGGGTCCTGAGGTCGTGCCGCAGCTGGGCCCGCGGATCGACCTTGGAGTCGCTCACGCCGGCGCGAAGCTCGTTGCGCTCGCCACCCAAGCCTCCCCGTGAGGAGCTAGTCTACCTCGGCCGTGGCTTCGGCCGAGCTCAGGCGTTGCGTGAGCCTGGATCCTTGGTTCCCGCCCCGCCCCGGCGTCTGATAGCCTCTCGACACCCGTGAGCGATCCCCTCCTCCTCGGCGACCTCTCGACGCCCGCCGCCGTTGTCGATCTCGACGTCCTCGAGCGCAACATCGGCCGGATGGCCACCCGGGCGCGGGACGCCGGCGTGAGGCTGCGGCCGCACGCCAAGACCCACAAGTGCCCCGAGATCGGGAGGCTGCAGCGCGCGGCGGGTGCCTGGGGGCTCTCGCTCGCCAAGGTGGGAGAAGCCGAGGTCTTCGTGGGCGCGGGCTTCGACGACGTCTTCCTCGCCTACCCGGTCGTCGGCGAAGACAAGGCTCGACGGCTGCTGGCGCTCTCGGATCGCGCCCGCTTGGCAGTGGGTGTCGACAGCCTGGAGGGCGCACGCAGCCTGGCGCAGCCCTTTCATGCCGCGGGACGCACGCTCGACGTGGTGCTGAAGGTGGACGTCGGCTATGGGCGCGTCGGCGTGCTGCCGGAGCGCGCCTTAGAGGTGGCACGGCAGGTGGCGGAGTTGCCGGGGCTGCGTCTGCGTGGGGTCTTCACGCACGCGGGTCACGGCTACCTGGCCGAGAGCCGAGCGGGTGTCGACGAGATCGCGCGGCTCGAGGGAGAACGGCTGGTGGCGGCCGCCGCTTCGCTGCGCGAGGCGGGCCTCCCGCTCGACGAGGTCTCGGTGGGCTCTACGCCGACGGCAGCGCTCGCGATGCGCGTACCCGGCGTCACGGAGTGCCGCCCCGGCAATTACGTCTTCCACGACGCATCGCAGGTTGCTCTCGGCACCTGCGGCGTCGAGGACTGCGCGCTCACGATCGTCGCGACCGTGGTGAGCGTGCCTGCGACCGACCGGGCCGTGGTCGATGCCGGCTCCAAGACGTTGTCGAGCGACCCCCTGCGCCCGACTCCCGGCGGTTACGGCCAGCTCATCGGCCGAGCCAGCCGGATCGAGAAGCTCTCGGAGGAGCACGGTGTCGTCAACGTGGCGCCCGGCGAGGTGTTTCGAGTCGGCGAGCGGGTGCGCATCCTGCCGAACCACGCCTGCGTGGTCGCCAACCTGCACGACCGTCTGATCGGCGTCAGTGGCGAAAGAGTAGAGACGGTACTCGCGATCCAAGCACGCGGGCGCGTCCGGTAAGAAGCCGAACGAACAACCCCGGGGGTCAGCTGGGCAGATACCCTTCCGCGATGGCCGCGAAATCGCGGAGCTGCTGCCGTTGCCACGCCTCGTCTCGGCCCAGCTCTGCCGCCAGCAGCCGCGCCACAGCCGGCGCCATGCGGAGCGCGGCCTTGACGTCGAGCGGGAGCGCCCGCGTCCGCCGCGCCAGCACGTCATCGACCGTGCGGGCCATCTCGTGGCGCGCCGCCCACACCACCTGCGCCGCGCGCACCTCGAGCGACGAATCGAGCACGACACCGAGCTCGGGACGCGATTCGATCAGCTCGACGAGTGCTTTCGCATCCTCGCCGTAGTCGGCAAGAGCACCGAACTCCGCTGCCGAGGCGTGGTAGCCGTGAATCCGCAGCTCCCGTGTCACGCACGGCCGTTCCTCGAGGCCGGCGAGGGTCGCCGCGTGATTCACGACGTCCTCCGCCATCCTGCGATAGGTGGTCCACTTGCCTCCCGCGATCGTCAGCAACCCCGAGCGGCTGATCTGGATCGTGTGTTCGCGCGAGAGCGCGGCGGTGTTGCCCGCGTCGCCCGCCCTCACCAGCGGACGGATGCCGGCGAACGTGCTGAGGACATCCGCTCGGCTCGGGTTGTGTGACAAGTACCCGCTTGCGGTCTCCAGGATGAAGTCGATCTCGTGGGCGAACGGCCGCGGCTCGAGGGTCGCCTCCGGAACGGGCGTGTCGGTCGTGCCCACGATGGCGTGCCCGTGCCACGGGATGGCGAACATCACCCGCGCATCCCGAGTGCGCGGCACCATGATGGCCGTCTCGCCACCGAGAAAGCGCTTGGCCAGGACGATGTGGACGCCCTGGCTGGGAGCGATCATGGGTGCGACCCCGGCATCGTCCAGCCGCCGTACGGCGTCGCAGAACGGGCCGGTGGCGTTGATCACGCACCGCGCGGCGACCGCGTGTTCCTGGCCCGACTCGAGGTCGTGGAATATCGCGCCGTCGAGGTAGCCGCCGTCGTCCTTGCAGAGGCGGACGACCGGCGCGTAGTTGATCAGGCAGGCGCCCTTGCCGGCAGCGGTCCGCGCCAGATCGATCAGCAGCCGGCTGTCGTCGAACTGCCCGTCGTGGTACAGCACGCCGCCGCGCAGGCCCTCCCGCTCGAGCGTCGGGATTCGCTCGAGCACCTCCTCGGTCGTCAGGACCCGCGAGCGGGCGAAGCCGTGGCGGCCGGCCAGCATGTCGTACACGCGCATGCCGATCCCGTAGAACGGCGCCTCCCACCACAGGTAGTTGGGCACGACGAACGCGAGGTCGCGAACGAGGTGCGGCGCGTTCTGCAGCAGCAATCCGCGCTCGTGCAGCGCCTCCATCACCAGCGGCACGTTGCCCTGCTGCAGGTAGCGCACCCCGCCGTGAACCAGCTTGGTCGACCGGCTCGAGGTTCCCTTGCCGAAGTCGCTCTGCTCGAGGAGCAGCACCGCGTAACCGCGCGCGGCGGCGTCGACGGCCGCGCCCACGCCCGTCGCGCCGCCACCGATCACGAGCACGTCCCAGGGGGCGCCGTGGTCGCGCACCCGCTCGAGCATCTCGGGTCGGTTCATAAACAGGCCCGCGCCGAGTGAGCGTCGCGACCGCTAGAACAGCATCTTCACGCCAATCTGGATCTGCCGCGCGTCGTAGGTCGTGGTGATCGTGCCGAACGCGGCCACGCTGCGGTTTGGGTTTGGAGCCCTGAAGTTCGTCTTGTTGAGCAGGTTGAAGGCCTCGATCCGCAGCTGGAGCCTCGCCTCCCGCCACGGCAGCGGGAAGTATTTGGCGAGGCCGAAGTCGATCTGGTAGAGGGGACAGCCCAGCTCGCTGTTGCGCTTCGCGTTGCCGAAGGGCTGGCTCGGGTCGGTCGGCACCACGACGTTTGCCGGATTGAAGTAACCGGTAATCGGGCAGCCGCCGCCCGCCGTGCGCGGATCGCCGGTCACGTTCGGGCGATAGCTGTTGGCGCCGCGGAAGTCCTGCGTGATCCCGGACACCTGGAAGGAGGCCGCCGGCGCGTAACGCAGGTTGATCCGCTCGCCGCTCCAGGCGTTGAAGATTCCGCTCACCTGCCAGCCGCCGAGGAGTGCCTCGGTCAGGCCCGAGGCCTCGCTCATGAAGCGCCGGCCCTTTCCGAAGGGCAGCTCCCAGACGAGGCTGGTGGTGCTGTTGTAGGGCTGGTCGTATGCCGAGTAGCTGTAGTCGGCCTCGAGGTCGTTGAGATCCTGGGGCGCCGGACCGTCGCCGTTCGGGCTCTCGAGCGAGCCCGCGCCGTTGTCGAGCGCGCGCGACCAGGTGAACGCGCTGAGCAAAGTCAGGCCGAACCTCATCCGGCTCTCGAAGCGGACCTGCAGCGCTCGGTATTCGGACTTGCCGCCGTCGAAGGCGTAGGTGATGTCGCCCCACTCCGGGATCGGGCGGCGCGCCGCGAGCGAGAGCGAACCCTGCGGGTTGTTCGGCGCCGCCTGGTTGTAGTTGGCAAACAGCAGCATGTTCTTGCCGCGGTTCTCCACGTAAGCAGCGTCGAGGACCGCGCCCGCGAAGAGCTCGCGCTGGACGTTCAGGAACCAGCTCCTGACTTCGGCGCTCTTGTAGTCCCGCGGCATGTAGGTGATGTTGGCGAGCAAGGGATTGAAGGTGGAGGGATCCGTGAGGCCTGCGGGATAGCCGGCCTCTGTCAGCCGAAACGCGGCGGCAGTCGGGTTCGACTGCGACACCACCGCATTGATCACCTGCGGGCCGTTGATCATCAGCTGGTTGCCGGCACCCGCGCGGTGGAAGTGGATGTAGCTGATGCCGTAGCCGCCACGCACGACGGTCTTGGGGTCGAGCGACCAGGAAAAGCCGAGCCGCGGACCGAAGTTGTTGCGGTCTGGATCGACGAGCGCCCGGTCGTAGACTCCCCCATCGCGCGCAGCGATCATGGTCCGGCTCAGCGGGTCGAAGTTCGAGAGGACGTTGTCCGCCTCCCATTGGGGTGTGCCGTATTCGTAGCGCAGGCCGAGGTTGAGCGTCAGCTTGTTGTTGAGCCTGAAGTCGTCCTGCAGGTAGCCGAAGTACAGGTTCTGTCGGACGTTGGCGATCAGGATGTTGCTGAGTGCGTAGCGGCTGCGCAGGCCGAACATGAAGTCCGCGAGGTTGTACTGGTTGTCGGCGCTGCTGCTGCCGATCGGACGCGTGAAGCGTCCGGCGTACTCGTCGCGGCCGTAGAGCGGGTTGACGTCCTGCACCTCGGTCTGGACGTGCTGCCACTCGAGGCCGGCCTTGAGCGAGTGACGGCCGAGCCGGCGTGTGTAGTTCAGTTTCGGCGTGAACACCGTCGGGTACTGCCATTGCGGGTTGGTGGCCTGGCGGCCCAGGTCGGAATAGCCGGAGATGAGCTGGGTCGGGAGACCTCCGGCAACGCGCGGGTCCGTGGGAAGCCCGACGATGCCGTAGGCTTCCTGAGCACTCGGCGAGCCTAGCGCCAGCGGGTTCTTGCCGCCCTGCGCCTTTGTGTACCCGAAGCGAAACTCCCAGAGCGCGTTTTCGGACTGGACGAAGGTCAAGCCGGTGGCGAACTGCTTGTTCCGCACGTAGGTCGATCCGTTTCCGGATCCGCCCGAGGGCAGCGGCAGTACCGGGAAGTCGGTCAAGTCCGCGTCGCGCTGGCCGAAGCGGGCGAAGGCGTTGAGCCGCGGCGACAGCTGCACGTCGACCTTCACGTCGTACTTGTCGCTCGTGTTTTCGAACTCCTGGAGCGTCTGGTAGTTGTTGGCCGCGCCCGGCACGTTCGGCAACGGCAGCTCCTGAAGCACCCTGCTCGCAAAGCTGGTCATGGGAATCGGCGTGCCAGCCGGGTAGAGCGCGCCTGTGACGGGGTCGCGCACCGGCACCGTCAGGATGCCCTGGCGCTGTTCCTCGTTGGGAATGGTCGCGAACGCCACCTGCTTGCGCGTCTGGCGGAAGCCCTCGTAATCGACGAAGAAAAACGCCTTGTTCTTCTTGATCGGGCCGCCCAGAACGAAGCCGAACTGGTTGCGCTCGAGCGGCGGTTTCTTGCCGTCGACAGGCTTGAAGAAGCCGGTGGCATTTAGGTCGGTGTCCCGGTAGAACTCCCAGAGCGAGCCCTTGAAGCTGTTGGTGCCCGAGAGGTAGGCGACGTTGATCGTCGCGCCGCCGCTGCGCCCGTATTCCGCGGACATGTTGTTGGTGACGACTTTGAACTCGGCTACCGCGTCGGGCGGCGGTTGCATCACCTGGTTCGAGAAGCCCTGGTTGCTGGTGCCGTACGAGTTGTTGTCGGTGCCGTCCAGCAGGAAGTTGTTCATGGTGCTGCGCAGGCCATTGACGTTGAACGATCCCTCGCGCACGGTGGAGGCCGAGCCGGTGTTGAGCGCCGAGAGCCGGGCGCCGGTCGTCAGCAGCACGAGTGCCGAGTACTCGCGACCGTTCAGCGGCAACTCGATCGCTTGCCGGCGCGAGATCACCTGGCCGCGTTGGCTGCTGTCGGTCTCGAGCATGCTCACGTCGCCAGTGACCTGGACCGTTTCGCTTACCTGGCCGAGCGCCAGGCTGAGGTCGACGCGCTGGCGGGCGCCGATGCCGACCCTGACGTTGTCGGCCGTCGCCGTCGAGAAGGCTTGCTTCTCAGCCGTGAGCAGGTACGTGCCGATGCGCACCGTGAAGAACTCGTAGTTGCCGTTCGCGTCGGTGGTGGCGGTGGCGCTGATGCCGGTATCTCGGTTGGTGAGCGTGACGGTGGCGCCCGCGACGACGGCGCCGCTCGAATCGCGTACCGTGCCCAGGACGCTGGCGGTTTCGAACTGCGCGAGCGCGGACGTGGCTCCGAGACTCAGGAGCGCGAGTGCGAGCAGTGCTCGACTGGAGACTCTCATAATTCCTCCCCGGCTACATGGATACACGGTGGCCGACGTCGTGACGCGCAAGAGAAAGGCGATTGACGCAGGACAAAGTTCCGCATGGTGCTGGCCGACGGGAAGCGCGCTATTCCAGCATCGGGGTCGAGCTCTGTCAAGAACGATTGGGATTCCGATGGCACGCGAGCGGTGGATCGCCGTAAGATCCGCGCCGGGCATGCCGGGCGCCGGCGCCATGTGCCGTAGGCGCGCCGGCCGGCCGCAGTGAACGGCGCGACGAGGAGAGGCGACGATGTTCGGACTGCTGAGGCCGGCACCCGACGTCCCGCGGCTGCCCGCCGAGCGTGTCGATTCCGAGTACCGAAGGCTGCGCCGCCAGGTCTTCCTCGGGATCTTTACGGGCTACGCTGCGTACTACCTCGTCCGCAACACCCTGGCGCTCGCGATCCCCGACCTGCTCCGGGAATACCCGCAGTACTCGAAGGCCATGCTCGGCACCGCGATGACCGGCCTCTCGATCGCCTACGGCGCGTCGAAGTTCCTGATGGGCTCCGTGTCCGATCGCAGCAACCCGAAGTACTTCCTGCCGCTCGGCCTGCTCCTCTCGGCGGCGATCATCTTCGTGTCCGGGACGGTCAAGGTCATCTACACCTCGCTCGCGCTCGTGGTTGCGCTGCAGACACTCAACGGCTGGGTGCAGGGCATGGGCTGGCCGCCGTGCGGCAAGAGCATGGTGCACTGGTGGAGCACGAAGGAACGCGGCCTGACCGTGGCCACCTGGAACGTGGCGCACAACGTGGGCGGCGCGCTGGTCGCCAACTTCGCGCTCATGGGCGTGATCTTGTTCAACGATTGGGGCGCGAAGTTCTACTTCAATGCGGTGATCGCGGCCGCGATCGCCGTCCTGGTCTTTTTCCTGCTCCGCGACACGCCTCAGTCGTGCGGTCTGCCGCCGGTGGAGGAGTACAAGAACGACTACCCGCCCGACTACAGCGCGGACCATGAGCGCGTCCTCGGCTTCCGCGAGATCTTCTTTGGCCACGTGCTGAACAACCGCTACCTGTGGGCGATCGCCGTAGCCAACGCGTTCGTCTATTTCGTCCGCTATGGCGTCGTCAACTGGATCCCGACCTACCTGGAAACGGCGAAGGGCTTCTCGTTCCGGCAGTCGAGCACCGCGTGGGCGCTCTACGAGTACGCGGCGATCCCGGGCACGATCGCCTGCGGCTTCATCTCGGACAGGTACTTTCGTGGTCGCCGGGCGCCCGCCAACATCCTGTTCATGACCTTGACCCTGGGCGCGGTCGTCGCCTACTGGCTCAACCTCCGCGGGCCGCTGTGGATCGACTACGTGGCTCTCGTCGCGATCGGCTTCCTGATCTACGGACCGATCATGATCATCGGCCTGCATGCCCTCGACCTGGTCCCCAAGAAGGCGGCGGGCACGGCGGCCGGCTTCACGGGTTTCTTCGGCTACGTGTTCGGCTCTGCGATCGCGGGCACCGGCGTGGGCTGGATCGCCGACCGCTGGGGCTGGAACGGCGTCTTCGTCACCATGGTGGCCTGCTGCCTGCTGACGATCGCCTTCGTCGCGATGACCCTGGGCCACACCACGCAAAGCGCGCAGCGGTCGTAGCAGCGACGCCGCTCAACTGCGACTTTCACGGTGTTTTACTTGACTAGTCAAGTAATCGCCCGTTAGCCTGGCATGGATGGGAACGATCCGGGACGAGATCCTCCAGACGCGGCCATTCGCATCGCCGGCCGAAGAGGCGGTCGTGACGCTCGTCGCCACCGCGGATCGCGTGCGCGACGGGCTGTCCCGAGTCGTGGCGCAGAGCGGCATCACCTTGCAGCAGTACAACGTGCTGCGGATCCTGCGCGGCGCCGGCACCTCCGGCCTCCCCACCCTGGACATAGCCGAGCGCATGATCGACAAGAGTCCTGGGATCACGCGCCTCGTCGAGCGTCTCGTAGCGCGCCGCCTGGTACGGCGCGTGCGCTGCCCCGAGGACCGCCGCCAGGTGCTGTGCTACGCGACTCCGCAGGCACTGCGGCAGCTCGCCGAGCTCGACGTCCCCATGACGGAAGCCGCAGGCCGATTCCTCGCCGCGCTCGATCGCCCCCGCAGCCTCGAGCTCATCGGCCTGCTCGACACGATCCGGGCGACTGCTGCAGCGTCGTGCTGGCGCCCTGCGAAACCCAAACCAAACACGAGAACCAAGGAGACGAGAGAATGACGAAGACGCGCTTCGCCCTTTTGGCCGCCGCGCTGGCAGCGGCTTCCCCTGCTTCGAGCGCCGAAACGTACCAGTTCGACAAGGCGCACACGAACGTCGGCTTCCAGGTCCGACACATCTTCACGAACGTCAGCGGCCGCTTCACCGATTTCGCCGGCACGATCCAGGTGGACCGCGCCAAGCCGGAGAGCTCGAGCGTCGAGTTCACGATCCAGGCGAAGAGCATCGATACCGCCGAGCCCAAGCGCGACGAGCACCTGCGCACCGCCGACTTCTTCGACGTCGCCAACCACCCGACGATCTCTTTCAAGAGCACGTCGGTGAAGGCCAACGGCAAGGACAGCTTCCTCGTGACGGGAGACCTCACCATGCACGGCGTCACGAAGCCGATCACCCTGCCGGTAACGCTGCTCGGCGAAGGCAAGGACCCGATGGGCAACGAGAAGATGGGCCTCGAGACGACGCTGACGCTCAACCGAAAAGACTACGGCCTCACCTGGAACAAGACCCTCGAGACGGGCGGCGTGCTGGTCGGCGACGAAGTGAAAATCCAGATCGCGATCGAGGCCAACAAGGCGAAGCCGCCGGCAGCCGCGAAGTAGCCGAGTTCTATTTAGCGTATTCGTCCCGCGGCCAGAGGTCGCGATTGGGAGCGGTCGGGGGCAAGGGGCTGGCGGGGCGCAACGTCGCGATCGCCTCGGCCACCTCCCGCGCGCGTTCCAGGCCGAGATAATCGGCGGCCAGGGCGGCGCGCGCCGCCCACACCGCTGGAGCGAAGGCGATGGGGTCGCCGCTGCCGATGAGCGTGTCGCCCGCCGGAGTCTCGAGCACGTGCTCGAATACGGCCCGGAACGTGGCGCCGACGCGCGCGGTCGGAGCCCAGGTGCACATGATGCCGCCGGGCTTGAGGCGCTGCTTCGCCGCCTGGAAGAACTCGACGGAGTAGAGGTTGCCGCTGCCGGCGGTCTCGGGCCACGTGGCGTCGGTCTCGATCAAGTCGTAGCGGGCCGTGTCCGCTTCGAGCGCCTTGCGCCCGTCCTCGATGCGGATGCGCAGTCGCGGGTCCTCGAGCAGGTGGCGCGTGTCGCGCACGTCCACGAAGCCCAGAAGTCGCCACAGCACGCGCGGCTGCGGCGCCGAGATCTCGAAGACCGTGAGCGAGCGGGTCTCAGGACGCCACGCCGACGCCCACGCCGTGTCGCCGGAGCCGAGCCCGACCACCGCCACGTCGAGGGGTGCCTTGTGGACCGTGGCCGGCATCGCGCCGAGCAGGGTGTGGCCGCTGCCGTACGGCATCCAGCTGTTGCCCTTGCCGTTGACCGAGAGCCGCCAGCCACCTTCGTCCGGAGTCAAGGCCACGACACTCGTGGCGTCTTCTTCGAAGAACACCAGCTTGACGTCCGAGCGAACGCCATGGAGCCGGCGCCACAGCCTCTCGGGGCCCGGCACGGCCCAGGCGAGTGCTGCGAGCACGAGCGCTACGAGCGCGAAGCCGCGACCGTAATCCCGCCACCCGACGACAGCGAATACCACACCCAGCCCGAGCAGCATCCGCAAGGTCCCCGGTGTCCCCAGGTGCTGAAGGGCGACGAGGCCGACGAGCAGGCTGCCCGCCGTGCAGCCCGCGATGTTGGCGGCCTGCAGGAAGCCCACCTTGCGACCGCTCGTGGCCGGGTCGTCGTGGACGGCCCGCTGCAGGATCGGGAACGACAGCCCCATCAAGAGCGTCGGCACGAAAAAGAGCACGATCGGCAGCTGCACGTAGAGCCTGACGATGTTGGTCCGGTCAGAGTCGTGCCCGAGTGGAAAGAAGGCGTAGTCGGCCCAATAGTTGAAGAACCAGTCGAAGCGCCGGGTGTCGGGCGGCAGCGCGACGATCACGACGAGCGGCACGGCTGCGAGTGCCAGGAGCGCGCACTGGGTCAACAGGAAAGCCCGCAACGGTCGGCGCGCGCGGCTCGCGAAGCGGGCCCCGGCGAGCGAGCCCAGTCCCGATCCGAGCAGGTAGATGGAGAGCACCGTGCCGAAGGTGTACGCCGTCGACTTGACGGCCACGTCGAGCAGGCGGAACCAGACGATCTCGAGCGAGAGGGCCACGAAGCCGGACAGGGCGTAGAGCACGAGCCAGAGCCGGAAAGGTCGGCTCCCGGGCGCTTCCGTCCCGGGCGCCTCGTGTGCGTCGCCGGAAAGCGAGGGCGCCACCGCGTCGCCCGGCCGCAGCACACCGAGGAGCACGAGGCTGCCCAGGCCCACGACGAGGTTCGTTGCGGCCGCAGCCAGGATCGCGCCGCGGACCCCGAGCGAGGGGAACAGCAGCCAGGGTGTCGCGAAGGCGCCCGTCGCGGCGCCGAGCACGTTGACGCCGTAAAGCCAGCCGATGCGGCGGCTCGCGGTCTCGATTTCATTCACCACGGCTCGCACCAGGAACGGGAGCGACATCCCCATCAGCAGGGTGGGCGGGACGAGCGCCAGCAAGTGCAGCAGCCCGGCCTGCCACGACGGGCTCGGCAGGTGAACCGCCCGCGGGTAGAGCCAGTCGTAATAGAGCCACGGGCTCAGCACGCCGAAGGCGCCGATCGCGAGCTCGAGAGCTGCGAAAGCGCCGAGCGCACGTCGACCCGAAACCGCCGTGCTCAGCCGCCCGCCCTGGTGGCTGCCGATCCCGAGCCCGGCCATGAATGCGGCGACGATCATCGCCACCGAGTAGAGGCCCGCGCCGCTGTGGAGCGCGAGCAGGCGCTGCCACGCCACCTGGTAGACGAGCGCGGCGGCCCCGCTCAGGAAGAAGAGCAGGCCCGCGAGAGCGACGGCAGGCGTGTCCCGCCTCATCGATGCCGGTCGTCTGTGTCCATTGCGAGGCGCAAGGCTATGGTGCTCCGCCCGGCACGGTCAAGCGAAGCGGGCGTCGGGCGCAGGCCGGTGCGAACGCGGAGTGCTACGATGCGCCGCTGATGAACGTCCACGCGAGCGCCGTCGTCGCGTCGAGCGCCCGCCTCGGCCGTGACGTCGTGATCGGCCCGCTCGCCGTGGTCGAGGATGACACGACGATCGGCGACTGCAGCGTTGTGCGAGCCCACGCGGTGATCCGGCGCTTCACGACGCTCGGGACGGGCAACCACGTCCACGAGGGCGCGGTGCTCGGCGGCGAGCCGCAGGACGTGTCGTTCACCGGCCAGGAGTCCCGGCTCGTGATCGGCGACCGCAACGTGATCCGCGAGGGCGTCACGATCCACCGCTCGACCCGCGCGGGCGCCGCCACCGTGGTCGGCTCCGACTGCTTCCTGATGGCGTACGTGCACGTGGCCCACGACGACCGGATCGGTGACCGGGCGATCCTCGCCAACAACGTGGCGCTCGCCGGCCACGTCGAGGTGGACGACCGCGCGTTCCTTTCCGGCGGCGTAGTGGTCCACCAGTTCTGCCGCGTCGGGCGGCTGGCGATGGTCGGAGGCAACGCCAAGGTGGTGCAGGACTGCCTGCCCTTCGTGATCAGCGACGGCCACCCCGCCCGCGCGTGCGGGCTGAACGTGGTCGGTCTGCGGCGGGCGGGCTTCACGGCGGCCCAGCTTCGCACCTTGCACGAGGCCTACCGCCTGCTGCTGCGCTCTGGTCTGCACCTGGAGCCCGCCCTCGACAAGCTAAAGGCGCTCGCAGATCCGCTGGCCGACGAGTGGATCGCATTCGTGCGCTCCGCCCGGCGCGGCTTCGCGCATTCCCGCGGTCACGACGCGTCCTGATGCCGATCGAGCTCAGGATCGCGGCGCTCGAAGGACGCTAGCGGGGGCTCGGGGGGCGTTCGTTCCCGAAGGGCCCTGGTCACGGTTCGCACACCAGCGCCGCGACGAGCGCCGCGCGTACGGGAAGGTCCGCGACCAGCACGTGCTCGTCGCGGGCATGCGCTCCTCCGCCGCGCGGGCCCAGGCCGTCGAGCGTCGCGATACCCGCGGCCGCGACGAAGTTGCCGTCGGAGGCGCCTCCGACACGCGCGGCGCCGAGCTCGAAGCCGAGCTCCTGGCCGAGCCGATGCGCGAGCGCGTAGAGCGCTTCGGACGCCGCCGTCGGCTCGAGTGGTGGCCGGTCGAAGCCACCCTCCACGGCCAGCGAGACGCCCGCGACGGCAGCCTGGTAGCCGCGGAGGCCCGCGGTCACGCGATCCGCCTCAGCGCGGCTCCAGACACGAGCGTCGACACAGAGCTCCGCCGCTTCGGGGACCACGTTTGCAGCGCTGCCCGCCCGTGCCAAAGTGGCCGTGAGCGTCGTGCCCTGCGCCGGGGCTGCGAGCGTGTCGAGGAACGACACGAAGCGGCTGAGCTCGCCGAGCGCCGAGGCGCCCCGCTCGGGCTCGAGGCCAGCGTGCGCGGCGCGGCCCCGGAAGCGGACCTGGAAGACACCGCAGCCCTTGCGCGCCACCTTGGCGGCACCGTCCAGCGACGGCTCCAGCACCAGCACCTGCCGGTGGGCGCTCGCGACACGCAAGGTCATCGCGCGCGATGCCTGTGAGCCCACCTCCTCGTCGGGCACCAGCAGCAGCGACACCGGGGAGGCGCACGTCTCACGTACGATCGCGGCGAGCACCGCCATGCCCACGGCGATCCCCGCCTTCATGTCGAAGACCCCGGGCCCGCTCGCGCGACCCGCAGCGAGGCGCCACGGCTGCTCGGCGAGCGTGCCGGCCGGCCATACCGTGTCGAGATGGCCGAGCAGCAAGCTGCCTCTCTCGCGATCGCCGATCGAGGCGAGCATGGCGTCGCCCCGCGGTGGGCAGGGAAAAAGCTCCGCCGATACGCCTCGTTCGCGAAGCCGGTCGTGGACCCAGGCGGCGAGCTGAGACACGCGTTGGGCGTCGTCGCTGGGGCTCTCGAGCCGCACGAGCGCCTCGAGGTCGGCGATGATTCGCGGCAGGTCCGACTCGAAGGTCGCGAGCCAGCGCGTTGACATGCGTGGCAATCTTAGCTGTCCCGGAGGTGGCATGACGCCGACCGACGCCTCGCGCCGCAGCTCGCGTGGGTTCCTGCCGCGCGGGCTCGCGTTCGCGCTCCTCCCGCTCACGGTTACCCTCTGCGCGACGGCCGACGAAGCTCGGCCGGGCATCTTCCGCATCACGCCGCTGCGTCCGGTCGCGGAGCTTCGCGCGCTGGCCCTCGCCGAGAGCCCGCCCGCCGAGCCCGGACCGTTCCGCCGGGTCGAGCTCGTGGAGCCGACGCGGCTCGACCCGACGATCCGCCTCGACATCCGCTACGCGACCGCCTCTAACTTCCTCTCGACGCCTGTCTACACGGAAGCCCGTGCCTTTCTCCAGAAAGAGGCGGCCGAGGCGCTGGTCCGGGCGCATCGCGCGCTCCGCCCGAGCGGCTTCGGGCTGCTGATCCACGACGCGTATCGGCCGTGGTGGGTCACGAAGCTCTTCTGGGATGCGACCCCCGTGGAGCGTCGCGCCTTCGTCGCCGATCCCGCCAAGGGCTCCCGCCACAACCGGGGCTGCGCCGTGGACCTCACCTTGGCTCGGCTCGAGGACGGCCAGGCCGTCGAGATGCCGAGCCTCTACGACGAGATGACCGAGCGCTCGTCCCCGAGCTATCCGGGCGGCTCGCAGGAAGCCCGGCGCCTGCGCGACCTGCTGCGGGCGGCGATGGAGCGCGAGGGCTTCACGGTGTTCGAGTCCGAGTGGTGGCACTTCGACTACTCGGGCTGGCGCGAGTACCCGATCCTGAACGTCGCGTTCGAGCGGATCGCCCGGCCGTGATCTCCGGTCTAAGATCCTCGGGCGCCCCGCGCCGTGGCGCGCATCCCGAACTGGAGTCATGAATGACGCGACACGTCGGTCTCGTGCGAGCCGGGATCGCCGCCGCCACACTGGCGCTCGGCCTGGCCGCCCCACTTGCGGGTGCCTCCGCGGCAGACGCAAAAGCGCGCTTCGACGCACTCCTGGCCCAGACCTGGGAGCAGGACCTGCAGGAGCGTCCGCTGCTCGCCACCGCGACCGGCGATCACCGTTTCGACGACCGGCTGCCCTCGATGACCTTGGCCGACCTCGACCGGCGCGCGGCGGCCGCCCGCTCGCAGCTCGCGACCTTACAGGCGATCGACGCGGCCGCTCTCGAGGCGCAGGACCGCGTCAGCTACGCCATGTTCGAGCGCGGCCTGCGCGAGGACCTGGCACGGCACCAGTTCCGCACCTTTCGCATCCCGATCACGAGCGACAGCGGCTTCCACACGGGGATCTCACGCCTCGGCCAGGAAGTGCCGCTCGCGACGCTCAAGGACTACGAGAATTATCTCTCGCGGCTGCGCGCCATCCCCGCGTACTTCGACCAGCACGTGGCCCTGATGCGCGAGGGACTACGTACCGGGTTCACGAGCGCGCGGATAGCCCTCGAGGGCTACGAGGCGACGATGCGGCCCCACGTCGTCTCGGACCCGGAGCAGAGTGTCTTCTGGAAGCCTTTCGCGGCCTTCCCGTCCGGCGTGCCACGAGAGCAGCATGATCGGCTGCGCGCCGCTGCGCGCAAGGCCATCCAGGAGTCCGTCGTGCCCGCCTACCGGAGCCTCTTCGAGTTTTTCACGAACGAGTACCGACCTGGCGCGCGCAGCACCATCGCGGCGTCCGATTTGCCGGAGGGCCGAGCCTACTACGCGTGGCTCGTGAAGCACTTCACGACCCTCGACACGACTCCCGAAGTCGTGCACCAGATCGGCCTCGCCGAGACCGAGCGGATCCGCAAGGAGATGGACGAGGTAATGCGCAAGCTGGACTTCCGCGGTACGTTCGCGGAGTTCCTCGAGTTCCTGCGCAGCGACCCGCGCTTCTATGCGAAGACTCCCGAGGAGCTCTTGAAGCAGGCCACTTGGATCGCCAAGCGGATGGACGGGAAGCTGCCCTCGCTGTTCGGCCGGCTGCCGCGCCAGCCGTACGGGGTCGAGCCCGTCCCCGACGACCTCGCCCCCAAGTACACCGGCGGCCGCTACGTCGGCGCGCCGCTCGACGCCACGCGAGCCGGGACGTACTGGGTCAACACCTACGCGCTCGAGAGCCGTCCGCTCTACACGCTCGAGTCGCTGACGTTGCACGAAGCGGTGCCAGGCCATCACTTGCAGGGCGCGCTCGCCAAGGAGCTCGAGGGGCTGCCGGCCTTCCGCCGCTACAGCTACGTGAACGCCTTCGGCGAAGGTTGGGGACTCTATTCGGAGTGGCTCGGGATCGAAGCGGGCTTCTACAAGGACCCCTACAGCGACTTCGGCCGCCTGAGCTACGAAATGTGGCGGGCGTGCCGGCTGGTGGTCGACACGGGGCTCCACGCCATGGGCTGGACGCGGCAGCGCGCCATCGACTACATGGCCGAGCGGACCGCGCTCTCACGCCACGAGATCACCACGGAGGTAGACCGCTACATCTCCTGGCCGGGGCAGGCGCTCGCCTACAAGATGGGCGAGCTCAAGATCCGCGAGCTCCGAGCCCGCGCCGAAGCCGCGCTCGGCACGCGCTTCGACGTGCGCGCCTTCCACGACGCGGTGCTCGCGAACGGCTCGGTGCCGCTCGACGTGCTCGAGCGGCAGATCGACGACTTCATCGCCGCGCGCCGGTGAGGTCGCGACGCGGCTGCTGCGCGAGAGCCATGGTAGCCTCGGGGCGATCGGAGGCTGGTGATGCGAGCGGGCAGGGTCGTCGTGCTCGGAGCCGGACTCGCCGCCACGCTCGCGGCCGGCGCCGGCCACGCCCAGTCGCGGCGCACAGTGAAGCCGGTGCTGCACGGGCGCCACTGGGTAGCGATCACCGGCAAGCCGCTCGCTGCCACCGCGGGCGCCCTGATCTTCGCCAAGGGCGGCAACGCAGTCGACGCGGCGGCGGCGATGCTGGCGGCGGCCTGCACGATGTGGGACACGCTCGGCTGGGGCGGTGAGACGCAGGCGCTCGTCTACGACCCGCGCGCGAAGAAGGTGATCGGCGTGAACGCGCTCGGTGTCGCCCCGACCGGCGCGACGCCGGAATTCTACAAGTCGCGGAAGCTCCGCTATCCGCCGCCGACCGGGCCGCTCGCCGCCGTCACTCCGGGCACGCCGGGCGGCCTCATCACGATGCTCGCCGAATGGGGCCGGCTGAGCCTGGCCGACGTGCTGGCGCCGGCGATCCAGATGGCCGACGGCTACCCGATCGAGGCCCAGCTGGCGAACGGCCTGGAGCGGCAGAAGCAGGTGCTTTCGGGATGGCCGTACTCGAAGGCCGTGTTCCTGCCCCACGCAGGCGAGCCGCGCGAGGCGCCGTCTGCGGGCGAGGTGTTCGTGCAGAAGGACCTGGCCGCGACCTTGCGAAAGCTGGTCGAGGCGGAGCGCATGGCACTCGCCGCGGGCAAGAGCCGGCGCGACGCGCTGATGGCAGCGTACGACCGCTTCTACAAAGGCGATATCGCGGACGAGCTGGCGCGCGCGACGCAGGAGCAGGGCGGCCTGATCACGAAGGACGACCTCGCCCGCTGGCGGCCCAGGCTGGAAGAGCCCGTCAAGACGAGCTATAAGGGGATCGACGTCTACAAGCTCACGGTCTGGACCCAGGGTCCGGCGATGCTGCAAGCGCTCAACCTGCTCGAGGGCACGGATCTCCAGGCCATGGGCTACAACTCCCCGCGCTACATCCACACCGTGTACCAGGCGATGAACATGGCCTTCGCGGATCGCGACTTCTACTACGGCGATCCCAGCTTCCCCCCGGAAGAGCCGGTAGTGGGCCTGCTTTCGAAGGAGTACGCCCGAAAGCGCTGGGCCGGAAGGAGCGAAGGCCGCAACGACCCGGACCTGCGCCCGGGCGACCCGTATCCCTTCCAGGGCGGAAAGAACCCCTTTGCCGCGCTGCTCGACGCGTGGCATAGCGTGACTGGAACCGACACGGGCATTCCGGCGCAGGACCGTCCGCCGGGCGAATCCGGGTCGGGTGCGAACGACGTCGGCACGACCTCGGTCGTGGCAGCGGACGAGGAAGGCTTCGTGGTCTCGATGACGCCGAGCGGCGCCTGGAACCCGGCGCTCCTGGCCGGCCGCACCGGCATCGGGCTCAGCCAGCGCATGCAGGCCTTCGTGCTCGACGCCTCCGACAACCCCTACAACGTAGTCGTGCCGGGCAAGCAGCCGCGCGTCACGCTCACGCCGACCTTGAGCCTCAAGGACGGGCAGCCACACCTGGCGTTCGCGGTCCAGGGCGGCGACACGCAGGACCAGAACCTGCTGCAGTTCTTCCTGAACGTGGTCGAGTTCGGGATGAACGTGCAGCAGGCCGCCGAGGCCGCCAACGTCAACAGCCACCAGCTCCGCAACGTGTTCGCCGGCAATGTGTCGCAGCCCGGGCACATGACGCTCGCCGCCTCGACCCCGGAGGCGGTGCGCAAGGAGCTCGAGGCGATGGGCTACACGCTCGAGTTCCAGCCGATCACGTCGGGGCCGATCAACGCCATATTCTTCGACCGCGTCCACGGCACGATGTGGGGCGGTTCGAGCCACCACGGCGAGGACTACGGGATCGCCTGGTAGTCCCGGAAGGGAGCCGTGCCGCACCTGCGTCTCGCGTCGGGTCATGGGCCGGCCGAGTGGTTCGCGCTGCGCGGCGAGCGCGTGGTGGTGGGCCGCTCGCGCGAGTGCGAGCTGATCCTGCCCGACGTGTTGCTGTCGCGGCGTCACGCCGAGCTCGTGCGCTCGAGCGCCGGCTGGGTGCTGCGCGACCTCGGCAGCCTCAACGGCACCCGCCTCAACGGCGTTCGCGTCATGCGCGACACCTTGCTCCACGACGGCGACGTGGTGGAGATCGCCGATTGGTCGCTCGCCTATCGCGACAATGAGCTGCCGTCCGACCCGGCCGCGGCGGTGGCCGACGTGCGGCTGCGCGACGTGACCGAGCTCGCGACGCGCTCGTACGTCGAGACCGACAAGCTCGTACGCCAGAGCCGTATCCTGAGCGTGCTGACGCGCGCCGCCGCGGCCGTGGTCTCAATGCCCACCGCGGGAGAGCTGCTCGACACCTTGCTCGGCCACGTGCTCGAGGCCGTCCCCGCGAGCCGTGGGCTGGTGGCTCTCTTCGAGGGCGAGCCGCTCGCGGCCGTGGTCGCCGCGGCACGCGCGACGTCCGGCGAGCCGCCCTGGTCGATCGACGCCGCGGTCGCCGAGCGGGCGCTGCGGGCGCCGTCTGCCTTCGTGGCACCGCGCGTCGAGAGCGGCGACGGGAGCGTCCGCGCCGTGCTGTGCGCTCCGCTTTGGTTCGGCGGCGCGGGGCCCAGCCTGGAGCGCAGCGCCGGCTGCGTCGTGCTCGAGGGCCCTCCGGGAGGCCCTCCGTTCGAAGAGGAGCACCTGAAGCTGGTCACCGCCGTCGCGAACCTGGCGGCGAGCCGCCTCGAGAGCCTGAAGCTGCGCGAGGCCAACGCCGACAAGCGCCGCCTCGAGGAGGATCTCCGCGGAGCCGCGCGAATCCAGCACAGCCTGCTTCCCGCGGAGACGCCTGTGATGGCGGGCTTCGAGCTCGCCGGCAACAGCCGGCTGTGCAGCGCCGTAGGTGCCGACTACTACGACTTCACCGCGGACGAGGGTGGGCTGCTGCTGGCACTCGGCGACGTCGCCGGGAAAGGGCTGGCCGCGGCGCTGCTGATGGCCTCGCTGCGCGCTGCGGTACGCGCTTTCTGGCGCGAGCCGCTGTCGCTCTCCGAGATCGTGTCCGGGGTTAACGGCAACCTGCGCCATGCCGTGCCGTCGAACCGCTTCGGCACCTTGGTGCTCGCGCGTCTCGAGCTCGCGACCGGCCAGCTCACCTGGGCGAACGCCGGCCATGCCGCGGCGCTCCTGGTGCGTCCCGACGGCAGTCACGTCACGCTCGAAGCGACCGGCACGGTACTCGGGGTCTTCGAGAATGCCGAGTGGCAAGAGGAGCGCGTCGTGCTGGCGCCGGGCGGTGTCCTGGTGCTGCTCTCCGACGGCGTCGTCGAAGCGTCGCACCTGGCCGCGAGCGACATCGGACCCGACCGCCTGGCAGCGGTCGTGCGCGAGGCGGGTCCGTCAGCCGACGCCCCGACGATCCTGGCGGCGCTCCAGGCGGCCGTCGAGGCGGGGCTCGGCGGCGAAAGGCCCGCCGACGACCACACCTTCGTGGTGCTGCGGCGCCAGCCGGCCTCGCGCTAGGCTAGCGAATCCTCGTCGCCGGGTCGCCGAGCAGCTGGTAGATCGAGAGCAGCTCCGGCATCAGCCCGCTCTGCGCGTAGGCCTTCTGCGCGGCCGTGAGCGCGTCGCCGAGCCGCGCGTGCCTCCCGCTCGTGAGCTCGGCCATCAGGGCACGGTGGTAAGCGTGGGCCGGGCCGTCGAGGCTCAAGCCGCTCGGTGAGAATGCCGCGATCGCGCCGCGTCCGTCGGCCTTCGTCAACGATTCGGCAAGCGAGTCGTAGGACGGCGCCACGAAGTAGCCGTTCAGGCAGTTCATGGTCAGAAGCAGTGGCTGCTGCGACTGCGCCAAAAGACTCGGCGCATCCCAGGAGTTCCAGACGTTCTCGCTCGCCCACACCGCCGCGCCGCCGTGGCCTACGTAGCTCAGCAAGCTCAGGCCGGCGTTCAAGGCGTCGAGGATGCGGGGCCTCGTCGCGGGACCGAGCCCGCTCAGCCGAAGCAGCGTTGGGCTCCGGGCGGCGAGATAGCTCGCCGCGATGTCGGTGACGTTGGCGTCGAAGTCACCGCCCAGATCCGGGTTGTCGGCCACGAGGGCGGCGGCCCCCGCGAGGCCCTGGCCGGAGTCCTCCCAGGCGATGAGCTTCTCGACCAGGCGATTCGCTTCCGAGACCGTGGTCGCCGGAAGGCGTCCGATCGCGAGGTCGGGCAGCGCATCCTCGCCATTGACCGCGGCGAGCTGCGGGTCCGACACGGTCCAGAGATAGCTCGTCTTCACCCAGAGAGCAGGCAGCGGCGAGGGACGCGAGATGCCGGTGAAGTTTCGGGGGTCGTAGGTCGCATCCCCGAGCAGCAGCACGTAGCGGGGCGAGGGCCGGGTCCAGGAGTGGAAGGCGTAGGCGAGGAAGCTCCTGATCGCCTCCGCAGAGGGCTGACCGTGCCCGAACTCGTCCGCGACCTCTTCGAAAGCGACGGCGCGTGCCTGAAGGCCCTGGTCGTGGCGGCGCTCAAGAAGCGGCTCGGCGGCCGTGAGGAACGCCCGGGGCGCGATCAGCAGGTAGTCGGCCTGGTTCTCGGTCGAGCGCAGGTTTGACGGAGTTGGGGCTGCCACGCGCGGGCTCTGGAACGCCTGCTGCGAGACGGCGAGGTAGCGGTGCCCGGCTTCCGCTCGGAAGCGCAGCGCGCCGCCGGTGGCCTCGTAGCCGCGGAGCCACGAAGCATCCGGCGCCGTCACGTCCAGCAGGGCCACGGGTCCGCCGCTGCCCAAGACCATCGCCGTACTACTCTCCACCCAGGTCCCCTCGAACACTCCGCTCGTGAGTGACGATGCCTGCGCGTAGGAAATCGTGAAGCGATCCAGGAACACGAGAGACGAAACCCCCGTGTCAGCCACGTTCGTGAGCGAAAGCTCGTTCGTCCCTTCTCGCAAGAGCGACACAGGCACGCCCAGGCTGATGCGGTACGGCTTCTTGCCCGCAAACTGCGCCTCGCCCACGAGCACGCCGTTCAGCGACACGCTCACGTGGTGGTCGACAGGGTTCCCCGACTCCGACGCCCCCTGCAGGAAGACCTCGATCTCAGAAGCTAGAGAGGAGGCCGCGTCCACTCCGGCGAGCGAGAAGCTCTTCGAGCGGGTCGTCCCGGAGGCGAGTCCTTCCCACAGCCACGGGTCCGGGGCGTCCAAGAGCCCCGGCTGATAGAAGCGCTGGCTCTCGAAGGAAGCCCGTCCGGTCGAACCATTCGCAACCGCACCCCCCGAGGGTGCGGCCGAGAGAAGCGGCATCTGGAGGCCGTCCCGCGCGCGCACGAGCTCAAAGGCGGTCTCGGACGAGAAGTCGGTCGAAGAAACCGCGGCAGCGGCGTGGAAGTAGAGCACGCTGCCCGCGCCGAAGCTGTCCGAGACCGGCTCCAGGTGGAAGCCCACTGCCTGGCCCTGCCGCTCGAGCCGCAGCTCGGACGCCGGAATGCTTCGCCGTTGCCCCGGGAAGACCTGGTCGAACGAAGCCGCATAGAGCCCGCGGCCCGTCGTGTAGAGCCGAGCCAGGAGCTCTCCGGAGACCGGCGTCTGGGGCCTTTCCTTCCGCCCAACGTGACCGCGTCCGCTTTCCCCGGTCTCGCGCCCGGTAAACAGCAGCTTCACGAGCACTCGCTTCGAAAGCACGATCTGCTGGCGCCTCGAGTCGTAGCGCAGCGGTGCGACGACCACGACGGCGCTCTTCGTTTCGCCCTGGAAGACGGACGGCAGCAGCCGGACGAGGTCGCTCGCGACGTGCGGAAGCGCGAGCTCGCGCAGCGCCCGGCGACCCGCGCGGACCGTCCCGTCTCGGGAGACCTGCATCTCGGCCTTGCCGAGAGCGGCTGGGACGAGACCCGGGAAGCCCACCGGATCGAGCGCCCGCACCCCGCCCAGCTGGACGCGCCGTCCGACCACGGCGTCCACGAGCGCGCGGCGAACGGGCAGCGCCAGGGCCTGGGGGTCCTGCTCGAAGTCGAAGCCCGGGACGAAGACACGCACTTCGCCCGAAGCCTCGCGCAAAGCGTAGAAGCCACCCGTCTTGAGCTCGAGTGTCGCCGAGTGCTTGTCCCGCGAGACGACGTCTAGCGAAACCGCTTCGGGATTGCCATGCCGCGTGCAGGCGAGGCTGGCCGAGGAGGCGGAAGCACCGGCCATGGAGCCGTAGGCCATCACCACCCAGTCGGGACAGGACAGAGACGACGTGCCCTTCTTCTTCCCGCCCGGGCCGCTCGCCGGAGGCCCGCTCCCCGGCGCGCCGCCCGACACCCTCGACAAAGGCACTGCCGAGACCGGTCCGTGCGAAGTCACTCTCGACGCGGCGTCCACGTCCTCGAGTCGATAGTAGTAGCGGGTGCCGTTCCCGAGGCCCTCGTCACGGTAGGAGTAGGCCTGGCCGGTTGCCGATGATCCAAGACCCGGGATGAGAGACGTCGTGAGCCGGGTCCACGGACCACTCTCGGCAAGACCGCGGTAGAGATGGAAGCCGAGATTGTGGAGCTCCGACGCCGTCCGCCATTCGAGCAGAACCGAGCCGTCGCCAGCCACCGGTGTGAAGGACTGCAGGCGAACCTCGGTCGTCACGCCGAACTCGTCGGCGCCGCGATCCCATCCCAGGCCTCCCGGCCGCACCCCGCCGTCGATGTCGTTGTAGAAGCTGGGTGCGAGACTCAAGCCGGAGTCGATCGCGACCGCACCGGACTTCAAGTGCAGGTCGATCCCAGGGGTGACGAACAGGTTCGCCGCGAGCGCCGTCAGCGGGTTGGCGCCCGGGGCCGTCCCGTCCGAGTCGATGTTGTTGGAGCTCGAGGCGCCCCAGCTGCCGGCGGCGACGTTGAAGTCCGCGGTCGGATTGCCCACGGCAATCGTGTTGCGCACGGTGAGCGTGCTCGAGCCGGCATGGATGCCAACGCCCGCCATACCGTTGACCGAGCAGTTCTCGATGACGAGCGCATCCGTGTTGTCGTCGCCTTCGATGCCCCGATTGTCGCCGTCCCAGATCATGGAGTTGCGCACCGTCACGGACTTACCCACAAGGGCAGCACCGCCGAGCCGGATGCCCGACGGGTTGAAAGTGGCATCGAGGAAGTTGTGGACGAGCAGGTTCTGGAGGAGGACATTGGTCGGCGCCTCGAGGGGGGGCCCGACCTGGCTCATTACCCCCACCGCGCCGATGCCGTTTGCACCGCGCAGCTGGATGAACTCGAGCCATTCGATCGTCAGGTTGGAGATCCGGACCATGATTACGAAGGGATTGAGGTTGGCGTCGATGACGACGCCTGCGCCCGGGATCCCGTTGTGGCGGTTGGGCGGGTCCGCAGTGAGCTTGATCGTGTGGGTCGCGTCGGTCGTGGAGCCCCGAACCACGACGTTTGCGGTCAAGGTGAAGACGCTGTCCTTGTAGGCGATCCCGACCTCGTTGCGGTCGTCGGCGACGAGGCTCGCGCTCGTAACCGGGAAGTAGGGGCAGGCCGTACCCGGGGGTCCGTCGGTGCAGTCCTCCCACGCGGTGAGGTTCGAGAACTGGCGCCTGATGAGGTAGGTCAGGCCGGACGCGGTGGCCCCGGTGTAGCCCTGCGTGAGGAGCAGGCTCGTCTCTGCTCCGACGCCTTGGATCGTGTAGTGCACGCCGTCCGGGGCGGCGCCGTTCAGGCACGCGGGTGGATCGGTGCAGGGGATGGTAATGACGTCGCCGCGCCCGCGGTTCGCCGTCAGCCAGGCAGCGCCCCCGGCACCCGTCACCGTCGCCGACCCGTTGCTGACGCTGATGGTGCCCGTGCCGTACGCAGCTGCCGTCCCGATCGAGCGGTAGTTGGTCGCGGTCATGTTGAAGGCCACGTAGAAGTACTCGCAGCCGGGCCCGTCGACGTTGCACTCGGCGTAGGTTCGGTTGATGCTCTGGGCATTGCCAATCTGGAAACCATCGGCCTGGAGGGCTTGGATGTGGTTGTTGGTGAAGTTGCCGTTGCTGAAGTTCATCATGGCGTCCCCGGCGATCTGCGCCATCTTCTGCATCGGCGGTGGCGTGAAGGTGGGGAAGGTGTTGTTGTTGTAAATGGCCTTTACGAGGAGGTACTCGGGCTGGAAGCCGACTCCGGTGATGTTGCGGTTGTCCATCGCGTCTCCCTGGTAGGAGCCGACGAACGTTTTCAACGGCGCGGCGTTCCACGCGACGTAGTGGTACGTGACCCCGTTCTCGTTCGCGTAGGGCGCGCCGGCGTTTTGGGTGACGCTGAAGCCCAGGGCGTCGAGTGACGTGAACTCGTTCGCGATCCAGCCCGCCGACTCGAACTCGTAGCTTCGGAACGACGGGGACCCTGTTGGAATGGCGCTGCAGGCGTGGATCGCCCTCCGGGCGGTGGCGCTCATGACGATGACATAATCCGGTGAGAAGCCGACTCCGCCGATCGACTGGGCTCCTCCGTTGCCCGTGTAGGTGCCAACCTTCATGTCCGGGCCGACCTTGAAGGCCGCCCAGTAGTAGTTGATGGCGGCCTGGTTGACGCGCCGGTCGTTTCCGACGGTGAACCCGTTCACGTCCAGCGACTGGATCTGGTTGGCCACCAGGGCATTGTCCAGGACCATCGGCTTTGAAAGGCCGGCCGGCATCGTCGACGTACGCACCACCGTCGATGTCGCGGTGAAACCGGGGTCGAAGTCGTTACCCTTGATGAGGACGACGTCGGGCTTGAACCCCAGGCCGGTGATCGCCCGCCCTGCCGTTCCGTTGCCCAGGTAGGTGCCGGTCGTCATCTGGGCCGTTGCCAGTCGGGGAGCTAGGAGCGCCAGGCCCAGCGCTAAGAGACACGCGAAGGGGCTGACCG
>Ga0114129_10001443_pt1 | contig 32049 bp, 30 predicted proteins | sample RhiMetdeltSRZDD1_FD_80071 | JGI IMG/M metagenome (GOLD analysis project Ga0114129, IMG submission 80071) | Populus rhizosphere microbial communities from Tennessee, USA - Rhizosphere MetaG P. deltoides SRZDD1 (version 2) (version 2) | ecosystem: Host-associated > Plants > Roots > Rhizosphere >...
GCAACGACGGAAGGCTGTATCAGCTCGACGTGACGCTCGCGAATCCGGCCACGCCCCCGGCGGTGAAGTCCGTGACTCTCGGCGACGGCAGCGCCGCTATTGGCGCCCCGACGCTGGACACTGCGTACAACCTCGTCTACGTGGGCAGCGACGCCGGCATCGTGTATGCCGTCCAGCTGCCGTTGCCGTAAGGAGCGAACATGCTCGCCCTGCTGCTGACGACCTCGGTACTCGCCGCCCCGCCTCTCGCGGACAGCGTGCGCCGTCACGTCGACGTGAGCGTGACCTCGCCCCAGGCGCGCAGCAAGCCGAACCGCCCCTCCTTCCAGGCCACGAAGATCCTCGAGGTGCAGCTCCACGCGGAGTTCCGCCAGCGCCTCTCCGGCGCTCTTTCGCAGGGAGAACGAATGCGGCTCTGGACGATCGGTCTCGCGGCGCCGGTTTTCCTGTCCGCGGCGGCAGACGGACCCGCGCAATCCTGCACGGATCCGACGAGCTTCGGCCCCCGAATCGACGCGCCGGCCGGCATCGGCCCGAAGGGGATCGCCTTCGGCGACTTCGATCGAGACGGCGATATGGACCTCTCGCTGCTGCTGGGCGACGGCAGCGCCGCCATCGGCGCCCCCACCCTCGACACCGCCTTCAACCTCGTCTACGTCGGCAGCGACGCCGGCATCGTGTATGCGGTACAGCTGCCGCTGCCGTAACATCGCAAGATGCTCGGGCGGCTGACGGCGGCCGGTGGAAGCGTGATCGGGGCGGCGCAGGGAGTCCTGCGCCTGCCCCCTCGCGACCGTGGGCCGTTCCTGCGGGCGTCGTGGGAGCTCCTGTGCGCGCGCGTCGGCCTCCGCTTCGGCGCCACGCGCCGACGGCTGCTTCGCGGCCTGGACGCGCACGCGCGCTGCGAGTCGCCGCCGGATGAACGCCTCCTGAGCCTGTTCGCCGAAGCCGTGCGGCGGCAGCCCACGCCGCCACTGTGCCTGCCCCGCGCGGTCGCCCTGTCGCGGTTCCTCGCGGCGATGGGCGTCCGCACCCGCCTGCGGCTCGGTGTGCGCCGCGAGGACGGACAGCCCCTCGAGGGACATGCCTGGGTCGAATGGGACGGCGGAGCCATCGCCGAGCCGACACCGCCGGTGCGCTCGTTCGTCCCACTGACGTGGGCCGGCGCGTCCCGGAGCTAACGATGGGCCATCGCATCAACCCCGGCATCGCCCACCAGGTCATCGCCGGTGAAGCCGTCCTCGTCGACCTCGCGGGCGCGGTGATGCTCGGACTCAACCCATCGGGCTCGCTCGTCTGGTCGCTCCTGCCGGAGCACGACGAGGAAGAGATCGCACGCGCCCTGTGCGAGCGCTTCGCGGTCGACGTGGAGGCGGCCCGCACCGACGTCCGCGACTTCGTGGCCGATCTGGTCCGGCGCGGGATCGTGCTCCCCGCCGATCGGTGAAGACCGCCGTCGCCGGCCTGGCCTTCGACATCGGTCCGGACGAGGCACTCTCACCCGACGAGGCGCTGGTGATCGACCGCCTCGCGGGAACCGCGAGCGGCCCCTCGTTCCACCTCACCGTGGCCGAAGGCGAAGGCGCCCCGGGGATGGCGATGGGCGCCCCCGCCGACGTGCAGAGCCCCGACCGGCGCGTGCTGGAGGTGCGGCACGCGTCCTTCCAGGCGAGGCTCGACGTTTGGGGCGGCGTCGGAGAGCTTCGACGCCCGCGCGGCCTGGCGTTCCCTCTCGAGATCTCCCTGCGTGTCGCCATGGCGGCACGCCTCCCGCTCGCCGGCGGCCTTCCCCTCCACGCAGCCGGCATCGTCGTCGACGGCCGCGGTGTCGCCTTCTTCGGTCCCTCCGGGGCGGGGAAGTCGACGCTGGCCGGCCTGTCGCCGTATCCCGTCCTGTCCGACGAGATGATCGCGGTCCAGGGAGGCGACGCGTTCAGCCTGGCCGCAAGCGGCTTCTGGGGGACCTTTGGCACGGGTCCCGCGCTCACGGGCACATTCCCGCTCGCCGCCATCGTAGAGCTGGGCAAAGCACTGACCGTGCGCTGGGAGGCACTGCCGCCCGACCGGGCACTGCGGCGGCTGATCCCATCGATCCTGGTCCCGCCGGCGGCGACGGTTTGGAACACCGCCCTCGCCGTCCTCGGCCGCCTCGTGCGCGCCGTGCCCGTCTACCGAATGGAATGGGCTCCTGGCGCCCCTCCCTGGAGAGACGTCGCCCGTCTCGCAACGAAAGCAGTGTAGCGACGGCACGCTCGCACCCTGCAGATTTCACGTGAATTCGCGCGAAATTCCGAGCAGAAATCCCGGCGGGAGCCTACTTTCTGGATAGACGCACGACGTGTGCCTCCGCGGCCGGACGGCCTGAGGGTGGGCGAGATGAAGAGCATTCAAAAGACCTTTTGGATCCTGATCGTCGTGGGGCTCGTGCGGCCCTCGGCCGCAGCCACGAACCTTGCGCTCGGGCGCCCGTCGCTGGCCTCGACCACGTGGGCGACGGCGGGCTTCGAGGCGAACAAGGCCTTCGACGGCATCACCACCACGAGATGGTCGGCGGCCTCCGGCCAGCTCACGAACCAGTGGCTCCGCGTCGATCTCGGCGCGGGCACGACCTACGACCACGTCGACCTCGAGGCCAACAGCTTCCCGAACCGCGTGACCTCGTTCAAGCTGCAGTGGTCGGACGACGGGACGACATTCACCGACATCCCCGGCACGACGGGCGGGAACATCGGAGCCCTGACGACGGTGACGTTCGCCGCGGTCACGTCGCGTTACATGCGTTTGTTCATGATGACGGCGACCAACGTGCCGACCATCAACGAGGTCGAGGTCTACTTCGACGCGGCGCCGCCCACGCCCACGCCGACTCCGACGCCGACGCCACCGCCCTCGAACCTGCCTGCGTATTGCGCCTCCTACCCGCAACTGCTGAGCGGGGGCGACTGGTATTCGCAGCCCGTCTACTACGACGCCGCCGGGAGGCTCGCCTATCGCGAGTACCAGGACACACAGGACCCGGCCGTGGTCGGCATGAGTTATCCGGCGCTGTGGCACCGCATCTCCGACTTCAGCTACGCCGGCTACCGCTACGGCGAGGCGACGCTGCCCAACGTGCCCGTGGTGCTGACCATCGGCCCGATCGCCGGCGACGACACCGCCAACATCCAGGCGGCGATCGACGCCGCCGCCGCCATGGCGCCCGACGCGTTCGGGATTCGGGGGGCGGTCCTTCTGAACCCCGGCACCTACGAGATCGCCGGTACGGTGAACGTCGACGCCAGCGGAGTCGTCCTGCGCGGCTCGGGCAACGGGGCGAACCCCGCGGTCGACACCATCCTGAGCGCGACCGGCGACGTCCCCCATCAGCGCACCGTCGTCGTCCTGGGAACGGACGTCACGAATTGGACCGAATCCCCGGCGACGCGGCGGGACATCACCACTCCCCTCGTCCAGGTCGGCTCCACGAGCTTCGACGTGACGAGCGCGGACGGGTACGCGGTGGGCGACGAGATCACCGTCCGCCACCCGTCGACTCAGGAATGGATCAACGCCGTGGGCGACGACCTGTGCGACACGCTGGGCAGCGGCTCCTTCGACACCTCGGACGTCCTGAACCGAACGTGCCTCGATCCTCCCAACTGGTGGACGGTGGGCAGCAAGGACGTCTACTACTTCCGCCGCATCACCGCGATCTCCGGCAACACCATCACCGTCGACGTGCCCCTCTACAACCATCTCTACGGCGCCCTGTCGACGTCGTACATCGCCAAGGTGACGTGGAACCGCGTGAAAAGCTCGGGCGTCGAGAACCTGCGCATCGACATCCAGACCGCAGGCGGGACGGACGAGAACCACGCCTGGAGCGGCGTGGGCGTGCGCGGCGCGGAAGACTCCTGGGTGACCCGCGTCGTCGCCCTGCATTTCGGCTACGCCGGCGTGATGACCACCGGTGCCGTGCGCATCACCGTCGAGGACTGCCAGGCGCTCGACCCCGTGGCCATCGTCACCGGCGGGCGCATGTACAACTTCTCCTCCGACCACCGCAGCCAGATGATCCTCTTCTCGCGCTGCTACCTGCGGACGGGCCGCCATGGTTTCGTGACGAACGGGACGGGCACCATGTCCGACGTCGTCTTCTACCGCGGGACGGCGGAGAACGGCGACGACATGGAGGCCGGCCATCGGCAGTGGGCGAACGGGATCCTGTACGACAACATCAGCGGCATCGGCAACAGCACGGTGCGGCTGTACAACCGCGGTGACTTCGGCACCGCCCACGGGTGGGCCGCCGCGCATTCCGTGAGCTGGCGCTACAACCTCGGATCCCTGGTCCAGAAGCCCTACACCGCCCAGAACTGGGGGATCACCGACACGGGGACGTTCCCCACCACCGGCTTCCCGTTCCCGGGGCCGCTCGGGTACCGCGAGAAGCTGGCGGGCACACTCAAGCCGCAGTCGCTGTACGAGGCGCAGATGTGCGACCGGTTGTGCGACCTCGTGGCCGCCCCTGCCGGCCTCACCGCCACTCCGAACGGGAACAACCGCATCGACCTGTCGTGGAGCGGCGCCGCCACGTCGTACCAGATCCACCGCGCGCGCACGTCGGGCGGGCCGTACACCCTCATCGGAACCAGCGGCACTACGAGCTTCAGCGACACCACCGTCCAGGGCGGCGTGACCTACGTGTACGTGGTGAAGGCCGTCGGCCTCTGCACCTCCGTCGCCTCGCTCGAGGCGGCTGCTACCGCCACCGGCAGCTGCGGCCTGCCGCCTGACTTCGCCGGCATCGTCTCCGTCACGAACGTCGCCGGCGCGACGTGTACGCTGCGCCCGGCGTGGAACGGCGGCAGCTCGGCGTGCGGCGGGGCGGTCACGTATTCGGTGTATCGCAGCACTTCGTCCACGTTTGTGCCGTCGGTATCCAACCGGATCGCCACCGGCCTCGCCGGCACGAGCTACACGGACAGCGCGGCACTGACCCCCGGCGCTACGTACTACTACGTCATCCGCGCCACCAGCACGATCAACGGCCTCGACGACGCCAACATCATGCGCGGGGCCGGCACCGCGACCGGGTGCACGGCCAGCGCGCCGGACCCCCTCGCCATCCTCACCGTGCGGTCGGCGGACAACGAAAACGTCGTGCAGTGGGTGAACCCGGTGGCCGGCTACGCGGCGACGCGCATCGTCTATCGCACCGACACCTTTCCCACCGGGCCCGCCGATGGGACGCTCCTGGGCAGCTTCGCCGGCACGCCGGGCGGCGTGGCCAACGCGCCCCATGCCGGCGTCAATGGCACCACCTATTTCTACGGCGCGTACGCCGACGACGGCGCGGGCGGCTTCTCCTCCGGCCGTTTCGCCCAAGGGCAGCCGTTCAACACCGCCGGCCCCGCGAAGTGGGCCTACAGCACCGGCGCGACGGCGATGGCACCCCCGGCGGTTTCGGGCGGGTCGCTCTACGCCGGCTCGAACGATCGGGTCCTGCACGCGGTCACGCGCGGCACGGTGGGCGGCCTCTGGCCCGCGCCCTGGACGCCGCTGCTGATGAACGCCCCCACCCAGCACCGAGCGCCGATCGTGACGACGACTGTCGTGCCCGGCGCCAGCCGTGTGATATTCATGGGCTCGCAAGACGGCCGCGTCTACGCCGTGAACGCGGATACGGGGGCCCAGCTCTGGCCGAGCCCGCTGCTGGGCGATGTCATCCAGGCGGCACCGGTCGGGATGTTCACGTCGTTCGGCGGGATCGTGAACCACGTGCTCGTGGGCACGCGGAACTCAGCGACCGACAACCGCTTCTACGCGCTCCAGGCCGCTACCGGCGCCGTCGTGAACTGGTTCGACAACGGCGGCGGCGCGAACGCCATCGGCATCGTGAGCAGCAGCGCCCTCGTCGACTACCCGGGCCAGCGTGTGTACTTCGCGAGCCGGGCGAAGGCCGGCGGCAGCAGCAACACGGTCTGGTGCCTCCGGATCACCGCCGGCGGCGTCACCGGTGGCTGTCCGGGCTGGACACATCGTGCGGTGGGCGACGTCGACGGCGCGATCACCCGCCGGAACGGACGCCTGTACGTGGGCAACAACGCCGGCCAGGTATACGCCCTCGACGAGAACACCGGCGCCGTGTTGTGGAGCTTCGCCAGCGCGGACGGGCCGGTCAAAGGGTTCGTCTTCCCCGACCGCTTCAGCGACAAGGTCTACTTCACCACCAGCACGAAGGTGTGGGGCCTCCGCGACGATGGCAGCGCGGCTTGGCCCCCGGTGATCGTGCCGGGGCCGTCGATCGTCCTCTTCACGCCGGGCAGCGTGAACGTGATCGTCGGCTCCACGGACGGGCGGCTCTACCAGCTCGACACCACCGGCGCGGCTCCGCTGGGACCGGCGCCGGTCGTCAAGTCCGTCCTGCTCGACGGAAGCGCGGTCGTGGGCACGCCCACCCTCGACACGAGCTTCAACCAGGTGTACGTGGGCACCGACGCCGGCATCGTGTACGACGTCCAGCTCCCGCTGCCTTAGTTAGGAGGAACCGCGATGCTGATCCTGGCCGTTCTATCGCTCCTCGCCACCCCGCCCGCCGGGGACGCCGGCGCCCGTCGCATGGGGCTGACCGTCAGCTCGCCGGAGGCGCCGGGCGCGGCGCAGCCGTCGTTTCGGGCAACCTCGATCCTGGACGTGCAGTTCGACGCGGTGTTCCGCCAGCGGCTCTCGGGCGATCACGTCCTCGAGTTCAAGGTGTACACGCCCAAGGGAAAGCTCTACCAGGTGCTGACGGTGCCGTTCAGCGGGCGCTCGGGGGCAACGCGGAACCAGCGCCGCGTCGCCGGCTATCCGCGGGCCCTCACCGAGCGGGAGATGCGTGAGAAGGGCCCCGCCCGATACCATGTGAGCGCGCGGCTGCCCGTGGCCGGGACGTGGATCATGACCAACTCTCTCTACGGCACGTGGCGCGTGGACGCGCACGTCGACGGAGCCTCGGCACCTTCGGCCACCGAGGATTTCACGCTCGCGCCTTAGTCCCGGCCAGGGTCGGCGGTGAGCTAGACTCCGCAGGAGGAGGAACTCTATGGCAACGAACGACCCTTCTGGAAACGGGCCGGGCGCTTCATCCGAGAAACGGCCCTACGAAAAGCCTGCGGTCGCGTGGGAGGAGCACATGGATGCCCGGCCGGGCCTGATGGCCGCCTGCAACAAGGTCGGCGGCCAGGGCGACCCGAGCTGCGATGCCGCGAGCGCGAGCTGATGGACACGCCCGGCTGGCTGGGCGCGAAGCAGCGCGCGCTCGCCGCCGCCCAGCCGCTCTCCGTCCATCTCGAGCTGACCTACGCCTGCAACTGGGCCTGCGTCTTCTGCTACAACCCGCGCCGGCACGACCTCCGACGCTTGTCGGGCGCGGAGTGGCTCGTCGTGCTCGACGACCTGCGGGCGCTCGGGACGCTCACCGTCACCTTGACCGGTGGCGAGCCGCTGCGGCATCCCGATTTCCTCGCCATCGCCGCCGGTGCGCGGGAACGGGCGTTCGCGCTGCGTGTCTTCACGAACGGAGCCCTCGTCGATGATCCGACGGCCGACGCCCTGGCCGCGCTTCACCCCGTCGGCGTCGAGATGAGCCTGCACGGCGCGCGCGCAGCGACGCATGACGGCACGACGGGCCGGCCGGGCTCGTGGGAGGCGATGTTGTGCGGGCTCGACCGGCTGGTGGCGCGGGGCGTCACCGTGTCCCTCAAGACGCCGGTCACGCGCCTGAACGAAGAGGAGATCGCCGAGATGATCGCCCTCGCGGAGGCGCGGCGAGTCCCCTACCGGCTCGATGCGGCCTTGACCCCGAGAGACGACGGGGATCGGGGACCCCTGGCGTATGCCGCGACGCCGGTGGGTGTGGAGCGGATGTACCGGGCGCTCGCGGCGCGCGGCGCGCTGCCGCAGGGGCACGCCGAGGCGGGCGGGGTGAACTGCGGGCTGGGCCGCATCACGATGGCGATCGACCCGGACGGGAACGTCTTCCCGTGCATGCAGTGGCGCGCGAGCTCGCTGGGGAACGTGCGCGACAGGCCCCTGCGCCAGTTGTGGAACGTCTCTCCCGTGAGGGCGCAGGCCGCGGCCGTCTCACGCGCCACGAGCGACCGCCTGGCCGGGATCGGGGGCGACCTGGCGGAGTTCCCGTACTGCCCCGCCCTGGCCGCTCAACACACCGGCGATCCGCTGACGCCGGATCCGGACCACATCGCGCGGGCGTCGATCGTCGGACGGATCCGCGCGGAAGCGGCGCGTTAGGCCGTCGCGGCGACCGCCTTGCGGATGCGCTCCGCCGCGTCCGCCGCCGCCTTCGCGAGCTTGTCGTCGGAAGACTGCGCGGCCGTGCCCAGCGGTTCCACCGCCGCCTTCGCGTCCGCGCCGAGCCGGCCCAGACCGTTGGCCGCCGCGCGCTGGACCCGCACGTCCTTGTCGCGCAGGGCGGCGACGAGGAGACTCACGACGGAGGCGTCGCCCGTGCGGCCGAGGGCCTCGGCCGCGGACTCGCGCACGTGGGCGTCCGCATCCTGGAGGGCCGCTCCCAACGGCTCCACCGCCGCCGCCCCCAGCGACGCCGCGCGGTCCCATTCGAGCTGCGCCACCGCGCGCAGCGCACGCTGGCGATCGTCCATCGGCTGCCAGCCCATCGAGCGCAGGGCGTCGGCGGCGGCCTTGCGCACGACCCACTCCGGATCCCGCAGCGCGAGGGCCAGCGGCTCCGCCGCGCGGCCGTCCTCGATGCGGCCCAGCGCCTTCGCCGCCGCCTCGCGCATCAGCCAGCGCGAGTCCTTCAAGGCGGCGAGCAGGGGCTCGACGCCGCCGGCGTGGCGGATGCGGCCGAGGGCTTCCGCCGCCAGCAGGCGCAAGTCGGGCCCCGCCTCCTTGAGCACGGTGACGAGCGGCGCCACCGAGGGCTCGCCGATGCGGACGAGGGCCTCCACGGCCTGCTCGCGCTGCCGCGTGTCGTCTTCCTTCAAGGCGCCGACGAGCGGCGACACCGCCGGCGTCCCGATGCGCACGAGGGCTTCGAGGCAGGCGACACGCATCGCCTCGTCGGTGTCACGCAGCGAGCCGACCAGGAAGTCGACGGAGGCGGCCCCGCGCATCGCGCCCAGGGCGGTGGCGGCGGCGCGGCGCACCTCCTTCACGCGATCCTTCAGCAGCGCGAGCAGCGCCGGCTCGGCCTTGGGGTCGGCGATGTCGCCCAGCACCCGCGCCGCCGCCTCGCGCACCGGCGGCTGATCGTGTTTGAGGGCGGCGATCACGTACGGTACCGACGGCGTACCGATGAGCGCCAATGCCTCCGCCGCCGGCCAGCGGACGTCCTTGTCGCCGAGGACGCCGACGAGCGGCTCCGCCGCCCGCGGGTCGGCGATCTTCGCCAGGGCCTTCACCGCGTCGCGGCGCACGGTGGCGAAGGGATCGTGCAAGGCGCCGACCAGGGCGGGAACCGCCGCCTCGCCGAGGCCGATCGCCTTGTCCCACTCCATGAAGGCCACTGCCCGCAGCGCGCGCTCGACGTTGTTGCCGGGGTTCCAGCCGAGAGACCGCAAGGCCTCGGCGGCGGCGCGGCGCACGGTGCTGTCCCGATCCTCGAGCCGCTTGCGCAGCGGCGGCACGGCGCGGGCGTCGCCGATGCGGCCCAGCGCCTTGGCCGCGCTCCAGCGGCCGGGGTCGTCCTGCGCGTCCAGGGCGGTGATCAGGGCGTTGACCGCGGGCGCCCCGATCCCGATGAGGGCCTCGCGCGCCGCTTCTCGCACGTCCGGACGATCGTCGCCCAGGCGCGCGAGCAGCGGCTCGACGGCCACCGCGCCCATTCCCGCCAGGGCGTCGCGTGCCGCCGTGTGGATGTCGGAGTCGCCGCTGCCCAGCGCGTCGACGAGCGGCGCCACCGCGCGCGGGTCCCCCAGCGCGCCCAGGGCCTTGGCCGCCGGCCAGCGCGTGACGGAATCGTCGCCGCCGAGGGCGCCGACGAGAGAACGCAGCGCCGTGGCCCCGAGGCCGCCCAGCATCTCCGCCGTCGCCTTGCGCACGGCGGGCTCGTTGTCTTCCGCGGCGGCAACGAGGGGCAGGAGCGCCGCCCCCGAGAACTTGCCGAGGATCTCGACCACAGCCTGACGCACCTCGATGCGCTCGTCGGTGACGGCGAAGGTGAACGGCTCGACGGCCACCCGTCCGATGTGGGTGAGCGCCTCGCGGGCACTGGCGCGCACGCGCTCGTCCGCGTCTTTCAATACCGAGAGCAGCGGAACGACCGCACCGGCGCTGCCGATGCGCCCGAGAACCCAGGCCGCGCGCTCGCGCGCCTCCGGCATTTCGTCGCCGAGCGCCTGCGTCAGGGGGCCGAAGGCCCCGCTGCCGATCCGGACGAAGGCGTCGGCCGCCGCCTGTCGGATCTCGGGAAGAGCATCGCGGAGCGCCTCGCGCAAGGCGCCGGCCACGCGGGCATCCCCGACGGCGGCCAGCGCCGCCACCACCGCCTTGCGCACCTCGGCATCGGAGTCGCCGACGACACGGCTGAGCGCTTCGAGCGCGGCGTGGTCACGGCTCTCGGCGAGGGCGCGCACGGCGCGCAGACGGGCGGCCGGGTCGTTCGACCGGAGCTGCCGCGCCGTCCACCAAAGCATGATTGGACTCAGCATACGATAGTCAACAGTCGACAGTCGATAGTCGACAGTGACGGCGTCCCACTTGTGCGGTGATTGCGCTTGAGGGAGATTCGGTCCCGCTGTATCGTCGAGCTGTACCCGGCGTAACACCAACACACTGTCGACTGTTGACTGTCGACTACCGTCTGTAAGGACTCCATCATCCATGTTCAAGCTGCTCTTCAAGCTCGTGAAACTGGTCATCTTCCTGGTGTCGTTGCCGTTCGTGTTGCTGGCGGCGCTCGCCCTCTTCCGCGTCGGGCCGGAGCCGCAGATCGACATACAGTCGTCGCGGCCGGGCATCGGCCGACAGACGGCCGTGCTCGTGAAGGTGTCCGAGCCGTCGCGGGGCCTGGGTACGATCAAGGTCGAGCTGCTGCAGGAGGAGCGCACGGAGCTGCTGGCCACCAAGACGCATCGGCCGCGGCGCTTCTGGTCGTTCTGGGGCGACAAGCAGGCGGGTGAAGAGCTGAGCGTCGACGTCGGCCGCGACGCGTTCCCGAAGCTCCGGCCGGGTGAAGCCACCATCCGCGTCACCGCCTCCCGCGCGGGCACCTGGCTGCGGCACCCGGAGCCGGTGGTGCGGGAGCTGACGCTGCCCGTGCGCTTCATTCCGCCGACGATCGAGCGGGTCGCGCGCGAGGTCTACCTCGCCCAGGGCGGAAGCGAAGTCGTCGTCTATCGCGTCGGCGAGACGTCCGTGCGCGACGGCGTGCAGGCAGGCGACTGGTTCTTTCCCGGACACCCGCTGCCGGGCGGGGGCGTGCGGGATCGCATGGCGCTCTTCGCAATGCCGTACGACCTGGCCGACGTTTCGAAGGTCCGCATCACCGCCGCCGACGACCTCGGCAACGTCGCGAGCCTGCAATGCGTGGACAAGTTCTTCCCGAAGCCGTTCAAGGAAGACAAAATCCCCCTGAACGACGCGTTCATGGGCAAGGTCGTGCCCGAGATCTTGTCCCGCACGCCGGAGCTGCGCGAGAAGGAGAGCCTGCTCGAGAGCTACCTCATGCTCAACCGCGACCTCCGCCAGACGAACGCGGAAAAGCTGAAAGCGCTCGCGAAGGACTCGGCACCGGAGTTCCTGTGGCGCCGCACCTTCCTGCCCATCGCCAACGCCGCCGTGCGCTCGTCGTTCGCCGACCGGCGCACGTACATCTACGAAGGCAAGGCGGTCGACCAGCAGGATCACCTCGGCTTCGACATGGCCTCGGTGAAGCAGGCGCCGATCATCAGCGTGAACGACGGCACCGTCGTCCTCGCCGAATACTTCGGCATCTACGGCAACACCGTGATCATCGATCACGGCTACGGGCTCATGAGCCTGTACGGACACCTGTCGTCGATCGCGGTGCAGCCCAACCAGAAGGTCGAGCGCGGCGGGCTCCTCGGCCAGAGCGGCGAGACCGGGCTCGCGGGCGGAGACCATCTCCACTTCGCGATGCTGCTGCAGGGACTCGCCGTCAATCCCATCGAATGGTGGGACGAGCACTGGATCCGCGACCGTCTCGCGCGCAAGCTCGGCGGCGCGTTCCCGTTCGAGCCGGGCGCGGCGGCGGCGAGGCGCAAGAGATAGCCGTTACATCCTCTTTACAGACGGCGGCGCGGGCCCCTCTACGCTGGGAGTCGAAAGGAGGGTCTCAATGACCTCTCATGTGCTCCTGGCCGCGACGATCATCTTCCGGTCCGGGCCCGTCAACCCGAACATCGACATGCAGGCCTACCTGAGGGTGTCGCAGGAGGCGGCCGCGCACCGTGAGACGCGGCGGCTCACCGAAGAGGAGTTCATCCGCATGAGCGGCGAGCCCGACACGATCGTCCTCGATGCGCGCAGCCACGCGAAGTTCGACGAGCTGCACGTGAAGGGGGCGATCAACCTGAGCTTCCCCGACATCGCCATCGGGACCCTGAAAGCCACCATCCCCGACAAGAAGACGCGGGTGCTGATCTATTGCAACAACAATTTCAAGAACGCGGAGGTGCCGTTCCCCGCCAAGCAGATCAACGCCTCCCTGAACGTGTCGACGTACATCTCGCTGTATTCCTACGGGTATCGGAACATCTACGAGCTGGGACCGCTCGTGGACATCGACCAGTCGAAGCTGACGTTCGAGGGGACGGAGGCGCCTAACGTGAAGGCGTCGGCGGCGGCTCCGGCCCCGGAATCGCGCAGCGATTCCGCTCGATAGGGACGACCGGATTCACTCCGGTCGTCCCGGTTCGATGAGCTCCTTGAGCGCCTGCTGCACGTCGGGGCCGAGGCTCAGGAACTGGATGCCGTAGACGAGCTCGTCGGCCCCGGCGTCGCACGACTGGATCTGGCCTTCGACGAGGATGGGCGCGGAGCGGCCGGGGACGCGCATGGCGAGCTTCACGACCTGGCCGGAGTTGAGCGGGCCCGGAAGGCGCAGCTCGGCGCCGCTCGGGCTCACGTGGGCGAGCTTGCCCACCACCATCGGGCTGCCGCCGCTGGAGCCGACCCCGACGTCCATGATCAGCTCGCGGCGCGGCATGCGCCGGCGCTCCACCACCACCGGCACCCCGGGCTTCTCGCGGTCGCGCAGCACCTTCTCGCAGGTGGCCACCAGCTCGCGCGGGTGGAACGGCTTGTAGACGACGCCCGCCACGCACTCGCGCAGGGGATGCCGCTCGCGCAGCGTCTCCGTGCTGCCGCTCACGAGGATGACGGGCGGCGCATTGGCGATGCCGCGGATCTGCTCGATGACCTCCCAGCCGGAGAGCCCCGGCATCATGAGGTCGAGCGTGATCAGGTCGGGCGGGCTGCTCCGCACCTTCTGCACGGCGGCGGTGCCGTTCTCGGCGAACTCCACGCGAAAACCGGACCGCACCAGGATCTCGCCGATCAGCGCGCGTAGCGGCGCCTCGTCGTCGACGACGAGGATGCGCTTGCTCTGCTTGTCGACGGCCGGCTGGCTCGCCATTTCGAGTGCCTCGATTCTATCGCACCGGCGCCCGCAGGACCCACGCCATTCCCACCGTGGCGCCCCATGTCCCGTCGGCATCGGCCAGGCCGCGGCGCACGGCGCCGCTCCAGGTGCGGGGGCCGGACGCAAAACGCCACCCGACGCGAAGCTCGCGGTGCGCGTCGGTGCCGGGACGGCCCTGGCCGATGAGGCCGGCGGCCTCGGCGAGAATCATGTGGCGTCCCGACACGTGCCACTCGGCGGCCACCCCGGCGGCGAGGAAGTCACTCTGCTCGTGGAGGCGATAGACCTCGTCCTGGATGGCGAGACCGGCGTTGGCGTGCAGCCGCAGGCGGCCGGCCGGCATCGTGGCCAGCAGGTCGGCGCCCATGCGCGTGGTGTTGGGCCCCAACCCGAAGCCGAAGCTCGTCTGCGGCAGCGTCATCGCGAAGCGCGCGCCCCACGTGAGGCCGCGCGCACCGCCGTCGTGGAACCGGAGCTTCGTGCGCAGGCTGACGTCGCCGAAATCGGACGCGTGGCCGAAGTCGGGATCGCTCGGCGTGACGATCAGGGCCACCCACTCGAGGTCGACTTCGACGGAGTCGGCGGGCGAATACACGAGCCGCAGCCGCGGCCCGTTCCAAACGTCGCGCGGCTTCTGCGTCTGGAAGTTGGGCTCGGCGGCGATGAAATCTCCGCCGACCTCGAGGGCGATCCGCCCCGCGCCCGCGGTGGTCGCCTCTTCGGTGAGGAGCGGCTGCGTCTGCCCGTAAGCACCGCCGGCGATCACGCCGGAAACGATGACGGCCCCGATGAGTCCCTTGTCCACCCGCGCGATTGTAGCGGACAGCGACATCTGGTTCTGGACGAGCTTGGTAACCACAGCCGTTCTGGTTCAGGCCGTCGCTGTGCTCTTTCGCTGCGGGGACAGGTTTGGCCTCTCGGGTCGTCCGCGCGAAGGCGCCGCCCTCGCCGTGTCGACTTGTAGCGCAGTACGCCGCCGCCGCCGAGGCCGAGGAATCGAGAGCGACGGGATGGGACGGGGAGCCTCCCCTGCCCCATCCCCAGCGCTCTCGATTCCCTCTGCCGTTAACGGCGTTCGGCGTGCGCCCGCTATAATCGGAGTCCTATTCGCACGGCATCTCAAAGACGACGTGACGAGCCAGCCGAGCCGGTGACGGTCGCCAGCCGTACCCGTAGTCGGACGTACTCCACTACCCGCCTGCGTGTCGTTCTCCTCCTCCTGACGATGGCCACGCTGCCGGTCGTCCTCGGCTCGTCCGTCTTCATCTACTACTACGTGCGGTACAGCGTGATGGTGCACCGCCGGCTCGCGCGCGAGCCGTGGATGGTGCCGTCGCGCCTGTACGCGCGGCCGACGACGCTGCGTCCGGGCCTGCCCATGGAGCCCGCCACGCTGATCACCCTCCTGAACGGCCTGCGCTACGACCAGCAGGAGGGCTCCGTGACCGCCGCCCCCGGCCAGTTCGCGGTGGTGTCGCCCCAGATCGTCCTCTTTCATCCGCGGCCGACGGGCGACGCCGCGCGCGAGCCGGTGGCCGTCGTCTTCGACAAGGGGCGCATCAAGGACCTGCGCGGACAGCAGAGCAAGTCGTTGTACCGCACGCAGACGCTCGAGCCCGAGCTCATCACCTATCTCTTCGACGAGAGCCGCGAGAAACGCCGGCTCATCCGCTACGAGGACCTGCCGCCGCACCTGATCCACGCCGTGCTCGCCATCGAGGACCGCCGGTTCTTCAGCCATCCCGGCGTCGATCCCTTCAGCATCCTCGCGCGCCTCATCCGCAACCTGCGCACGGACAGCGAGGTCATGTACGGCGGCAGCACGATCACCCAGCAGCTCGTGAAGAATTTCTTCCTCACCCCCGAGCGCACGTGGAGGCGCAAGGTCCAGGAAGCGGTCATCGCCTTCGTCCTCGAGCGGCGGGCCACCAAGCGCCAGATCCTCGAGCTGTACCTGAACGAGATCTACCTCGGCCAGGTCGGCTCCTTCGGCGTGAAGGGAATGGGCCAGGCCTCGCGTGTCTACTTCCACAAGGACGTGGGCAATCTCAACCTGGGAGAGGCGGCGATGCTGGCGGGGATGATCCAGCTCCCGAACCAGTACAACCCGTATCGACACGTCAAACGCGCCACCGACCGGCGCAATCAGACGCTGCGGGCGATGGTGGAGGCGGGCTTCATCGATCCCGCGGTCGGCGAAGCCGCCGTCGCCCTGCCCCTGCGCGCGGAGGCGCCGATCCTCGACACCGCCGAAGCGCCGTACTTCGTCGACCTTGTGAAGTCGCAGCTCGAGGAGCGCTACGACAAGAAGGACCTGCCCACCCAGAACTATTCCATCTACACGACGCTGGACCTGCGCTACCAGACGATGGCGCAGAAAGCGCTCCGGAGCGGCCTCGAGCAGATCGACGCCATCATCGCCAAGCGGAAGAAGAAGCCCGCGCAGCCCGTGCAGGGTTGCCTCATCGCCCTCGAGCCGTCGACGGGGGCGGTGGTGGCCATGGTCGGCGGACGCTCCTACGGCGCCAGCCAGTACAACCGGGTGACGCAGGCGCGGCGGCAGCCGGGCAGCACCTTCAAGCCGTTCGTGTATCTGGCCGCGTTCGAGAACTCGTTCGATCGGCCCGACATTCCCCCGACCACCCCCGCCACCGTCGTCGACGACAGCGAGACGGTGTTCTTCTTCGAGCAGAAGGAGTACATCCCCGCGAACTACGAGGACAAGTACCTGGGCCCGGTGACGCTGCGCAAGGCGCTGGCCTCGAGCTTGAACGTGGCCACCGTCAAGGTCGCGGAGATGACGGGCTACGACGTGATCGCCGACATGTGGTCGAACAAGATGGGCATGCCGTCCAAGATCGAGCCCTACCCCGCCGTGGCCCTGGGCTCGTTCGAGGCCACGCCGTTCGAGATGGCCATGGCGTACAACATCCTCGCCAACAACGGCGTGAAGGTGGAGCCGCTGACCGTCCTCAAGGTCGCCGACGAGAAAGACGTCGCTCTCGAGGAGCACCGCTCGCGGGCGCCGAAGAACGTCGTGCACATGGAGTCGGCCGTCCTCGTCACCCACATGCTGCGCAGCGTGCTCACCGAGGGCACCGCCGCCGGCGCGCGCGCCATGGGCTTCGCCGCCGACGCCGCGGGCAAGACGGGCACCACGAACGACATGCGCGATGCGTGGTTCGCCGGCTATACGCCGGATCTGTTGTGCGTCGTCTGGGTCGGCTTCGACGACAACACGCCGCTCAATCTCTCCGGGGCCAAGGCCGCGCTGCCGATCTGGACGGACTTCATGAAGAACGCGCTGTCGGGGGTCAAGCCCTCGCCGTTCGCGGTGCCCGCCAACGGCGTCGTCTTCATCGAGATCGACAAGGACACCGGCCTACTCTCGACCCCCCACTGCCCGCGCGTGATCTCCGAGGCGTTCATCGCCGGTACGGAGCCGATCGAGCGGTGCTCGGAGCACTGAAGCGAAGGCGGCGACCAGGGGCGACAGCAGACCCACCGCGGCCGCGGCCAGCGCGTCCTGATAGAGGCCGTAGCGCGCGCGCATGTCGACGAGCGCCCACTCCATGACGAAGCCGGCGCGGACGTAGACGTCGGCTCCGCGAGCGGCGAACGGTGCCAGGTACGCGACGGCGCACAGCGCGGCCAGCAGCGCGCGGTCGCCGGGTCGCGGCACGAGGCCGGCAGGCGCCGCCCACCGGGTGACGCCGGCGGCGGCCGCCGCTCCCAGCACCAGGGCCAGCACCGCGTTGATGGCCAGGAACCGCGGGAGGTCCTCGTCGCGGTTGAGGGCGCTGAGCGACGTCGACAGGCCGAGCACGGGGCGCAGCGCCTGGTAGGCGAGACCGGCGATGGCGGCGCTCCCGATGGCCGGGAGCAGGAAGCGGCGCTCGGGCGTGAACGTGACGGCGATCAGGACGGCGATGGGCGCCATGAGGATGAGGAAGGCCCCCACCGTGCGGCGGCGCATGTCGGCCGTCGTGCGCTCCTCCGGCGTCGCGCCGAGGACCACCGCCGCGTCGCGGTCGGCGGCCTCGCGCTGCGCCTTCGCCACACGCGCGCGTTCGGCGGCACCGGCGCTGGCCGCCTCGTCCCACACCTCCAAGATCGCGCCCCGGCTCGCGCGCGGGATCGGCACGCCGAGGATGACGGCCAGCGTGGGCGCGATGTCGATCTGCTGTGCGCGTCCGGTGGTGCCGGGACGAATGCCGCGGCCGGCGAGGACGAGCGGGACCTCCATCACCTCCGGCTCGTCGCCGCCGTGGCCACCGGCATCGGTGTGGCCATGATCGCTCGTGACCACCAGCACCGCCCGCTCGAGGTCGAGCCCGCTCGCGAGTCCGCGCAGGACGAGGTCCGCCCCCTCCGCCACCGCGCGATACACCGGCGACGCGCCTCCCGCGCTGTGGCCGGCACCATCGGTCGTGGGGATCTCGATGACGGTGAGGTCCGCCACATCGCCGTCCAGCAACACCCGCGCGTCAGCGGCGAGCGACAGCAGGTCCCCCGTGTACGCCTCGGCGGACGAGCGCGAGACCGTTTTCTCGCCGGCGTACACGACGCGCCGGTCGATATGCGACGGGAACAGCGACTGCACGTCGGGCGACGCAGCCAGAGCCGTGCGCAGCCCGCGCCGCCGCGCGGACTCGAACAAGTGCTCGACACGCACGGGCCGCGGACGGAAGTTGAGGAGCTGCCCGTGCACCTCGGCCCAGGCGCCCGTCCAGAGCACGCCCCGCGCCGGCAGTGAGAACGACGGTGAGCCCACGCGGCATTGCAGATCGGCGCCCCGCCGCCGCAGCTCGTTCAGGAACGGCAGCCCGCGGGAGACGTCCAGCCGCAGACCGTCCACGAGGAACACCACCACCGGCCGGGCGACCGGCGGCGGCGCGTCGTCGCTGCGCACGCTGGATGCGAACGGCGTCTCATATCCCACGAAGGCCGGATACGCGCGATAGGCGGCGAGCAGCCCACCGGCCCCCATGGCCACGAGCGCGGCCAACACAGACGAGAGGGTACGGTCCATGGGCAGCATGGTAGAGGCATTGGAGCCGGTTCGCGCAACTTCCGTCCCGCGGCTGGGTATCTTCTCTATGAAGGGGGAAGTCCCCGCCTTCGGGAGGAATGCCGCCGTGAGCAGGTCGTCGAATACCTTGGCCGCCCCTGCGCTTGCCGCCGCCATGGCCCTTGGGGCGGGTTTGTTCCTGCTGAATTGGCTGCAATTGGTGCCGGCCGTCGCGCTGCCACCGCGCGCATGGATCGCCGCCGCCGCCGCCGGAGCGGCCGTCGTGTGGGCCGCGAGAGTGTGGCGTCTGGCGGCCCTACCGCGAGAGCATCCCGAGGTCGCCGCCGACGCGGAAGCGCTGCTGCTCCCGCTGGACGGCCTGCAGGCCGCCATCGATCGCCTGGCGGAACCGGCCGATGCCCGCGGTGCCGTCGACCTTCTGCTCCGGCATGCCGTCGGCCACGACGCCTCCGACGTCCATCTCGTCCCCTACACCTCCTTCTGCGACGTGCGCTTCCGCATCGACGGTGCGATGACGCCCGTGGCGAAGCTGTCCCCCGCGCTCGTGGCGGCCGTGACCAATCGGCTCAAGGTACTGAGCGGCCTCCAGCCCTACATTCGGCATCGTCCGCAGGACGGGCGTTTCTCGCTGCCAACGGCAGGGCACGCGATGGATGTGCGCGCCGCCTTCATGCCGACCCTCCACGGCGAACGCATCGTCATGCGGGTGCTCGATCGAGCCGACGCCGGGCGCGGCCTGTCCACCATCGGGCTCACCCGCTCGCAGCAGGCGTGCCTGTCGGAGGCGCTGCGACAGCCGCAGGGCTTGCTCATAGTCACAGGACCGGCCGGCTGCGGCAAGACCACGACCATCTACTGCGCGCTGCGCGCGATCGTCGAGCTCAGCCACGGGGAGCGTTCCGTTTGCACGCTCGAAAACCCCGTGGAGTACGACCTCGCCACCATCAACCAGACCTCGATCGGCGAGTCGGCCGATCTCACGTTCGCCGGCGGCCTCCGCACGATGCTGCGTCAGGATCCCGACGTCATCATGGTCGGGGAGATCCGCGACGAGGAGACGGCCCGCACCGCGGTCCAGGCCGGGCTCACGGGACATCTCATCATCACGACAGTGCACGCGAAACGGGCGGCGGCGGCGTTCCTGCGTCTGGCCGAGCTCGGCATCGATGCGCGCTCGGTGGCGGCGTCGGTGTCGTTCGTGGTCGCCCAGCGCCTGCTCCGGCAGCTGTGCTCGCATTGCCGCGTGGAAGCGGTGCCCACGCCCGGAGAGCGTCAGGCCTTCGGCGCGGCGCTCGACGGCCACGTATTCTTCCGGCCGGCCGGATGCCGCCGGTGCGGAATGAAGGGATACGTCGGCCGTCACGGCGTGTTCGAAGTGCTGCCCGTGGACGAGGGCGCGCGGGCGCTGATCGCCGCGGGCGCGCCGCCGGAGGCGATCCAGCACCACGCCGCGGAAAAGGGATTCTCGAGCCTGCGCGACAACGCGCTGGAGCAGGCCGTGCTCGGCGAGACGTCGCTGGCGGAGGTCTTGCGGGTGACGATGACGGAGGTGGGATGAACACGATGGCCGTCCGGATCGCCCTCGTGGTCGCCGCCGCCGGCGGTATCGCTCTCGGCTTCGCGCCCGTGGCGGGCCTCGGTGGGCAGATCCTGGCACTGGTCAACCGGCATGCCGTCGCTACGCTGGCCGCCGACCTGCTGATCCTCGGCGGTGCGGTGGCCGTTGGCCGCCGCACGCTCTACGCGCTCACCGCCGTCTTCCTCGGCGCGGCCCTCGCCGGCGTCGTGCTCGCACCGGCCGGCACACCCGCCGCGCCGCTCCTGCGGTCGCTGCCGCTGCTGCATGCCGCCGTCTTCAGCATGATCCTCCTGCGCCTGGGCCGGGATCGACTGCGCCAGGAGACGGCTCCCCTTCCGGCTCCCACCGCCGCCGAGCTCGAAGCCCAGGGGCGCCTCGGCATGGCCTCGCGCCTTCACGCGCGCCAGGGCAATCTCTCGCGCGCGGCGGAGCTCGCGGCGCGGGCGGGCGAGTGGGCGCGAGCGGCGGACCTGTACGGCCGCCTCGACGACTACGAAAACGCCGCCGACGCCTACTATCGGGCCGGGCAACCCACGGCGGCCGCCGACATGTACGAGGCGGCGCACACCTACGGCGCCGCCGCACGCGCGCGCGAGGAGGCGGGCGAGAGCGAGGCGGCCGCGCGCCTCTACGAGCGCGTCGGCGACGCCGTGTCCGCGGTCCGCGTGCGCGAAGCGAACGCGCTCCGCGTCAGCGGCGACCTGTACCAGCGCGCCGGACGCGGGCGCGACGCCGTGATCGCCTGGCAGCACGAGGGACAGTGGGAACGCGCGGCCCTGTGCCTCGAAGAAGACTTCCACGCACCGGAGCTGGCGGCTCGCGTCTGCGCCAACGCCGGCGCCTGGCATCGTGCCGGGCGGCTGTACGAATCCGCGGGCGACCTGGAGTCGGCCTGCCATGCCTACGCGCTCGCGCGAGAAGGGCGGATCGACGCCGCCCGCCTTCACGTGCAGTTGGGACGCCCGGAGATGGCGGCACGACTCCTCGGCCCAGACGTGCCCCATCCCGAGGAGCCGGAACGCGCCCTCGTGGTGGCGCGTTTGCACGCGAAGCTCGGGGCCTGGGGCGAGGCCCTGCCTCTGCTGCAGCGGCTCGCGCGCGAGCCCGGAGCCGACGCGGAGGTCTTCGTCCTGCTCGGCCAGGCGTTCCGTCACCGGAACTTGCTCGAGCTCGCGGAGCCTCACCTCCGAACGGCCCTGGAGATGGCGCTGCCTCTGCCGGCACGGCTCGAGGCGTGCTACACGCTGGCCCGCGTCCTCGAGCAGCGCGGAAAGATCGCGGAGGCACGCGAGCGGTTCCAGGACGTGCTCGGAATCGACGTGGACTACCGGGATGCGGAGAAGCGCTACCGCCGGCTGGCCGCCTTCCCACCCGGGGTAGTATCGTTCCTGGTAGAGCCTGCTTCGTGAGCACGTCGCCACCCATCCCCGGCTCGGGCCGCTTTCCGACCACGCGTTGGACCCTCATCCTCTCGGCACGCACGGACGAGGGGCAAAGGCGGTCGGCGCTGGACAGCCTCTGCGCGACGTACTGGAAGCCGATCTATCTCTACACCCGCCGCAAGGGCTTGAGCCCCGACGCCGCGCAGGACGCCGTCCAGGGGCTGTTCGCACAGCTCATCGAGCGCGACTTCCTCACGCGCCTCGATCCCGCCAAGGGCAAGCTGCGCAGCTATCTGCGCACGGCGGCCGACCACTACCTCAGCCATCAGCGCACGGCGGCGAACGCACAGAAACGCGGTGGCCGCGTGCGCACGTTGTGCCTCGACGCCAGCGAAGTCGAGCCCCATCTGGCCGCCGCTCCCGAAGACCCGCTGCTCGCGTTCGAGCGCGAGTGGGCCCTGGCGGTGATGAACGGCGCGATGGCGCGGCTCCGCGCCGAGTACACCGAGGGCCGCCGCCGCGGCAACGCCGAGGTGATTTTCCGCTTCTTCGGGGCGGGCACGCCGCCCTCTTACGCCGAGGCCGCGGCCGAGGCCGGGGTCGGAGTGCCGCAGCTCAAAGCGGCGCTGCACCGCGCTCGCGCCCGTTTTCGAGAGATCCTGCTCGACGAGGTGGCCGACACCGTCGACGGCGCCAGCGCAGCGGAGGAGCTGTCGCACCTGCTGCGACTGCTCTCGAGTTGAGCGTCGCCGTGGATGAGGTCTGCGACCGCTGCGGCGCCCCGCTCGACCGGCTTCCCGCCTGTCCGCACTGTCTGCTCACGGCCGACATCGGACCCCACGTCGTCGGCGACCGCTACGTGCTCGAGGCGGAGATCGGGCGCGGCGGCATGGGGACCGTGTATCGAGCCCTCGACCCGCACGACGGCTCGACGGTGGCGGTCAAGCTCCTTCACGGCGTGCTGCTGGAGGAGCCGGAGGTCCTCGAGCGTTTCCGCCGTGAAGCGCGCGTGCTGGCGCTCCTGCGGCATCCCGGGATCGTGCGGTTCAAAGATTGGGGGATCGAGGACGCGGCGGCGTACATCGTGATGGAGCACGTGGACGGGCGCTCGTTGGCGGGCGAGCTGCCCCTGCCGCGGACTCGCGTCGCGGACACGGCTCGGCAGCTCTGCGCGGCTCTGGCCCACGCCCACCGCCGCGGCCTCGTGCACCGCGACCTCAAGCCCGAAAACATCCTGGTCGACGCGCAGGGTACGGTGAAAGTGTCGGACTTCGGCATCGCGACCTTCGCCGCCGATCCCCACACCGCTCCGTCGCGGCTCACCCGGGCCCACCACGTCGTGGGCACACCCGCCTACATGGCTCCCGAAGCCCTGCGTGGCGCACCGGCCGACGCGCGCATGGACGTCTACTCGCTGGGAGTGCTGCTCTACGAAATGGTCGAGGGACACCCACCGCAGGGCTACTTCGAGCCGCCCCATCCCTTCCAGGAGATCCTGAAGAAGGCGCTCCACGCCGACCCCGCCCAGCGTTATGCCGATGCCGAAGCGATGCTCCGCGACCTCGAGCCGGCGGCGCCACCGCCGGGCCACCGATCGCTCCCCATGCTCGACACGCTGGCGGCGATGGTCTCGGCCATCGTCCTGGGCGGTGCCGCCGCGATGTCCCTGCGGAAGCTCTCCGGCCGCGTCGCCGGGCACGCCGCCGCGTTCGTCCCCGGCCAGGCGGTGACGGACGGACTGGGGGCGGCAATAGCCGTGCTCGGGCTCGGTCTCGTCCTCGTGGCCCTCCTCCTGCAGCGCTGGCGCCGGCTCGGCTACGGCAGCGCGACGCCAGGTCCCATCACCCAGACGAGTGCCGCGCTGCGTTTCGCCCTCTCGAGCGTCGTCCTGGCCGCCTGGCAGGGAGCGATCGGCTTTCCCGTTGGGGCGGGCCCGGCGCTGGCCCTCATCTTGTACGCCACGCAGGCGGCGGGTCTGGCCGCCGCCGCATGGGGATTCCTCGAATGCCGCCGGCGGCGGGTCTCCGAGGATGAGCCATTCCTGCTGGTGGCGGTGGCGGGCCTGGTCTCGTCGACCCTGGTCGAGATGTTGCCACGGCCGCTCTGGAGCTAACGCGTCCGCGCTTGACGCTCCCGCGGGGAGCCGTCTAGACTGTTCCTTCGGATCGGGCGCTTAACTCAGCGGTAGAGTGCCACCTTCACACGGTGGAAGTCGTAGGTTCAAGTCCTACAGCGCCCACCAAAACCCTTCGAACTTGACCACTCCCACGACCGGGCCACGGACCTACCGCTACTACGACCTCGTGATGGCGGCGTTCGTGACTGTGCTGCTGTGCGCGAACCTCATCGGCGCGGCGAAGACGGCGCAGCTCGGGCCGTTCACGTTCGGCGCCGGCGTGCTCTTCTTCCCGCTGAGCTACGTCTTCGGCGACGTGCTGACCGAGGTTTACGGCTACGCGCGCGCGCGCAAGGTCGTGTGGGCGGGGTTCGGCGCCACCATCTTCGCGTCGATCATGAGCACCGTCGTGCTCGCCTTCGCGCCCGCGCCCGGCGAGTGGAACCAGAGCTATCACGCGGCGATGCAGACCGTTTTCGGCAACACCCCGCGCCTGGTGCTCGCTTCGCTCATCGCCTACTTCTGCGGTGAGTTCTGCAACTCGTTCGTGCTGGCCAAGCTCAAGCTGCGCACCGAGGGCCGGTACCTGTGGCTGCGCACGATCGGATCCACGATCGTCGGCGAGGGGATCGACTCCCTCATCTTCTACCCCCTCGCCTTCTACGGCCTGTGGTCGAACGACCAGCTCCTCACCGTCATGACCACGAACTACAGCTTGAAGGTCGGCTGGGAAACGCTGATGACGCCCGTGACGTACAAGATCGTCAACGCCCTGAAGCGCGCGGAGTCGGAGGACTACTTCGACCGCGGCACGAACTTCACGCCATTTTCACTGAAGGCATGAGCCAGGCGCCGGCCCGCCGCGAGACGATGTTGGCGGCGTACGGCAGCATGTGCAGCCGATTGGCGTGGCCGCAGCGCGGGCAGGGGATGAGGCGCTCCGCCATGGTGTCGCGCGAGGACGGGATCCGCTCGCCGACGAAGTCGTAGCTCACCGTGAATCCACGCAGGCACAGCTCACAAGAGCGTTCGACTTCGAGGTGCATCGAATTTCAGGATACGGGCGGGCATTCCCGCCCCCGGTGCGCCGCGTCACTCTCCACTACTTTGGTGAGCCGTCGTGGGCTTTGTCGAAAGCGAGAGCGGCGAAGCTCACCACACTTTGCGCGTCGATGTTCCACTGCTCGTAACGCAGGACGGAGCCGCGGACTCCGGGAACCGCGCGTAGAAATGTGTAGAGCGGCGAAGACCCGCACCATTTGAGCTCGCGGTCCGCCTCCGGCACGACGAGCTCCCAGAAGCCGGCGGCATCCCCTTCGGCCACGCGGTCCAGCCGTTCGCGATCGCGCGCCGCCACCTGCACCAGGGGCTCCTCGCCCACCCGCGCCACGAGCCGGTCACCGTAACGCCGGCCGACGTGGGCCATGTCGACACCGAGCACGAAACGCAGACCGCGGCCGCGCCGGACGGCCAGATCGCCGAGGGCGTCGATGAAGCGCGCGACGCCCGGGTCGTCTTCGGGGCGGCCGCCCTCGTACAGGCTGCGCGCAAAGGGGCCGCACAGGACGGGCACGATACGTACCCCCGGCCCGAAGCGATGCTGGAGGTACACCACCTGGAACTCGATCGAGTGCTCGACGGCGTGGCAGTAGTCCTCCATCACCGCCGACTCCGGCGCCGCCTGCGCGAGATGATCGACGGCGTCCACGTCGATCGCGCTTTCGCCGTAGGGTGTGACGAACGGCTTGCGAGTGAGGCCGAAGCGCTCAGGGACACCGTAGTGCGACGTGCCGAGAATGACGTACGTCGCGTCCGGCGCGCCGTCCAGGGCGCGATACGCGTCGGCGTAGCAGCGCCAGCCTCCCTCGGGACTGACGTGAGGCGCGGCAATAGCCATGGGCGGAGGCGACGCCACCGCCGCCGGCGTGTCTTCGCCGTCCGTAGCGTAACGGGTGAGGGCGAGACGCAGCTCGGACTCCTGCGCGGGATAGGCGGTGCCGGCGTGTACCGGCGCGCGAGTCTCGGCCCGGGCGAAAGCGCCTTCCACGTCGCGCCGCCGGGAAGCGAACGCCTCGTCCTCGAGAAAGCCGCCGCCGCTGAGCGTCCGCAGCAGATGCTCCGCCAGCGAAGTGACCTCCAGCTCTCCGGTCAGCTCGACGAGGCGGGCGCGCAGCTCGATCTCGGTGCGGGTCCCGTCGAAGCACAGCAGTGCCGGCACGAGGGCCGGCGGCACGATGATGATGCTCTCGCTGTAGCGGAACGGGTCGCGAACGAGGAGCCCGGGCCGATCGGGCAGAGGTGAAGGCAGGAGCTCCAGCGTTCGCCGAAGCGCCGGGAGGACGGAAGTCACCCGTCCAATCTACCGCACTCGCCCGACCGGCACCGGTGCGCTACTCGAGCTTGCCGTCGCCCTCGCCGCGCACGATCGCCGGCTGTTTGCCGGTGGCGGCGTCGCCGGTGTTCGCAGAGGCGGCGACCGGGTCTTCGATCCGGATCAACTGCGCCGGCTTGCCCGGCGCATCGGGTGGCGCCACCACCAGCGTGTAGGCCTTGCCCGGCTCGACGTTCACCCTCGAGAGCACCGCCGCCGCCTTCGTGCGAGCGGACTGGCCCAAGGGCTCGATGGAGAGGGTCGCCTCGCCGGGCGCCATCTCCTCGTAGTGCGCGGGAGCCCCGTAGCCCACGTCTTCGACCTCGGGATCTTCGACTCGTGCCGCGCTGTACACGTTCGCGGAGCCCACCTCGGGGGCGGCGTGGATGACCCGCACGAGCGCCTTGCCCGCCGGGGGCTCCGCGCGCTCGTCGGAGAAGGCGTCGAGCTTCGCCGCGCCGTCGCGATCGGGCATGGCCAGGATCGTGTACCGGTCACCGGCCTTCACATCCTCCTGCGCCGTGACGATCACCGGCGCCGCCTCGCTGCCGGCCGCCTTCAGCGTGATCTTGAACGGCTCGTCGGACACCGGCTTGTACGCCGTCGCCTGTCCGAACGACACGTTCGAGAAAGCCTTCTGATCTCCCGTGAACACGTCCGCCGGCGGCGCCTCCGGGATGGCGTGCACGATCCTCACGAGCGCCTGGTCGTGCGCCTCGGCCGTGCGCGCGGCCGTGTCTTCCGTGGTCTGGGTACCCGGACGAGCGCACGCCGCCAGGGCGGCGCCCGCGACCGCAACGAGAATCGGATGAATCTTCATGAGGACCTCCCGTTGGACGCACGTGCGCCCGATGCTGTGAGGAGCAAGGTGCGTGCCAGGTGCGCGCGGTGCGCGGAGCGACTACGATCTCGAGGTGCCGCCGGGAAACAGGTGGAATCGGCTGCGATACACCGCGTGGGCGCCGCTCTACGACGTGGTGATCGGATTCCGCCGGCAGCGCCGTGAGTCGATCGCGGCCCTCGCCCTGTCACCGCGCGCCCGCGTCCTCGTGGTGGGTGCGGGCACCGGGCTCGATCTGCCGTGGCTTCCGGAAGACGCGCGGGTGCTCGCCACCGACCTGACGCCGGCGATGCTCCGGCGGGCGCGCCCGCGTCTTCGGCCGGGTTATGCCCTCACCGTCATGGACGGCCATCGCCTCGCCATGCGCGACGCCAGCGTCGATGGCGTGGTGCTCCACCTCATCCTCGCCGTGATCCCCGATCCTGTCCTGTGTCTGCGCGAGGCGGCGCGGGTAGTGAAGCCGGGGGGACGCCTGTCGGTGTTCGACAAGTTCCTGCCCGACGGTGGAGCCGCGTCGTGGCCGCGGCGCGCAGCGGGGGCAGTGGCGGAGCTCGTGGCCACCTCGATCAATCGCCGGCTCGGCGACATCGTCGCCGCCGCCGCGGTCGGCCTGGTGGTCGAGCGCGACGAGCCGGCGGCGTTCGGTTCCTTCTTTCGAAGCGTGACGCTGCGCCGCCCCGCGTGAATCAGCGCGTCCAGGGAGCCAGGGCCGCCTCCAGCTCGGACTGCGCCTGCGCCAGCAACCGGCGCGCCTGCTCCCAGCGGTCGGAGGCCACGGGCCGCCACGCCGCCGCCGTCAGGTCGAGGCAACGATCCGCCTCGGCGACCTTGTCCATGGCCGAGCGGAGCCGCTCGGGTACGACAGAAGGCGAGAGACTCCCGCAGACCTCGTCAGCTTCGTTTTCGAGCGCCATTCCATGACCTTTCGAAGTGGAACCGGGATGCCGCCGTCGGGGAATCGCGAGTCCATTCGCGAACCGATGGACGATCCCACGTGCGGTGGCCGGTACGCTGGTCCGCTGCTCCCCATGGCACTAGCAATGGTCGTGCCCGTCGCGCCGCTCGGAGATCGCGCCAACGAGAGATAGGATGCCGGAGGCACGATACCCATGACCGAAACGAACGACGACGAACCGATGACCGGGACCTACGCGAAGGTCCTCGCCCTCGAGGTCCTGGTGCTGCTCGCGCTCTGGGCCGCCGGCCGATACTTCGGAACCGCCTGAGCAGCGACGGCGCGACCTGATGCATCCCATCGACTGGGCGATCGTCGCCGGCTACATCGCGTGGCTCGTCTGGGACGGCGTGAAGCGCGCGCGGCTCGACCACACCACGGAAGGCTACTTCCTCGCCAACCGCAGCCTGCCGTGGTGGGCGGTGGGCCTGTCCGTGATGGCCACGCAGCTCAGCGCCATCACCCTCGTCGGCACCACCGGCCAGGGCTATTCGGACGGCGTGCGTTTTCTCCAGTTCTACTATGGCCTGCCGCTGGCGATGGTGATCCTGTCGCTCACTCTCGTGCCGTTCTTCTATCGCGCGCGCGTCTACACCGCCTACGAGTATCTCGAGCGCCGCTTCGATGCGAAGACGCGGGCGCTCACGAGCCTCCTCTTCCTGTTCTCGCGCGGCCTGTCGTGCAGCGTCATCGTGGCGGCGCCGGCGGTGGTGCTGTCGGTGATCCTCGGCTGGAACGTGACTCTCACCGCCCTCGCCATCTGCGTGCCCGCCGTCGTCTACACGATGCTGGGCGGCGTGCAGGCGGTGACGTGGACCGACGTGAAGGTGATGGGATTGACAGTCTTCGTGCTCGTGGCGGCGGTGGCCGTGCTCATCGCCGGGCTGCCCGACGGCGTGGGCGTCGGCAGCGCCCTGCACGTCGCCGGCGCCACCGGACGTCTCGATGCCTTCGACTTCTCGTTCCGCCTGGACGAGACCTACACGTTCTGGTCGGGCCTTTTGGGCGGCCTGTTCCTGATGCTGTCGTATTTCGGCTGCGATCAGAGCCAGGTGCAGCGCTATCTCACCGCGCGGTCGGTGACGGAGGCGCGCTCGTCGCTGCTCATGAGCGCCTATTGGAAGATTCCGCTGCAGGCCCTGGTGCTCGTGGTGGGGGTCTTCACCTTCGTGTTCTATGTGTTCCACGCGCCACCGCTGCTCTTCAATCCCGTGGAGGAGGCGCGCCTGCGCAAAGGTGAGCACGCCGGCGAGTACCTCGCTCTCGAACGCGAGTACCAGGCCGCGCACGAGACACGGCGTCAGGCCGCTCGAGAGTTCCTGCGGGCACGCGCGGAAGGTACCGCCGCCGTGCGGAGCCAGGCGGCGGAAGGGCTGCGCCGAAGCGAGGCGGCCGTGAAAGCGACGCGGGCGGGCGCCATCGCCCTCGTGAAGCGGACCGCGGGCCAGGAGAAGTACACCGACGTCAACTACATCTTCCCGACGTTCATCACCACGGTGATGCCCATCGGGCTGGTGGGACTCTGGATCGTGGCCATCATCACCGCCGCCATGGACAGCATCGCCGCCGAGCTGAACTCACTGGCGACGGCCACGGTCATCGACTTCTACAAGCGTCACTATCGGCCGTCGGCGGAGGAGACACACTACCTGACGGTGTCGAAGGTCGCGACCGGAGTGTGGGGCGTGTTCGCCTGCTGGGTGGCCGTTTACGCGAGCACGCTCGGCTCCCTGATCGAGGTCGTCAACCGTTTCGGCTCCTTCTTCTACGGGTCGATCCTCGGTGTCTTCGCGCTCGCCATCCTCGCGCGACGGGCGAACGGCACCGGCGCCTTCGTCGGGCTCATCGCCGGCATGAGCGTGGTGGCGGCCGTCGCCTTCGGCCGGCCGGAGATCTCTTTCCTGTGGCACAACGTCATCGGCGCCGTCACCGTCTTCCTCGTCGGCCTGATCTTCAGCCGGCTGTCCCCGGCAACCCAGCGGCCGAGCTCGGCCTGAACGAGTTCGGTAACCGCAGCAGTTCTGATTTAGGTGGTCGCCGTGCTCTTTCGCGACGGGGTCAGGTTTGTCCTCTAGATCTTCCACTTGAGTCCTGACCCAGGTTTCGATTCGCTTTACGGGACCTGCGGTCTTGACAGCGCGTGTGACGAATCCCACAATGACCACCAGGTGCGCTGACGTGATCACCGGGTTCAATACCGACGTCAAGTACCGCGGCCTCGTCTACCACGTGCAGACCGAGGACAAGGGCACCACCAATCCGATGATCGAGACGCTCATCTACAAGGGCGGCGAGATCCTCGGCTCCCGCCGGCTGCCGTACAAGGACGTCGTCCCCGACAACGACGAGAAGACGATCACCCGCCTCATGGAAGAGCAGCACAAGGCGATGATCACCGAGGTCAAGCGCGGCAAGTTCGATCCCACCGGCGATCGCACCATGATCGAAGACCTCTCCCTCGACGACCTCGTCCTCGCCTACCTCGCGCAGCGCGCGGCCAGCGCCCGGTAGCCATGTCCGGCCCCGGGATCGCCCTGACGGTGAACGGAGAGACCGTGCACGTGGCGACGGGATCGACTGTCGCCGACCTGCTGCGCACGCTCTCGCTGGAGCCGGCGCGGGTGGCGGTGGAGCACAACCTGAGAGTCGTGCCGCGCGCGGAGCACGGCGCCGTCCGGCTGAACCACGGCGACCGCGTCGAGATCGTGACGTTCGTCGGCGGCGGCTAGCGCGCGAGCTACTCGCCGCGCGTGAAGCGCACCGCCGGCATCGGCTCGTTCAGCACCGTCCAGTAGAGCCCGATCTGCCGCGCCGCCGTCAGGAAGCTGTCGAAGTCCACGGGCTTGCGCACGTAGCTGTTGGCGTGCAGGTCGCCCGCGGCCAGCATGTCCTGCTGCTCGTTCGACGTGGTCAGGATCACCACCGGGATGCGTTTCGTGCGCTCGTCCTCGCGGATCTTCTTCAGCACCTCGAGGCCTCCCAGGCGGGGCAGCTTGAGGTCGAGGAGCACCACTACCGGCTGGTCGCGCACGTCGCGGGCGGCGTGCGCCCCCTCGGCGAACAGGTACTCGAGGGCCTCGACGCCGTCCCGCGCCACCACCAACTTGTTCGTGATCTTGGCCTTGGCGAACGCCATCGTCGTGAGCTCGACGTCGTCGTCATTGTCCTCGACCAGAAGTATGACCTTGTCCTCGCTCATGCCCGTCCTCCCAGCGTGAAGTAGAAGCTCGCTCCCTTGTTCGGCGCGGACTCGGCCCAGATGCGCCCGCCGTGCCGCAGCACCACGCGCTGCACGGTGGCCAGACCGATCCCGGTGCCTTCGAACTCCGCGGCGCCGTGCAGCCGCTGGAACACCCCGAACAGCTTGTCCGCGTACTGCATGTCGAAGCCGGCGCCGTTGTCCCGCACGAAGAAGACATCCTCGCCGTCCTCGTGGCGCCGCCCCACCTCGACCTTCGCGTCGGGGCGCTTGCTCGAGAACTTCCAGGCGTTGCCCAGCAGATTCTCGAAGACGACGGGCACCAGATGGGAGTCGGCGTCCGCCACCAGCCCGTCCTCCACCACGAAGTCTACGGCGCGCGAGGTGTCCCGGGCCGCGATCTCCGCGCCCACGCGCCGGGCGATGGCGCTGATGTCGACCTGGGTGCGCACGAGGTCGGAGCGCGTGAGACGCGACAGGTGCAGCAGGTCGTCGATCAGCTCGCCCATGCGCTGGGTGTTGGCGCGCACCCGGCGCAGATAGTGACTGCCCTGGTCGTCCAGGGTCTTGCCCGCATACTCCTCGAGCAGGGTGCGGCTGAAGCCGTCGATGCCCCGGAGCGGCGCCCGCAGGTCGTGGGAGACCGAGTAGCAGAAGGCCTCCAGCTCCTTGTTGGCGGCGGCGAGCTCCGCGGAGCGGCTCTGCAGCTCGCGCGTGCGCTCTTCCACGCGGCCTTCCAGGCTCGTCTGCGACTCGCGCAGCGCGGCGTCCTGCGCCTGGATCTGCGCGAGCATGTCGTTGAAGGTGACGACGAGGTGGCCGATCTCGTCGGCGCCGGCGGCCGTCGCCCGCACCGAGTAGTCGCGCTTCGTCGAGACGACGGTGGCCGTCTCCGCCAGGAGCACGATGGGACCGGCGATGGCGCCGTGGAGGCCGCGGGAGATGAGGTGCGCGGCGAGCAGCGA